>JAEEGH010000445.1_pt1 | contig 171953 bp, 124 predicted proteins | sample 9134181 | NCBI WGS metagenome assembly JAEEGH01 (sample SAMN16246544, study PRJNA631951) | gut metagenome | biome: gut microbiome; feature: rumen; material: DP-attached | host: Bos | place: Iran: Karaj | collected 2018-10 | reverse complement strand
TCATAAACATATTTTGAATCATTGTAATTGTGGTCAATTTGTTGGTCAAACCAGTGATTCATAGGAAAGAAAAATCCTGAAAGCCTTATATATCAAGCTTTCAGGATCTGAGATTTGGCGGAGCCGGTGGGAGACTATGTTCCACCGTTCCGAAAATCTTTAAAAGTCTATAAACCCCTCAAAACAAACCGTTTGCAGCTCGTCTGTCTGCACTATAAGTCTGCATAAATCTACGAAAATCTCTCGCATTTTTTGTTAAGCTTTTTGTTAAGCTCACATTGCCTTTTCAATGTAATCCTGAAGCAGAGAAATCTCTCTATGCTTAAATTCGCTGGAAGCATCTGTATAGGTCTTTAGTGTTATCAGGATACCTTCATGTCCCATCATATCAGATGTTGCTTTCATATCCGCACCAGCCTCGCGCATCCTTGTCGCAAAAGTGTGTCTCAACATGTGATTATGAATTCGAGGAAACTCCTCGATATCATCATTCTCTTCTTTTTGAAGCTCTCTGTTGATAGCAGCGCTGATTGAATACAGTTTGAAGTTTAATTTCTTATGGTGAAACACTTTACCTTTGCAGTTAAGAAAAACAAAGTCGGTATAACCATCGATCACCGATTCGCACTTGATGCCTAACAGTTTCTGATACTCTCTTGCTTCCAATAAGGCCTCTCTTACTTTTGGTAACATTGGGACGGTTCGAATGCTGCTTTTTGTTTTGGGCGGATTGATCTTGTAAGCACTTCCCTTGCCTTTACCAATGTCGTAACACATAAGTGTGTGATTTACACTGATCTCGTTGTTTTCGAAGTCAATATCTTCCCATCTCAATCCCACTACTTCGCCAACTCTCATACCGGTCCATAACATAAAAGTAAAGATCGGACGATATACATGAAAGTGTCCGGGCTTGGCTAAAAAGTCTTCGAAGATCTTTTGCTCTTTGATCGTTAATGCTCTTACCGCTTCGGTATCATCACTGTTTTGTCTGTGTATCTCGTGCAAGGCCCCTTTACATGGGTTATATCTCAACACGCCATCCTTTACCGCTATATCAAGAGCTCCGGAAAGTGGCTTGTTGATGTTCCTGATCGAGCTATAGTTCAAACCTTTTTCAACTGACAGGTTAGTGTAGAACAATGCAACATCACTATAAGAAATATTTTTCAGCTTCATCTTGCCAAATTGTGGTTCTACATAACGCTCGTAAGTCCTGACATATGACACGAATGTTGTTTCTCTGATACCGATCTTGATCTTTTTCCATATCTCGAAATAATCGTTTATGGTTGATTCAAGTTTGCTGAAATCAATGCCGTCAAGAATATCTCTGGTAATATCATCTTCCTTCACTCTAAGCTCAGACAGCGTCTTTGCATAAACAACATGATTCTTACCGAATTTATCCTTCCACCTGTACTCAAAAGTTCCGTTTGGTCTTTTATACTCTCCTTTCCTTAACTTGGTTTTGTTTTGGGTATATCTATTATTGTTCATCTTTCACAAACCTCCACGAAGTTATGAAAGATACGCCCAGGTACATTATAAACCCGGGCGTATCTTTCTTACAGTTTTTTCTTGCCGTCCTCAGATTGAATACTGTTTGTACAAATACTCTTTGAACGGTTCTCGCTTTATGAGCCGCTTATTTCCATTCCACAACACAAAGGGGCAGTGGTCGTCACATGTGAGCTCACGCAGTTTGTTGATCCCGATATTGAAATATACCGCTGCCTCTTCGAGTGTAAGGTTGGATTTTTCCCAGATAGGTATCTCTTTTGGCATAAGCTCGCCTCCTTACATACTCATTGTCGGACCTTGTCGGTCGTCCTTTTGTCTGTTCTTTCGTTCTCTCACAGGGCGGGGATGGGGTGTCCCTTCTTTCTTGGGTCGAGAATCAATGATGCCTACAAGATCTGCAGCAAGGTTAGCACCGACGCTAACAACGTCGTAAGCAGACACGGGAACAGGAGCCGGTGATACAGCCTCTCCGTCTTCTCCTGCAGCTGGTCCTGCAATTCCTTCTGCATCTTCTCCAAATCCGAAGCATATTTCTCGTTCAGCTTCCCAACCTGTTTCGTTAGCTCCTCCTGATAGTTCATCGCTCTGGAACTCCATTCTTCGTTCCACGTCTTCGCCTGAGTTTTCAGGTCTTCCTTCCAGGTCTTTTGGTTTCCCGAATGAATGCTCATCGTCTGTTCCAGGTAGCATTTCAGCACGTCGCTGGTCGCCACACTCTTGACGGTATCCTTGATTGTGTCGATCAGGGTGGTATGGTATCTCAGTACCCGTACGAGTGCCTTCCAGTTCTCTTCGCTGACCGTGAAGAATGCTGTCCCTTTCTCCGCGGCCTTCAGTTCCTGCATACATGCTTCTTTCGCTTCGTTGAATTTCTTCTCGTAATCTAAATTCATATTCCATTACCTCCTTAAGGTATTTATCTTTGTGCAGTCGGTTATCTCTGCACCGGTACCCGTCTGGGGTAGTGTAAGTGATATACTTCCTGCTGTCCGTCCATGCGACATCGTATCCGAGGTCTTTCATGAACTTCACAAATTCGTCTTTTGTTTTCGCTTTTCTCATGACCGTTTCAATCGCTGCAACCAGTCTCATCTTCCAACTCTGTCTTCGATCCACGGCTCTGTACTCTCTCGCACTCATGTCTTTTGCTTTCTTTTTCTGCTTCGGAGGAAGGATAGAAAGCCCATGTCTCTGACAGATTTCATCACTCAGTTTTCGTAATTCCTTAAGAGTATTCGGTGTCTGATGAAGCTTCTTTCCATCCTGAAAGCTGACGGAATTCACTACAAAATGTGAGTGGATGTGCTTCGCATCGCAGTGGGTAGCAACCAGAACTTCGTACCCCGGCCATGCTTTCTCGGCGAACTCTTTCGCAATCTCGTGTGCTTCCGCGTGGGTGATCTTCTCGTCCGGATGGAATGATTGATCGTAGTGATAGAACATCATCCCATCTGTTTTCTGGAAAAGAGTTTTGGTTGTCATGAAGTCCGCGTAAGCATTCATCCCGGAACAATTTATCCCGGTCAGATATCGGATCCCGGTTGTTCTGTCGAAGGTTTTATCCTCTCTGGAACAATAGCTGATGACTTTTTTCGCGACCGATGCGGACTGGCTTTTCTCTTGAATATAGTTAACAGTCGCCATAGAATCGCCTCACGATCATATACAATTCACTCTTGATGGTTTCAAGTTTGCCGACAAATTCATGAAAACTCTCCACCCGTGCTTCGCCGGAGTTGATCTTTCGTGCAATCTGGTTGACGTTGTTGCCGATCCGCTTGAGTTCTAGAAGAGATCCGTGGAGATCTTCGCTCTCGATGAACTTTGCTCCGCGAGCTGCATCGACCACAAAATCCGTGACGCTTCTCTTCGCACGCCTGGCATTTTTGACGATGTCTTCTTTCTCTTTTGGAGTCAGATGGAGCGATAAAGTTGCACTTCTTTTCCTCGTTTTTGGCTTCTTGGAAGGCTCGTTTTCTTCAGCATTTTCGAGTGGGTTCGGGCTACCGCCCGATTCTTCCGCGTTTGGTGGCACGCCAAATGCTCTGCTTGCCTTTTTTTCTTCTTCTACTTCTACATCTCTGGTGGCTTGCCACTGAGTGGATGGATTGGCTGAAAAAGAAAAGGTTTTCTGCTCCTCTTTCGCGTCTGCGTTATCGTTCGTTTCTGCGTCCACTTGTGACGCTTGTGACGCTGTGACGCTTTCTTGGAGAGGGGGGGTAAAATTAAGCGTCACAGCGTCACGCATCTTCCACCATCCTTTCCGGAACAGGGACTTCGTCCTTTGGTTCGATCAAGAGTAGAGTGATTACTCGACCGTCACGCTCACGGTTCCTGTCGAACAGGATCCCGACCCTTTCAAGATCCAGTCTCTTACGATAGAGTATCCCGCTCATAATGTGAGCCGGTCTGTCGATCCCGAGAGTCGTCATGAGTTCTGTAGCACTTCCTTTGAACTCTTTCTTTGTTTTGATGTATTCCACGACCTTCCATACGTCCGGATCACTCTCGAGAGAGTCCATGTATTTCGAAGTGTCTCTTACACAATTCCATCGGCAGTGTGTGTTATCAAACTTCAGGGTAAGAACATGTCCCTCATAATCTCGGCAGCTGCAATAGAGTTTCGCCACCTCGTCCTCGAACTTGTCCTTTTCCATGAGAAAGTTTCCATCCGATCCACCAGTCAATCCGTTCGATCCCGAAATATTATTCATAGGGGAAATGGATTTACACTTATTGGTATGGTGTATTACCAGAATCGTGATATTATTGTTGGTAGAGAACTCGTGTAGGGATCTCAACACGTTGTAATCATCTTGGTATACGGAAGCTGACCCGATTGCTTGACCTTTAATCGCGGCCAGCGTGTCAATTACGACAAGGCCGATGCCAGGATGATTATTCTTTTCCTCTGCCAGTTGTCGGAGAAGATCTCCTCGGAGTGACAGGGAATTCGTTGCGTAATAGAAACCTGGGGAAACGGGAGTTCCATTCTTGTTCACCCGATCCTGAAGCCGCTGTTCTCCATCTTCAAGACAGAGATACAATACTTCTGTCATGGTTACGTCGTGATTCCAAAGGGGGATTCCGGCAGCAACATGGAGTGCGATGTCCAGTGCCAGCCATGACTTACCACATTTCGGATCACCGGCAAGAAGGAATACTCCAACACTGGGAAGAACTGTGTCCACCAGATGCGGTTTATCTTCAAACTCTTTGTCCATCAAATCTTCAAGGGTGTTCGTTCCCAAAGGTTCATATGATTCATAAGTTTCATACATAATTTGTTTTGTCCTTTCTATAGTTTCTTCTTTGCCCGTATTTACCGTCCACTCCCGGGCAGGAAGTCTCCCCCGAAATGAGGGTTTCTTCGGATCTCCTTCCCCCAGGATCGAAAGTCCTTCTTACCTCGCTCATTGGGTGTGACGGCTCACGATGCTCGTTCATCGCTTCAACGCTCGGCCTGTGACTACGGGTAAGGTTCCTATGGAGAGGAAGGAACTGCTATTCAGTTTTCAAGGTTCATGGAAGATGTCGAGTTTCATCTTCCTGGTGTCTGGTTTCATCACTCCTTTCCGATTAAGAAAGCCCCGCAACCACAAGGTTACGAGGCTTTTCCTCTTTTCTTCGCGGTGCCGATTTCTTATCGTCACCCTGATTGTAAAGCCGTTTTTTTCGGCTGTCACTTGGAAGTTTCATGGACAATTTTTCGAACAGTTTTTGGGACAAGTACCGGAAATAATATGTTGCAAACAGGATTGGCACAGTAAATATCTCTCCTCTTTTCATCCTCCATATACTTTCTCAGACTTTATTACAAACTTACACATATATTCATAGCAACGGTTTATTAGGTGGAAAGCGAAGAAGAATCTTCAAGTATTCACTTAATCGCTTATTCATAGCATCAGCTTTTTTCTGTGCTTCTTCATATAACTGTATATCATTCCCCTTGAATACAATATCAACTCTTCTTTCAACTTCACCTGCTATATGAGTGTAATCTTCAGGATAGGCATAGTAACACTTGCGGCAGACTTCAGGATCTTTTTTGCTCCAGTTAGGGCAGTGTTCGCAAGCCCATGATTTGTCTCTGTTTGCAGAAGGACACAACAACATAAAATAATCCGTATCCATCATATCATCAGGGTCTCCACCTATTTCGTATGGTATTCTATGATCTGGCTGAAGAAGTCTCTCGGAATACTCTTCGCCATACATATGACAACGAGCACCATATCGTTCAATCAACGCAGCTTTGAGTTTCGCCGACAATTGCGTGCGCCCGCCACTTTTTGCTAACTGGTTTTGCTGTTTGGCAGCCTCCCAATCTCCAAACGTGTATACAGCGATACTCTTTCCATCCTTATCTTTTCCTTTTCCCGTTATTAGCGGAATTCCTAACTCCCGCACATCTCGAGCAGCTCTCGGTGCGTGTTCATATCCAGCATTCTTAAGGTCTTCGGTAGTACAAGATCCCTTTCTAAGAATTGTATCTATCACAAATCTAGCGCGCTTGTTCGTGACACTATCAAGCACCACAAGAAAATCTGAAGGCAAATCATCTCTGTTCATTATACTCACGCCTCCTTTGGCATCATATCGAAAATTGACATTTGACTGTATGTATCTGGTTTGCGAACTAATCCCGGACTAAGATACAAAGATTCATATGTAATAGCTTTTTTCCCCATCAACGTTGCTTGAGCTGATACACCAGCATTTATAAGCAAATGTTGCAGATTCAAATTGTCAGGCAGACTGCGTCCAATAACCTTATCTCCAGTTTGTCCATCATAACTTACAATGTACCGAATATTACGCGCATTTAGAGTACGCAGTGCTTCTACAAACTCCTCGAATTGCACACCTGATATATATCTGTTGTCACGTGGGTCCTCCTGGTTAGATGTTCCCTGATACGGCGGATCCATATATATTAAATCCCCAGGTGTTGCCATTTCAAATATTTCTTTATAATCAACTGAAAAAAAACGAGTCTTTCCTTTCAAGAGTTGGGATATCCTCATCGCATTCTTTTCAACTATATCTGGCTTTGTTCCAAACCTTCTCTTGTCACAGGATTGATTCATTTCTCCATCAGAATTGTAACGTACCGCTCCTTTTACGACACGAGCCAACATAAACAGCATTCTAGCCGGATCTTTTTCTCCGTCATTGAATTGGCTTCGGATTTTGTAAAAGTAGTCAATATTATTCTCACCAGTTTCAAACTGGCGTTGCCAAATCTCTCTATACTCTTTTGCCAATCGTTCAGGATTTTCGACACATTCCTTCATAAGTCCCGTCAGCGGCGCATTTATGTCATTAACGACAAAAGAGCTACATAATTTGTTTTGTGCAGCTAATATAGTCACAGCGCAAGTACCAGCAAATGGTTCATAAAGAGTATGGATATCATCTGGAAAGTATCGAATTATCTCTGGAGCAAGAAGGCGTTTGCTACCTTGATACTGAACTAGATGCGGAACCTTTGCCATTTCACTTACCTCGCAACAATCTGAACAAATGTATATATTTTTATATTATAGCATTTTTATACAAAGAGAATAGTTCGGCGAGCAGCCCTGAACTATCTTTCTTGAACTATGTCTCTTGTTTTCTTTCCATTGTACATGAACATGGATTGTTTGAATCTCTTGGAAGTTTTGAGACTTCTTTTCGAACATATGGGGATAAATACAGACCTAATATGTTGCAAACGGAAGATCAGAGTCCTTTATCAGATCATCACGTTTACGAGGAATAACGTAGTGCCAAAGACACAACCCGAACATGATCATCGCTTCTCTCTTCCGATCATATAACCGACTATATTCGACATTCAGTTCATGAGCAATCGTATTGTCATCCTGAACGAAAGTAGTAAGGAAGTATTGGTTAATGACACCGGCATACAAATTCCCATCCGGGCAAGACCGCAACTTTGATATCGTTTTTTCAACGAGTTCTGTGAACCATTCAACTTTGATATAGTTGACTATGATGACCGAGAGATCATGCTTCCCTTGGTCCGGATCGAGCTGATCCAGAATATCCAGCGCCTTAAGATAATCTAGAGGTGGGGCAGGATAGAGCAAAGCATACTCATCCGCATTCTCTCTCCTTAGCACAACCAGATCCGAATAGAGAGATAAGATCTTCTTGGACTTCTTTTTTATTATATTCATATCAACTCCGTATATAGTACAGAGTGCAAGTATTCTTTGCCAGGCAACCGTGTCGTGTCTTCCCATCGCGCTTCTCCTTTTACCAGTGTTTGCCAAAACCGAACATATATTTCTCTGTTCCTGGTCGCATATTAACACGAATTTATGTTCGATTCAAGGTCAAAACCGAAGGAAAATGTTTACAATTTGGTACATGCATCCACAAACCTCCAAGCGCCTAAGAACAGGAGATTTGTAAACTTTTTGTGGCATCCCCAAAAGCGTTTGCTGTCCTAATATTAGGACAGCAACGAGAGCATACTGAAAAGTTACGGAACGTTACGGAAGCGGATTTATTCTACGATTTTGATTTCATTTATCTAAGCATTATGACCGATGATTTATCAATTCTAAGTTGGACACTAAAATCAACCCATAAATCATGTTTAGCATTTTTACGCAATCAAGTTTCGTTTTCTTTCGTAGTGTTCTGCCATGTGCTATCCAGTGACGATTCAATCCCTTAGGCTCTTTATTCTTAAAATCTGAATCTGCCGAAAAACTGTCCATAGTTTTATCAAATGTCATCATGAACGCAATCATGGCATATTCTTCATGAGATAATGCTTTCTCATTATTCAGTTTATCTTTGATTACTTTAATTCGGTATTTCAGTTTGTGTGTCGAATTCTCACTGACAACTGATAGAAGACCATCAAATACCGCAGTAAACCCAACAACTGCCAAATCATTCTTTTTTTCTCTAAATGCTTCGACGGACTGAAGGTATAAACGTGCAAATGGGGTTATTTGCGTAGAAGATGCTGTCTTGGATATGGTATCTTCTACTTTTTTAAATCTGTCGCGTATCATATACTGTCTGAGGAAAGAATTGACATTTGGGGCTGCTAAAACATCTTCAACGAATTCTTGACTCATATAATCCCAACACACATACTGCGCGTCTCCCAAGCGCTCAATAGCTTTAAGCCGTTGGCCAATTTCTAGCATTAATTGACTTCCAGCTACTATCTTAGGTTGGATTTCCTCAACAAACAATGCTATTGGTCGAAGTATCTCTCGTAGCTGATGTAAGCCTTCAGTAATTGGACGGATCATTTCCCGTACATAAGAAAGAGTCTCGTACAAACCGGAAATGCCAGGGAAGATCCAATCACTGTTTTGATTATTCATGTTCTAGTGTTACCTTTCAATTACTGTAGCTTTTGATACATTTTCATTAATTCAGCGACAATATCCGACTCTTCCAAATCAAGTGAGAACCCATACGCTTTCATAACAGTTTTATCATTGGCTTCATGAGCCTTGTGAAGTTCAATCGGCATGGTAAGCGGATCGTAGAGATCTGCTAGACTACTGTCAGGATATAGAGAACGAGCATCGAGAATAGAATTTGCCGTCTGAGCAATCTTTGCTTTCTGTTCCTCGGTAGGTGATGGCCAAGGGAAAGTATTATATACAACACTTCCTGTATATCGATAGTCACTTTTTAAGCGTCCAGCGATAGTGCGCATCCACGCCATATGAACTGACGATGTCAACACTCCAAAATGATATAATGAAACACCAGAAACTATCGAAACAAGATTACTAGCTATAACATCAGGAGTCGAGTATCCAATAGGAATGTACTCTCGTCTTTCAGAAGATGTGCTAGGAATAATCAAATAGTCTTCATCCGGTTGAGAAATATAGAAGAATAGATGTGGTGTCTTCGCTTTTTCTCTTGTAGGCGCAGCCGTACTATTCAGGCGCATATTCCTTACAGCCTCTAGTCGCTGACATAATTCCTTACTCTTTTTCAAGTCGGAAGGTGTAGCATTCTTTAACCATAAGCAATATCTTTCTTTGTTGTTAATAAACTCTTCTGCACCAACATACCTGCGGATATACTTCTCCAATTCTGGCTCTCTTTTCAAGATTTCATTTTTCTCTTCCTTGGATAGGACTAAATTTCCTCCATCAGCGGGCTTGTTCCCAAGAAGCATTGGTTCCACATCGCATAGCGGCTTGCTTCGACTTGAAATACAAATGCTAGGGGCATCAATTAAATAGGGATTTATAGAAATAACAGATTTCCGTACATTTCCATCATATATATATTTTTCTTTCCCCGTTGGAGATACAGAAAAACCTATGATCACACAATGAACATGTGCTTTTATGCTTGCTTCACTATCCCACCTAAAAGTCCGATGCGCAAAATTTATCTGAACACCATATCTCTCCATCAACGCACCCCAAAGTGGTGCAACCTGTTCGCCTTGCGTAATACTGTTAGTAGAAACAAGTGCGGCTTGTATTCTTGTACCCATCATGAAAGCGCAGGCTTTGAAATACCAAGCACCAACATAATCAATACTATTCGAAAGTTTTATCTTCCCAAATATCCTTACTGCGTCATCCTTTTGTTCCTTTGTCATCATCGATGCTCCGACAAAAGGCGGGTTACCCATAATGTATGAACACTTTTCAGATACTACGACCTCATTCCACTCTATTTGCAGCGCATTTCCTTCAACTATGTTCACATATGATTTAAGCGGAAGAAAATCAATCTGCTGATATACAATTTCTTCGGTTTCCTTTAACATCTGGTTTTCCGCTATCCAGAGTGCAGTCTTAGCCACTGAAACAGCAAAATCGTTTATCTCGATCCCATAAAACTGCGAGAGATTTACTTTAATAATGCTTTCTCCTGCTCCGAAATCAGCTAGAGCTATCTGGTTAGGATTAACAGAGCGATCGAGTTCTGTAATGTCTTTGATGACTTCATTTTCAATTTTACGCAGGGAAAGATATGTTTCAGTAAGAAAGTTTCCGGACCCACAGGCCGGATCCAGAAAAATTAACGAACCGAGTTTGTTTTGGAAATCCTTGAGTTTCTGTCTCTTCACATTCGGTTGCTTCGACTCTGAAATATCGTTATACTCTTCTTTCAATTCATTAAGAAACAACGGGTCTATGACTTTATGAATATTCTCGATGGAAGTGTAGTGCATTCCTCCCTTACGACGAGTGTCCTGATTAAGTGTGCTTTCAAAAACTGCGCCAAAGATAGTAGGGGAGATCTCCGACCAGTTAAAATCGGACGTTTGGGTCATCAATTCATGTGTCTTTTCATCTATCTGTGGAATTATGATATTCCTGTCAGCAAACAACCCTCCATTAACGTATGGAAATGCCAAGAGTTCTGGTTCGTCATTTCTATCACGTTCCTCCTCTTTTGTATCAAGTACACGAAATAGATCTTTCAACCCGTTACGGAGATGCTTTGTGTTAAAGCTTTTCATATAGTCACGAAATTGGTACTTCCCGAAAAGGCCAGCATCTTCAGCATAGTAGCAGAAAACTAATCTTACACAAAAAAGGTTGAGGCTCTTGTACTCTTCCTCTGTTGGTTCTCCAGGAATCTGATTGATAAGAGAATCATATATATTTCCAATCTGGTCACCAGCTTCCTGCGAAACCTTTAATTCGCGCCGAATGTGTTCAACCTTATCATCATACAAGAATTGTAACGTGGTATACTCTTTTTCCAAATTGCAAAGAGACACCTTGATAACTTCGTCTTCCGGCTTTCTTGCTTCCATGTTATATATCCAGATTTCCGCAAAGTTGGAGATCACAATCCAACGAGCCTTCTCACTACGAGGGAGACCATTATCATACATTTTCGCTTGTTCATACGGTGTCATACCATTATGACTGGCCTGGGATTTGTCTAGCGCTATACCTAAACTCTTTTGCTCAATAAGCACATTGGTTTCTGGAATATAGACATCAATTCGTTTGGTGTTCCCATCTGGACCAATGACTTTCTTTTGAAAATCAAGCCGATCCGTCACTTCTGACTGAGAAAAGACATTTTGGAAAAGGTCAATCCAATAGGATCTATCGTCCTCATCTTCTCTTCCTCGCCCTGTCCATTTATCTATGAATTTCTTTAGTCCTTGCTTGTTGATAGAAACCGCCATATCTCGCTACCTCCGAAACTCTATGTTCCTGATAGTACTCTTCTATTATAACATTTGAGGAAGATAGAGGCTGTCTATTCCTATCGCAAACGATTCTTTATCACTGATGTATAAACCGATGTTTTCCGTTAAGAAATAATAAAATCATGAAGACCAGAGCTTGTTTTATCATATATATAATTAACTTTGAAAGAATTCTCAGTAACGGCTTCAGCCATTGCCGAAACAAACATAGTCCCATTACTAGTACACATATGAAGATCTTCCATATTACTCGCTCGCATATGATATGCTATCCCTTCATCGGTGATAACCAACAAAGCAATTCCATGAGCGCGAGCAAATTGGTAAGCACCTTTCTGATAATACGAAGTAGTAACAAAGATCCCTTTCTGAGCACCAAGGCTCTGCATTTTAGCATACAGTTCCGCTATTTTTTCTCGCTTAATTGGACCTTTATATCGCTTGCATTCAACCAAGCATACGAATGATAATCCCATATATGAAAATGTAATTTTGCCATCTATCTGATACACTCCATCACACGAATCCATTTTTACATCATGTTCAAATCGACTGTCAGCAAGTTTACCAGCTTCCTCTTTAAGAAGCGTAAGAGAGTATTTTTCAAATTCTTGTGGAGACATATCTGTATATCTCTCATGACCAGGTATAAACATATTCAGTCTCCCGTTGCTTGCATAATCATTTATATCCGATGAATCACTTTGAAAGAAAAGCAATAATTTTCCGTTCAATGGAGTTGCCCCCGTTTACAACAATTATACAACAGAAATTTGGTCGTAAATGAGGGGCGAAGAATAGAAAAGCGACTAGGCTGATTTTGCCTAGTCGCTGTAGCGTGTTCTCTTTATTTCTGTTTATAAATCTTTAGTTCCTGGTCGCGAATTGGTCGCGAATTCGCAAATTGAAAACCTTGAAAGCCCTGATATTTCGGGTTATTTGTCAATCGACTTCATGGTCGGGAAAAGCAAAACGTCGCGGATGGCGGGGCTGTCGGTGAGGAGCATGACCAGACGGTCAATACCATAACCAATGCCGCCCGTCGGGGGCATGCCGATCTCGAGGGCGTTGAGGAAGTCCTCGTCGGTGTGGTTGGCTTCTTCATCGCCGGCTTCAAAGGCAGCATCCTGAGCCGCGAATCTTTCTCTCTGGTCAATCGGGTCATTGAGCTCGGAATATGCATTACACATTTCCCATGTATTGATGAAGAGCTCGAATCTTTCTACCTTTTCCGGATCAGACGGCTTCTTCTTTGTAAGCGGAGAGATCGCTACCGGGTGATCCATGATGAATGTCGGCTGGATGAGGTTCTCTTCACAGAACTGCTCGAAGAACAGGTTGATGATGTCGCCCTTGGTGTGACGGTCCTCAAATTCCACGTGATGCTCCTTGGCCAGTGCTTTTGCCTCGTCATCAGACTTCACGGCGTCAAAATCCACGCCTGCGTACTTCTTGATGGCATCGTTCATAGTAAGTCTCTCGAAAGGCTTACCGAAGTCGATCTCGATGTCGCCGTACTTGATGAGGGTGGTGCCGCAGACCTTTTCTGCGAGGTAACGGAACATGGACTCTGTTAGTTCCATCATGCCCTCATAGTCGGTATATGCCTGATAGAGCTCCATCAGGGTGAACTCCGGGTTGTGACGGGTGTCGACACCTTCGTTTCTGAATACACGGCCGATCTCGTACACGCGCTCGAGGCCGCCGACGATCAGTCTCTTGAGGTAAAGTTCAAGAGAGATACGGAGCTTAACATCCTCGTCGAGTGCATTGTAGTGCGTCTCGAAAGGTCTTGCTGCCGCACCGCCGGCATTACTTACCAGCATCGGAGTTTCAACTTCCATGAAGTCTCTGCCGTCGAGGAAGTTACGGATCTCCTTGATGATCTTCGATCTCTTTACGAATGTATCCTTAACCTCCGGATTCACGATGAGGTCGAGGTAACGCTGACGGTAACGCATATCGGTATTCGTCAGACCATGGTGCTTTTCCGGGAGGATCTGCAGGGACTTAGAAAGGAGCTTGAGATCTTCTGCGTGAACGGAGATCTCACCGGTTCTGGTTCTGAAAACATAACCCTTTACGCCGATGATGTCGCCGATGTCCATCTTCTTGAAATCCTGGTAGTCATCTACACCCAGGGAATCTCTGGTGACGTAGAGCTGGATGTCGCCCTGAAGATCACGGATGGTCGCAAAGGAAGCCTTACCCATGACGCGCTTAAGCATCATACGGCCGGCGACGGAAACTTCGATCTTCTGTGCCTCATGCAGTTCCTTGAGTTTCTCGGCTGCTTCCTCTTCGGAAAGTCCCTCCGGAAGCTTCGATTTCAGCTCATTGTCGAGCTTCTCGAACTTCGCTTTCGCGTCGAGGGAGTGATCCGTCACGTCGTATTTCGTGATCTGGAACGGGTCTTTGCCGTTGGCCTGAAGCTCGGAGAGCTTTTCTCTTCTGATCTTCAGAAGTTGGTTAAGGTCCTGCTGGGGTGCCTGATTGTTGTTGTTCTCGTCAGCCATTTTGCTTCCTCATTTCATTTATATCAGTCGCCGATCTTGATGATCTTGTACTTAAATGCGCCGGCCACAGTCGTTACTTCGATGACCTGGCCTTTTTTCTTACCGATGATCGCCTTACCTACCGGGGAATCCTGGGAGATACGGTTACTGAAGATGTCTGCATCCTTTGCGTTAACGATCTCGTACTGGATCTCTTCCTTGGTCTCTTCGTCACGGAGAGTTACCTTGGAACCGAGGGAGATCTTCGTCTTAGAGATCTCGGACTCGTCGATGACTTCCGCGTTCTTCAGGATCTCTTCGATCTCCATGATGCGGGCTTCGTTTTTGGCCTGTGCATCTTTAGCTTCATCGTACTCGGAGTTCTCCGAAAGGTCGCCCTGGGCTCTTGCTTCTTTGAGCTGTTCTGCGATCTGTCCGGAGATGACGGTCTTTCTCTCTTCGAGTTCATCCTGCAGACGCTTCATACCTTCGACGGTAAATTGGATCTTCTGATTCTCTTCTGCCATTGTTCTTGTCTCCTTTTATATATTCTAAATGTTTTATCAGTGCTTTTCGCGCGGGACCGAAGCCAGACTCCGGTCGGATACCCAAAATTAACGGGCGTCGTTGTTGTTCTTGGTGATGACGTCGTGTGCGCCGCCCTCGACGATGGAGGTGGAGGATACGACAACGAGTCTTGCCTTCTCCTGCAGTTCCGGGATCGAGGAAGATCCGCAGGCACACATGGTGGCCTTCATCTTCGCAAGGGAGCTGTCGAGGTTGTCCTTGAGTTTACCGGCATACGGTACATAGGAGTCGACGCCTTCTTCGAAAGCCATCTTGCCGCCCTTTCCGCCGTCGTCATAACGCTGCCAGTTACGGGCACGGTTAGATCCTTCGCCCCAGTACTCTTTGACGTAGGAACCGTTGACCATGAGTTTTCTCGTCGGGCTCTCGTCGAATCTTGCAAAATAACGGCCCAGCATGATGAAGTCGGAACCCATGGCAAGTGCCAGAGTCATGTGGTAGTCATGTACGATACCGCCGTCAGAGCAAAGCGGGATGTAGTAGCCGGTCTTTTCGAAATACTCGTCACGTGCTTTTGCAACAGCGAGAACAGCGGAAGCCTGGCCGCAGCCGATACCTTTCTGCTCACGGGTGATACAGATGGAACCGCCGCCGATACCGATCTTGATGAAGTCGGCACCTGCGTCTGCCAGGTACTTAAAGCCTTCTGCGTCGACAACGTTACCTGCGCCGACGATGACGTCCGGATAGTTCTGCTTGATCCATGTAAGGGCACGGGACTGCCATACGGAGAATCCGTCGGAAGAGTCGAGGCAGAGAGCGTCTGCGCCTGCTTCGATAAGAGCCGGAACTCTTTCTTCGTAGTCTCTGGTGTTGATACCGGCACCGACGATGAGACGCTTGTCGTCATCTAAGAGCTCGAGCGGATTTGCCTTATGGAATTCATAGTCTTTTCTGAATACGAGACCGACGAGGCAGTCATTCTCGTCGACGATCGGGAGCTGGTTAAGCTTATGGTCCCAGATGATGTCGTTGGCTTCTTTGAGGGTAGTTCCTTCTCTTGCCACGATGAGCTTTTCAAAAGGAGTCATGAACTCGGAGACCTTAGTCTGCGGGTCCATACGTGTGACACGGTAGTCACGGGAGGTAACGATACCGAGAAGCTTTCCGTCGGACTTGCCGTTCTCGGTTACCGGGAATGTACCGTGGTTGGTCTTTTCGCGAAGCTCGACGACCTCTTCCATGGTGTTGTCCGGGGTAAGGTTACTGTCAGAAACAACGATTCCGGCTTTATACTTCTTTACTTTCCGGATCATCTCGCACTGGGACTCAATGGTCTGAGACTGGAAAACAAAGGACATACCGCCGGAACGAGCGAGGGCAATGGCCATACCGTCATCGGAAACGGCCTGCATGACTGCGGAAACCAAAGGGATATTGATCTTGAGCCTGGATTCTTCCTGTCCTTTCCGATACTTCGCGATAGGGGCCGAAAGATCCACCTGATCAGGTGTGTTCTTCTCCGTTGTGAGGTTCGGGACCAGTAAATACTCGCTAAATGTACGTGATTCTTGCTCAAAGATCTTCGCCATAAATTGAAATCCTCCCTTTGTATATATGATTACTCTAGAAAATATTTCATTAAATCATACCATACATAGGGAGGATTTTGGAAGTTTTTTATATTAACTATTTCCACATTTTTCGGTCTTACAAGCCACCACTCATCGTGCAAGTGTCAACGCCTTTGCAATTGACTTCGGATGCGGGAAGCTGTGGGGCATTCCCCGTTTCCTTTCGAAAAGACCCGAAACCCGTGGAGTTTACTTTTTCTTCTTGTCTTCGCTGATGTTGATCTTCAGAAGACCAAGTGCCAGGGACACACCGATCAGGATCACAGCGGTGATCGCAGCTTCTACGAGAAGGAACGTGCCGTTATAGATGATGGAATATACCCACGGATTCTGGTCTCCCGCATATTCGCTCCAGAAGATGACGCCGGAAAGAACATGGGAAACAAGACGCAGCAGGAAGCATACGAATACGGCCACGCCGATGCGCCAGAACGGAATGAGCTTTAATCTCTTCAGCGGGTTTTTCACCTCGATACGTTTCTTTTCAGAAGCGGCGAAGATGCCCGAAAGGCCGATGGCGGTAAAAGCAACGATATAGTCGAGCATGACCTGCGGGAAATTGATGAGTGTTCCGCCGATGAGCTCGAGAAGGCTGAATGCAAAAGAAACGCAAAGGCCTCTTTTCAAGCCGAAGCAAAGGCAGAAGAAGATGATCGGCAGCATGGAAGCCGGTGTGACCGATCCACCCTGTGGCATCTTAAAAAGCTCGATACGGGACAGCATGAAGCTTAAAGCGAGACAGATACCGCCGGCGGCCACACTCAGGATCATCTCACGGCGCTTGGCCGCTTCCTGGGTCTTCTTCATTTTCAGTTCAGCTTCCGCCGCCTGGGCGTCCTGCTCAACCTTGGAAATAACATCTTTTCTAGACATAACAAAATACTCCTCCCTCGTTCCGGCACAGGAAGAAAGGAGAAGCCTTATGACTTCACTTTATGTTCCCTCCGCCGGCATTATCCGGTTCAGGTCAAGGGTCGACGGGAAGCATCCCGTCCTCTCAGCCAGCTCAGTATGCCAGCTCCCCGAAATCCGATTTGCCGTCATTCTAGCATGATGAAGTCCATCGTGCAAGATTATTCCGTTTTTTATTCATAGTCTTCGGAATGTGGGGTTCTTCCGATCAGTTTCTGCCATTCATTATCACTGATGATATCCCGGAATTTGTCGATCTCGGCGGAATATTTCTCCGGAGCGGCATCGTAGCCCATGACGTGGGCGGCGCCTTCGATAAGGCAAATGCGCTTCGGTGAACGGATGCGGTTATAGATATTATCACTCATGTAGGAAGGGACCAGTTCGTCCGCTGTTCCATGGAAAAGAAGCACCGGCACCGGGATGCGGGATGCGATCGAAGCCGGAGAGGCCTTTTCGATCGGGAAACCGAAGCGCTTCAAGACGACATGACGCACGAGCATCAGGAAAGGCCGAAGCTGCATGCGGTATTTTCTCTGGGCCAGATAGGCGATCTGGGTGTCGAGCGAATCAAAGGAACTGTCAGCGATGACGCCGGTCAGTGTGTTCGGGGCGATCCCCGAGCCGGCTGTCATGAGGGCACATGCGGCACCCATGGATCTTCCGTGAAGGATGATCTTCAGTCCCTGCCCGAGGCGGGATTCGAGATACTGCATCCACATCGCGATGTCCTGACTGTCGAAAAGCCCGTATCCGACGAAGTTTCCTTCGCTCATGCCGTGGGCGCGGAGGTGCGGGATCAGGATGTGGCAGTCTCTTTTCTCGAGGTGGAGCTGGGCATAGGCCGCCATTACGGACGGCGCATCGTTATATCCGTGGATCAGGATCACGACGTCTTTGGTCGTCTTTTTCGCGGCGGGGATATAGTAGGCATAGAGTTTGATGCCGTCAAAAGCCGTCATCTGCCAGTCGAGAACATTCATACGGTTGCTGTAAAACCAGTTCTTTCCCCGTCCGAAGATCGTGCTCTGGTCGATGGAAAGCGGAGATTTATCGTAAGCGGGGCGCGGGGCCGGGCGGCCGAAGAAACGGTAGGCGACGCGGACAGCATAGGAATAGATGAGAAGCCAGGTAAGACCGGCAACGATCAGGAGCAGACCTACAATGATCAGTGCAAGAATCACTCCATCTGGCATGCCCGTTCCTCCTTTCGCTTCGCCTAAATACCTATACTAATTGTACGGCGGCATTTTATCGTTCGTGTTACAGGGATGTTAGGTTTGTGGGATAGAAAGATATTCGGCGCCGTTTTCGGTCAGGAGGACGTCGTCCTCGACGCGGAAGCCGAAGCCCCACTCGGGGATGTAGATCCCCGGCTCGACAGCGAATACCATACCCGGTACGAAGATCATGTCACGGTCACAGATGTCATGGACATCAAGTCCCATATGGTGAAGTGTGTTATGCCAGTAGTAGCGTTTGCAGGCAGAAAGGGCGTCGGGCTCGCTTTTGCCGATCACGCCGAGTTCCCGAAGACCTGCGGCCGCCGTCTTTCTCGTCTCGTTATTGACCGACTCGATGGTCGCGCCCGAATGGATCGCAGAGAGCGCCGTCTTCTTGCATTCCGTTATCAGATCGAAAAGCGCCTGCTGGCGGCCGTCTCTTTTGCCGTTCACGGCATAGGCACGGGAAATATCGGAGCAGTAGCCGCCGGCACGTGCTCCCGTATCGATCTGGATCATCTCCCCGTCGGAGACGATATCCTTCGGCGTCGGATAATGAAGGCACAAGGTATTCTTCCCGCCTGCCACGATCGTCGAAAAAGACTGGAAGAGGGATCCTCTCTTGACCATCTCGCACTCCAGTATCGCCAGGGCCTCGCACTCTCTCATGCCTGGGCGGAGATTCTCCTTCAAGACCTGGAGAGATTCCTCCGTCACTTTGACCGCTGTGCGGATCGCTTCGATCTCGAGAGGGCTCTTTACCATGCGTAACAGTGTTACAAACCCTGAAATATCAGTCGCTGAGTCGAATCTGTCCGTCCGGGCCAGTTCCTGCTCGAGGCGGGCTCTTTCGTGTGAATGATCGGTCTCATCCCAGGCGATCTTCATGGATCCCGAGAGGATCTCATCGACATCGTACTTCAGCGAATCGAGCATGCGGATGTCGGAAATGCCCGAGATCTCCGAAGCCTCCTGCGGAGAAAGACGCTTACCGGTCCACTTCTCCTTTTCCGGCTCCCGGGGATAGATATAAAGACGGGTCTTGACCGGTTCTTTTGCATCGGACTTGATGAGCATCAGGACCGACTCTTCCTGCTCAATCCCGCAGAAATAGAAGAATGTGCGGTTCGGCAGGAACGGGTACGACTCATCGTGAGAGGCCAAAGGCGCCTTCCCTGCAAAAAGAATCACCGCCGTGTTCTGCTCCAGTTTCAGGGCAAGATTATTGCGGCGGTGGACATATTCGCTCGAAGGAATACTGTAATTTGTGACATCAGTAAACATCAGGCATCTCCTGAACGGACGTTATACTCGTCAAAGAGGATGGTGTTGTTGATGTAGCCCAGTGTGGCGCCCGGAGACTGACGGATGAGGCCCGGGTTGCCGATCACGATGGAGTTGTCCGGCACGTCGAAGTTGACATAGGCGCCGGGGGCGATCAGAACATTATTTCCGATGTTGATATGGCCGACGATCACGGCATTTGCGCCGATCCAGACGTAGTTTCCGATATTCGGGGAACCCTTTCTGGAGCCGCGGAACTGGGTGCCGATGACGACGCCGGTAGAGATGTTGACGTTATTGCCGATGACGGACTTCGGATGGATGATGATGCGGCCGAAATGCGCGATATAAAAGCCTTTATCGATCTTCGTCTCATAAGGGATCTGGAAGTGGTACTTCCTGGACTTGCGGTCTAAGGCCTTACTGCACAGATACAGGCATACTTTATGGAAATAGTATTTGAGGTCGCGGATCTTCGTCTGCGTCTTCAGATAGTGGTAACTGCAGTGACGCATATTGCTGATGTAATGGAATTCCGGGCTGGTCATCATCTCTTCGATGTACGTAAAAAAGACGTTTTTATGACGCTTCGTATTGCCCGTATAACGGAAAAGATCACTATAAATAATGTCTTTTAATTCGTCTGTCATCTTCTATACTACTCCATCACTTCATCTCTTAAAATATGTTACCTCTTTTTGCGATTTTCATCAATAAAGAAACTGACTCGTACACAAAAAATATACAATTGCCTTGACGGACGAGCCCCCTACTTTTATAATCGAATAGCATTTGCACGGTGTTTTTCCCGCATCTGCATCATATGGAGACGTATCGAAGTGGTCATAACGGGGCGCACTCGAAATGCGTTAGCCGGTTTTTCGGCTCGAGGGTTCGAATCCCTCCGTCTCCGCCAGATTTCATGAAGTTACCCCCATTTTTTGTACAGCGATGTACGAAGATGGGGGTACTTTTATAAGCTCTTGTGGCATGATGTGGATCAAGAAAACACTGTACAGAAAAACGGGTAAATAACATGATGAAGGCGCTGTCTCAAAACAAAGAAAGATCTGCCCCGACACCGATCTGCCGTATAAAAATGGGATTTCTGAAATTATACGGCAGGCCAGACAGCGAGTTGCCGTATAAAAATGGAAACGTGTATTGTGTACGGCAGTTTCAGGGAGATTTTCCGTATGAAATGAGAAAACTTAAATCTATACGGCAGTTGGGAAAGAAAGTTGCCGTATGAAATCGGAAAAGTGCTTTTCGTACGGCAAAAGAAAGAAAAATTGCCGTATGAAATGAGAAATCCTAAATCCATACGGCAGTTGGCGGATTTGGCTGCCGTATGAAATCGGATTTTGCAGATTTTTACGGCAGATCGATGCTTCCTGGCATCTGCATGATTTAGAGCGCTCTATTTCTCAATACTGCACGGCTATTCAAATAGACAAATGATTTTTATTTTTCTAGAATTATGGGCGAGGAGAAAACGTAGGGATATATGAAAGGAGAGGCTTATGAAAAAGAAATCGATCATGGCTGTTCTGCTCGCAATGAGCATGATTGCTTGTGTTGCCTGCAGTTCAAAAAAAGAGGAGACAAAATCGAAGAAGCAGAAAAAGAGTGACAAAGAGTCCGCCGTAACTCTCGAGGATGAAGACGAGGAGTCCGAGAAGACCAAGACGACAAGGAAGCAGAAAGCGACGGAGAGCGAAAAGGAGGCTTCCACAACGGAAGCGACCGAGCCGGAGAAAGAAACAGAGAAAGAAACCGAGGCGGAAAAAGAAACGGAAACGAAAACGGAAGAAACGATGCCTGCCAATCCGGCCAATCTTCAGTTTATCAGAGATGAATCGGTGCGTCCCCACATTTCCGGGCCGCAAAAATATGCGGTCGGAGATTATGTCGAACGTGACCGGACAGAGTATACAGTTGAAAGAATTGTCGGGATCCGGGACGGTGAGGTGATTACAAATTACAACGTCAGCAACCGCTGCAAGATCTTAAGCGACACACAAACTTATTATGAAATTTTACCCACCGGCGGCTCTCTGTACTTTAACGGAAGCTTCGATTTCCATGGCACACAATTCCAGTATGAACTGAGACTCTCTCCGCATATCAGCGATGTCGTACAATTTCAGAGAAAAACAGGCATCTTCGACATTGTACCGGAAGATGGCCTGGGGATATATGATATTTATAAAATGACAATAAGTGATTGTGTGGATGAGAATTTAAACTGTTATCTGGTCAAGTATCTGGACGAAGCAGGCATAACTCCGGAATCCCTTAGGGAAAAACCGAAACAGATTGCCAAAGTAATAACGAAAGTTTCTGATGCTATGTATTTCAAGACTGGTGATCTGGCCTTCGTGGTTTGCGGTTATGAGATTAAGATCACCGGATGATCAGTATGAAGAGACTCACTTAGACGGATGAAAGAATCCTGAAAGCCTGAGACCAATGGCTTTCAGGATTTTTCTTTTTCAAAAGATCCTTTAGATCCCCCCTCAGTATGCTATACTTGTACTGGCCAAGTGACATAGAGACTGTACGTGACACCCGTCACACCGCATATAGGAGGATCAACCGTGAAACACAACGCTCGTCCCGGCCAAAGTTCCGGCTACAATGTCAGATCCGCAAAAAGGAGAAAAAAGAATGACAGAAGGAAGATCTTCGTCATTACCTGCCTTCTGATCTGCCTTCTCTGTCTCATCCTCGACATCGTCCTTATCCCGAAGCTTTTCTCCGGAAAGAAGACGGCAAAAGAGTCTTCTTCCATAAACACAAGTGCTGTAGTGACCGACGGATCCGAGATTTCCGCATCCGACAGTTCTTCTGTTCCCGGTGATACTACCGCGCCTTCCGAGGGAAAAACGACCCGTGCGCAGACAGTAGATGCCGCCACACGTGCGGCCAATCTTGAGACGCTAAAGACGAACGTTGCCGATTACCTCAACAAACAGTCCGGCCGTTATGGTGTGTACTACATCAACATGGCAAACGGAGAAACGATGGCGTACAAGGAGACCCAGCCGATCGTTGCCGCAAGCTCCATCAAGATCGCCTATAACACCTACCTCTACGAGAAGGCCGCTTCCGGCGAACTCTCTCTGGATGAGAAGATCATTTACAATGCAGCGAAGTATCCGGAGGGCGACTTCGAGTCCGGCACCGGTTCGATCCAGACGCAGGCGGACGGAACTGAGTTCACGCTTAAGGAAGTCAGCCATCTTTCGATCACGATCAGTGATAACTGCGGCACCAATATGGTCCTTCGGCGTCTCGGCGGTGAGGATGCCGTGAATAACAACTACATGAAGACGATAAGTTCTGTCGTGGATTACCGGCAGAAAGTGACCTATACTGACTATACCGGTGCAGAAAAGACCGGTATGCGCCGCACCAGCGCGATCGATCTGGCCAAATACGCCGAACATCTCTACAGAGATCACGAGGAGGATCCCGCTGCATTTCAGCCGCTGATCGATGATCTGTGCAACACCGAGTACAGCTGGGGAGTACCTGCCGGAGTTCCGGGCGACATCAAGGTCGCGCACAAGATCGGCTTATATCCTGATCTCGGCACATATAATGATATCGGTATCGTCTTTGCTTCTGAAGATTACGTGCTCTGCGTGATGACCGAAAGCGGCAGCGGAGAACAGGCCAAGAAGATCATCTCTGAAGTTTCCCGCATGGTCTATGAGTATGTAGAGTCAAATTACGCCTGATCTTCGCATCATGCATAAGACAGTTCAGATGGTCGTTTCTTCTGTTGTATCTCCGGCCGATATCTCGAATCCGAATCCGAAGAAGCCGGAAACCGACTCGTACCAGTCACTCTTCTCGCCATATGCGATCTGGAAATGGACTCCGTTCTCATAGTAGAAGAAGTCGATCGGTGTGATACCGATAACAAAATCCTCACCTCTCCAGCTTCCGCCCGGCTTTTCCTCAAGAACGGGATGTCTTTCCTTCATGATCCTTATGAATTCCTCGGCCTTGGTGTAGTCGTAGATCTCAAGAACGATCCCTGTTCCGAAGCGATCGATATTTCTCACGAACGGTCCGCCTTCCTCTTCTGAGCCTTCGACATATACACCGCTTACGTAGATGCAGTTGACATTGTCTTTTTCGATTCCGCCGTATCTTCCGCAGAAGGCCAAGGTGTATTTCCAGGGTTCGCGATCGTAGTAATTCTTCCGGACTTCCGAAAGCTTATCTCCGACCTGAGGGATCTTCCGGGTGGTCAGGCCGTCGCAGATATCCGCGATCTCCTCTGCGGTCATCCCAGTAAGATCGAAGACATAGTCGGCCTCATTTCTTTCTGCCGTCTCTTCCGGGGCTGCTTTCGTCTCATCCGAGGCTTCTGTCGTCTCTTCGGGGGAAACTGTCGGCAGCTCTTCAAGCGCCTCGTTCGCGCTCTCTCCTGAGGCTATATCTTCAGCAGTTGTATCCTTTGCATCAACAACAGCGTCGTCACCGGAGCTTTTCGCGCCGAAAAGATCTGCGCCGTTTCCATCGGCTTCCTGCTCCTCCGGATCGACAAGGGTGATCTTATTTTCCGCATTTTGGGCACGTTTTCCCGTACCGGACGTATCGTCCTTTTTCTTCGCCATATAGACGATCCCGGCGGCAGCTGCGCCTACTAATACAATAGAAACACTGGTAATAATAATTTTCTTAAACATGATCTCTGTCCCTTTCTTTATGGCAGAAGAGCCCAGTTTAGAACCGGCGGCTTCTGCGGCCTTCGTTGATGCGGACAGATTCAGCAGTGAAGCGGGCATGGGCCGGAATGGCACCTGCTCGGCTTCCTTGGTAAACAATTGCGTTAAGAATGGTACGACCATAAACAGCTTCGTGTCGTTTTCTTCTTCATATTTCTCGACCTCCTTCTTGATTTTCTTCTTGGCCGCATTTATGCGCCAGGATACTGTCCCCTCCGGGATACCGAGAGCTTCCGCGACCTCTCTGGTGCTCATCTCGTCAAAGTAGAACAGGATAAGCGTCCTTCGGATATCTTCAGACAAAGAATTGTTGATGATATCCATGATGATCTTCCGCGTCTCTTCGGACTCGACAAGCGAGTCTGGAAGGAAATCCTCGGGGACCGTCTCGACTGTGTCAAAGAACTCGTCCTCCACATTGTCCGTCTTCGTCCTGGTCAGACGATTCAGGGACTTGTTGGCGGCGACCTTTTTCAGCCACGGCAGGATCTTGGTTTTGTCCTTTATGCTGTCATACGATTTGATCAGAGTGACAAACGTATCCTGAACGATATCCTGCGCATCATCCTCATTCTTTAGAAGAGAGAACGCCGTCCAGTACACCGCACGATAGGCTTCGCTGTAGATCTTTTCAAGTTCTTGTTCAGTCATTTTTTCTGCCTCCTTTTGTCCGCATCTACCCTATAGACACATAACAAAAGAAATTTCTTGGGTGGTTCGAGAAAAATTTCTCCCCTTATCTTTTATGCTCCGGGGTTTTCCTTATAGTAGGCCTTCTTGTCCTCGTACATGAGCTTATCGATCGTGGCCATAAAGTCCGACGATTCAGTATCATGGGAGAACACGGCACCGCCGATGGATACCGAAAGCAGATACGGCTTGTCGGAGCTTTCGTTATACTCCTGGACCGCGACTCTTATCTTCTCCTTATACGCTTCGATGTTATCTTCTTTGAATTTCCGGATGATGACGATGAATTCATCGCCGGCAAAGCGGATGACGACACCTTCGCCACCCACGACATTGACGAGGATATCCGCAAAGGCGACGAGTGCATTGTCTCCCTCCGCATGGGAGTAGCTGTCGTTGATCTTTTTAAAGCCGTTTAAGTCGAGCATGATCGCCGCGACGCGCTCTTTGCTGTAACGGGAGAAGTTCTTGCGGAAGATCTCGAGTTCGTAGCGGTTATATACGCCGGTCAGTTTATCGATGTAGATGCATTCATTCTGAAGGCACACGACAAGAGCCGTAAACGCGATGGCATAAGCGATCGGCTGAAGCGAGATGCCATAGATCTTCGACTGGATCAATACCGCAAGCACGATCGGCGACAGGAACTGCCATACCGGGAAATGCCGAAGTGACGGGTTCTTGATCTTCGCGACGAAATAGTACGTGTAGCCGTAGATGATCAGAAGCGCACCGCCTAAAAGGAAGATGAAATAGTAATCACAGCGGTGATAAACATTACTCTCATCGATGTAGAACACCAGAGGATAGAAAAAGTTGTGGATCAGGAGCATCCCCTCCACGACGAAAAGAAGCCCGAAGAAAATGATCTGCAGTTTCGGCACTTTCCTGTCGATGTGATTTACGACCAGATGGATGATGCCGACACCGGCCAGAAGGTTATAAAAGAACAGGTAGGTATTGCCGCCGATGCACACCATGCGCATCAGAAAACCCGCCTTACCGTCACAATAGGAGACATAGGCGTCTCCAACACAGTAAAGAATAGAGCTCAGAAGCATAACCAGAATGATGCGGCTCTCTTTCTTTCTTGCAGGAAGGCTCCAGCCCCTCGACAGAAGGAGAAGTAAAAGAAGAAACGCACCCGTTAGATCTGTAGCCAGAATTGTCGCCAGATTAATCGATGTATCCATATTCCCTCATTTTTGCCATCCAATCAAATCCTTACACAGTATAGCAACAAAAAATCGGGCAAACTATAAAAAGTACGTGAAATACATAGAATGTTTACAATTTGACATCCTTACGGGCGAAAAACTATTTTTTCTCTTATTTCTTATCGAAAAGATCCGCTCTTCTTACCGAAAAGGACCGCCCGGCAAGCTCCTTACCAGACCCTCGACAGGAAGGTCAGAAGAAGGTCCGGCCACTTCGCAACATCATCAAAGTGCGGGATCTCTCCCATGGGCGGGGGCGGAAGCTCTTCGCCTTCTTTTCTGTCCGGGAACTGTTCCAGAAGTTCTTTTACGCGGGCCTCGGAAACACGGACACCTCTTCCCTCTTTTACCGCCTTGACCGCAAGTTCGACCTGCTCCATGGTATAGGGCTCGCCGAATTCACCAGAGAACCACTTCTCGCTGCAGATGGATAATCCGTGAAATCCGCTTGGGAAAGCATAGTATGCGAAGGGCACTTTCTTCTCGCGGCAGGCTTTGGCGAACAGTGCGCTGTTTTCGACCGGCACGAGATCGTCGGTGACCGTCTGCCAGATGAATGCCGGCGGAGTATTCTCCGTGACATGATTCTCCAGCGAGAAATAGTCATATTCTTCCTTCGGTCCGTCTTTTCCGAGAAGAGCCCACATGGAGTAGATGTGGGTATATTCACCGGAAGTGATGACCGGATAACTTAAGACCAGAACGTCCGGGCGGTTCGAGACCGCATCGAGCTCCGGGTCCGGATCTTTTACATCGGAATAATGTACACCCAAAGAGCCGCAGACATGGGCCCCTGCAGAAAATCCGCAGACGGCGATCCTCTTCGGGTCAGCTCCGAACCTGTCCGCATTTTTCCGGATGATACGGAGCGCGCGGGAGATGTCGTTTAAAGGCTGATGAAGAAGCGGGACAGACATCGTGATATCCGTCGTGTAGGTAAGAACAGCGCAGTTCATGCCGCGATCGTAAAAGTCCTTCGCGACGATCTCGCCTTCCGGGGGCACGACCATGCAGTACCCGCCGCCGGGAACGACCAGCATGAAGGGGCGGATCGCATCCTTATCTTCTTCGTGAAGATAAAATCGAAGATTCGGCATAAAGCCGTAACCCGCCTCGTAGTTATATTCCTGCTCCTGCCAGATATTTTCCCGGAAATGCTTCATCGCCAGTACCTCAACACCTTAATGCACTTATCTTATCCTTTTTCCGACTTCCTGAAAAGCACCGTTTTTCGTGTTGTGGTATGATGGTCGAAAAGAATCGAGAAGTTTTTCCCCGAAGAAGAAACGGAAAAGATCATGGAAGAGAAGAAAAACAGGTTTGAAAAAGGGATACTGATCCTGCGGATCGTATTTTTCATCGGAGCCGCTCTGATGCTCCTTCTCTTCATCGCGCTTCTTTTCAGCGGCGCCGGAAGAAATATCGGCGGCGCATTCGGCATCTTCCTTTCCCTCGCCATTATGGCCTATGCCCTGTTCTTCCCTTCTATACGTGAAAAGAACCGGAAGCTTCGCGCAGAGGGCGGAAAGAAATGGTTTCTTCTTCGGGCGGTTCATATTCTTTCGATCATTTTCCTTCTTTATGCGCTCCTCGTCGCGGTCCTCATCGGCGTGTCCGCGCATAAGAAAGCCCCATCCTCCGACCGTCCGCCGGTCGTGGTCGTGCTCGGCTGCCTTGTAAAAAACGGCCGTCCCAGCCTCCTTCTTCAGGAGCGCATCGATACCGCCTACGAATACCTTTCCGCCCACCCGGAATGCTACTGCATCGTCACCGGTGGAAAAGGCTCGGACGAGGCGATGTCCGAAGCCCGCTGCATGTATATGGAGCTTCTGAAAATGGGGATCTCCGAAGAGCGGATCTTCATGGAGGAGCGCTCGACTTCCACACGGGAAAACCTCTCGTTCAGTAAGGAGATCATGGAAAGAGAAAACTTAGGCGACACCATGCTCCTGGTGACAAATTCCTGGCACGAACTGCGCGCACAGATGATCGCAAACAGTCAGGGTATCCCATGCGGAGGAGAAGGCGCAGATACGCCGATCTGGCTTCTTCCCTGCTATTATTTCCGTGAACTTTTCGGAGTCATTTACCAGCTGATCTTCTGATCAGAAAATCCCTAAAAAAACGTTATTCTTCCGCGACGACCTGACAGGTCTCATAGCCGTAGTAAAGGAGCCGACGGATCTCTTCATGCCCGATCTTTTCCCCGCAGATCAGGACCGGTACTGCCGGCGGGCAGGAGGTGTCCGAAAGATGCGCGATCCGTCCGAAAGCTTCTTCTGTTTTCACGATTTTCGGAAGCTTCATGGCCGCTTCGCGGATGCTCATTACGCGCTCCGGAAAAGTCGGAGCGATAAGGTCCGTTTCTTCCTCGATCGGTGTCTTCGCCGGTATCTTCAGGATCGCGTCGACCGCGGCTTTTATCTCTTCTTTTGTGTTATTCGGAGATACCATCAGGACCACTATATCGGGGTCGGAAAACTCGACTTCGACCGAGGGGGTATTCGCACGGAGAATCCTGGCAAATTCCGTTCCCCCGTACCCGAGCGATTTCGTTCTGATCGTGATCTTTAAGAGCTCTTCCCCGATAAGAGAAATACCTCCCGATATAAGACGCGCCTTTTCGTCCTTCAGGAACTCGCAAGTCCTCTGAAGATCACTTCGATACTCTTTGAAAAGATAGGGATTTACGCGGTCCAGGGACTGCAGGATCAGCCAGGAAGGGCTCGTCGAGGCAAAGAGCGACATCGCGCGTTTTACGTCTTTTCCCGAAACCGGAAGAAGCTCGCTTTTTACATGAAGATAGGCCCCGCCCGTCAGCACGGGAAGCGTCTTATGCGCGGAGTCGCAGCACATGTCGGCGCCAAGAGCGGTCGGGTGGATCGGATCTTTTAGAAAATGAAGATAGGCGCCGTGGGCATTATCGACCATGAGGATGGTCCCGTAGGCATGGCAGCGCTCCGCGATACTTTCGACCGGAAGGATATGTCCCGTGTAGTCCGGGCTCGTCAGATACACTCCGATCGGAAAACAGCCGTACTTCTCGTGCCCGATCACCAGGGCGTGCTCCACATCTTTTTCATCGATATCCGTAGAAATGCACGTACCTTTTTCGGACCTTATCCATTCACAGTCGATCCCCAGGAGCGCGCAGGCCGTAACAAATGACTTATGAACATTTCTCGCCGAAAGCACCCACGGGGTCCCGCCGATGCGTCTGGTCATGGCCAGATACAGCATCGCGCGGATGCATATGGAGGAGCCTTCGGTGGAGTAATATGTGTCGCAGGAAAAGACCTCGGACGCGTTCTTTTCACTCTCGGCAATGATGCTTTCCGGATGGAAAAGATCGTCCGCTGTCTCGATCTCGGTGATGTCGTAGGGAGTGATCGCCGAAAAAGCGCGGTCGTAGGCGCTTCGCGGGTCCGCGCATGCATCTTTCCCTTTGTGGCCGGGCATGTGCATACGCACGGAATTGCGTTCCGCGTAATCTTTTACGAAATCACATATCGGTGTGTTCATATGCCCGCCTCCTTTTGAATTATAGTTGATTTTACTCTGTAAAGCGGGGGCGGTCAATCAGGGAAAAGGCTTCCTGAAACAGGTGGAAAACCTTCATAAGCGATTTGTCACTTTTATTGAAATAAAAAACACTATGGATATAGTAGAAAGTAGGAGAATAATGGGTTTATTTGAAAGAGGGTGCCGGTATGAATTCCAACATATATGAAACGATATCTAAAAGATCGTCCCGCAGGAAGATCCGTCCGCTTGCGCTTATTCTTTGTATAGCGATGGTCTTCCCGCTTTGCTCGTGCAAGAAAAAAACGAAGACAGATGATACTATCCTGCCCAGCACGGTCACAGATCCTGCTTCCACCGAAGAGGGTGTCAGCAGCGAGACGATCCGGGCGCAGTATATCCGTGCCACGGACGACTTTTATTCCGATACGGATGTCGCCCTGAAAATAGCGACAGATACGAGCCGTGAGATGCAGGGACAGTCCATCCCCTTCATGACCATTGCCGGCAACACCGTAGTCGTCGCATATCACCAGGAATACTACTTAACGCCTGAGGAAGAGAACGAATACAACCATCTCAACTTACAAGACCCGGAAGACAGTGCCAAAGGATTTGAGATCTATGCCAGAAAAAACCAGTTCGGCCTTGCCTTCTTTTCTCTTCAGGGAGAATCGATCACCAGTGTGAAAATGCCCAATCAGGTGAACATCATCGGAATATTCGGGGCCAAAGACGGCCGGATCGGTGTTTTTACCAGCGAATCCGTTTATGATACTTCGAAGGGAAAGTCTGATCAGGCGCAGAAACATGTTACTAAGCTTACTTACTACTCCGCGGGCGGAAAGATGCTCGGGGAGAACACTCTTGATCCAGACGCTCTGGGGAGCTCCGGGGATTTCTATGCACAAGTGCTTCAGATGGAAAACGGAAATCTCCTTGACTATACAGGGCAGGATATTCTGATCCTCGATCCTTCGGGGAAATCCATCGCGAAAGAAGAAGTGAAACTGCCTTCATCGTCTATATTTACGAACGAAGGCAAATACTACATCCTGTACACAGAAACGACATTCACAGCGGATAAAGACATCCGGCACACCTACATTCAGGAGATCGATCCGAATACCGGAAAGCTTCTGGAGAAGAAAGAAACTTTCACACTGACTTCACAGAGAGTGATCACAAGCGACGGTCAGTGCTTTATCACGGGAGACAGAAAATCCCTCTGCCGCTGTAATTTCATCAAGGGAACGATAGAGACCATTATCGAATGGTCAAATACGAATATGGCTCCGCTGGAGAGCATTCCCGCCATAAAAGTGGAATCAAAAGACGATGTCTATCTTCTCCACTCCGACAGGGAAGGAACCGGCGAGACCGCGTTCGCTACCACATATCTGGTTCATCTTCACAAAGAAGCAGATAACCCCTATGCCGGAAAAAAGACGATCTATGTGGCATCTTGTGTCGAGGGAAGCGAAGATTTCGATAAACTCCTCGCGGCATATAACAAGCGTCCGGAGAGCAAGGCCCGTGTAATCGCGTATGCGGAGGAAGGAGATGTAAATCTGGGCTACCAGGAAAGAGTCGCCAGCGTAGCAGACAAGATGCTTCTGGACATGAAATCCGGAAACGGCCCGGATATCCTTCTGAACTGTTCGGAATTCTGCCAGTTCAATTCCAGGGATGTACTGATCGATTTGAACCCGTATCTGGATGGTGAAAACGGCATCGACCGGTCCAAGTACTACGACAACATCTTCCGCGCCTTTGAGGTCGATGGGAAACTTTACCAGATGCCGCTGAACGTGGACATGTGCGGTCTGGTCGGAAATCCCGATATTCTGGGAAGCATCAGCACCTGGACCATAGATGAATTCGACAAGAAATTAAATACCCTCGGCACGAAGATCCTGCCACTCCTCGGGAGCAGCGCACACCTTCGGAACTTCGATGTCACCGAGCAGATGGGCTTCCTGCTGGAGCTTCTTTTCCACGATATGGATCACTACGTGGACTACAGCAACTACACGACAAATTTCGACAGCGACGACTTCAGACGCCTGCTTGAGATCTCAAAGAAATACGGCGGCCGCGTAAACTACGATTCTTTGAGTGCGCTCTACGAGCAGTACGATGACATGTTCCACGACGCGTCCTGCCTGATGATGCAGGACGGTGTCTGTGCGATGAGAACGCTCTATATTGGTGGTATCACCAACGGCGGCTTCGCCGAATATGCAAATCTCTGTCACGGGAAAGCCGTCTTCCTCGGCTGGCCGAGCACATCAGGAAAAGGACTCGCCGCGGATGCCGGTATCTCTGTCGGTATCTCCGCCTACTCAAAATGCCCGGACGAGGCCTGGGACTTCGTCTCCTTCATGCTTTCTCCGGAATCACAGAGCTCGCTTTCCGGCGTGCACTGGGGCGGCATCTGTATCCATAAAGAGAGCGAGCGCGCAGGACTTGTACGCGAGATCGAAGAGTATCGAAACGGCAAGCGGCAAAGCGACGAGCCGGTCTCCGAAGACCAGATCGACCGTTTTATCGCCCTGATCGAAAAGATCGACACTTCGATCCACACCGACCCGACGATCTCAAATATCGTCGCCGAAGAAGCCCCGGCTTTCTTTAACGGACAGAAAAGCGCCGAGGAAGTCAGCCGCGTGATCCAGGATCGCGTAAGCAGAGTCCTTGCAGAGATGAAATAAGCGAATCGATCCAAACAAAAAAGCCCTTTCCTCTTTCAGGAAAGGGCTTTTTCAGTAGAAGTCGTTTACTGATTGAATTCTCTATGGATCGCGACCATCAGGGCACATTCGATCCTCTTTTTAAACAGCTCACAGCCGTACTTATAGACACCTCTTACCGAGCCGGTCGCATGGTAGGCATTGGCTGCGCAGCCGCCGCTGCAGTACAGGCGTGCCCAGCAGTTCCTACATTCTTCTCTGGCATAGACATTGCATGCCATAAAGTCATCCTGGATCGCGGTATTCTTGACGCCGTCAAAGATGTTACCGAGAAGGAACTTCTCCTCGCCGACGAACTGATGGCAGGGGTAAAGGTCGCCCCAGGGGGTGACGGCCATATATTCGGTTCCCGAACCGCAGCCCGAGATGCGCTTATAGATGCACGGACCGCCCTTTAAGTCGATCATGTAATGGTAGAACGTGAAAGGCCTGCCTTCCTGATCACGCTTGATCATGAGCTCGGCGAGCTTTTCGTACTGGTCGAGTACGATCGGCAGATCCTCTTCCGTCAGGCGGGATGGATCGTCTTCACTGCAGACGACCGGTTCCATCGAAAGTTCGGTAAATCCAAGATCGAGCATGGTCTTGATGTCCTCAAGGAAGTCCGGATTGGCATGGGTAAAAGTTCCGCGCATGTAGTAGTTTTTGCCGCCTCTGGCTTCCACGAATTTCTGGAACTTCGGCACGATCTTCTCCCAGCTGCCATTGCCCGCATAATCTACACGGAAACGGTCATGGACTTCTTTTCTTCCGTCGAGGGAAAGCACGACATTGCTGCACTCGCGGTTGGCAAAATCGATGACGTCATCGTCGACGAGAACGCCGTTGGTCGTAAGGGTGAAGCGGAAGTTCTTGTTATGTTCTTTTTCCACAGAACGCGCATATGCGACGATATCTTTGACCACCTGGAAATTCATGAGCGGTTCGCCGCCGAAAAAGTCCACTTCGAGGTTATGGCGGTTTCCGCTGTTTTCGATCAGGAAATCGATCGCGCGCTTTCCGACCTCAAGACTCATCACCGCACGCTCGCCGTGGTATTTGCCCTGGGACGCGAAGCAGTAGGAGCAGTTGAGGTTGCATGTGTGCGCGATATGCAGGCACAGCGCCTTGACAACACCGGAAGTCCTCGCCTTCAGCTCCCCGGCCATCGGCTCATAGGTGTCCTCGGTAAAGAGCTTGCCTCCCGAGATCAGGGACTTGATCTGCCCGTAGCACTCTTCGATCTCCCTGCGATCGCCCATTTCCGTGCCTTCGTATTTCTTTTCCATATCCGAAAAGATCCGTTCCACAAGCGTTTCTTCGTCGATCATGCCGCATCCGGTACTTCCGTTACTTTTATTCAGTTCGGCCTGATGCTCCTTGATGGAAGCGATCCCTTCGATCAGATCGTATGTCAGGTCATCGACGACGTGAAGCGCGCCGGAACAGACGTCCAGGACAATGTTATATCCGCCCAGTTTGAATTGATGAATCATGTAAAAACCTCACACATCCGCGTTTTGAATGAGTCATAAAAAAACTGTCTTTGTCACCGGAAAAGAGAGCAAAGACAGCTATTTTTCCACTTACAGGAAAACAAGAATTACTTATTCTTGTTCTCGCACTGCTGATTTGCGATACCGCAGGAAGTCTTGCATGCAGACTGGCAGGATGTCTGGCACTCGCCGCAACCGCCCTTCTTAGCGCTTTCGCAAAGGTTACGTGTTTCGATAGTCTTAATATGCTCCATGAAAGTGTACCTCTTTCTTAAAATGCTAGGGCAATAATAGCAGATGTAATATAGGGTGTCAAGGAGAGCTCCCGCCCCTTGGGATATAGCAGGTTAATTTGAGAACGAAAACGCCGCGGGAATGGTATAATGTAAAGAGTACGGCAATGCAAAGAGGCGGACATGACCTACAAAGACGATTTGGAAAAACTCAGAAAAGAAGCGGGGATCGATGTAAATAATCCCACGACGCTGTTCCAGTACGAACCGGGGCGCTTTACCTCTGACGTACATTCGTCCGACTCCAAAAATGCCGAAAATGACGCCGACAAGAAGGGCAGCGGATCTTTTACATCCGAAGAGAAAAAAATGTCCCTTTGGCAGAAGATCTCCCTTCCGTTTATCCGAAACAGCTTCATGTCGGTACTTTTCTTCGTGCTCATCACCCTGATCTGGATCGCGATCTCGCACACCGTCGTTGCCTCCATAAACGGCGTACCGAGGAAGACTCTCGTCATTTACCTGATCAAGGACGCGGTCTTCATGATCGTGCTCGCGACCGTTATGTACCGTCTTTTCCTGACGCAGTTCTCAAATACCTATCACCTCGAGCAGGACAGCAAGAAAGCCCTCGAGGAAGCACAAAAATGGCACGCGATCCAGCATTCCATGATGGAGACGATCCCGGAAACGCTGGTATATACACTTGATAAGAACTTATGCTACACCTCCTTCAACAACCGTCATAAGTACTCGATGCTGCGTATGTGGCACAGCGAGATCAAGATCGGCGACTGCCTCCTCGACCACATCACCGATGAGACGATCCGGGGCCTTGTAAAAAAAGACCTGGAGCAGGCACTGAAAGGGGAATATACTTCGCAGATCCACAAGTTCGGAGACTACGATGCGAGCTCCGTGTACTGGCAGAATTTCTATGCGCCGATCCTCGATGACGATAAGAAGATCATCGGGATCACCTGTTTTGCGACGAATATTACTGCACTCAAGCAGTCGCAGAACAAAAATCTCTTTATGAGCTATCACGACCAGCTGACCGACCTTTACAACCGCACATATGCGGAGGGTGTGATCGAGCAGGCCGGGCGCGACGAGATCGCGCCGTATAGCGTGATCGTTATCGATGTCGTGGGCATGCACCAGATCAACGATAACTACGGGCACCAGACCGGCGACAACCTTCTCATCAAGGTCGGTGAGATCCTGACGAAAGCCGTCAAGGATACAGGTGTCGTCGCCAGATGGGGAAGTGACGAATTTCTTATTTTGCTTCCCAATACGGAACCCGCCACTTGCGAAGCACTGGCAAACATCTGCAAGTGTGATTTCGGCGGTGTGACCGTCAATGGCGTGCCATTACGGGCTCACATCGGATTTGCCACCAGAACAGATACGTCAAAAGCTCTGACCGACATCCTTCGTGCGGCCGAGCAGGAGAGCAAGCATAGCCGGCCGTAAAGCCATAATTCGGGCAAAAATCAAAAAACTCTTCCTTGCCCTTATGTATATGTCTTGTTACAATATGCAAATTGAATCGTAACTTTACGATGCTATACTTGTGCATACACTAAAGAACTTACGTGACATTGCGTCACACCGTATATATTAAGGAGAACCTACCGTGAAACATAATGCTTCTTCCGGCTATAACATTTATAGCTCAAGACGCAGATCCAGAAACGACAGAAGGAAGTCCTTTGTCGTTACTTGCCTCTTAATCTGCATGATCTGTGTCGTTTTAGATATCATTTTCATCGCAAAACTCGCCTCCAAGGGCAAAAAGACTGTAAAACCGACTGATTCATCCGTAGCGACCACGCTGCCGACCGATGATTCCGGCAATATCAGCACCGATCCTTCTTCTGACACCAGTGCTTCCTCGGATGTCACAGGTGCAACTGAGGCGAAGGTCCAGACAGTAGATGCTGCGACACGTTCTGCAAACCTCACCACTCTTTCGAACAAGGTTGCTGAGTATCTCTCCAAGCAGTCCGGCCGTTTCGGGGTCTACTACATCAACATGAAAAACGGCGAGACAATGGCTTACAAGGAGAACTCCCCGATCGTAGCCGCTTCTTCCATCAAGATCGCCTACAACACCTACCTCTACGAAAAGGCCGCTGCCGGCGAGCTTTCCCTCGATGAGAAGATCAACTACAACGCATCTCCTTATGCGCAGGGCGGTGACTACGAGGACGGTACAGGTACCATCAAGAACTCTGCAGACGGCACCGAATACACACTTCGCGAAGTCTCCCATCTTTCCATCACGATCAGTGATAACTGCGGCACCAACATGGTCCTTCGTCGTTTAGGCGGTGAAGATGCAGTAAATAACAACTACAGCAAGCCGATCAGTTCTGTCGTCGACTACCGCGAAAAGGTCGAATATACCGACTATACAGGCAATTCGGCTTCCGGAAGAAGAAGATCCAGTGCGATCGACCTGGCGAAATACGCCGAGCACCTCTACAAAGATTACGAAGGCAATAAAGAGCATTTCCAGCCGCTCATCGATGACCTTTGCAATACCGAATATAACTGGGGTGTCCCGGGCGGTGTTCCTTCCGGCGTAAAAGTCGCGCACAAGGTCGGCTTTAACACCTCCTACTTCGCAAATAACGACGTCGGCATCGTTTTTGGATCGGAAGACTATGTCCTCTGCGTCATGACGGAGAGCGGAAACGCGCAGACAGCACAGCAGATCATCGGTGAAGTTTCCAAGATGGTCTATGAATATGTTGAATCGAATTACGCTTAACGAAGGAAGTATTTCTTAAGTGCATTTTCAGCCCACTCGACGACCTCGTCAGTGGGCTCTTTTGTGTCCTTTAATTCATAGGGAAAATGAAGCTCTTCGTACTTGAATTCACCCATTTTATGGAACGGCAGAAGGTCGACTCTTTCGATGCATGAATAATTGTTCAGTCTACGCATACCATCGACCATTTCGGAGTTAGCGGATTCCCACTCTTCCAGCGAACTGATTTCGGATCCATCCTCTTTTTTGTCTGCGAGCGTGATCCCGGGGACCATTACATGACGGATCCAGACAGGCTTATTTTTCTTCTGTCTTTCCTCAAGAAGAGCCCATGCATGATCGGTCGTAAACCCGGTAAGTTTTTCCGCTTTTTCTCTATCGAAAGATTTGATATCCAGAAGGAGGAGGTCGGCTTCCATGGCCGCAGTAAGTGCAGTACCTTCGTTATAGATCCCGGATGTGTCGATGGCCACATGGATCCCTTCCTCATGAAGAGCTTTCGTGAGAGAAAGAACAAACTGCGCCTGGCGGAGAGGCTCCCCTCCCGAGATCGTCACACCGCCGCTTGCGATATAGGTCCGGTAACGAAGGATCTTCCTGACCATCTCCTCGACGGTATACTCTTCCCCGCCATCAAAGCGCCAGGTATCCGGGTTATGACAGAACTTGCATCGCAAAGGACAGCCCTGCAGAAAGACGACGAAACGAAGCCCCGGGCCATCCACGGCGCCGAGCGTCTCGATAGAATGCACATAACCCTTTATCGTTGTTGACATAGCTTCCTCGTAGGATAATACACGTCGCTGGTCCTCGTCGCTTCGCTCCTGCGGAATCGCTCCTTAGTATTTCCATACGAGGAAGCGACATGCAACAAAGATAACAGCGTGAATGTTTCTTTGAAGGTTCATTCGATAGTTTTCATCGGATCCATAGTTCTTTGAAAAAGATTTCGAAGTGCCTCCGCAGGGCGAAGCCCGAGGACCAGCACGAGAAACTTTTTCAAAGAACATGTACCTATGATCAAAATTTCGAATGAACTGTTCGACGAACAACTTCCATCTGCTGCTCGTGTGTCAGTGTCGTGAAGTTGACGGCATAGCCGGAGACACGGATCGTGAGCTGCGGATAATTCTCCGGATGATCCATCGCATCGAGCAAGGTCTTTCGAAGAATAACGTTGACGTTGATGTGGTGACCTCCGTCGTTGAAATATCCATCGAGAAGATTGTAGAGATTTACCTTCTGCTCTTCTTCGGTCTTACCGAGTGTGGACGGCAGGATCGAGAAGGTGTAGGAGATACCATCTTCACTGTAGTCATACTGCAGGTTGGCCACCGATCTCATGGAAGCAACGGCTCCGGATCTGTCACGGCCGTGCATCGGATTGGCACCCGGTGCGAAAGGCTCGCCGGCCTTTCTGCCATCCGGTGTGGAACCGGTCTTCTTACCGTAAACGACATTCGATGTGATCGTGAGGATCGACTGTGTCGGACGGGCATTTCGGTAGCACTTGTGCTTACTAAGATGCTTCATGAACTTTCTTACGACTTCTGCGGCGATACGGTCGACCTTCGGAATATCGTTACCATACTGCGGGTAGTCACCGGTGATCTCAAAGTCAACGGCCAGACCCATTTCATTTCGGATCGGCTTGACCTTCGCATACTTGATCGCAGACAGGCTGTCTGCGATAACGGAAAGCCCGGAAAGACCGCAGGCCATCGTTCTGTCGATCTTTTCATCATGAAGCGCCATTTCGAGACGCTCGTAGCAGTACTTGTCATGCATGTAGTGGATGACGTTCAGTGTGTTGATATAAAGCTTAGAAAGCCATGCGCAGGTCTCATCAAAACGTGCCATGACCTCATCGTAATCGAGGTATTCGGAAGTGATCGGATTTCTTACCGGTCCGACCTGGTCGCCGGTCTTCTCATCGCGGCCGCCGTTGATGGAATAAAGAAGTGCTTTGGCAAGATTGGCGCGGGCACCGAAGAACTGCATCTGCTTACCGACACGCATCGCGGAAACGCAGCAGGCGATCGCATAGTCATCACCGAACTTCTCACGCATCAGCTCATCGCTCTCATACTGGATGGAGGAAGTGTTGATGGAGATCTTCGCGCAGTACTTCTTAAAGTTCTCCGGAAGATTCGGGCTCCAGAGGATCGTCATGTTCGGCTCCGGTGCGGATCCGATATTCTCAAGAGTATGCAGGAAACGGTAGCTCATCTTCGTGACCATGTGACGGCCGTCAAGGCCGATACCGCCGATGGACTCGGTGATCCAAGTCGGGTCGCCGGAGAAGAGCTCGTCGTATGCCGGAGTTCTCAGGAAGCGTACGATACGGAGCTTCATGATGAAGTGGTCAACGACTTCCTGGATCTCAGACTCGGTCATCGTACCGTTCTTCAGTTCTTCTTCTGCATAGATATCAAGGAAGGTGGAAACACGACCTAAGGACATGGCCGCACCGTTCTGTTCTTTTACCACACCAAGATAGCCGAAATAGAGCCACTGGACAGCTTCGGTGAAGTTTCTCGCCGCGCGGGAAATATCGAAGCCGTAGCTCTGGGCCATCTTCGTCAGTTCGTAAAGGCTCTTGACCTGCTCGGAGATCTCTTCTCTCTGCTGGATCGTCTCTACGTCCATCACGTCAGGAAGGATCTGGTCCTTCGCCTTTCTCTTCTGGGCGATCAGGAATGCCGTACCGTAAAGCGGGATACGGCGGTAGTCGCCGATGATACGTCCGCGGCCGTAAGCATCCGGAAGACCGGTCAGGATGCCGCAGTGACGTGCGCGCTGCATTTCCGGTGTATATGCATCGAAAACGCCGTCGTTATGTGTTTTTCTATATTGGAAGACCCGCTCGACTTCAGGATCCATCTCTCTGGCGTATGCCTCAAGAGAAGATCTGACCATGCGGATACCGCCGAACGGCATGATAGCGCGCTTCAGCGGAGCATCGGTCTGAAGTCCGACGATCTTTTCTTTTTCCTTATCGATATATCCCGGGGCGTGGGAAGTAATAGTAGATATAGTGTGCTCGTCGATGTCCAGGACGCCGCCGTTTTCCTTTTCCTTTTTCCGGAGCTCCAGGATCTTGTTCCACAGATCAGTGGTCGCGGAAGTAGGTCCCGCCAGGAACGACTCGTCTCCATCGTACGGGGTATAGTTCTTGTTGATAAAGTCGCGGACACAAATGTCCTCCGACCATTTGCCAGGTACAAACATTGCAATAATCCTCCCTATCGAACATTTCTGCCGGAGCACCCTTAACCGGGTCCACTCCCGAATCATTCATCTAAAAAAGCCTTGCATAAAAACCATCTTCTCGTCGGATTTTTCCATCCTCCGGCCATGGTCCGAAAAACGCCCAGAATACGGGTGCCACCCCGCCATTGGGATCTGCATACTGTGCGGGAGCCACCCCGCGATGCAGCTGCTTTTCGAAAAGGACGAGTGCCAGTCGTCCACACATGATCCATCGGAAAAAATACTCTCTTCGGATCAAATGATTTTCATTACTGCTTCATCATAACGCAAGGGAGAATCTATGTCACCCGTTTAGAAAAAGTTTTTTTGTACAAAATCGTTCTCTTTATAAAGGATGGCATTGGCGCTTTCACCGAACGCGTTTTTATCGTGACAATTCTCTCACGCAGAAACGAGAAGAATTGTCAATAATTATTGTAAACGCAATATGGTAAGCCGAAACATCTGGAGGTTAACTATGAAAAAATCGACCCGTAACCTGCTCGCTCTAACTCTGGCGGGAAGCATGCTCCTTCCACTAACAGCGTGCAGGAAAAACAAGACAACAAAGAAGAATGAAGGCAAAGCCGAAAGAAACGAAGAACGCGATGCGGAAGAAAGTGATGAGCAAGGCAATGACACCGAAGAATCGGATGCAAGCAAGGATGTGCCAAAAACTCTGACGAAAAACACTTCACGGACAATTGCGGATGATGATCCTTTTTTCAATGCAGAAAGTACAGAACTGAAACTGGAACCTGTTCCGGGCGTGCAGTTCGCAACAACGAAATTCACCACATCCTCGATCCTGGGCGACCGGATCCTGGTAAATGTAGATGTGACTTTAAAAGATGATTCGATGGCAGAAAAGCTTCTTGAGAATGACTACCACACCTTTGACGGAAACCTTTATTCCAGTCTTCAGCTGTTTGATCTGACCGGCAAGAACCTCGCGACGATCCACCTGGACGAAAGCTGTGATTTCGCGTGCGCCGCCGAAATGAGCAATGGCGAGATCTTAGTCATCGCAAACAAGGTCAACTATGGTGATTGCAAATCGACTCCGACGTTTTTCGTGCTTTCCGATTCCGGAGAGATACTGCGCGAGCTCAAATATGAAGTGGAAGGAAATCTCTATGGCATGCATGCCTATCCGCTGGAAAACGGCAATCTCTTTATCGCGGCCGAGGGACGCCTCTTCCTTTTCGATTCTGCAGGAAAGCTGATCAAAAAGACCGAAGAAGCGAGCCTCGGACCCTTCATGAACCACTCCGAAGGCAAGTGGTATGTCGCGCATCTTCAGCTTCCCTCCACTGACATCGTAGGCTATCAGGAAGTCGATATAACTACCGGAGAACTGAAGGAATCGTATCAAACAAACAAGAATTACCATCTCGATCTTGCCGATAATACGGATTGCTTCATCTTCTCAGAAACGGGCATACAGCAGTACCTCATCGCACAGGACAAGACCGTACCGGTTCTTTCCACAACGAATACGAATCTGAACTGCGCAAATCTGACGAATGCCAAGAAGCTCTCAGACGGTTCAATGCTCGTTTTATATGCAGAGCCGGATAAGGATAACGGCAACTTCGATACCAACTGCTACTGCTATTATGCCAACACGATGTCGGTCGTAAAGCTCACCCGTGCGGATAAGAACCCTCATGCCGGAAAAGAAGTGCTGAAAATCAGCGCATACAACAATTCCGATCCGTATTTTAACGACTTAGTCTATCAATATAACTCCGATCCGAACAGTCACGCGTATATCGAGTTCACCACTATCACCGAAACGGAACCTTTCTACAGATTGCGGGACAATGAGGAGCGTACCCAGAATCTGAGCCATGCGTCTAAAGCCATGATCGCAGATATGTATCAGGGAACGGGACCGGATCTGGTCGTTGGCTTCTCCGAGCTTTCCGAGTTCAATACCGAAGAGTACCTGACTGACTTAAAACCGTATCTGGAAGCAGATACCACCATCAAAAAAGAGGACTATTTCGATAACCTCTTCAACGCTTTTGAAAAGAACGGTAAACTCTATAGTCTCCCTCTGACCTACACCCTTTGGGGCATGCAGGCAAATGGCAGGATTTCGGATGTCAGCGAAAAACTGACGATCGATGAACTGAATAAGCTCTACGATTCGACTCATCCCTGGACGAGACTTATGCCCGATTACGCAAATACGGAGGTCCTTTCTCTTTTCCTGACTTCGAATTATTCGGACTTCGTAAATAACGAAACAGGTGAAGTGCATTTCGATAGTGATGATTTTAAGAACCTGCTCGAATTGACAAAGAAATGCGGCGTCCCGGAACCGGAAGACAACGATGGCCTTGTTATCATCGATGACAAATGGTACTTCCCGGAAGAGCAATTTTCCAGCGGTATGACATTCATGTACGAAACACCTATTTCCAGTCTGGAAGAATACTGCATATTAAAAGACACGGCTAAGCTGACCTCATTTCCTTCCGCAAAGGGAAAGAGCCTGACTGCCCTGGGCCAGCTCACCCTGTCTATCACGAAATGTGCCTCTAATCCGGATCTGGCATGGGAATTCATCCGCTATTGTCTCAATGCGGAAGCACAGGAATATCTGAGTTCCGGAAAGGGTACGCTGCCGGTCAACCGAAGTGCTTTTGACAAAGTATGCCAGATACAGATCGATCAGAACACGGAATTGTATCAGGAATACAATAAGAATCCAAAAGAGTATGGAGACGCGCCGCTCCGGATCGACGACGCCCAGAAGGATGCTTTTACTAAATTGATTACATCGATAGACAATTCCTATTCTCTGGACACTGAGATCCTGACGGTCATACTTCACGAAGCCGATAAATTCTTCCACGACCAGGAAACTCTCGACAACACCTGTAAAAAGATCCAGCAGAAAGCATCTTCGATCATGGAAGAACGCAGGAAATAAAAGTGCTCGTTTAGAAAAGCAAGTGAAAAAAGGGGCTGTGCTCGAAACTATGAGCGCAGCCTCTTTCTTTTTCGTTGGTATCTTTAATGACCTTGGATCACTTATAGTCAGCAACGTCAAACTTCCTGTCCTTGAAGTAGTAGTCGCGATCCTCTTCTGTGATCTCTCGTACGACATGGCAGGGATTGCCGAATGCAAGCATGTTGTCGGGGATGTCCTTGGTGACGACGGAGCCTGCTCCGATGACGACATTGTTTCCGATCGTAACACCAGGCATAACGCAGACATTCCCGCCGATCCAGACATTATCGCCGATCGTGATATCGATCCCGTACTCGTATCCGGAGTTTCGGGACTCCCAGTGGAGCGGATGACCTGCGGTGCAGAGCATGACGTTCGGCCCGCACATGAAATCATCTCCGACCTTGACTTTGCCGACATCGAGTACAACGAAGTTATAGTTCGCGAAGAAGTTCTTCCCGACTTCGATGTTATATCCGTAATCACAGAAGAATGGCGATTCGATACAGATGAATCCCTCTTTCGTTTTACCTAAGATCTCGCGGAGAAGTTTCTCTCTTTCCTCCGGTTGATCCGGCGGAAGATTATTATACTTAAAGACCTTCGTCTTATTGGCCATACGTTCCTCGGACAGTCCATCCAGCCAGGACCTGTATGGCAGATTTGCCAGCATTCTTTCTTTTTGATCCATACTATTGTCCTCCTTAAGCGTCTCATTTAATTATATCTGAATCTTATGATGGCTGCGACTACATATCTTAGTGGCAGTTTTTTGTTCTCCCGTTCTTCGTAAAACACCTCTTAGCAAAGTAAATCCAGGGCGTCGGAGGATCTGCGGTTTTCCGACGCCTTCACTTTTTGACAAATCGCACAACACCTTCTCTGTGGTATTGACGCATGGCAAGTGCTATCTTATAAGTGACGAAATTCGTTTCCCGGCACAGCCGGTGATTTCGTATCAAAAAGCTATATCTCACAGTCCCGGAGCCTGCTTTTTAGGGCTTTGACACTGCGATCAATAAGGAGAACATGAACATGTGTATGCGTAAAACAAAAATAATCTGTACCTTAGGTCCGGCAGCGGATTCCGATGAGGTCGTAAGAGAGCTGATGCTCGCCGGCATGAACGTCGCCAGACTCAACTTCTCCCACGGTTCCTACGAAGAGCACCAGCAGAGGATCGACCGAGTGAAAAGGATCCGTGAGGAGCTCAACCTCCCTGTCGCCCTTCTTCTCGATACAAAAGGACCGGAGATCAGAACCGGGGAGTTTGAAGGCGGCAAGACCAACTTCATCGAGGGTTCCGAGATCGTGATCCGTGAAAAGGATGTCATCGGTACCGACAAGGAATTCTCTGTTTCGTACAAAGATCTCGCAGGGGATGTCAAAGAAGGCTCCCGCATCTTGATCGATGACGGCCTGATCGAGCTCGTCGTTGACCACATCGACGGCGGAGACATCTACTGCACAGTAAGCAACGGCGGCCCGGTCAGCACGAAAAAGAGCGTAAACGTTCCGGATGCCGAGCTCTGCCTTCCGGCTCTGACCGCAAAAGATAAGGAAGATATCCTTTTTGCCGTAAAGAATGAATTCGATTTCATCGCCGCTTCCTTCGTCAGAAAGGCAAAGGACGTTCAGGAGATCCGCCACATTCTCGAAAAGAACGGCGATCACGGCATCAACATCATCGCGAAGATCGAGAATAATGAAGGTATCCAGAACTTCGACGAGATCCTGAAGGTAAGTAACGGCATCATGGTGGCCCGTGGTGACCTCGGCGTCGAGATCCCGGCCGCGAACGTTCCGATCGTCCAGAAGAGATGTATCCAGCAGTGCCATTCTGCCGGTAAGATCTCCATCACCGCGACTCAGATGCTCGACTCCATGATCCGTAATCCGCGTCCGACAAGAGCGGAGGTCTCCGATGTCGCAAATGCTATCTACGACGGTACTTCCGCCGTTATGCTCTCCGGCGAGACCGCTAACGGAAAATATCCGGTCGAGGCTCTGAAGATGATGGTTCAGATCGCCGAGCAGACCGAAGCTTCCATCGATTACTGGTATCAGTTCAGCAAATCCAAGCCGACCATGATGCCTTCTGTCGCAAACGCGATCTCTCACGCCACATGCACGACCGCTATGGACTTAAATGCCAAGGCGATCGTTACTGTGACCCACGGCGGCAGAACGGCCCGTCAGATCTCCCGTTTCCGTCCGGACAGCCCGATCGTGGCCGGTACGCTTTTCCCGCGTGTACAGCGTCAGCTGAACCTCAGTTGGGGCGTATACCCGATCCTCGTTCCGGAAGTGGCCACCACCGACGAATTGTTCGGAGTTGGTATCGATGCGGCGAAGAAGTGCGGATTCTTAAATGACGGCGACCTCGTGGTCATGACCGGCGGTACACCGGTCGGCATGAGCGGTACGACGAACACCATCCGTGTCCAGGCATTAGGCAAGTCCATCGTTCACGGCAACGGCCAGCCGACCACGGACGAGCAGGGCTCTCTGGTCACCGGCACGGTCTATATCGTAAAAGATCCGGAGCACCTCGATGAGCAGCTTCCGCTTTCCGAAGATGACAGCATCATCCTCGTAGCTCCTTACACCAACAATAAGATGATGCCTTTCATCAAGCACGCAAAGGCCCTGATCGTTGAGGACGATGATTCCGCAAGTCACGCTGCCACAGTCGCTATGGCGCTTGACATCCCGGCGATCCTGTCCTGCGAGAACTGCACAAAACTCTTAAAAGAAGGCGCAACGGTATCGGTCGATGCCAAGCGCGGAAGTGTGTCTTAAGATCGGAATTATTTCTTTGACAATCTTAGTATTTTCATTAGCTTCGATGTCCCAAAAGCACCGATTTTGCTTTATTGCGCCTTTTATGGTAAACTGATACATAATTATGCTTTTAAGAAAGGAGAAGGGTATGAAGTTTATTAAGCGTCCGAAGAAGACACCGCACTTCAGCAGCAGCCGTATATCTTTTGGTATCGGCACAGTTATCGTTATCCTTCTCGCTTTCTCCTGCGTCGTCGGCGCAGACTCTTTCCTCACGGATTCTTCGATGCGCACCGAGGGGGAAAACTATGACATGATCTCTCCGGAGTACTATGAGACTTCCGAAGAAGCAAATATTCAGAAAGATGCGGATCTGATCACCGAGGTAAGTTCGACGGATAACGCAGTTGAGATCGTCGATCTTTCTTCTACAGAGCCGCGCCCGACTGCCGGCGGCGTCATGCCACCGCTTCCGACCGAGACCTCTGCCGCAGAGACGACAGAACCGGCTGAGCCTTCTGAACCGACTGAAGGTCCGAAGGAAACAACTGCGGATCCTACCAATACAGATACTCCTTCTCCGTCTCCGGAACCGACACCGACGCCGAAGCCGACACATGCTCCGACGCCTACCGCTACACCTATGCCGACACCGACTCCGAAGCCGGAGATCACAGAGAAGCCAAAGAGCGGCACATACTATGCCGTGGGTGAAGTCAATGTCAGAAAAGGCCCCGGCACGAGCTATGAGATCACCCGTACACTTCAGCGCGGCGACCCGATCGAGGTCGTAGCGGTAACGAGCAACGGCTGGTACCGCACCATCCGCGACACCTATGTACTCGCAGAACTCTGTACTCCGGATAAACCGGCAACTCCGACACCTCCGCCGAAGCCGACTCCGACACCGAGACCGACTCCTTCGCCGAAGCAAAAAGATCCGACTCCGGTTCCGACACCGACTCCAAAACCGAAGAAGGACGAACCGACTCCGACTCCGAAGCCGAAACCTTCGAAGGACGGCATGACCCTGATCGGTGACGATTTCAAGATCACCTTCTATGGACCACAGCTGCGCAGTGACGGATCTTACAGCACCACGACTGCGACCGGTACCAAGTGTACGCAGGGCAGAACTATAGCCGCAGACTGGAGCATCCTGCCTGCAGGTACGGTTATCTATATTGAGAATGACCCGCTTGGCGGGGATGGATATTACACCGTTGAAGACCGCGGCGGTGGCGTGAAGGGCCACCACATCGACATCTATGCAGATGACGGCGAGAGCGGAAGATACTCCACTCTCAGGAACGTACGCATTTACATCGTAAACGGCTGAGTTTCTTTCTATAACTTTGAACTAAATTACACCGATAAGGGGTAAATATATGACACAATCAAATAAACGTTTAGGGGCCCCGAAGGGCTCTTCCGCCGGCGCGAAATATAATAACGCCGTGCGGCTTTCTTCCGCGTCCAAAAACGCGAAAAAAACATCTTCCACCTCGGCGTCGGGAGCCAGAAAAACGGCTTCTGCCAAGAGCGCGAATACTTCCAGGAAGAAAGCATCTCCTTCCCGTGGAAAAGCTCCGTCGAAGCTCAAATCTTCAAAGCCCGTCAAGCGCGACTTCAAGGGAAAGAGCAGCCAGGGCTTCTTCAGTTCCGCTTCGGATGAGGTCCTCTCCCAGATCAACGATACTTTCCTGCAGACCGTAAAGGATGCGGAAAAAGCATTTGCCAGCCGCAGGGAAACACATAAACTCAAAGTCATTCCTCTGGGCGGCATGCAGGAGATCGGCAAGAACATGACGCTTTTCGAGTACGATAACGACATCATCATCGTCGATGTCGGCGTCGCGTTCCCGGAAGAGAGCATGCTCGGCGTAGATTCCGTGATCCAGGACTACACCTATGTACTTCAGAATAAAGACCGCGTCAGAGGTATCTTCCTGACCCACGGTCACGAGGACCATATCGGGTCCCTCCCTTTCCTGATGCGCGAGCTCAAGTGCCCGATCTACGGCGGTAAGCTGACGATCGAACTGGCACGCCACAAACTCATGGATGCCGGCGTGGGAACACGCGGGATCGAGCTCGTATATGCTGCGGCGGGCGATACTTTTAAAGCAGGAAACTCCTTCTCTGTCGAGTTCATCCGCGTCAACCACAGCATCGCTGATGCATTCGCTTTTGCGATCCGCACACCGATCGGAAACGTCATCCACACGGGTGACTTTAAGATCGACTTTACCCCGATCAACGGCGATCCGATCGACCTCGGACGTTTCGCGGAATACGGCCGTCAGGGCGTCCTTCTTATGCTCGCCGAGAGCACGAACGTAGAGATCCCCGGCTCCTCCCCGTCCGAAAAGCACGTGGGCGAGTCTTTCCAGCGGATCTTCCAGAACACGACGGGAAGGATCATCATCGCGACCTTCTCCTCACACGTGCACCGCATGCAGCAGATCTTTACCGCAGCCGAGATGTATAACCGCAAGGTCGCACTCATCGGAAGATCGATGCTCAACACCTTCTCTGTCGCCAATTCTCTCGGGTATATCACCATGAACCCGAGTACCCTGATCGATATCAACGACATTAATAAGTACGAGCCGGAAGAGGTCGTTATCCTGACGACCGGATCGCAGGCCGAGCCGATGTCCGCGCTTTCGCGTATGGCATTTGCCTCACACCGTGTCGTGGATATCCATGAGGGCGATACGGTCATTCTTTCCGCGCACCCGATCCCGGGTAACGAAAAGCCGATCTACCGTGTCATCAACGAGCTGTTCCGCCGCGGAGCGCATGTCATCTATGAATCTCTCGCGGACGTACACGTTTCCGGCCACGCCTACCTCGACGAACTGACGCTCATCCACACATTGGTCAAGCCGAAGTTCTTCGTCCCGTGCCACGGTGAATACAGGATGCTGTTCCGTCATGCGGAGCTCGCCAGAAGACTCGGCACACCGGATTCCCGCACCTTTATCCTGAATAACGGTGATGTACTGGAAGTCACACCTGACCAGGCCAAGATCAACGGCTATGTTCCGGCCGCACCTGTCCTCATCGACGGTGCCGGTGCCGGTGACATCGACAACCGCGTCTTCAGAGACAGACGTGTCCTCGCCGACGATGGTGTCGTCTCCGTATCGATCGTCCTTTCCAAGGTCTCGGGAAAGCTTCTGTGCCCGCCGGTACTGCAGTCCGTCGGTTTCCTTTTCGAAAGCGAAGCCGGACCGATCCAGCATGAATGCTCGCAGAAACTGTTTAACTATCTGCACCGTCTGGAATCCCAGAAATCCACGAAGTCGATCCGGGATGCGGTGGAATCCAATCACATAAGAGATGCCCTGAAGAGCATGCTTTTTGAGAGCACCAAGAGACGGCCACTGATCATGATCAGCGTTATGGAGATATAAAAAAAGCGGCTTTATGAAGCCGCTTTTCTTCTTTCTTCTCTTTCTTTGACCATGAGATCCACGTTCTTTTTCTCCACATCATTGAGGAACGCGGCATCTCCCATCTTATCCCATTCTTCTTTCGTGATCTTCTCTTCGTACCAGTCGAACTGCCTGTAGTATTCCAGCAGCTCCTGGTTCTTGAAGATGTAGCCGTGACGGGCCCAGATCTCGTTGATCGCGGCACGGAGCTCTTCATCCGACAGCGCCTTGATGACGTCTTCCGGAATGAGTTCGACGTCGCTCTTCGGGAAGATGAATCCTCTGAGCTTTTCGGGACCGGCCATGAAGCCGTCAAAATTATCGGTATACTCGTAACCGAAGTTTCCATCGAGGATCGCTCTTCTCGCTTCTTCCACGGTGGCGACGCCATCGGTCGTCCAGTTCGGGAAACCGATCGACAGTTCCATCAGCTGGAAATGGGAAGTATCCAGTTCGCCGTTTTCATAGACATCTACAAAGCCCATATACCAGTTAAAGCTTCTCTGGACAGGTTCTTTTTCCGTAGCATCCGTGACCTTGACCTCGAAGACCGTATAGACGGTGCTCTCATCGAGTTCATAGGAATGGACGACGGCGATACCGACATAGTCGAAAGAATCGACATGAACATTCTGATCGAGCTCGACGAAATCCTCATACCATTCTTTCGCCGCTTTTCTCATCGCCTTGATCTGTTCCTCGGAAACAGCGTCCGTATTGAGGACAGGCTTTCTCGGCGTGTTGACCGAACCAGTCTCTCCGTCAAAAGAAACGATCTTTGACGGATCGATCTTATTCTCAAGGACTTTGATATCCCTGGCAATATCTCTTTCGATAGAAGTATAGTGTAAAAAGCCTCTCACCGACCAGTTATCAAAGTGCAGGAAGGCACTGGAAGCGGTGGTGACACCTGAAGTATCCGCATATCCGTCCTGAAAAACTTCGGAATAGCCGACAGACCAGAAGAACTGGCGCTTCACAGGCTCCTCTCCTGTGTTGTCCGTGACGATGACCTGGTAGTTCAAAAATACGATGCTCAGGAATTCCGGGGGTTCGGTTTCCCAGCATGCGAGGATCGGCCCGATATAGTTAAAAGTATCGACTGTAACGTCCTTCGGGAGAGGGCCTATTACGTAATCGCCTTCCTTGAAGTAGGCCTCGGCGGCATCCTGAAGTTTTTTCATCTGCTCGTCGGTGATCATGTCAATAGAAGTGACGTGCTTTTGCGCCGTTGTTAAAGTCGTTTCGGAAGTGTTATTCGGATCATTGACGGGGTCATTGACATATCCCACGGTCGTTTCAGGCGTACCGCCATTACCGGTCTTCCCGCTTTTCTTATCTTTATTGGCAAACACAGTATTTGCGACGATGATCGTGATCACGATCCCCGCGATGACAACGATCGGGACAACTACGAAAAGGATCGTCTTCAGCCGGAAGTTCGGCATGCGTGGCTCTGAGAACAGCTGAGAATCTATGTTCTTCGGTTTTTTTAAATTATCGGACATACACTCGGCACCTTTTCCTTTCTTAGGTGGTTTCAATAATTAGACGTTCTCAGGCCCATATTTTTTTGAAAAAAGAAGAAAATTCCTTCTTAATTTCCTTTTCTTACTTCGATAATATCACGGATCGCCTTGATGCGGCCGAATACACGGTCAAGCTGCTCCTGATCCTTGACCTCGATGGTCATGGTGAAGCGGGCCGTAATGTCCTTCATCGCAGACATCTGTGCCGAGGTGATCGGGATACGCTCCTCGGCGATGGCATTACTGATATCCGCCAGAAGATGTCTTCTGTCATGGGCAATGACCGTAAACTCCACAGGATAGATCGCCTTGGAGTGCTCCTGGTTGGACCAGTACACCTCGATGAGACGGGATGCTCTCTCTGCTGCTTTCGCCGATGCTGTCGCATTCCTCATGATGTTTCTTATGTTGCTGCAGTCTTTTCTGTGGACACCAACGCCGTTTCCTCTCGTGATATAGCCGATGATCTCATCTCCCGGTACCGGATTACAGCAGCGGGAAAGATGTACGAGGCAGTTGTCGATACCGGTAACGACGACGCCCGTTTCCGCATGCGCCTTCGCCAATGCACGTCTTCCGGTATGGTTCTGCTCCTGGGAACTGGCCACAAGTGCAGGACCGGCCGTGATGCTCTTCTCATCGAGGATCTCTCTGGCGATCGGCTGGTAAACGACCTGACCGCCGCCGGTCACTCTGTAACCGAGTTCGAATCTTTCGTCCTCCGGAAGGGCGCGGATATATTCGTCACGCAGACGGCCGACGACTTTCTGGGCCGTGATCACGCCATAGCCGATCGCGGCATAAAGGTCATCCTGGGTATTCTGCGCGGTCTTTTTGAGGATCGTCTCGATAAACGGCTTCTGCAGGAGCTGCTGCGGAGCAAAGCCCAGCTTCTTCATCTCACGCTCGACCATATCTTTTCCCAGAAGAATATTATCGTCTCTGGATTCTTTTTTGAACCAGGAGTTGATCTTCGATTTTGCGGCGGAAGTCTTGACCATCTTGAGCCAGTCACGGGAAGGACCCTTGATCTGCTCGGAGGTAAGGACCTCGACGATATCGCCGTTCTGGAGCTCATAGGACAGAGGGACCAGACGTCCGTTGACCTTGGCGCCGTACATGCGGTTACCGATACCGCTGTGAATGCTGTAGGCAAAGTCGATCGGGCAGGAATGAAGCGGCAGGGAGATCACGTCGCCCTTCGGGGTAAAGACGAATACTTCCTCCGCCACAAGGCCGGTCTTCAGGGAATCGAGATACTCGCTGGCATCTTTGGACTCGCCCTGCCAGTCGAGGATCTGACGGAGCCACGAAAGCTTGTTGTCGAAAGACGTGTTCTTCGCCTTGACGTTGGAGTTTCCGCTCTCCTTATATTTCCAGTGCGCCGCGATACCGTATTCCGCCGTTCTGTGCATGGCCAGTGTACGGATCTGCACTTCGAAAGGGATGCCCTCCTTACCGATGACCGTCGTATGGAGCGACTGGTACATGTTCGGCTTCGGCATGGCGATATAGTCTTTAAAACGGCCCGGCATCGGGTAATACATCTCATGTACAAGACCTAAGACCGCATAGCAGTCCGACACCGTATCCACGATGATACGGCAGGCGAAAATATCGTAGATCTGGTCGAGGTGCTTGTCCTGGTTCTTCATCTTGTTATAGATGCTGTAAAAGTGCTTCGGACGGCCTTCGATCTCGGCATGGATACCCATCTTCGAGATCCTCTCGGACATCTCACCGACCACGTTCTCCAGGAATTTTTCTCTCTCGGAACGCTTCTGCGAGATCGCGCCGACAAGCTCATAGTAAGCATCCGGATCCGTGTAGCGGAGACAGAGGTCCTCCAGTTCCCACTTGATCTTATAGATACCGAGACGGTGGGCCAAAGGCGCGTAGATATCTCTCGTCTCCATGGAGATCTCTTTCTGTCTTTCCGGACTTTGATGCTTCATGGTACGCATGTTATGGAGACGGTCTGCAAGCTTTATGAGGATGACGCGGATGTCCTTGGCCATCGCCAGGAACATCTTACGCATGTTCTCCGCCTGCTGCTCTTCTTTGGACGAATAAGGGATACGGCCGAGTTTGGTGACGCCATCTACGAGAAGGGCGACATCCTCGCCGAATATCTCGGTCAGAAGTTCAGCCGTGACCGGGGTGTCTTCCACGGTGTCGTGCAGAAGCGCCGCCACCAGTGTATCTGTATCGACTTCGAGTTCCGTCAGGATCTGCGCCGTCGCGATCGGGTGGATGATATACGGTTCGCCGGACTTTCTTTTCTGGGAGCTGTGGGCTTTATATGCGAAAACAAACGCGCGGCGGATCCTGTCCGACTCGTCTTTTTCCGAATAGGACCTGTACTTCGTGATGACCTCATCGAGAAGTTCTAAGATCTCCTCGCTGACGTCCTCCGGCATCGTGTCATCTCTGAGCGTTTCAAACATCTGCGAAACGTCCGGAGATAATTCTTCGTTTTTCTTCTCGCCACTCATCTTTCAAACCCTGACCTCAAAGGTCTTTCTCCCCATATGGTAGCCTTTTCCTGTTGTCATATCCTACAACATTTCCGGTTACTTTTCCACTCCCTGGAAAAGCACCTGGAATGTTTTTGTTTCTTGAAGTTTAACCTTCCCCTGCACAGATAGCAAGCGGAAACAGATCCTTTCGTCGTTGATGCGGATCAGATCGAGAAGTCCCGCCTCCTGGAAAATATCCATGGCCCGGGAGATCTTGAAGGGATGGATCTGCTTTTTGCACCGTCCGGCAATCAGCCTCGAAAGCAGGGACAGGTCGCACAGATTCGTCGTTTCTTTCGCATTATCGGCCAGGAAACGGTAAAGGACCGTCATCTCCTCACCTGTCGGGCGAAGCTCCGGCGGAGCACATTTCCCGAGCATGGCGACCTGACGGAGCGGAAGCCGGTTCCGGTAAAGGTTCTCTAATACCTGCGGCGTATCCCAGAGCGGATCTCCGGTCTTTCGGAAATGGATGTCCAGGATATTGAGGGAAAGGCGGCTATTCCCGTTCCATGTATTGATCCCGAGCTTTACTAGTACATCTACAAAAGATCCTTCCACGAACATATCCGCCCACTCCCCTGCGTTAAAGGCAATGGCGTCCACGGCTTTTTCTTTCTGGTCCTTCGGATCTTTATAGGAAAGGTTCATCTTCAGGTGGCGGTTCATGGGGCCGCAGCCGCGCGGCTGGGTCACACGTACACTGGAAAGAAGGAAGACAGGTTCTCTGTTTCCTTCGCCGAAAGGTTCGAATTCTGAAATCTCCTGTGCCAGGTCCAGCGTCAGGTCGGAAGGAGAGATCTGCATATCGATCGGAAGTGACATCAGATCATCGTCAGTATTCCGAAGAGATGCGAATTCTCTTACTTTCTCGAGAAATTGAGCGTATTTTCCGATCTCTACCGCCACGCCTGCCGCACGCTTATGTCCGCCATACTGCTGGACCGTATCCCCGCAGAACTTAAAGCAGTCGAGGATCGGGAAATCACCGGCGGTCCGGCAGCTTCCCTTATATACATCCGGCGCGGAAGTGTCATGGGTAAAGACGATCGCAGTGCGCTGGTAACGCTGGACGATGCGGTTCGCCACGATACCGAGCATACCCATATGCCAGTTCTCGCCGGCCACCACGATCGGCATGGAACTGTTCTTCATGCCGGAAATCAGCTGCCGGTCGGATTCGATCCTGCTGACGACTTCATCGAGAAGCGCCTGTTCCATCTCCTGCCGTCTCGTATTTTCCGAAACGAGTTCCTGCGCGAGTTCCTCTGCGCGGACCGGATCGTCCGTCAGAAGAAGTTCCAGTGATCTCTCGGCATCTCCGAGACGCCCGGTCGCATTGAGCTTCGGGGCGATCTGGAAACTGACGTCCGTGGAAGAGATAGAATTGTCCATATAGTTCGACTTCGAACGCACGAGGTCCAAAAGTGCTTTCAGGCCCGGATGTGTACTGTTCGGAAGCTCGCGAAGGCCTTCCATAACGATGGTACGGTTTTCTCCGGTAAGGCTTACGACGTCGGCAATGGTGCCGATCGCCACGATATCCAGATAAGATCTCCACTCGTCCTTTTTGACTTTTCCGGGGTACACGGAACTGATCGCATCGATCAGCTTCAGGGCCACGCCCGCGCCGCAAAGATGAACGAACGGATAGGAATTATCGGGTCTTTTACAGTCGAGGACAGCCAGGGCCGGAGGAAGGGAATCCTTTACCTCATGGTGGTCCGTGACGATCACGTCCATCCCCTCTTCGATCAGGGTGCGGATCGAGTCCTCGTTCGCCACGCCGCAATCCACAGTCACGACCAGGGACGGCTCTTTCTTCTCGATCCTCTCGACGAGTTTATCGGTAATGCCGTATCCCTCTGTAAGGCGGTTCGGCAGGACATGGTCGACCTGCGCGCCGAGTTTTCTTAAAAAGGAGGAAAGGACGGCCGTAGCCGTAATGCCGTCGGCATCGTAGTCTCCGCACACGAGGATCTTTTCCTGTCCGTCGATGGCGGTCTTTATGCGGTCCACGGCGACACGCATGTCATTCATGAGGAACGGATCATGCCACTCCGTGGGATTCTTCGAAAGGAAAAGAGCCTCCTGCTCCGGGGTATCTATCCCGCGGGCAGACAAAAGCCGGGAAAGAAGCGAGGACGCAGTATCCGAAGCCTCCTTCGCCTCGATATTCATATCATCGGGCAAACGCCACTTCTTCTCAAGAAGGATCACGTAAAAAACTCCAAATTCATAGCTTATATTTATTGTAGCATAAGATATTAAATACAGAGCACCATTCCCCGAAGGATTCCTTTCGAAGGATCGATCAGGAAATGGCGTTCTGTCTTTATGTGTAGGAGGGTATTATGAATCTCATTCTACGTTCTTCAGCGCTTCAGACAGCGGGATCTTTTTGATGCGCATCATGTCGAAGATCGCGACGATCGCATAGGAGACAACGAGGATCAGGATCATCTTTGCTATGCCCATCGGGCTGATATATACGTCGAACCAGCCGTTTAAGGAGTTCATGTAGAGGCGGAATACACCCGCAAGGCCCAGGATCGCCAGTGCCGCAGTAGCGATCGCACTCACGATGACCACCAGCGAAGTCAGAAGGATATAGAGGCTGTTGATCTCTTTGTTTTCATAGCCGAGCACCTTGACCATCGAGATGGAGGTACTGTTTTTTTCGATAATGATCTTCGTGAGAAGATACATCATGAGGATCGCCATAACGAGGCACACCCAGGCGACCATATCCATCATGCCGCCCATCGAGTGGTCGAGCTGTGTCGCGATGCTCATGACCTCTTCCAGGGTCACGACGGTGTAGATGTTCTCGTAATCGATATCCGAGATCGCATTGTTCGACAGAAATCCGGTAAATGCATCCGCATCCAGCCCGAAGGTCTTATTGAAGTTTTCCTGCGGAAGGAATACGCAGAGTGCGCCGTCGTAGTCGTAGATGCCCCTGATCACGAAATCGTAGGACTTATCTTCGTACTTTTCCTTGAGAGTGATCGTGTCGCCCACCTTAAGCATGAACTTCTTCTGGTACGGAGACGAGATCCATACTTCATTTCCCGAAAGCGCCTCGCCGATCCGGATGTACTGACTTTGGTTCTCATAGCCGTACACGGAGATCTCCTCACCTTTATGTGCGCCGCCGATGGTCTCAAGCGAGGTCACGGAGTACTTCTCCGCCGACTCTTCCGAAGTGGCAATGACATTGCCTTCTTCGTCCTTATAGCCCTTCAGGACATACTGATAATTCGAGATCAGGTTCTCATCCATCTGGCCCTTATAGTGGTCGAGCGTCTCCGGAAGTCCGATCGAAAAAGCGAGCATCAGCATAACGAACGCGATACCGACGAACAGTACGAGGTATCCGCCCATGTTATCGAAGAGGATACGAAGACGGAATCTCTTAAGAAAGCTCCAGGACGGAAGTCTCATCGCTTTTTTTCTCTTCGAGGAGCGAAGATCTTTGCGAAGGAAACGAAGAGGCGACAGGCGCAGTTTTCTGTAGATGACGATGAAGTTGATGAGCATCATCAGCAGCATCGGAAGGATCGTCGTCGTAAGGAACGCATCCATATTCCATCGTGTCTCATAGGTCACGAGGCTGTAGGAATTATAGTACAGCGACACGGCCGCATCCTTAAAGATCGTATATCCGACGGCATTTCCGGCGGCCGATGCCAGAAGTGTCACAATGATCGGAACGAGCATGTAGTGGCGGAGGATCTCCCCTCTCGTATAGCCGGTCGCACGAAGTGTTCCGATGACCGCCGACTCACTGGTGATGGTGTTACTGGTCGTGATCGCGAAAATAAAGGCCAGCACGCCGATGAAAACATATGCCAGAACAGACATCATCGCTTTATCCGAACCCATATCCTCCGGCGCGAAGTGGATCGCCTGGTTGGCGTATTCCGGAACAAAGTCCGTAAGCTCGTTGATGCTCCCCGCCTTTTCCGAAAGGATCTGCATCGTCTCCGGATCCTGGCTTTGGATCTTATTTTTCAGTTCCTCGGCCGTTTCTTTTTCATCGGTAAAACCACCTGTCGCCGAAAGGACTGCCAGTTTTTCCATCAGGGCATCCGCCTTTTCTTTCTGCTCCGAATCAGTGGCCGGTGCTTCGTTATACATGAATGCATACTGATAGAAGATCGAGGACGGAAGAGATTCCCATGCTTCCGGCGTTACTACGGCAATATCAAAATCGATCGCATTGAACATGAAGTCGGAGTTCTTTCTAAAGAGCGTGGTGTAGTCCGAAGAGGAGATCAGTCCGGATACGGTAAAAGCCTCCTCCCCGATATAGAGAGTGTCTCCGACCTTGATGCCGTTGGCATCGGCGTGGTTCTTATCGATCGCGATCTCGCCTGCTTTTTGCGGCATTGCACCCTTCATGAGGCAGGCGCGGTTTACTTCGGTCCTGATCTTAAAGATACGGACAGTGACATCCTTATCGTCTTCCGTCTTTTCGATCGGAGCCTTCCTGCTCTCGGACAGGTCTTTATAGAACTGCTCATAGACGGTGATGCCTTCGCTTTCGATCTCCTTAAGAAGCTCGGGTGTGGGCTTACTGTGAAGTTCGAAGTGTCCGTTCTCGATCGAGTATTTTTCATAGGATTCATCGATCGCGGCCATCATGCTGTCGTTTCCGACGTCGATTCCGGAAGCCAGGCCGATCATAAATACCATAAGGAGGAACAGAACGAAGTACTTCTTCCAGTCTTTTTTCATCTCACGGAAAAGGCGCTTTCTCAATGGGTTTCCAACTTTCCTTTTCGAAGAAACGGCACCCGGAACATACGCGGTTCCCTCACTTTTCTTGATATTTGTTGCCATGATTTTCTCCTCCGCTTACCAGTCGAGATCTACTGCGGAGATCTTGTTGTCGTTTGTGATGTTCTTTCTTACCTTGCCGTCACGGAGCTTGATCGTATGGTCGGCCATGTCGGAGATCGCGTTATTGTGTGTGACCATGATGATGGTGTTCCCGTACTTCCGGTTGACGTCTTCGATGAGTTTTAAGATCTCCTTACTGGTGTTGTAGTCAAGTGCACCTGTCGGCTCGTCGCAAAGGAGGATATCCGGGTTCTTTACGATCGCGCGGCCGATCGAGGTCCTCTGCTGCTGGCCGCCACTGAGCTGATTCGGAAGCTTATAGCGGTGTTCCCAAAGACCGAGCGTATTAAGAAGTTCGTCGATATCCAGGGGCTTATCTGAAAGATAGGCGCCAACCTCGATATTCTCCTTTACATTCAGATTCGGGATCAGGTTATAAAGCTGGAATACATAGCCCAGGTGCTTTCTTCTGTAGCGGGTGAGCGTCTTCTCATCCATGTCCCGGAGCTTGTCACCGGCGATCGAGATGTATCCGTCATCGGCACTGTCGATCCCGCCGATGATGTTAAGAAGCGTGGACTTACCGGAACCTGAAGGCCCGAGGAGCACACAGAACTCTCCTTTTGCGACGGTGAAGTCCATTCCTCTTAAGACTTCCTGCCGGCTGTCGCCTTCACCAAACGATTTACATACATTACATACTTTTAAGAATTCTACTTCGGACATAACTATTACCTCTGATGTCTTTCCCGGAAGATCCGGATTGCTCCCCCCCTGTCATCGAGCCGTCACTTCCGTGTTTTAATGTGGTGAACGGTTCAACATATGAACATCCGTTCATATGTATTATATTTCATATGTGTATGGCTATCAATCCTACTTTGTTAGGCATGGCTAACAAGAATTCGTATATGTTCGCCAGGGTTTTTTAGGAAATCTTCCAAAGGTCATCTGTCAGACTCCTTTCATCGGCAATAAAAAAGCCTGCCGGATAATTCCAGCAGGCTTTCGTTTGCTAATTTCAATAAGAGTGATTATCTCTTGCGCTTTCTAGCCGCCTCCGACTTCTTCTTACGGCGTACAGAAGGCTTTTCGTAATGCTCTCTCTTACGTACCTCAGCGAGTACACCAGAACGAGCGCAGGAACGCTTGAAACGACGCAAAGCACTGTCAAGGGACTCATTTTCTTTAAGTCTGATTTCCGACACTTGTTATCCCTCCTTCCGTGCATTAAACTTAGGAAACCCAAATCTATCGGTTTCAAACAGGACATATATTACTCTAAAAATCCGCGTTCGTCAACGAAAATTGCATATTTGCGCTGTTTTCCTCGCGAAAAGACCCATTCCACGCCTCTTTTGGAGTCCTTTGGAATCAGAGAGCGGAGATCGTTTCGCCGGCTTTGACGAGGTGCTCGCGGATACTGATCTTCTGCGGGCACTGCTCCTCACAGGCACCGCACCACATGCAGTTTTCAGGCTTTTCTTCCTCTTTCAGCATGCTCCACTCCCACTTGGTGTGCCCGACGTTTCCGTACTTTCCGTATTCGTTCCAGATGCGGAAGATCTTCGGGATATCGAGTCCGCCCGGACACGGCATGCAGTATCTGCAGCCGGTGCAGGGATTAAACACGCGCGCATCGAGCGCTTCCTTCAGTCTTCCCATCGCGGCAAGTTCTTCTTCGGTCATCGGCTCGTAGCGGTTGAAGGTATCGAGGTTATCCTCGAGCTGGTCCTCGGCGGACATGCCGGAGAGGATGACCTTCACGTTTTCAAAAGAAGCGACGAAGCGAAGTGCCCAGGAGGCTTTTGACTTTCCGGGACGAAGTGCGTCCAATTCAGAAAGAAGATCGTTCGGATACATGCAGAGCGATCCGCCGCGGATCGGTTCCATAACGATCACCGGGATGCCCAGCGATTCGGCAAGCTTTAAGCCCTTTGTCCCCGCCTGGTTCTCGACATCCATAAAGTTGAACTGGATCTGGCAGGCATCCCACGGATACGCCTTGATCCACTTCTCGAATACCGGGTAGTCATCGTGGAACGAAAATCCCACGTTCCTGATCTTCCCCTGCTTCTTTAAGTCAAACATGAAATCGATGACACCGGCCTTCTCCATCTCCTCGAACCGCTCTTCGTTCATGGCGTGGAGAAGATAAAGGTCGAGGTATTCCTGCTTTAATTTTCCGAGCTGCTTTTCGAACATCTTCTCGGCGTCTTCTCTTGTCTTGATCTCCCAGACAGGAAGCTTGGTCGTGAGGAAATACGAATCTCTCGGAAGTTCCGTAAGAACTTCGCCGACAACATACTCGGAGTTTCCGCCATGATACGGATAGGCCGTATCGAAATAGTTGATACCCATCTTATGCGCACGAAGCAGCATTGCACGGGCGCGGGTCTTATCGATAGATCCGTCAGAAAGCGTCGGAAAACGCATGCATCCGAAGCCCAGAAGTGATACCGGTTTATCGAAGCCATTCATCGTTCTTGTAAACATACCCAATCCTCCTGTTCTACTTGAAAGTTTCTGGTCCTGCTTTCATTGTACAGGATAGGCAGGGGAAATAATACTAAAAATTCATCATTAAACATCAGTGATTTGCCCGTAGGACGCGTATATGTTACTATATGCGTGACTTTTCGAAAGTCAGCGGGAGGAACCTATGGATATCGACATTTCATCACTTACTTTTCGTGATGCTTCGAAAGAAGAGAAGAAGCGGATCTTCCGTGTTTTGAATCTTCGCGGTACCATCTGGCTTCTATGCTCGATCCTCGCGATCCTCGCGATCTTCCTGATCCCGGGACGTCTCAAATGGTTCACGGCGCTCATACTTGCGCTGGCCGGAGCTGTCCTCATCTACACCGTTGTCAAAGACATGCCCGCCTGGACCTGTAAAGTCTGTAAGGGCATCGTCTCCAATAAGCGCGAGGTCAGCGCCAGCAACGACAGCGGTCTTTACTATGATGCTGTCACCTTCACCTCTGAAAACGGCGAGACCATGGACGCCATGCCCGTCTTCTCGAATAAGACCCTGCAGCTCTTAGAAGAAGGCAGTCGCGCCACCATCGTCTGCTACAACAAAAGAGAACCGATCATCCTCGCCGACGAACAACTTCAATAATTTACAAAAAAGAGTTTTCTTGTGCTGTCCTCGGCGCATAGCGCCTGCGGAGGCACGTCGAAACCTCTTTTTTTTGCTCGTGGTTATCATATCATTTAATATTTCTCCTAACTACGGAATACGGAAAAAACAGCCGCAGCGCGATTCCGCAGGGCTTTGCCCGAGGACCAGCGCCAGGCTGTTTTTTCGTATTAAACTTCGATATAGGCTCCAGCCTGTGCCTTCCACATCTGTGCATATTTCCCCTTCTTATCAAGGAGTGCTTCATGCGTGCCTTCTTCGACGATGCGGCCCTCTTCCAGCATGAAGATACGGTCTGCAAGACGCGTGGTCGAAAGACGGTGCGAGATGAAGATGACTGTCTTTTCCTTCGTCGCTTCGATCATGGCGTGGTTGAGCTGATATTCGGCGATCGGGTCTAAAGCCGAGGACGGCTCGTCGAGGATCATAAGAGAAGCGTTCTGGTAGAACACACGCGAGATCGCCAGCTTCTGCTGCTCGCCTCCGGACAGGTCCACACCCTTTTCGGCAAACTCATGCGTCAAAGGAGTATCAAGCTTCATCGGAAGCGCATCCACACGGCGGGAAAGTCCCGCATCTTTCAGCGCCTGATCGATACGTGCATTATCTGCGTGATCGGTCGTATCGAGGATCACGTTTTCTTTTACAGTGCCCGCGAAGATCTCGAAGTCCTGGAATACCGTACCGATGGAGTCGCGGTACGCCTCAAGGTCGTAATCTCTGATGTCCACGCCGTCGGCGAGGATCTTGCCTTCCGTCGTATCGTAAAGACGCATCAGGAGCTTGACGAGCGTCGTCTTACCGGCACCGTTGTAACCGACGAGCGCGATCTTTTCTCCGGGCTTTACCTTCATGGAGATATCGGAAAGGACTGCCGGGAGATCTTTCTTATAGGAGAATCCCACATCCTGAAGGACCAGTTCTTTTGACGTAGAAGACGGCTTCACATCGCTTTCGGAAACGACCTTCGGCTCGTAGTCGAGGAAGTCGCGGATCTTCTGGATATAAAGGCTCGTCTCGCAGGCCTTCGGATAGGTCTCGGTAAAGACGCGAAGGTTTCTCTTCAGATCGCCGAAGCGGTGACAGAGCATGACCACCGACGACAGCGAGATCGCTTTGCTGATGATGTAGCGGTACATGAGGTACGCGACATAGAGCGTATCACCGATGAAGTCCCCGAAGAGATAATTCTTCAGGAAAGCCACACCGAACTTCTTCTTCGCCATCGACTTTTCGGCCTCATAGACTTCCTCGTTCGCCTTGGCAAATCGCTCCTCGAGCACACCCGTGACCTCCGGATCGAGACGGATCTCCTTGGCATAATCCTTCAGGTAGAACACGCGCTTGACGTATTCGCGTTTTCTCTCCGGCGGGTAGCGGCGCATGCGCACCTTATACGAGAGCTTGTTATATACCTGATTGAATACGTAGCTCAGGATGAAGGAGACCAGCACGAACAGGATCGAGAACTTGTCCTTGATGAGGAAGTAGCTGCCGGTCAGAATAACGACAGTCAGTCCCGAAAGAACGCTCTTGATGAATTCCATCGTGCTGTCGATCCGTTTATCGACCTCGGAGATCGCGAGCACCTGGCTGTTATAGAAGTCCGGATCGTCATAGCAGGCAAGGTCGACGGAACGGGCCTTTTCGTAAAGACGGAGCTTGATCTTCTCTCTGACCTTCGGGCGCTCTTTCTCCTGCATATAGTCACCTGCTAATACGGTGAAGACCATGCCGAGCGTGATGAGCGAAGCGATCAGGATGATCATGAAAGCCACTCTACGGAAGGAGTAATTGAACTCCGCCGCCTCGAGGACGAATCCGATGAGAAAGACGTGCTCGATGAAGATCGAGACCTCGCCGCGGATCGCATCGAGCGCCGGGAAAAGGACGAACTTCGGAGAAGCCTTGAACATCATGTTCATGAAGAAGAAATTGTTCTTGATGACCTGCGAGGTCTTCTGCTTGATCTTCTCTTCTTTTTTATCGGTATTACCTTGTTTCGAACTCACAGGATCACCTCCTTTTCATCTTCTACGGCCAGATAGTTCATGGCCTGGCGGATATACATCTTCGCGTATTTTCCATGCGCATCGATCAGTTCTCTATGCGAGCCGCGCTCGATGATCGTGCCCTTTTCGAGCATGAAGACCTTGTCGCAGTTCTTGACGGAAGAAAGGCGGTGCGAGATGAATACCATCGTATGGTCTTTTCCTTCCTTCATGATGTTCTTAAAAAGATCGTACTCGGCGATCGGGTCGAGTGCCGAAGACGGCTCGTCGAAGATCTTGACCGGCGATTCTTTTGCAAAAGTTCTCGCCACCGCGAGCTTCTGATGCTGTCCTCCGGAGAAGACCGCGCCGTTCTCATCGAACTCTTTGGTCATTACGGTGTTAACGCCATCCGGAAGCGACTCAACTTTTTCGAGAATGCCCGCGCGGCGCAAAGAACGATGCACGATCTCATCTTCGTTTTCGTAATGGCGGCCCATCAGGACATTCTCCTTGATGCTCATGGCGAAGATCGCAAAATCCTGGAACGTCGTCGCGAAGAGGCGCCGGTAGGCCTGAAGATCATACTCGCGGATGTCCTTTCCGTTTAAGAGGATCCTTCCGGAAGAAGGATCGTAGAACCGGAGAAGCAGCTTGATGATCGTCGTCTTTCCTGCGCCGTTATGTCCGACGAGCGCTACGATGTCGCCCTTATCGATACGGAACGACAGATCCCTGATCGTCTCCTCGTCCTTATATGAGAAACATACATTTTCGAATTCGAGGCTTTCAAATTCGCCCGGCATATCGCCCTTCTGATCCTGCGGGATCTTCTCTTCGTACTCGAGGAAAGTTCTAAGGTTGTTGACGAAGATACCGTTCTTGATGAGGTTCATGATGTTCTCGAAAGCACGGATCAGGATCCATGTCATCGCGACCATCAGGCTCGTCATGATCGCCATCTGCGCCAGCGTGATCGTGTGGCTCACGAGAACACGGTAGATCGCGTAGAGCAGCACGCCTTCGAAGATGATCGTGAAGGTGAATGTGATGCGCCAGAAGGAGAGCACGCAGTTGGCAAACGCATACTTGACCGCCGCCTTGACGTTTTTCTTCGTCGCGCTCTTATACTGCTTTTTTAAAAGCTCGAAAACATTCGACAGACGCATTTCTTTGGCGCCATCCGGCAGATACATCATGCGGTTGACGTAGTTATGCACCTTGTTGTTCGGGACCTGCGCCTGGTAGCGCTTGTACTCGTACTTCTGCTTATAGTTGCCGAAGATGAAGTTACCGATCAGCGGCGAGACGATAAAAAGCACCGCGTAATGATCGATATCGAACATGAAGTAGAAGACTGCGATCAAGGCCGGGATCGATACGAGAAACTCCCAGAAACTTCTTATGATCGTGAAGATCTTTTCTTCGGCACCATCCATCGCCATCGTGTACTTATCGTAAAAGTCCGAATCTTCGTAGCACCGGAGCTCCACGTTCTTCGCCTTCGCGAAAAGCTCCTTATACACGCCGCCGTAGAGCTTGACCGCCCCCAGCGGGAAGATCACGTTGTCCGCGTACTTCTCATAGAGATTGAGTACGAAGAACACCGCACCGGTGATGATGATGAACATCATGACCGATCGGAACGGCGCGTCGGTATCGAGTGCTTCAATGAGTTTTCGCATGAAGATACCATCGAAATACACCCATTCGAAATAGCCGAAGATCGCGTAGAGCAATCCGGCTATGACCATGGCACGGCTGTACTTGCCCGCAATCTTCATGGCGAACACATTGTTCGACACCGTCCGTTTAAATGACAGTTTGTCGGTTTTCTTTTTTTCTTTCTTACTCATGTTCCTTGGTTTCCTCTTTGGAATAGCTTCCCTTTTCCTAGAGAGATTCTAACATAAGATGAAAGACAGAAAACAGTTACCAGCAGTCTAATTCTCAGGAGGTTTTTTCACCTCCGGTATAGTTATTCAGCTACCGGCGGTGTGTTTTTCTCTTTTCGAAAAGCACCGGTACTCCACAGCACATATCCGAGGCAAAGGAGTACGATCATGCCGTAGAGGATCGGATATACGATATGAATAATGTATTTCGGATAAGAAAGTACACGATAGGGAAGCACGATCCATCTTGCGATACTAAACGTTCCTGCAAACACAGCCGCCATCCCGCCGGGGCCGGCTTTTTTCTGAAGAAGGAGCGCGAGGGTAAGTGCGATCAAAGCCCCTAAGATCTCATAGAGCTGGGTCGGGTGAACTTTCACGGGGCCACTATAGAAGAGACGAAGAATATCCTGCGCTTTCATCTGCGCATCATTCCCGGGGAAGACCATCCCCCAGGGAAGATCCGTCTTTTTTCCGGCGCAGCAGCCATTAAGAAAACACCCGATTTTCAGTATCACGATGCCGGTCGCGCAGGGGATCGTAAATGCGTCCAGGATCTTTCGCGGATCTTTTTTCCATATGGCACAAAAGAGCAGGATCCCCAAAAGACCGAGGATCAGGCCTCCCATGAGCGAGAGCTGGCGATAGGAGATCGAAAAAGCAGAAAAACCTTTCTTATACACATCCGGGTTTAAGACCACATTCAGAAGTCTTGCGCCGATAACGGCCAGTACTTCCATAGCGGCCGGAAGCAGAAAGCACCAAAGGCAGGGAGATCTTCCGCCGGACGGGAGATCCTTATTCTCCTTTTTATTCAGACGGCCAAGCATGTGTGCCGCCAGCAGGAATCCGACGATCCCTGCCAGCGCGGCACACACGTAATAACTTGCTATCGTTTTTCCGAAAAGATGAATAAACGGATACATGAAACTATGACTTCGTCGCCTCGATCGACATGGTGATATCTTCCATATGCATTCCGGTCTGAAGTTCCCAGTAACGCATGACGATCCCGTCGCCTTTGAGGGTGATTTTGCCGTTTTTCTCCTCCGCTTTGATCACGCCCTCGAACTGGATGTCCTTTGCCTGCGTATCATCTCCACCGAAAAGGCGCGCTGCTTCAGCAACATTCGGTACGCTTCCCGAGAACGAGAAGGCTCCGTCCTGATAGAGCGCCTTGAGCGTGACCTTCGATGTCCCGCCTTCCTTCAGATCCAGAGTGATAGTGATGTCACACTGTCCGCTGGAAGGATCTTCTGATGCAATCGTCAGATCAGAGATCGTCCAGTTCTTCTTTCCCTCCTCTTCGATCATGCTCATCAGCATCGCATCGCACTCCGGCTTGCTGTACTGACTGTAGTCGATGTTGATCGAGCCTTCTTCGGGATCTGCGTTCTTAGACTGCTCCTTTATGTATTCATAGGCTTCCTGCGTGAGTTCCAGATTGGTGATCGTCAGTGACCCCGTATAAGACCCGAGGAACTCTTCCGGGATCCCCCCGTCGAATTTCAGTTCCACATCCGGACTGTTGATCGAAAACGGGATCCGCGCGAGCGGTTTGACTTTCGTCGGATCCTTGTCCGGTTTATATAGTCGTACCTCCTTTGGTTCTCCGGCCAGAATGTATCCGATCCAGGTGATAGGAACATTTGCGCAGCCCTTATCGTCCAGCATCACTGTCCAATCTGCCATGTCCGCCGCCTTGCTAAGAGGCCCGAAAACCACCTTATATCCGGCATACGCGGGGTTCTTTCCTTTTTCGACCACTTCATGGATCTTAACCGTGGTCGTTTCGTTAAAGTACTTCTTGAGTTTGTTGAGTTCTTTGATCGCGGAAGCTTTTGCCTCATTAAGAAGCTGTTTTTCCACTGCATTGAAAACACCCTGCAGGTCATCGAGAAGTTCTCCCTTATACTCATTGGTGATTGCTTCCCTGATACTCGAACTCGGATTCCAGGCTCCTTTTTGCCCGACCTTCAGATTCACAAGACGTCTGTCTTCTTCCGAAAGATTCCAGTATTCATTACAATAATCATCGATCTTTTTCATGATGGCCTGATTGGCATCGAAATCCTTGATCGGCGTTCCTGAAGTCGGATCATAGATCCCTTTCTTCGCCGTTTCGTAGATGACTTTTCTCCAGTCCTTACGGTTCATCGGTTTATGGTTGAAATCACTCTGGCCCATGTAGTAGCGATACGCTTTTCTCTCATCTTCTTTTACCATGTCATATACAAATCCCATGGATTTTTCCAGCGCCACATCGACGACCCAGACCGCCGCCGCGATCGAGCCGAGTGTCGTCATGCCCGAGACTGTGACCAGAAGATAGGCTGTCTCTTTATAAAGATTAAGAATATCATCACTGGTCTTATCCTGCTTACTTAAATGGATCGCATAAGCCGCGACAGAGCAGGCCAGTCCGGCTTTCCCGAGGCAATCGTAAATAGTGCCCATCTTCGGATATTGCTTGGTCCACTCATCTCCGCCGGCCATATTTACGAGATTTGTAATGATGTTTCCCACATAGGTGCTTGCATCGCTGGTATTATTCACAAACGCTTTGAAAGAATCTTCCACAAAAGGAATCGCCGCGGCACGGCAAGACTCATCCGGGAACTCGTAGTAGCTGTATTCTTCCAGAACTTTCTTGATCGTAGCGAGGTCGATGCTCTCGATCTCTTTGGCAATATTCGTAACCTGTGCTTCGCGCTTGCCGATATTTTCGAATTCAAAACATCCATACACGGAAAAGTGATCTGTGGTGATGATGACTTCTTTGGCCTGTGTATCCACGTCATAGATTACCGGCTCCCAGATCTTCTCATCTTCGTTATAGTACATGGCCGCCACGCACTCCGCCGGATCCTGTCCCGCCTGGATATTCTGCTCGTTATACGGAAGACGGATCGTTACAAAACCGTCCAGTTCATGAAGATCTCCCAGGGTGATCTCATATTCCGTGACATGCGCGCCGATCCTCTCGTCCACCTCTTCTTCCATCTGGGTGACCTGAAGTTTGGCATCAGAAGGAATATCCAGATCCTCATCGATGTCTACCTTGACACCCATATCCGTCGTTAGGTTGATCTGTTTTGCCTCTCCCAGGATCGGGGCGGAGATGACTTCATCGACCACGCTCGGATCAACGGTTTCTACTTCATCTTCGTCATCTTCGTCATCATCGTCATCATCTTCATCGTCGTTATCGTTTACGGAGACCGTCTCCGTCTTCTTCGCTTTTTTCTTCTTCGACGTCTCGTCCGAACCGGACTTACATGCCGTCATCCCCATAAGAAGGGCCAGCACCAGAAGGATCGACATCATCTTCTTAAATACTTTCATCATTTATCTCCTCCCCTATGAAATAAAAGAGGGAGGGGATCCCTTTTGGAGATCCCCTCCCGAGGTGTTCAAGCGCAATCAACGGCTGTTTGAACAAGGAATAAAATGCTTGGAAGGAATTAATAGGTAGGCTCTATCAGACCATATTGACCGTCTTTGCGCTTATATACCACACAGACTGTTCCGGTTTGCGCATCCAGATAAACCAGAAAGCTGTGGCCTATCATTTCCATCTGCAGAATGGCTTCTTCCGATTCCATCGGTACCAGTTCAAATGTCTTACGCTTAATGATCTTCGGTTCGTTATCTTCCTCTTCGTAATCCTCCTCTACGATATCGTTCAGGTATTCATTGATGATCGGGTAATCCTTCTTCTGACGCTGGATCCTCGTCTTCTGTTTCCTGATCTGGGACTCGAGTTTATCTACTGTTCTGTCCACTGCATTCAGGATGTCATCGTCTTTCGCCTCCGCTCTGAAAATATGATTCTGAAGCTTCAGCGTGATCTCCACTTTTTTCAGTTCCCTCTCCGGATGGATCTTAATGTTGAAAGATCCTTCTTCACCGAAGTACTTGTCGAACTTTGCGAGTTTGCCGGCGATTTTTTCCTCCAGACGCTTGCCGATCTTGATTCCGTTTCCCTGTGTCGTGATCTTCATATAATCACATCCTTCCGATTGTTCAATTTGAGGACCCTTGTTCTGTCCACGATTTAATTATATCGAACTAAGGTTCACAAAATGGTAACACATGTGTCAGAGAGAATTTTCATTCTATGCTATAATAATAATGTTGGGGCTCGAAAGCATTTGACACTTTCGAGCCCCTGTTTTTTTCTTTATTCTTCAAAAGATCCCGTCTATTTTCAGTCGGAAGCAGGCAGTTCCTGTGGTTCGTCCACGTCCTTTTCGTCTGCGGAATCGATCTGCTGCGGGATGTTCGGATCCTGGGCGACCGGTTCAGACGGAGCCTGATAACTTTCCGCCTGCTGCGGGATACGGGAGACTTCCGGCACGACGACAACGAATGAGGACGGATCGACACTCGTCACGACAGATACGTCATTGCTCTGCGGGAATTTCTCTCCGCAGGCGGAGCAGTATGCGTGCTCGAGAAGGTTTTCTTTCTTACAGTTCTTGCACTCCTTGAAACCGCGCTCGTAGAGGATGCGGAGGCGGCACTCCTCGATCTCGACATAAAGAGCGGAAACTCTTTCACAGCGGGTATTGATCTCGCGCGAAACATCCGCGTTCATATCGCGGTACTGACGGTAATAAAGCTTACCGATCTCATCGTAATATGTGCTGATCTGGCGATTCTTATCCTCGATCGATCTCTGCAGCTGCGCGATCTGATTCTTCTTCGGATCAAATAATGCCATTTCGGGTCCCTCCTTTATCCGATGCGGATCATACCTCGGATGCCACCTATTATATATCCGAACCGTCCTTTTTCACAAGGAGTTCGCGCTTAATCCCTACGACTCTTTTGATCGGGATCCCCTGCTCGGCATATTTCGTCTCAAATTCCGTGCGGATATTGTCTTCGTTCCACTCGCTTCTATGGAGATCTCTCGTGACACAGGTCGTCTCGAAGCCCATCTCCTTCATCTCCTCGAGAGTGAAGTCGTAAAGCGGATCGTTGTCTGTCTTAAAGTGGATCTCGCCGCTGTCCTTAAGGATCGTGCGGTATGTCGCAAGGAAAGCTCTGTAGGTCAGGCGTCTCTTCGGCTTGTTCTGGCGTGTCCAGGGATCGCAGAAGTTAATGAAGATCCGGTCGACCTCATTTTCTCCGAAGTATTCGAGGATCGAGGAAGCATCGCCGGGGATGAAGAACAGATTCTTCAGTTCCGCACGCTTGGCCTTTTCCATAGCAAGGAGGCAGCAGGACAGTTCGCGCTCAATGGCCACATAGCAGACATCCGGATACTTCTTCGCCATCTGCTCGGAGAAAAGACCTTTGCCGCAGCCGATCTCGACGAAGAGACGGCAGTCTTCGGGCATAGAGCAGGCCTCACGCCACTTCCCGCGGTTTGCCGCCGGGTCACTGAAAAACCTGTCCGAACAGGCTTCCATACGCGGAATGAGGTTCTTCTTTTTACGCATCCTGGCCATGGTTGTCTCCTAAAAAACGAAAATTCCCCGCTATTTTAACCGAAAAGAAATGCTTTGTGAACAGTTTCGGCAAAATGTACATCACAAGTTTCTTTGCATTTTTCGTAAAACTCAATATACTGTTTATGAACATTTTTTGAGAAGACCGGGGAGAATCATGAAGCCGAAAAGTGCATCCGTAACCTTTCAACAAAACGGCGTTTCGAGAACGCTGGACCTTCTTTCTTCCGAGAAGTGCGACCTTCTTCAGTACGACACGAAGGCCGACGACGGAAGGACGACGATCCGTCTTACGCCGGAAAAAGCTATCGAGATCGTCGAGCTGACGGTCGTCTTCCCTTATGCGTTCGATAAGAAGGACTATATCTTCATGAACGGATATCAGTCCTGGACCGTCTGTAAAGAATACAGTATCGATACGACCAATCTCGCCGCCGAGGCTGCGGCCCGGATCCTCCGTCACAGGAAGACCGACCGATCCGGCGACCGCGAATTCACCGATTATCCGAAGCAGAACCGCTGGCTCCACGGCGTCAGCTACGGCTATGTCCGTCAGGAATCACTTCTCAAGTTCTTCGGGTCTTTGAACGAAGAGCAGGGCTTTACCTTCTTCGACATCGACACGGATGCCGGCACCTTAACTGTCCGAAAAGACCTGAGCAAGCGTTTTTTCGACTCCGCCTTCACCGCTTTGGATATCGTCTTCATCCACGGATCGGAAAACGAAGTCTTTGATAAATATTTCGATATGCTCGGGATCTCTTCCACCCAAGCCAAGCCTGTGACCGGTTTTACGACCTGGTACCGCCACCAGCAGGATATTTCCGAGAAGAAGGTCCTTAAGGATATCCAGGACGTCAGCGACAACGCGGTCAGATATCCCTGCCAGCTCTTCTGCCTCGACGAAGGCTACGAGAATGCGATCGGCGACTGGCTGACCCCGAAGAAGGGATCTTTCCCCCACGGGATCTACCCCATCACAAAGAAGATCATCAGCTCCGGATTCCGCGCCGGTATCTGGATCGCTCCTTTCATATGCGAGAAACACTCGAAGATCTATAAGAAACACAGCGACTGGCTCCTCCGGGATGCCAACGGCAAGCCTGTTCCGGCCTGCTCTTCCTGGCGCAAATGTTACTGTCTCGACGCTTCCAACCCTGCTTTCCGGCGTCATCTGAAGAACGTACTTCTGACGATGCGGGACGACTGGGGCGTGTCGGTCTTCAAGTTCGATTTCCTCTATGCCGCCTGCATCCAGCCCTCCGCCACACAGACCCGCGCGGAGAAGATGTACGACGCCATGCGCTTTTTAAAAGAATGCGTCGGCAATTCCGTGACGATCGCCTGCGGCGTTCCGCTCATGGCCGCTGCCGGTGTTGTGGACTACTGTCAGGTCTGCTGTGACCTTTCCGCTGACTGGTTCCCGCCGCTTACGCCGTCAAGCCGCGAGCAGAACTCCACTTACAGAGCCCTGATCGACCTGATCTGCCACAGGCACCTCTCAGGCAGAGCTTTCACGCTGTTTACGAATGTACTGCCGATCAATAACCCGCTGTTTCTTTTCTCGAAGGAAAAGAAGTTCCTGCTCGGACGTTCGATGGGTATCTGCAAGGGCATGATCTTAACCTCCGACGATCTGACGCGTTTCGACGCCGAAGATACGGTCGTCTGGAACACGATCCACGCGCTTCGTCAGGCCGAAGTCACATCCATCTACATCAAGGACCGTGAACTGATCCTCGAGTACGAGCTTTATCAGCAGCCGCAGAAGCTGAAGATCCCGCTCCTGGAGTGATTTGGAAACATCTTCCGCGAATATGAAATTGCCAGTTGACAAACGCAGTTGAAATCGCTATTATTTTAAGGCACGTAAAGCAGACGCTTTACGCATCGATCAGTTATGGAGAAGTCGCGTAGCCTGGTCGAGCGCGCACGACTGGAAATCGTGTAAACCCCAAAAGGGTTTCGAGGGTTCGAATCCCTCCTTCTCCGCCAAAACCCGTAAGCCTTGTGCCTACGGGTTTTTTCTTGCCTTCTTTCCGACACAATAGCCCCAGTATTTTCCGACACGGGTCTTCACAAGTTTTCCTTCTTCACAAAAACCGGAAAGGATCCGATTCGCCGTTGCAGCAGATACATCGAAAAGCTCACGGACATCTGCATTCATGATCACATCATGGTTAGACAAGAAATCCCGGATCCTCCTCCAGCGGATTTCTGTCTTATTCGCACCACTTCCGGAAATCTCTTCCAGAGCACTCTTTATCGCTTCCAGCATAAACTCAATAAAGGCAGTGGAATCTCCCTCATCGTTTGCCCGGTTAAATGCCTGATAGTATTCTTCCTGTCTATTGTGAATGATCGATTCAATCGGAAGCCAGGCGAACACAGGCTGCCATCGGGATAGGAGAAGTGTCTGCCAGAGCCGTCCGACTCTTCCGTTTCCATCCGAAAACGGATGGATCAATTCAAATTCGTAATGGAATACCAAGCTTCTGATCAGCATAGGAAGATTGCTGTCTCTGGTCCATTCAAGTAGATCATAGACCAGTTTCGGAACATATGCCGGTAATGTCCCGAAATGCAGGATATTGCCCTTCTGATCTACAACACCGACATCTTTAGAACGGAATTCACCGCATTCCGGCACAAGACCTTTCATCATCACCTGATGCGCTAGGAGAAGATCTTCCACAGAGAACGGATCGAGCTGATCCAGTTTTTCATAGATCTCGTATGCATTCTTTACTTCCCTGATATCCTTAGGCGGAGCCAGCACCCGTTTCCCAGAAAGAACAGCCGTCACCTGATCCAATGACAAAGAGTTCTGTTCAATAGCCAGTGATGCCTGTATACTGCGGATACGATTGGTGCGTCGAAGGATCGGATCTGTCGACAGTTTTTCAGTCGAAGCGACCCGTCCGACAAGCTCAGAGATCTCCGCCGTCAAAGCCAGTATCTTATTTGTAATAACAAATGGCGGGTCTTTCTTCTTCATATGGCGATCACCTCAAATCGAGTATACCATTTTCATCGCTCATTTTTCAAACTAAAATGAGCGATGAAAATGAGTGATGAAAACACTCGATCTGCTCACACGTCTAAGGAAAAGGCAGAAATAGAGCAGGGCTGTCCGCGGTACTACAACTTTAATTTTTTTATCCATCCGTTTAGTATTAAAATATCAATAGTGGTTTGGGGCGGATCGACCCGCCCGATGTGTGAGGGAAAAGGATGGATTACTTTCAGAGCCGTAACTGCGAAAAATGTGGCGGAGCCATGCTGATCGATACCGATAAGCGTATTTATCTGTGTCCTTCCTGCGGCATGACCTATGACTACGATTATTTCGCAGATGAAAACCTTTTAAGGCTCGCTTACGGTGCGCTCACAAGAGGCGAGTTCTCGACGGCCAAAGAAGTCTTTTCCGATCTTCATAAAAAAGATCCGCACGACCTTTCCGCCCTTCGCGGTCTTCTCCTTTGTTCTATAGGGATCGCTTCATTTAAGATGATGGATATCGCAGGAACAACTGTCGATCCTGATGACCCTCAGCTTCTCTACTGCATTGAAAAGGCCGATTTCCGCGGACGCGAATACTTCTACCATATCCAGAACACGGGAACTCTTTCGAAAGAATATGAGAAGAACGAAGAAGAGCTCAGCGCGCTTCGGGGCAAGTATTCAAATGTCGAAACCGAGATCACCACGTGGAATCAGGAAATATGGAAGCGCAAGCACAGAGCTTCAGATGCAGTCGCGGCTTTCGTTGGCGGAGTTATGAGCATACGCGGAACAGATCGCTGGGATGTCGTTGAAATCATTTTTGCGATCCTTGGGGGCGTTATTGCAGGACTCGTCTGGCTCTTCCTCACATTCGGATGGATCGTCGTTTTCATCACAGCCGGCGTGATCTCTCTGGGCATCCTCATCTACTATATCTGGAAAATTACCGCTGTCCGAAATCTCAAAAAGAAATCCGCTCCGCTGATCAAGCAAAGAGATGAACTGAAACTATTAATCGATGAACTGAAAAGCAAGAATGATGGACTTCGTGAAGAGTACATGAAAGAACTCACGGGAGCGTTTGCTATCGAACCGGATCCGAAACCTGATGCGAGGTAATAAAGATGCCGATACTTCAAAGTCATGACTGTACAGAATGCGGAGCACCTCTGATGATCGATTCAGATGGTCAGACTTATCTTTGCCCGTTCTGTGGAAAAACCTATAAGTACGATTACTTCAACAGCGACGAACTTTTAAAGTTCGCCTATGATGCGCTTGCCCGGGAAGATTTCGGTTCGGCAAAAGACGGATTTGAATTCATGTATCAAAAGTCGCCGCACGATTTTTCTGTCCTTCGCGGCCTTTTCCTCTCCTCTTCCGAAGTCAGTCGGCTTACCCGGTTGACGATTGAGAAAAAAAGATCTCCGAAGGAGGAATCCCTTCTTTCCGACTGCATCGGGAAAGTGGAGCTTAAAGGGAAAGAATACTTCGAGCATCTCCAGAAAGCCTCTTCACTTGCTTCGGAGTATCAGGAGAAGCAGACGGAGGTCCTGCATCTTCAGGCAAAGCACGAAGCCAAACATAGAGAATGCCTGCTATCCGAATCAAAGATCGTGGATCGCGAAAGATGGTTCTCCAACCAGATCGATAACTGGGGTAGAGGCGAGCACGACACCCTTGGGGCCATATGCTTTACTTTCTTTATGGTGATCGTTGCTCTCTTTGGTATCGCCGGTGCCATCTATCTGGATCTTCTGACGCTGGTCCTCGATACGGCAGGGATCATCGCGCTCATTTTCCTGATCTATCACCTTCTTAAGGTCAGAGCTGTTAGAAAACTTCGAAAAAAACACGAGCCGCTTGTGCAGGAAAGCATCGATATCCAGACAGAGCTTTACGAGACATCAAAGCAAAGCTACGCGCTCGAAAGAGAGTACTGGGACGAGATCGAAGCGGCGCTTTCCTGTGATCCGGAACCCATGGCGGAAGAACCAGTTGCCAACGAAGAAGAATAATCGCTTTATGTTATAAATCTTAATATTATGATATATAGATCATTCCTCTGACCCTATATTTGCATTAGGTATACTCCTGATACACATTACCCCAAAAAACACATACGATCATGAGGAGACGAGAAATGGATATTCTTTACGCAGAAGGGTCAGACAGAAAATACGTACAGCTTCCGGAGGAGACATTAAAAGATCTGGCGATCGATGAGATCGTTCACCATTTTTCGACGATCCAGGAAGAAAAGAGCATTCTTAGAAATGTGATGGGACAGCTCCCCGAAAACACGGAAGATATCCTGTTCCGCCAGCAGATCCTCCTGGATCTCATGAAGTATCCGGAGCTTCAAAAAGAGCTTTATAGTTCCCTCACCAACATCCGCACGATGCGGGATTTTTTCGGTGCGCGAAAAGCACTGGCTGACAAGGACAATGCGCTCTATTCCCTTCTTTCGGACCTGCGCACCCTTTCGCTCTATGTAAATACGACGAAGTTTCTCTACGAAACATTAAGTAAATACGAGCTTTCCTCCGAAGGTCTTCTCCGTCTTAGAAATGAGCTTAAGGCCATTACGGAGACAGAAGAATTCCAGGTGGCCGGTGATGATATCGACACCATGCTGAATGATCTTTCCGCGGTACAAAGTGCGGTCATCGGTGTCAACTTCACCTCGGATCTTACGATCGACGAGGTCGTCGCCGTCGAGTTCCGCCCGTATCCCACACGCTCGAGATACCGCTTCTCCAATATCGCTGCCGCGATCAGTACGATCACCGTTTCCGGTCAGGGCGCGCAGCACGTCGGCATGGCGCAGGTCAAGAGCATGAAGTACAATGACCCCGTCCTGATCGCACTTGCGCCGAAGCTGGAAAAGCAGTTCAAAGGACATATCTCGGCCATGAAGCAGATCATGATCAAGTACACCAAACTCGACGCGCACTTCATCACGGATATGTACGAAGGTCTCATCTTCTATCTCGCCTCGGCACGATTCGCCTCGTATCTCAAAGATCACGGCTACGAATACTGCATGCCGCAGATCGAAAACACCGATGTGCATTATCTGGAGATCCAAAACTTTTATAATCTCCGTCTTGCGATCCGCGGTGCAAAAGAGATCGTCAAAAACGACTTTACTTTCAAAGAAGACGAGCGTCTCTTCATTCTGACAGGCCCGAACCGCGGCGGCAAGACGATCCTCGAGCAGGGTCTCGGCCTTATCTCCCTGATGGCTTCCATCGGTCTTTTCGTCACGGCCGGATCGTGCAAAGGAATGCCCTTCCGCAACATCCTGACGCACTTCCCGATCGATGAGAACCTCACCATGAACTACGGCCGTCTCGGTGAAGAAGCCAAGCGCGTACGCGACATTTTACAGGACACCGATGACCGGACACTGGTTCTTTTCAATGAGACATATTCGACGACATCTTCGACCGACGGCCTCTATCTGTCGCTCGATCTTCTTCATATCCTGAAGGAAAAAGGCGCAGCCGTGATCTTCAACACCCACATTCATGATCTGGCAAAAAATACGGAGACCATGAATGCCTGGGAAGGAAAGAGTCAGGTCGTAAGTCTCGTCATGGAGATCATCAACAACGTCAATACATTCAAGGTGAAAAGAAGCGCTCCGGATACCACTTCCTACGCACGCAACATCGCGATGAAATACGGGATCACGTACGAACAGATGAAAGAGTCTTCGGCAAGCACATAACAGTTCAAAATATCGACACATATACTCCACATTTATATGTGTCAAAGGAAATTGTTTTAATGTATAATAAGAACATAACTAATTTCGGAGGTGTTCTTATGACTTTTGAGCAATTAATGGATTATGCCATTGAACAAGATTGTTCCGACGTGCATATTACCGTAGGTACGAATCTTGCCGTTAGAAGATATGGCGTTCTTCACATTCTGGACGAGCGTCCGACAGCTGAAGAATCTTTAGCAATGATCTACACGATCCTTTCGGATGAAGAGATCCGTCGTGTAGAAGCCGGCGAGGATATCGACCTTGGTCTTATGATCGACAACGAGATCAGAATCCGTGCTAATGTTTATCATCAGCGTAACAATCTCGCATGCAGCATCCGTCTCCTTATGGCTCAGATCCCGGATTTCGAAGATCTCGGTCTTCCGGAAGTCGTTAAGACGATGGCCTCTGGTAAAAGCGGTATCATCCTGGTAACCGGTCCTACGGGTTCCGGTAAGACCACGACGATGTCTGCTATCGTTGACTACATCAACAAGAACGAAGCAAAGCACGTTATCACGATCGAAGACCCGATCGAGTACATCTACCCGCACAACCGTGCTATGATCCATCAGCGTGAACTCCACCGTGATACCGATTCTTTCGCAAAGGCTCTCACATCTTCTCTGCGTGAAGACCCGGATATCATCTTCGTTGGTGAGATGCGTGACTTCGAGACTATCGCAGCCGCTATCACAGCTGCTGAGACAGGCCACCTCGTTCTCTCCACACTCCACACCGTAGGTGCGGCTCAGACGATCAACCGTATCATCGACGGTTCTCCTGCTGACAAGCAGGCGATCATCCGCCAGCAGTTCGCGACGAACATCCGCGGCGTTATTTCCCAGCAGCTCCTGCCGATCAAGGATGGCACCGGCCGTATCCTTGCAACAGAGATCATGATCGGTACTAACGCGATCAAGAACCTCATCCTTGAGGAGAAGATCCAGATGATCCCGGGTACCATGCAGTCCGGACGTTCCCTCGGCATGCACACCCTCAACGAGGATCTCATCCGTCTTTATAAGGAAGGCTTCCTGAGCTATCAGACCATCGCTGATGCGACATACGATATTCAGGATCTTGAGAAGACACTTGGTCTTAATAAGCCGATTTCTTACTGATAAGAAAAATGATTCTAAATCAAAAGATCCGTCTCATACGAGGCGGATCTTTTTTTGTGCTGCAATAGCGCTTTTTTAGTTCTTCTTATCTTCCTTATCCTTTTCGCGAAGGAGCAGTCCGAAAGTTCCGGGGCCGCAGTTTACGGCGATGGCCGGAGATGCCTGCTGGAAGTAAACTTCGTCAAACTTGACCTTTCTGTTGATCTGCTCGCGGATCCAGTCGAGATCTTTCTTGCTGATCCCTACATACGTGACAAAAAGCATCCTCGTATCGATCGGCTTATCGTTGCTAAGGCAGGTGTTGATATAGCTCTTCCACGCTCTCTTTCTCGAACCGAAATAGAGCATGCCGAGACCCATCTTTCCTTTCTTTAAGACGAGGACCGGTCTTCCCATGAGCGAGTTGACGAGATTAGCGATCCCTTTTCCGACCTGCTTGGCACGGGCCAGGAAGTCGAGATTGTCCACGATGAAGCTGGTATGTACTTTCTTCTTCAGTTTCTCGATACGGGCGAGGATCTCCTCCGGACTCTTTCCGGCTTCCGCCATACGGCAGGCTTCGATCGCCAGAAGTCCCTGACCGCTCGATAGATGACCGGTGTCGAAAACGAATACGCTATCGAAGGATTTCGCCGCTTCCAGCGCAACCGGATAACCACTGTTCTCTACCTTACCGGAGATAGAAATATGAATGATGTTATTGGCTATAGATAATTGTTTTGCGAAGAATTCCTCGACTTCTTTTACCGTAGGCGCGGTCGGCATCATCGTACTTTCGCTGTTCTCCATATACTTTAAGACGCCTCGGGTATCGATCTCTTTTCCGTCCTTGAAAATACCCTCTGATGTACTTACTTTATGCGGGAGCACGGCGATACCGTACTTGGTGATGATATCCTGCGGAAGGTCAGCGACACTTTCCGTGGTGATGATGACTCTCTTTCTCTTTCTGTCACCATGCATCCAGGAGATCGTCTCTTCTGCGATCTCGGTGCGGTTGCCGGTAATGTGTACGATCTCCTTCGGAAGGAGGCGATAGAGTTCATTTTCCAGATCATTTCCGCTTACAGGCTTGACGAGATAACCGTCGAAATTCTCTCTCATATAGAGCGCACGGTTCTGTTCATCTGCGTTGGCGGTCAGGATCACGATCGAAGATTCACGCGAACGTCCGCCGGTCTGGTCGATGATCTTGTTTTTGCACTCGATACCATCCATCTCCGGCATCAGGTGGTCCATGAAGATCACATCGTACTTGATGTTCAGTGTCTTTCTCAGTGCTTCGGATCCGCTTAATGCCGTATCGATACGCACCTTCGTTCCGCGAAGGAGCTTCTGGACGACCATGAGGTTCGCTTCGTTATCATCGACGACGAGGACTCTGGCCTGCGGAGCTTCAAATCTCGGCAGATAATCCTTATGCGTCGCCAGGCTCTTGGTCTTGTCAAAATCGTACTGACCCATCTTGGTCTGCGTCTCGACGATCTGCGGGATCTCGATGATGAAGGTACTGCCCTTGGTGTAGATACTGTTGACCGTCACTTTACCGCCCATGAGATCGACGAGCTGCTTGACGATCGAAAGGCCGAGGCCCGTTCCTTCGATATGCTTGTTGGTATCTTCATCGACACGTTTGAATGCCGAGAAAAGATACGGGATATCTTCCGGCTTGATGCCCACGCCGGTATCCGTTACGTTGTAGATCATATTGACGGTGTTTTCGTCGATCATCTCACTTTGTACGGAAAGCGATACGGAGCCTTCCTTCGTATATTTGATCGCGTTATTTAATACATTGATCAGGATCTGTTTGATACGCACCTCATCACCGACCACATCGTTCGGGATATCCGGAGAGACATCGACATGGAATTCGAGTTTCTTCTCCTTGGCACGGATCCACATCATGCCGACGAGGTCCGAGAGCATCTCACCCGTCTGATACGGTGCGTCGAGAAGCTGCATGCGTCCGGACTGGATCTTCGACATATCGAGGATATCGTTGATCAGGTTCAGAAGGAGCTTACCTGCCGACTTGATGTTGGCGGCATCCTCCATAACTTCTTCGCTGACATCTTCACGAAGGATCATCTCATTTAATCCGATGATCGTGTTGATCGGGGTACGGATCTCATGGCTCATGTTCGAAAAGAAACTGTTCTGGGCCTTGTTGAGGATCTCGATCTCGTGGTGCTGACGGATCTCGGTAACGATCTCCTTATGCAGGCAGTATTTGGTATAGAGCATGACAAGGCCCATCGCCAGCTGGAATACGGAGAATATGATGAAGTTCAGAAATTCATTCTTCTCCAGGATCGCCCGCTCCGCGTAAGCGTAATAGACCATCGAGATCATGATACTGTCAGCCATGACCGCCATGAAAAGATATTCCATCGGATTGAGATAAAGGCAGATCGGCACCAGAAGCGATACCGTCATGAAGAGCGTCGTATCCATGAAGTTATTGAACCGGAGATTGACGAAGCTAAGACCCAGTACAAACAGGTACATGACGATGGCCAGTCCCGTATAGGCAAACGATATGATCCTGTAGCGGTGTTCTGACCCTTTGGCCATCTGCATCGTCACCAGATACCACAGGCTTCCGGACAGAAGGATCACCAGATACAGTGCCCGGTGATAAGGGAGGCTGTTCATAAAAAGCTTCGGCTCGATAAATGAATATACGAAGAATCCCATTCCAAACAGTACGACAAAGAGCACCATGTAGTTGGTCGTTCTCAAAAGTCCGTCATAGATCGAATGGATCGTAGTCTTATCGTGTTTGGAAGGACGGAATAAATAGTCCAGAAGATTCTTGATCATACTTGTCCTCCTTCCTCATCCACAGGGTTGAACTCGAGGATCTCATCGTCCCCGCCTCCTTCAGACAGATCATCTGTCTTTCCGGGATCGTCCGGTCCCTTAGGATCCGCTTCTTCAGCTTTTTCTTCTTTTGCTTTCCGGATCTCCTCCGAAAGGATCGAAGAAAGCCCTTTCGTCAGGCGGGAATAATCACTCATCAGTTTGTAGTGGTTCTCGGTGATAAACTCATCGCGGTTTTCTTTCGCGGCCATTTCCAGAGCTTTTGCCGACTCGGAAAGATCTGTGGCACCGATCATCTTGGAGGTGCTCTTCAGTGCGTGCACCAATATCTCATAATCGTGCCAGTCACTGGATTCATAATACCTTTCCATCTGCGGAGCTTTTTCTTCCGACTCTATCGCAAACTGCACCAGCAGCGACTTATAAAACGGCATATCACCCGCGCAGTATTTCATGCCGACATCCAGATCTACGGAATATGCTTTCAGCTGCTCCTTGAGAGAAGCTTTCGCCACCTTCGGAGACGGCTCTGTGCGAACAGGCTCGAATTCGTCGTCTGTCTGTTCCACGGCCCCCGGTTCTTCCATCGTGATCGCGGATTTCGGAAGGACCTGTTTCATAACACGTTCGAGTTCTTCGATCTCGATCGGCTTACTTACAAATCCGTCAAAGCCTTCCGACAGGAACATCTGCTTGGCGGAACTCATGGCGTTCGCCGTAAGTGCGACGATCGGCGTTTCGCTGTTCTTGCCCGCCACATCCGCACGGATGCGCTTCATCGCTTCGACACCGTCCATTCCACTCATCATGTGATCCATGAAGATGATGTCAAAGGCTTTCTCTCTGCAGATATCGATGGATTCCTGACCGCTTAAGACGGTCGAGACTTCCATGCCGTATCTGCGGAAGATGCTCTTTCCCACGACCAGATTCATCGGTTCGTCATCGACGACCAGGGCCTTTACGCCGCGGCAGTAAAGCTTCTTGCCGATATCCTGCTTGTCATGCACACTCGTATTGAGGATAGAGACGACCGGGAAGCAGTAGAACGGTTTTTCCATGACTCTTGCACCGGAGCCTTCCGGGAGCTTGAAGTCTTCGTTTGCGACGACGACGACGAGGACTTCCTTGGCCAGTTCCTCGATGAATTCCATATTGGAAGAATACTCTTCCTGCGCGATGAAAAGATGCGTCATGTGGATCGAGCTGTGCAGAAGCTGCAGGTCCTCCGAATTGTTTACACGGTGCATCTGAACACCCAGGCCCTTAACGATGTTGAGGACCATGGAATTATAGTAATCACGTACAGCCGGGTTGGAGTATTTCTCGAAGTGCAGATATCCGCCGAGGCAGATCTGATCCGGATGAGCGACCGACATGCAGCTCGTCGGATCGACGACTTTCTGCGGGAGACTGACGTTCACCGTCGTCCCGATCTCCGGTTTGCTGCTGATCGTCATGAAGCCGCCGAGGAGAGAAACGAAACCGGAAACGATCGCCAGACCAAGGCCGAGGCCTCCGCCCATTCTCGATCTTCCCGAATCCGCCTGGTAGAAATTATCATATACTTTCTCAAGTTCATATTCCGTCATGCCGATACCGGTATCGGTAACTTCGATACAGAGATTGACGCCATAGCTTTGTGCTTCACTTGCGATCCTGACATATACGCCGCCTTTTCTGGTGTACTTAAGGCCATTACTGATCAGTGCCCTAAGGATCTTCTTCAGTTTGGAAACATCGGAATTCATGACCGCCGGGATCGAGGGATCGACATCGATAATGAGCTCCAGATCCTTCGGCTTCTCATGGCGGATCTCCGTAACAAGATCGTGAAGGACAGAAGAAAGCATATAGTCTTCGTTGTTGCTGACGGCCTTGCCACGGTCGAGCTCGGAGTAATCGAGGATATCGCTGATCTGATCTGCGACTCTCCGGCCGGCATCACGTACGGCGATCAGATCTTCGTGGATCTCTCTGTTCTGTGATTTTTCGATACATATGCTCGTCAGACCGATGACGGCATTTACCGGGGTACGGATCTCATGGGAGACATTGGCCAGGAAGTCATTGAGTCTCTCTGTCGCCTCAGTCAGCTGCGTGACTTCTTCCTGCGTTCCGGAAAGGACCTGCGTCCACTTGTCGATGATGATCTTTCCGAACCAGCCGATAAAGAAGATCATGATCAGATGGAGTGCGGATCTGGTGAGCATCAGACCGTCGAACTTTTCTCCATTGGAGATCATGATCCCGAAATCATAGGCCATTGTGATATAGTAGGTAACCTGACAGAGCGTGATCAGCGATTTTTTGCCTGTCATGGTCATCAGCATGATCAGAGACGACATGATGATCGCCAGGTCAAAGGTACTCGTCGGATGGATACCATAGAAAAAGGCCGTACACATCATGAGCACGGCGTAGATGCGGACACGGACGACCGGGGTCGTGTCCTGACGGAAATGCATGATCCAGCAGATGATCACAGCGACCGAGACGAGAAGGACCACCCATTTTTCCCATCCCATCAGGAATGTCTCGCCGATCAGGGCCACCACAAAAGCGGTGTATGTGATAAGCAGCATCAGATGTGAAGACTGATACAGTTCATTTCTTTCATTCTGATCATTCGAATTATTCATCGTCTCTCTCCTTCTTCTGCAAGTCTTTATCTTCTTTCATGATGGAGATCATGATATCTGCAAATTTCGGATCGAACTGGGTCCCCCTGCCGCCGGTCAGCTGTTCGATGATCTTCTCCTCACTGAGCTTTCCGCGGTAGCTTCTGTCGCTCGACATCGCATCGAAGGCATCAGCCACGGCGATGATCCTGGCGACCTCCGGAATGTCAAAGCCTGAAAGTCCGTCCGGATAGCCTTTTCCGTCGAATCTTTCGTGATGGAACTTGGCCGCGATGGTCAGTTCCGGATCTTCCTTTATGTTTTCGAGGATCTGCGCTCCCATACCCGGGTGCTTCTTGATCACAGCGAATTCCTCATCGGTCAGCGATGCCGGCTTGTTGATGATGCTGTTTGGAACACCGATCTTGCCGACATCATGGAGAAGGCCCATCATGTAGACCTCTTCCTGACGGAACTCGGAATATCCGGCATGCTTGGCGATCCTTCTTGCATATTCGGCCACACGTCCCGAATGACCTCTCGTATAGATGTCCTTTGTATCGATCGCGGCCGCCAGGGACTCGACGACGTGGATCAGGAGCATACGGTTCTCCTGTGTCTTCATCTTCACTTCATAGCTCAGCTGGTTCTGAAGAGTCACGAGCTCGATGATGTGCTGGACGCGAAGAGATAACACCTCCGGCACGAACGGCTTCCGGATAAAGTCCATCGCGCCGAGCGAAAGACCCCTGCTCTCTGTCCCCGAGCTCTCATCCGCCGTCAGGAATACGACCGGGATCTTCGCCGCGGCCGAAGAGATCAGACGCAGTCTTCTAAGCGCCTCAAAGCCATCCATCTCCGGCATCTTTACATCAAGAAGGATAAGATCCGGATACTGGTGATGGTTCGTCCCTTCAATATAATCGAGCAGTGCTTTTCCCGAACGGAGCGCCGTAACGCGGATGCCGGCGGAGCTTAAGATCTTGCCCGCGACCTGAAGATTCATATTATCGTCGTCGACGATGAGGACACTTCTGGATTTCTTCTTATTAAAATTCTTCTCGTAATCGTTGCCCAGAAATTCACTTTCTTTACTGATGACGAGCTTATTTCCCATCTGACTGACCCAGGTATCCGTGATGTGGTCGATGACCTTATTCGTGGAGTCTTCGCGGATATCCGTCAGGAATACGAAATACTGGTTCTTTCTATATCTCATCAGGATGTCGGTCTTTCGGAGCGACTGGCGGATATGGTTGCCGAACTCGTCAAGAAGATCGATATATTCCTGACCGTCAACTCCTTCCGCCGGAGAAAGCGAGAATAGCACCTTGCAGGCGCTGATGCGGTTTCGGGTCATATAGCGGATGACATATCTGTATACCGGTGCAAAAGAATCCTTATCGAGCTGAAGGGCTACATCCGGGATCGTTCTTTCGCCGAGGATACCGGAGATCGAACGGATATCGGGCACCGTCACATCATCTTCGTCGTCATCAAAGGATTCCGCACTGTAAAGGCTGTAGCCGTGCTTGCCGTTTTTCTTTACGTTATAAAGAGATTTGTCGGCGAGTTTGATCAGGGTATTGTAATCGTTGCCGTGACGGGGAACGTAGATGGCGCCGACCGAAGCACCGAGCGGAATATCCATATCCTCGCCCATCAGGTCTTTGGCCATCGCGACGACCTTGTCGTTGAGTTTTCCGGTGATCTCGGCGACCACTTCATCGGTCACGACACCTTTGGCAAAGGCCACGAACTCGTCGCCGCCTAATCGTCCGCAGGTACTTCCTTCCGGAACAGAGCTTTTCACGATCTGGGCAAATCCCAGAAGGACCTTATCGCCCATGTCGTGGCCGTAGATATCGTTTACGGGCTTAAAAGAGTCGAGGTCGATCATCATCAGGCAGCCGGTAGTGTTGGCACATACCTTCGACAGTTCCGCTTCACTGGCACCCTTGTTCAGAAAGCCCGTCAGTTTGTCGATCGAGGCTTCGCTCTTAAGATTCTGCATCTCCGAGCGGCTCGACATGACGTTGTCGATTCGGCGCATGAGAACATCCGGATTGAAGGGTTTGCGGACAAAGTCGGAAACGCCCATCTCAAAACCCCGGGTCTCGGTATTCGTATCTTCATCAGCAGTCAGGAAAATGACCGGAGTCTTCTCCGCATTTACGGATTCTTCATAGGATCGGAGCTGTTTTAAAGTTTCAAACCCGTCCATCTCGGGCATCTTGATATCTAAAAGGATAAGATCCGGAAAACCCTTGTCCGGAATATAATCCAGAAGTGCCTGTCCCGACTTTAAAGCGGTGACACGCATATTGTTACGGCTCAAGATGTGTCCCGCCATTTTCAGATTTGCGGTATCATCATCTACGACCATTATCCACTTCGCCATAAGTACCTCCCCCCAGGTGACTTAAAGTTCTTTTTGCTTATTAACTACTAATACCTTCTATTGCCTTCCACGACCTACCATCGATTATAACACGTCATCGGGTCCTTCCGGGAGGAATTCGAAGATCTCCTCCTCATCCACGATGCTCGATTCCACGACGCCGAGATCTTCTTCGATCACCGATACGATCTCCTTATAAAGCTGCATCACTTTCGCGTGCCCGTCCCGGATGATGAGTTCATCCCCTCGTCCGGCCGCATCTTCCAGATCTGCAGCCAGTTCAGACAGTCTTTTCGCGCCGATCGTCTTACTGGTACTCTTTAACGAGTGCACATGGATCTCGTAATTCTTCCAGTCGGACCTGTCAAAACAGTCCGTAAGATGCTGCGACTTGATCTTCTGTTCTGCGCAGTACTCGGAAAGGATCGCCTTATACATCTCCTCATCGTTCTGGCAGAAAAACATACCCGTCTTCGTATCCACGCCTGCTTTGGCAAGCGCAGCGAAGAGGGCTGCATTCTTCCCTTCCTTCGACATATTCTCTTCCTCCGATTCTTCCGAGAGGATGATCTTTTCCTTCGGAAGATACTTGAGAAGAAGACGTTCCAGTTCTCCGGCGTCAACAGGTTTGGTGAGGTAATCGTCGTAACCCTCGGCCAGATATCTTTCCCGTGCTCCCTGGATCACATCCGCCGTCAGGCAGATAAAGGGAGTCTCCTCATTCAGTTTATTGCCAAGATCCCGAATTTTACTCATGGTTTCTGTTCCATCCATGCCGGGCATCCTCTGATCCATGAGGATCAGGTCGAACGCCGTGTCGGAAGCAAGGCGCACCGCCTCAGCTCCGCTCTTTGCCGTACTGATCCTGACTTTCGTTTTCTTCAGGTAATTAACGGTCACAAGGATATTCATCTTCGTATCATCGACGACGAGGATATGCGCGGAGGGCGCCTGGAAAGACTCCTTATACTCCGCCTCGGTCTGCTCCTCGGCAATGGCCATCTTCCAGTCGCCGAGAGGTTCTTCGTTTTCGATCCCCTGCCATACATCGAACCAGAAAGTCGAGCCTTCGCCGTAGGTACTCTCCACCTTAAGCTCGCTGTCCATGAGTGAAAGGAGCTTGGTCGTAACGGAGATGCCGAGACCCGTTCCCTCGATATTTCTGTTTCTTTCGACATCAAGCCTTTCGTAGGATTCGAAAAGCTTCTCCATATCTTCCTTCTTGATACCGATGCCGGTATCCTTGACCTCGACATGCATAAGGACGGACCTTTGGGGAAGATCCCTTCTCTCCTTTGCCTTGACGACCATCGTCACCGTACCTTTTTCCGTATATTTCACGGCATTGGTCAGAAGATTCATCATGATCTCGTTGATGCGCATATTATCGCCATAGAGCTCTGACGGAAGTTCGGGATCGATATCGATCTCAAGCTTCAGGGACTTGCTCTTTGCCCGCTCGGCAATGGCGTTCATGATATAAACGATCTGGGACTGTACGATATATCTTCCCGGGACGATCTCCATCTTCCCGTTTTCGATCTTCGAAAAGTCGAGGATACTGTTGACGAGCTGAAGAAGATTCTGTCCGGACTGGCGGATATTCCTCGAATAGCCCATGATCTCCCGGCTGTCGGTCTCGCGGCTGATCATCTCGTTCATGCCGAGGATCGCGTTGATCGGTGTGCGTATCTCATGGGACATATCGGCCAGGAACCGGCTCTTGGCATTGCTCGCCTCGTCGGCCGCCTGCTTTTCGAGCTTTAATACCTGCTCTTCATATTCCTGCTGCTGGGTCCGAAGCTTATCGAGCACATGCGCAAGGAATACGGCGAAGATCCCGCCGATGATGACCGCAACACCCATGGCGATCAAAAATCCCCGTACAAGTCCGCTTAAGCCCTGGAGCATCTCGGAACGGCTCGTCGCGATACCGACATACCATCCGGTGTTGGGCATTTTCGAAATGGCGATACCACGGGTGATGCCGTCGTAGTCCTTCACATATATGGTCTTTTCATTTCCCGAGACGATGGCATCGATGACTTCAGCGTAAGGCGCATCCGGGACCGACACGAGACCTTTGGGATCGCTGTCGAAAGCATAGGCCGGATCCGGGTGGGCGATCACGCCCATGTCCCTGTCGATCAGGAAGGCGTAGCTGTCCGCCGCCACCTCCGCACTGTTGATGATCTGTACCAGCGTATCGACGAAAATATCCGCCGCCAGGACGCCCTCCAGGACGCCGTCTTTATACACCGCCTTAGAGATCGTGATGATCGGTTTTTTCGTATCCGAATCCAGATACGGACTCGAATAGTATAGTTCCTTTGTCTCGACGGCCGTCGTGTACCACACGCGGTCATGTACATAGTCCACCGAACCGTCGGTGACGAAATCCGAGGCACAGGCCATCGTATTATCCGGGAACGTGAAATAAAAATCGTAGATATTGCCGTCGGCATTCAGACTGTCGTACGATTCTTTTAAATAAGAATGGAATGCGTCTCTTTCTTCCTCGAATATCCCGCTGATCCGGATATCTGCCGCCATCGTATCGATCATGGTGGCGTTGGTGTTGATCCACGCGGTCAATTCCTGTGCATACTTATCTGCCGCCACACGGTAATTCTCTTCGGACTGGGAAACTACGCTGCTTTTGGCACGGCGGTAACTGATCACGGAAAGAAGGCCGGAACTTATAAGCACGACCAGCACGATCATCACCGTCATTTTGACACGGAAACTCTTCATACCCTCTACCGGAATATGCAGGCCTGCCTTCTGCATCTTCCTCTACTTTCTAACCCCCTGCTCCGAAACGACGCCTGAAGGCTTTTCGGAACACATGAGTTATTTTATCAGAAAAGAACCGTGCTTTCCAACACTCTCAAGATAATCTTAGCAAGAGGAATCGGGAGATCTTTACGCTTTCGATCCTATTTCCTTCTTCTTCGGCGCATCCGGTTGATATGACGCTCGAAGTCTCCGCTTCTTAGGAGCTCGGAAAGGACATACTGTTCGAAGATCGGAACGGTGCAGGAATAAAAGCCCAGTTTCTCTTCAAACGGCTTTACCAGATCTTCCGGCAGGATCATGTAACCGATACGCATCGAAGGCGCCAGGGTCCTCGAAAAGGTATTGAGATAGATCACATCCACCTCCGGATCCATTGAGAAGAGCGGATCCTCGGCTTTTTTCGAGATTGTCAGTTCCGAGTCGTAATTATCCTCTATCAGGATCCCGTTTCTTTTTTTCGCCCAGCGGAGATACTCGAGTTTTTTACTGATGCCTGCCGTTACGCCCGACGGAAAACTGTGGAAAGGCGTGACATGAAGGACTTTCGCCTTCGTCTTTTTGAGCGCCTCCGACGAAATGCCGTCCGCCATCAGCGGCAGAGGATCGCAGGTGATGCCCATCGCTTCATAGACGGCGCGGATCTTTTTATACGAGGGATCCTCGATGGCGAACAGTTTCACCGAGCCCAGAAGCTGGGCGATGAGGCCGTAAAGATACTCGGAGCCGGAGCCCACGATGACCTGGGACGGCTCGATACTGATGCCTCGGCTTCTTCTAAGATAAAGGCAGATCTCGTTTCGAAGCTCCGCACAGCCGTGGTTCGGGGACTTGATCAGGATATTCTCGCCGTGGTCGAGGAGGACTTTTCGCATCGTCTTCGACAGCACCGAGAACGGAAACTCGCCGAAGTCTAAAGACGGCTCATCCTTTTCGAGCGCGACCGGAAGGACCTTGGCCGTATCTCCGAGGAAATCCTCGCCCCGATAGGTCACGAAGACCCCGCTCCTCTGGCGGCTTTCGACATAGCCTTCATCGGAAAGAAGCGTCAGTGTGTGCTCGACGGTAATGACGCTGACGCCGGTCTCATCGGCGATCACGCGCTTGCTCGGGAGCCTGGTTCCATAAGGATAGATGCCCTCGGTGATATCTTTTACGAAGTAATGATACAGCTGCAGATATTGTGGTTCGGAAGAATTCTTATCTGTTTTATAGTTCATCTGGTTATATTATTTTCTCCTATTTTGGTCATTTCGATATGTTCAGACTCATGATACTCTTTTCCAGAAAGCAAGTAAAGGAGACTTTTTCACATGAACAAGGGAAGGTATAACGCAACAATCCGCATCACGATCACCGCACTTTTTATGGCGATGACCATCGCACTGGCCTCACAGGGCATCCCCGTCCCGGGCGGACATCTTTATCTCTGTGATGTCGCCATCTGTCTGGCCGCGATCCTTTTAAATCCGTACGAGGCATTCGTCGTCGGCGGTCTGGGATCTTTCTTCGGAGACATGATCTTCTACCCGCTCCCGATGTTCGTATCTCTTGTGACTCACGGACTTCAGGCCGTCGTGATCTCCCTGATCTCTCATAAGACATTTAAATCACACCCGAAGATCGCTTCCGGTATCGGTGTTTCCGTCGGCGCCGTCATCATGGTCACCGGCTATACACTCGGCAAGATCTTCGTCTACAGCACTTTCGAATACGCCATGATGAAGCTTCCCTACGAGATCGCCCAGGGCGTCCTCGGCGCCGTGCTCGGCATGGTACTGTGCTGGACATTCGGGATCCAAAAGCTCTTCACAAATCTCGTGGAGAGAAATCACGCCGCCACAAAAGAAGAGAAAAAAGAGGACCTCACTTAAGTACCGGACGCACTCTATTTGAAAGGATCACCGCCAGAAAGAGTTTTATAAGATCCGGCAGGATAAACGGAAATACACACCAGGACAGGACCGCCGAAAGGCCGACTGTCCCGGTGTTTTTCATATATACATACATGAACCATGCGGTCCCGAAAGAATAGCAGACGAAAAGGCCCAGAAGAAGAGATACGATCGACAGGATCATTTTCCTTACGAAAAGATCCGACGAACTGATCTTTTCGAAAAGAAGGAAGATCAGCCCCATGAAGATAAATCCCAGGATATAACCGCCGGTGTTGCCGAGAAGGACTCCTGCCCCGCCCGTAAAATTCGAAAATACCGGAAGTCCGATGGCTCCGAGGAGAATATAGGTCAAAATCGAGAGCGTGCCTCTCTTCCCGCCGAGAAGAAGCAGGACCGAAAAGACCGCAAATGTCTGAAGTGTAAAAGGAACGGCGCCCGGGATACTGATCCATGAGCAGAGGCAGATCAGAGCCGCACCGATCGCGATATAGGTAAGATCAAGAGTTTTCCGTCTGTTTTTACGTTCCGCTGTGCTTTTATTTTCCATCGTTTCACCTTCTTTTCGGAAAACGAATTTACCATAACGGGGAAATGTTGTCAACCACATTTTGACACAAGGTTAACTATAGTCTTTTTTCTGATTTTACTTTTTCCGAAAGTCCTAGAAATGTGCGCATTTTCCATGCTATAATCAGAGCAGAAACACATTTTGTCAGGAGGGGTTGCCATGAAGAAATTCGAGATCACTGCCGTACTGGAAGAAGCCTGCCGTCAGACGCTTCTGTGTCACATGTTTCTGAAGGCGGATCCGAACTGCTACAGCTGTTTCCCCATCAAATCCAGCGAGGATCTTTTCCTTTATATGGACGAGCAGGATTTCCGTCTGGACGGCTATGTCGTAAGAAGACTGAAGGACATCGTCGAGATCAACTCGAAGACGGACCTGACGAACGATATCCTCGAGAGCGAAGGCGTGACAGCACAGGTCGAGAGGATCGATATGGATCTTTCCTCCTGGGAAGGCGTACTGTCGTATCTTTCCCATAACCGCCTGAATGCGATCTTCGAGTCCGAAGACCGAAACAGCGGGAATATCGATTACGTGATCGGACGCATCGAGAAAAGAGATGACCGTTATCTTTATGTGCGGGCCTTCGATACGAACGGCAACTGGGAAGAAAAAGCCACGAGGATCGCTTTTTCCGAGCTCGTCTCCATCTCCTTCGGCACAAGATATGTCGATATATTCAGTAAATACCTGCCACCCTGCCCGGTCGAGCGCGATATCTCGATCCTGCCCAAACTATAAATTTCCCCGGCAAATTCGCCGAAAGAATATCAGGAGGACAAGAAACACTATGCACTATACTTATCGTACCAGCGGAACATGCGCATCGAAGATCGATTTTGAGATCAACGACGGCGTGATCTCGGATGTTGTTTTCACCAATGGATGTAACGGAAATCTCAAAGCGATCAGCAAACTCGTAGATGGATGGACAGCTGACGACATCGCCGGCAAACTCCTCGGAAACACCTGCGGATTTAAGTCCACATCCTGTGCGGATCAGCTGGCAAAAGCCGTACTTGCCGCCAGGGACGAAGAAACGAAGTAAGACTTCATCACTTATCCCATTTCTCTTCTTCAGTTGAGACCTCAAGGAGATTTTTCACGAGCAGCCTTTTATACCAGGGCTGGTTTTTGCGCAGCCTTTCGATCCTCTCCGCGCCCTGCTCGATCATCGTATCGAGTTCTTCTTCGGAGATGCCTTCCTCACTGAAAGCCGCCTTCTGGGCAAGTATCGTCATGCGTCTTCCCGGACGCGCGCCGTACTTTTTCAGCACCATGTTAAAGTACCGGTAGTAGGCACTGGCACGCTCTTTGACCTCTTCGCTGTGGAAGCCCCTTTTCCAGAATCGGATATAAAGGAAGCGCAGAAGCAGGGCGAAAAGGATCAGCACGAAGAGCGGGAGGAGTTTTTTAAGGATCTTCCCGATCGCAAGGAACACTTTTTCAATATTTGCTCCGATACCATTTCCGCCATCTGAACCGGACTTCGGATCTTTTCCGGAAGGAACCGGCGTCGTTTTTCCGGAAGGCTGGGTAACTGAACCTGTCGGCGTTGTCGAAGACGGAGCCGGTGTCGTCGAAGAGGACGAGGACGGAGTAGGTGTTCTTGTAGAAGGCGCAGGCGTCACGCTCGGGATATTACGGTTATCCGGAAGTTCCTGCTTTTCAATACCATATACATCCATGATGTGATCTACGCAGAAAGCACTGGCTGCAGTTTCGTTTCCCGGTGTCGGATCGCCCATGATCCAGCCGTAGTCGGGATCGAAATACTCGAACCACGCATGTGCATCCTTGGATCTGATCGACATCGGGTCATCGTCGTGGATGTAGTCGGCCATATAGCCGGAAACATAGCGGGACGGAACGCCGAGCATGCGAAGGAGGATAACAGCAGTCGTGGCATAATGCACACAGAATCCGGTCTCGGATTCCGTCATGAACCAGACCACAAAGTCCGCACCGGACGGCGGGAACGACGTGGCTTCATCGTACGGATGCAGCCCACTGACAAATTCCCTGACCGCGCGGACCTTCTCCATATCCGACATCTCCACATTCCCGTAATACACGTCGAAATACCACTGCGGCAGAACTCCGCTGGCAAGGACATTCTCTCTCGTTGAATCAGGCACCTGAAGCGCCGTTTTATTCACATATTCCAGATACTCCTCTGACCAGGCATCTTCGAGCTTGCACGGGATATCGTTTACCGGCAGCTGGTAGGAGGAACGATCACCTGTATTCTTCGTCCGGAGGAGCACATTATAGTTCCTCGCCGCATTCTTACCCGAAAGCTTGAAATGATCCGTGTAGTTCGGAACCATGATCACTTCGCTGGTCATTTCCGCCTCGACATCCAGAATATAGCGGGCTTCAGATGTCGGATATACGAAATCTTCGTCATAGATTTCCGATGCCTTTGGTTCATCGTCCGAGCGCTCCCATTTTCCCGGGCTATAGACATCCATCGATGTCGACTTTAAGTAAAGGTACCAGGTGCCGTCGTCCTTTTCCACATAATCGGGGTTCTTCGAACGCGTGATCCGGAATACTTCAAAATCCGGTGGATCAAAGTTTCCAACCAGATTAAAGCTTTCGCTGTCCGGGGTCACGGACGCGACGCTCTTTCCAATTCTGTCCTTCATGGCGCGACCCATATAGGTATCTCCGAGGGCATTGCCCACCTTCTTTACGATCGGAGCCTTGGCCATGTCCTGCGCGGTCTTTTCGAGATGAAGGTTCCTGATCAGAGAAGAAAAGAATTGTACCTGGTCATTAGCCACATCTTCATAGTCATATGTCTTCTGCGGATACAAAAGACCCACACCGAAGACCAGAACGAGCGCCGGGATGACCAGGATCAGGGTCTTCTTATCTGTCTCTTTCTTATCCCCTTTTCGGATATTCTGGAAAAAGCACAGGACGATGATGCCGGCAAAGGCGAGCTCGCACCAGATCTGTGAAGGGAACATGTAGTTTAATGCTACGGAGCACACAAAGTACGGCACGTAGAATATGAGCGCGATAAACACATTCTTTTTCTTCACGATCACCCACGTGGTGAACATGACCGGAACAATACAAAGGATAATGAAAAGCGTGGTGAAGCCCATCGCTTCGGCATATTTTCTCTCAAGTTCCAGCGGCATGGCGCGAAAGGACAGTTCCTTCAGGGTAAACAGGAAATCGTTGAATCCGGCTCCGCTCGAGCCGATATCCAGGAAGATCAAAAGTGCAGCCAGTAACGGCGAACTGATCCGTCCTATCAGGCTCGGGATCCTGCTTTTCCGTGCATGGAGGAATGTCGCTCCCAAAGCCATCAGCAGGATCGCCACCGCAACGAAAGGCATATAGATCTCGATCTCATAGGTGCTCGTGAGCATGAAAGTAAAGCCCATTCCAAGGAGCATGGTCACAAGTACCGACACCACATACGTAAGGAAGGTCGGAGACGATTCTTGTGCTTTTATCGTTATCGTCTTACGTCTCATCGGCCAGCTCCTTCGGGATCTTCAGATGCAGGATACGGATCATGGCGGTATCCAGGTCTCTCTGGGATTGTATGTCAAAAGCGCGTTCTCTCTTCATCGGAGGGAGCACACGGATCTTATGCGGGATCTCTTTTTTCAGAAAATAGTTGGACGTAAACAGCATCTCTCCGAGCCTCTGGTCGAAAAGATCTCTGTCGTCACTTATGGACAGGAATACACGGGCATGTCCGAACACTTCCTCCTGCGGCTCTTTGATCAATGTCTTATCCTTCTTCGCGGAAGCCTTCCAGTGGATGTTCTTGACCGGATCCCCCGGCATGTAATCACGCACATCGTAGATCTCGGAATACGGAGACCGCGAGCGTTTCAGGCTTTTCGCCTTGAATCCGTTCGCATCCGGCATGATCTCCGGGATCTTCGGGACCGGATGGATGATGACTTCCCCCACCGACTGTTTTTTCCTCGTATAGTGGAAAAGGCCGAAAAGATCATAGACACGGATCTTTTCGATACGATACGTCATCGAGCCGCAGTGCTTCGTATTGACCGGCACGCGGGCCGTATCCGAACCATGGGAGATCGCCTTCAGGCGGCGGGATCCATCCGTCATGTTATCGATCTCTGAAAGAAAGATATAGCAGAACGAAAAGAACGAGAAATACTTCCCGTACGGGCGTATCAGGACATCTGCCGCTTCTCCTGTCCTTACCGTTTTCGGCACCTCAAGGGTATATCTTGCAGAGCGCAGCGAAAGAAGGCACATCACAAGCGCGATCGGCGGGATCAAAAGGAGCAGCACGATACAGTACCAGGCAAACCACATCTGATAAAACAGAAAGAACACCACGGAACCGATCAGTGTGAGTATGTAGATACACCAGTTCTTAAGCATACGCCGGATTTTCCCTCTTTATGCTTTCGGAGACTTGACGGTCTTTAATATCTCGCGGGTCACATCCGCCGTTCTCTTCTCGTTGACTTCCGCTTCCGGCGTCAGGAGGAGACGGTGGCACATAACGGCCGGGAATACGGCCTGCACGTCACCCGGAACCACATAATTCCTATGGAAAAGATACGCATACGCTTTTGCCATCGCGGTCAGGGACAGTGTCGCACGCGGGCTTGCGCCTCGCTCGAGATCCTTATGGCTTCTCGTCTTTGTCACCAGTTCGATGATGTAGTCAAGGATCTTATCGTCCACGAAGACGTGGTTGACTTCTTCCTGCATAAGAAGAAGTTCCTGGGCACTGCTTAAACAGTTTACTGTCGACATCGGGTTGCCGCCGTCTTTTCTCGTCTCGAGCATGGCTTTCTCATCGGCAGCCGACGGATAGCCCATAGAGATACGGATCGCAAAACGGTCCATCTGCGAGTCCGGAAGAAGCGAGGTTCCGGATGCGCCCGAAGGGTTCTGGGTCGCAAATACCGTAAACGGCTTCGGCAGAAGATAGGTGTTGCCATCGACGGTCACCTGGCCTTCTTCCATGGCCTCGAGAAGCGCGGACTGCGTCCGGCTTGAGGCACGGTTCAGTTCGTCCGCGAGGAAGAGGTTATGGAAGATCGCGCCCTGCTGGTACTTCATGGCACCGGCATGCTTATCGTAGATCGAAAAGCCCGTAATATCCGAAGGCAGTACGTCCGGGGTGAACTGGACACGTCCGTAGTCCAGACCCAGGGTCCTCGAAAACGCGAGAGCCATCGTGGTCTTTCCGACACCCGGCACATCCTCGATCAGGACATGGCCGCCGGAAAGGATACCCGCAAATGCCTGCAGGATCACGAAATCCTTACCGCAGATGACTTTCTTCACTTCACTGATGATCGCATTGGTCTTTTCACTCATCTTCTTAACCTCTCATGGAAAAATATGCTTTGCCGTTTTCCATCTGTACTTTCTTATATTCAGCCAGTTCACTTATGGTCACCAGCGTATAGCCTGCTTCGATAAGCGCCGGCACGATAGTCTCCACTGCCGTCGCCGTCGACTCATAAAGGTCATGCATCAGGACGATATCTCCGTCCTTTACATAGTTCAGCACTTCGTTAATAACGTGCTGGCTGTCCTTATACTTCCAGTCGTTCGTATCGATCGACCAGATGATCATGGGCATGCCCACGTTATTGGATACGGTCGTGTTGTAAGAACCGCCGACCGGACGCATCACGTGCGGATAGATACCGGTCAGGTTATATACGGTGCTGGCACAGTCGCCGATCTGGCTCTGCACACCATCTGCGGAAAGTTTCGTCAGTGTCTGGTGGCTCCAGGTATGGTCGCCGATCTCGCAGCCCATGTTGGTCGCGCGGATCACGCACTCCTTATAGTTACCGACACGGTTGCCGACCACGAAGAAAGTGGCATGCGCACCATACGGCTCCAGTGCATCCAGGATCCGCATCGTGACGGGAGTATACGGGCCGTCGTCAAAGGTCAGTGCGATGACCTTCTCGGGAACGACCGGCTCGACATGGGTATCGATCCCGTACTCACTCATCTTCTCATCAAAAGCCGGATCCTTAAGGATCTCCGAAAGAACTCTTTCTCTCGTGATCCCGTGAGACAGGCCGATCTTATAGGACTCGACCTTTTCAGACGAAGGCTCGTGGCCGTAGAAGACTTCAAATACTGCAGAAAGGAAATCGTCATCCGAAGAAAGGAGCGCCTGGCTCTCCGGATCCGAGAACATCTCCGTGATCGCATCTCTTACTTTCGACGGATCTTCGATCGTGCCTTCGACATAGGAATTGAGGTCTTCCCCGCTCGGACGGTTCCCGGAAAAACGGGTATAAAGTCTTGTCAGGAAAGACGTAAGTTCATAGTTCATATCACGCGGCTCGGAAAGCTCCACTTCGCCCGGCACCATGCCGAGGCTTTCACAGCGGCTTTTAAATTCCGGAGTCTTTGCGATCAGAGAGGTGACATAACTGATCGATACGCCGTTATTTAATACTTCCGCATACTGCTCTTTTTCCGAAGCATTGGCTTCTCTTCCGAGCATCACGCGGCAGAGGGAATCGACGACCTGCTCATCGGAATGCGCCTTCGAAGCATATCCGGAAGTCGTCACGATCTTATTTAAGAAAGGTGCGACACTGTCGCCGCAAAGAAGTCCTGAACTCCAGGAATTCAGCTCCTGGGCACTGGCCTTTGTGCCGTTGAATTCTTCGTACATCTCGCCGACGAATACTGTCGCCTCCGGGTTCTGATCTCTGGCTTCCAGATTCGTGATCTTACCCGGGTTCACTTTATATCTGGCGCACAGCGCCGTAAACTCCTGCGATCCGGACATATCGGAAAGAAGGCAGCGGTACGTCACGCCGTTATTTAAGTAGCGGAGATAGTTCTCTTTTACGGAAGCGGAAGGTTCCTTTTCCGTCATGAGACGGCAGATCACATCGATGGTCTGCTCATCCGTATAGTTCTTCTGCTGGTATTCAAAGCTCTGCATCAGCATATCGATCATCTCGACTGCTGAGGTATTCCCCTCTTTCAGATTGTTGTACCAGAAGCTGAACCGCTCCCCTTCGCAACTCTTCTGGAAAAGGACCTGATAGGTCCTGTCGATAAATGCCGCCGACGGATCCTCGGAGATCTTTTTTCTCGACGGGATCGTGCAGGAAACCACAAGGACCGCTGCTGTAAGCAGCATGGAAACCAGTCTTAATGTGAAACGAACAGCCCGTGACACACTCTTCATAGATACACCTCTATACATAAAAATCCACAATATCAGTATATAGTACGCGCGTAACAATAAAATGACATATGTGACATTTTCTCATTACGACGGAAGATTTTTTCAATAATACGCCTGATTGCGAAAAATTGTTATACTTTTCGGGACAATAATTGTTGGTGTCAAAGGCCAAAAGAAGCTATATTATTGGTGAATAGGTTAAGAAGAGCGAATGGATGGTTTCAGATTCGTCATCAGATGACGCTCGAAAAAAAGCAGGAGTTGGTTTATGTGTTTCCCAGCTCCTGTGTTTTTTTGCTCAAACGAAATGAAAACGCTAAAAGGTAAATCTTCGGCACGCTGGTCCTCGACGCTTTGCGTCTGCGGAGGCGTACCTCACGATTTCCTTTTAGCGTTTTTCTTTGAGCAAAAACAGGAGCCGGTGGGGGGGGGCTTTATCCTAGAAATAAGAAGAGTGCTAACAATAGTACTAAAGAGATCGACGCCAGACAAATCATTCCAAGCTTACGTCTCAAACTGTGCAAAAGAATTGAAATACAAGTCATTGTAAACAGTATTGCAATAAAGGTAATGTAAAGTATTGTCTTAACAGGGAAATGATCTATCACTCTCCACTCTTCATCGATATTCGTTTTTGATGAAGGTAACGGTGGAAGATAAGATTTGAAAGCAATGCTCCCCTCATATCTGCCTTCCACTGCAACACTAAACTCTTTGGGCAGAAAAGCAGAGCTTTCACTGTCTCCGGCCACACTAAAGACTTCTATAGGGATATCTTCTATACAAATTCTCAAATTTTCGGCTGGAACTACTCCCGCACAATAATCAGACAAAAGCGTGCAAAGCTCAGTATCACTCAAAACATGATGGTCATTCTTAAATGTATCTTGTATCTCTGTTTGATCAAAAGACACATACGCTTGACACCGCTGCTCAAAGAACACCATTTTATCTTCGCGCTTGACTACATATTCTTCACGAATGATTTCCCAAGACAACTGTTTGGAATCGATAACATGCACACCTATCAGCGGGGCTGAAAGCTCGACCCTTATATCAGGATACATATATTCTCGCTTTACCTCAGGCACTACAAATACGCAGGTCATCATCAATAACCAAACTATCCCTAAGCATATTGAGAAAACATATACCGATTTAAATTGCTTTTTCTTATTATCACTCATTTTCAGTACTCTAACGGAGCAAACCATTTGCCAATAATCCCAACATTTTCAATCGATACCGTGTTCTGCTCCGATTTATAAACAACGTATCTTCCTCTCACCGAATAATTATGTCCATACAAATATTTGGTCTCATCTGTCCATGCATACACATTTTTAACTTTCTTCTTCCTAGCAAACTCAAGCGCTACACATGTCTCTCGATTTAACGAATGGCTAAATTGCATATCCCCACACGAACATGCTTGAATATCTAGCAATTCGATATTGCATGCTGGATAAATGCTGTTAACAATATACGAAAGATCAACTTGACCGTCTCCATTTGGCGAAAACTCAAGAATATCATAGTTTCCATGCGCTATTATAATCATTTTATCTACAGAAGAGTACTTCTGTTTATTGGTTAGCGTATCAGCTCCAAGATCACATTTAAGAGCAGCAAAAGTGTAATAAACCATTTCGCGAGTAGAAATCTCAAGTCCCAATCTTTGTTTTATTTTCTGATAATATTCAGACCCTTCATAAATATCTAACACTATGACTTTCTCTTTGCATTTCTTAAATGCTTTTATGTATGGATTTCTAAGAGTCTCTAATGGATCCTCACCTTCTTTATCCTTTCCTATCAGAATGTAATTTATCGACTCGTTCTTCTTTTTCGGTGTTGCGTCTGAATCATCTAATGCACCATCTTTATCAGTATCCTCATCTTTCGGATTAGACTTTACCCCGTATATTGTCCATTTCCCTTTTCCAAATTGAGAGAAAGTCGAAGCAATATACATTTCGATTGAAAGAGGATCATTAACGTCTGTTATATCTATTCCATTTAAGTATACTCGTTCATCACTATCTACTTCAATTTGTCGACAGATTCCCATTTCGGCTGCATCTGTCAAGTGATCATAATCTGAATCATCTGTTCGGGGATTCGAATAATAAAGATGTCCATTGGAACTCAGCATTCCCACTTCTTCGTAGATATCCCAAAGACCGTCTCCCGGTTCATCATCGGTAACGTTCACATCAAGATCCAGACCTTGTCTTTTGGCATATAGTGAGGAAAACTCATCGTATACCTCTTCTGCAGTTTTCCCCTCGCAATCGATAACACCCCCACCGGAAGCAGTTTTCAACCATTTAAGCGAGACAGTTTCACTATCTCCGCTTGACAAAGTGAAGATATACGCTATCATCTCTGTCTTGCTTCGGTGATTTGAACTATAGAAAAAGGAACGAATATCTGTAGAATTATGGAAAGCGATAACTACCATCTCGTTATTGGAATCCAGATCACGCGAAGTAGAAGCAATATTAAATATTTCAAGCGCATCAAGCCCTGTACCAAGCAGATCTGGGGTAGTAAAACTATATCCAACCCAACTATCGGTTTCGTTCCAAGGCCATTCAATCACCTGTTGTTTCAGGAGATCTTTATCGGTTGTATAATTGTAAACATAACTTCCCCCAGTATTATACCCACGTACAACCATTCGGTCACCCGACTGCATATTATCGATTATTTTACAAGCAATAACATTCATCTCAGAGATATCTGTTTCTGTCATTGTGTTTACACACGGAATTTCAAGAACATAGTCTATTCCTGAATACCCCTCGTGAGATGGTCGAAGTTCACCTGAATACTTCATACTAGTCCAAAAATAATGCCAAATCGACATATCAACTACCATGTATTCACTAAAATGTGTTATGGAACAAGAAACCGTATGTTTTTCCTCATCCACATCGGCTTCACAATCAATATACAACCCACTTTCTTCATCAAAATACAGTATTCCTAGAGACCGAGGATTTGTTTTATATCCCTTCTCAACAGGAAGATTGTCTGGGATAATCGCATTTGTTGAAGCTAATTCTATTTCATCGTAATAAAATGTCAGAATTGCACTGTCAAAATCGCCATCGTATGAAATTTCTATAGGGGAGCCAACAAGGCCAACAAGCTCACTTGAATATATGTCTCTCCCATACATATTCTCTATAGACATATCCGAGTCCAAACAGCCTGTTCCATTGAGAGTTACTTCAACCTTATTGACCGCGGTTCGCTCTGAATCCGTAATCTCTTCTTCTCTCGTTTGAAGAAATCTCTCTTCTCCATCAGGAATACCATCAGCGTCACTATCAGGGAGCAACGGATTCGCGCCGATCTTTATTTCGTCGCCATCTTCGATTCCATCTCCATCCGTATCTTCATTAAGTAAATCTGTTCCATACACATATATTTCATCGCCATCAGAAATACCATCCACATCGGTATCATCTGTCCAAGGGTATGATCCGAGGGATATTTCTTCACTAACTGTCAAGCCATCATTATCATCATCTTCTTGACTATCGAACACGCCATCTCCGTCAGAATCTTCAGAAAGAGGATCTAGACCCAACATCACTTCCTCGCCATCATTAATCCCATCTCCATCACTATCAGGAGACCGGGGATCCGTTCCAAGCTCTGATTCTATGTCATCGGGAATTCTGTCTCCATCAGAATCAAGTTCAGGATCTTGTATCAGTCCATTTATAAAATCGACATAGTCGTCAATCCCATTAAGATCCTTGTCTTCGTTTAAATGATACGCGCAAGTCATTGAGAAGAGAGACACATTTTCCAACGACATGCCACTGTCACCATAATTACAGTGTCCATTAATTGTCAAATTGATACTAGAATAAGATGGAATATTTTGATTAGTCCCATTGTTCGAAATCATATATTGATCCTTACAAAAAGAAATCTCGGCTCCAGCCACTTCTTCTATAGATCGTTTACAAGAAAAAGAAATCTGCCAATCCTCAATCGTTTGAGCGGATTTATTCGTTATATTGATTGCCCCATTATATCCAACTCCCCATTTCGAGTATTGTTGAAATGAGATATCGTAACAAGAGTGATCAACAATCTTCTGTTTAGTGTTAAGAAGATAAAATGTCGGAAGATCGGCTATCGCTTCTTTCGTCATTGAAGACACAGTCATTCCAAATCGGATCGTTTCACTAGGTGAAATATCCTGATTCCATCCAACATTTTTTATCGTGCAAACGCCAGCAGCAGTTTCATACACCTGAGCTCCCCAAATCCCTTCTATTATATATGGCAAATCAAATGTAAAGAATTCTCCATCGCATTAAGATCGCAGGGAAAACCAAAGAAGAGAATAATTAAAGACAGGACAAAACAAAAGCCTCTCTTGCAACGATCAGCAGACATCGCACACTCCTTCCGAAGGATTCCTTAAGAAGTCTTCCATGATGTCATACCTTCAATAAATTTACAAACAACCCCTTGTTTTCTTCAGCGTATCATGCAGATGAATAATTGTAAACAAAAAAACGCCGATGTGTTCCTCAAGGAGCGATTCCGCAGGCTTGTCCGAGGACCAGCGACGGAGGAACAGTATCGGCGTTTTTTGTTTAACTCAAATAGCTCTCAGATCATCTTCTCGGAAAGCTTTACGCCGCCGAGGATGTGGAAGTGTACGTGCTTTACGGTCTGACCGCCGAACTCACGGCAGTTGTTGATGATACGGAAGCCTTCATCGATGCCGGTCGCCTTCACGACTTCCGGGACTGCGTCGAGGACATCACCCAGGGCCGCTTTTCCTTCTTCCGAGGATGCCATGTCCAGGATATCATCGAAATGCTTCTTCGGCACGATCAGGACGTGCACCGGGGTCGCCGGGTTGATGTCCTTGAATGCCAGGACCTTGTCGTTCTCAAATACTTTGGTGGAAGGGATCTTGCCTTCTACGATATCACAGAATAAACACATACGTTTTTCCTCCTTATTCTCAGATCTCCCCGCGCCGAAAAGCGCGGAAGATGTTCTATCAGAGCATTTTCTCCAGTTCGGTCTTTACCGCCGCGAGAGCCTCGTCAATGCCTGCCGGGTTCTTACCGCCGGCCTGTGCCATATTCGGGCGTCCGCCGCCGCCACCGCCGACGATCGGGGCAATTGCCTTGATGAGGTTACCGGCGTGTGCACCGGCCTTTACGGCACTGTCAGATGCCATGATGACGATATTGGCTTTTCCGTCGCAGGAAGAAAGGAGAGCGACAACGCCGTCACCGATCTTATCTCTGAGGGAGTCGCCGAGATCACGCAGAGAACCCATCTCGACGTTTTCGACCTTCGCTGCGAGAAGCTTCACGCCCTTGACGTCTTCGGTCTTTTCGAGTGAATCACCGAGCGCATCCTTGGCCGCCTGGGACTTCAGGGACTCGATCTCGGAGTTTGCGGTCTTTAAGTCTTTCTGCAGGTGCTCGATCTTGGAAATGATCTCAGACGGGTTGGACTTCAGAAGCTTGGCCGCCTCGTTGAGAAGGTTCTCGAGATCTTTATAGTATGCGAGCACGCCGTCACCGGTAAGAGCCTCGATACGGCGTACGCCTGCGGCAACGCCGGACTCGGAAAGGATCTTGATGTGCTGGATCTGCGAAGTATTGCTGACGTGTGTACCACCGCAGAGCTCGACGGAGAAAGCTTCCTTAAAGTCAGCTTCGTTATTACCGGATGTGCCCTTGCCCATGCTGACAACACGGACGACATCGCCGTACTTTTCACCGAAAAGCGCCATGGCGCCGGTGGATACAGCCTCCTGCTGGCTCATCTCATCTGTGCGTACAGCAAGGGATGCTGCGATCTCTTTGTTTACGATCGCTTCTGCCTTTGCGATCTGCTCAGCCGTCATGGCCTGATCGTGAGAGAAGTCGAAACGCAGACGGTCCGGTGTTACGAGAGAACCCTTCTGCTCTACGTGGTCACCGAGAACGATCTTCAGTGCCTTCTGCAGAAGGTGCGTCGCGGAGTGGTTCTTGCATGTGTTGCTGCGGTTTTCTTCATCTACGAGGATGTCCGCAGTAGAACCGCTCTTGATCGTTCCCTTGGAAACATAACCGGTATGACCGATGCGGCCATTAGAAAGGTGGATCGCCTCAGTTACGGTGAACTCACCGTCTGCGGTCTTGATGATACCCTTATCACCGACCTGACCACCCATGGTGCCGTAGAAGGAAGTAATGTCTGTGATGACCGTACCCTTCTCGTTTTCGGAAAGGGAATCCTTCAGCGCTGCTTCATCTGCGATCGCAACGATTTTACCTTCGGTATGGATTCCGTCGTAGCCGACGAACTTCGTCGTGATGCTCTCATCGAGGGCATCGAAGATACCTGCGGAAGCATTGAGCTTCGCGGAGAAGTTCTGGCTGTCACGGGCCTTCTGCTTCTGCTCTTCCATGGATACCTTAAAGCCTTCTTCGTCAACGGAAAGGCCTTCTTCCTCTGCAAGCTCGGTCGTAAGCTCGAGCGGGAAGCCGAATGTATCGTACAGATAGAAAGCGTCTTTACCTTCGATCTCTTTCTTTCCTTCGGAACGGGCGGTATCGAGGATCTTCTTAAATTCCTTCATGCCGTTCTCGAGGGTGCTCTCGAAACGCTCGATCTCCTTGGTCAGTTCATTCAGGATGAACTCACGGTTGGTGGTCAGGAGCGGATAGCTGTTCTTATAGATCTCATCGATAAAGATGGTAGCGATCTTCAGGATATCTTCCTTTTTGAGGTTCAGTGTTCTTGCGTGTCTTACCGCACGGCGGATCAGACGGCGGAGAACATAACCTGCGCCTGCGTTGGCCGGTACGAGCTTGGCAGCGTCACCGATGAGCATGACGGAGGTACGTGTGTGGTCGGCGAGGATACGCATGGAGCGTGTCATCTTCTCGTCCGCATTGTACTTCTGTCCGGAAACTTTCTCGATATAGGCGATGACCGGTGCGAACAGGTCGATCTGATATACATCACGGGAACCGTTGAGGAAAGCGAGGATCCTCTCTAAGCCCCAGCCGGTATCTACGTTCTTCTGCTTCAGAGGAGTAAGGGTGCCGTCCTTGTGCTTTTCGTACTGCATGAATACGTCGTTGCCAAGTTCGGTGTACTTGCCGCAGGAGCATCCCGGGCCGCAGTCCGGGCCACAGTCCGGGCGGTCTGCGATGTAGAACATCTCGGAGTCAGGGCCGCACGGGCCATACTCTAAGCCCCACCAGTTATCGTCGGCACCGAGGTAGTAGATATTCTCTTTTTTGAAGCCGGAAGCGATACGATATTGCGCGCCTTCTTCGTCACGCGGTGCATTCTCGTCACCTGCGAAAACGGTCGCGGCGAGGTGATCGGCATCGAAGCCGAAGACCTGTGTCAGAAGCTCAAAGCTCCACTGGCATCTTTCTTTCTTAAAATAGTCACCGAGGGACCACGAACCCATCATCTCGAAGAAGGTAACGTGGCTCTTATCACCTACGGAATCGATATCGTTTGTGCGGACGCAGCCCTGCACGTTGCAAAGTCTCGTACCGAGCGGGTGCTTCTGGCCGAGAAGATAAGGCATCAGCGGCTGCATGCCGGCGACGTTGAACATAACGCCCGTCGAGCCGTCGGAAACCAGCGATACGGCACCGACATCCACATGTCCGCGGTCGATATAGAACTGCTTCCAGGTATTTCTCAATTCATCTGAGGTAAACTGTCTCATTCGTTTTCGTCTCCTTACGTAAAAAGCGAGGCACGCGCCGTAGATTTCGCGTGCCCCGATATTTTACACGATTTAGATAAGAAAATCTATAAAATATATAAAAAAGATTTCTTCGCGAAAAGACCCGTTCCGCTACGCCCTTTTCGCCTTTTCCAGATGCTCGAGATACCTGTCCCGTATGGCTTTGGGCCCACAGATGGAAAAACCGCCTTCGTACTGGAAGATCCAGGCGAAGAATGTCGGGCTGACATTGACGGTGACATTGGCCTGAAGATAGCCCTCATCCTCCGGATCCTGCATGACCGACACATTCTGCTCAAAGCGGTCATAGAACTGCGTCAGAAGGTCTTTTCTGAAGCGGATCAGGACGGTTGCTTTTTCGCTTCCGTACATGCTGAAAGATTCCTCCATATGCTTGGCCACATCAAAGCCCTTCGGCGGCTTGACGAGATTTACTGATTCCAGGACTTCGACCTTCTTCATGCGGTCGATGCGGAAATGACGGAGCTTATCTTTTTCACCCTCTTCGCTCTGCTCCGGGCGCACACCGATACAGTAGTAAAAACCGTTGCTCCAGACCATGGCGAAAGGATGCAGGATATACTTCATGCCATCGTGTCGTAATACCTCGCCCTCACCAAAGCGGTAGTCGGTGTACTGGAAGCTCACCGGGTGTTTTCCGGCCATGGCGCGTCGAAGTGCGCTGACCGTATAGATGAAGTCGTTGTTGGTGGAGTGGTGTCTTCCGATATAGTGGATCTGCTCATTGAGCTCGTTGGCGCGCCCCGAAGAGGTCAGTCCCTTCAGTTTCTTGATGATGCCGGCCTTTTTCTTCTCCGTCATGAAACCCGCGGATTCCACGGCATCGATGAGGATCATGATCTCTTCGATCTCGAAGTCTCGATCCTCGATATAGTATCTCGGCACTCTTCCTCCGGATTTTTCGACCGGGATCGAGGAATCCTCCAGCGCACGGAAATCTTCGTACAAGGTTTTGCGGTTTACCGGAAAGCCCGCCTCATCGAGCTTTGCGATCAGTTCCGCATTGGTAAGTCCATGTTCTGCATCCGTCTCCTTCTGCAGGATCTCTAAAAGACAAAGAAGCCTTCCGCGACCATTTTCCCGATTTGCCATACGCCCACCTCCCCATAAGGATAGTTCATACAATTACTATAACACGCGCAAAGGAAAAAGCACATTTCAATATGCGTGAGATTTTTCATCGCGCGCGTGCTATAATGTTATGGCTTATTTTTCAAACAGCATGGGAGGGTATCCATGAGTTCAATCTATAAAGACATCGCTGTCGCATCTCCGAAGATCCTTTTACCGAAGAAAGGAACGGATCTTTCGAAGTGGGCCGTGATCGCATGTGACCAGTTTACATCCGAGCCGAAATACTGGGAGGATGTAGAAAACACCGTCGGAGAGGCACCGTCCACGCTCCGCATGTTCCTGCCGGAGGTATTCCTCGAAAAAGAGACACCTGAGCAGATCGACCAGCGTCTTTCCAATATCACCGCTTCTATCACGAAGTATATCGACGAGGGGATCCTGACCGAGCTTGATCCGGGATTCATCCTTCTCGACAGAAAAACGAAGTATAACGATTCCCGAAAAGGCCTGATGCTCGCGCTCGATCTCGAGCAGTACGACTTCACGCCCGGCAACAAGAGCCGCATCCGCGCCACCGAAGGTACGGTACTTTCCCGTATTCCTCCGCGTGTCCGCATCCGTGAGCGTGCACCGATCGAGATGCCGCACATCATGGTGCTGATCAATGACCCGGAAATGACGGTCATCGAACCTGCTTTTGACGCGCTTTCCAAAGATTCCGCAAATCTCGTCTATGACACCGACCTCATGATGGAGGGCGGCCACATCAGAGGATTCTTCGCCAGGGAAGATTCCGACGTGGCAAATACGATCGTATCCGCACTTTCCGCTCTTCTTTCCGCATCCGAGGACGGATTCCTCTTCGCCGTCGGCGATGGAAACCATTCTCTGGCCACTGCCAAAAAGCACTGGGAGAATGTGCGTGAGACACTTCCCGAAAGTGAAAGAGAGACGCATCCGGCACGCTACTGTCTGGTCGAGATCGTGAACATCCACGACAACGGCCTGCAGTTTGAGCCGATCCACCGTGTCACCTTCGGTCTTACGAAGGAAAAACTGATGGAAGAAGCGAAGGCTTACTTCTCTTCCCAGGAGATCGCATTTAAGGATGCCGGATCTTTTGCCAAGGAAGGAACTGCTGACGGATCACAGACGATCCTCGTCACGGACGGTTCCGAAGACTTCACCATGGTCATCGGAAAGCCTGCCCACACGCTGGCCGTCGGATCGCTTCAGGGCTTTTTAGATTCGATCGAATCCGAAAGCATCCACACCGACTACATTCACGGCGAAGATTCCGTAAGATCTCTCTCCGCTTCAGATAAACTCGGATTCCTCCTTCCGGATGTCTCGAAGAATTCCTTCTTTGAGACCATCAGCAAGGAAGGCGTATTCCCGAGAAAGACCTTCTCCATGGGCGAAGCCGTCGAGAAGCGCTACTACCTGGAAGCAAAGAAGATCTGATACTTTTCGGAGGAAGGAAATGGAGGAAAAGATCTCGATCTGTGTTATCGGCGCCGGACTTTCCGGTCTGGTCTGTGCCTATAAGCTGGCGCAGGCCGGTTTCCGCGTGCAGGTCGTAGAGCAGCAGTCCACACCGGGCGGCATGCTGGCCTGTTCCCGTCTGGGCTCCGAGTACATCGAACTCCTTCCGCACCACATCCGCAAATCCGACCGTGCGCTCATCTCCCTTCTTAAGGATCTGGGACTTTCCGATGAGCTTTCCTGGTACGATTCCCTCTGGTACGGAAAAGCGAGCCGCAAGAAGCTCGGATATCTCGATAACGGATTCCACTCTCTTCTTTCGGCGCTCGTTCAGGAGATCACGGACCGCGGCGGCATCATCCAGTACGGATATACCGTATCCGACATTTCCCAGAGCGAAGATCCCGATCGTCCGAGATACCGCGTGCAGTGCGTACTTGCGGACTCTTCCTCGATCTTCCTCGAATGCGACACGATCCTGTATACAGGCTCGTGCCGAAATCTCGTACATATCACGCATGCGCTCAACATGCCCACCGATTTCCGTGACTCCCTGATGGACGTGACCTATCAGGCGAATATGTGTCTTCTGATGCTCATGAAGGCCCCTTTCACGGAGTGCTACTCGCGCCAGATCCCGGGAGAGGATCCTTTCCAGCGCATCATCCAGCACACGAGCATGGTCGGCGAACGCCGCTACGGCGGACATGTACTGTATCTTTCCGGAAGTTTTCTGACTTCTGCTCCCTTATGGACCGCTTCCGACGCGGATGTATTTAAGGCTTTCTTTAAGAAGCTCCAGTACATGAACCCCAGCGTCACAAGAGGTTCGGTCCGTACCTGGCGTCTGACGCGTACGCGTTACGCCAAACCGTTAAATCACCCACTCGATGAATTTATCCAGCCGGTCGAAGGTCTTTACGTCTGCAGTCTTGCCATGACGCCGAGCCCGATCGAGGATTCCAAATTCCGCATGGATGCCTGTGTATCACAGGCCAATGCCACAGTCGCGAAGATCAAGGAGGATTTTTCTCGTGAAAAAGAACTCGACAAAGAAGTCTGACTCAAACAAGAAAGAATCGGTGCGTCCGGTCAGGAAAGTAACGGCCGCCGATCTGGCCTCTTCCGAAGAGCCATCACGCAATCTCCGCGAGAAGATCCACGACTCCCTTACTGAATCCATCAACTACAAAGCCGTCATCCCGCGTCTCCTGCTTCTGCTGACGCCGGTGATGGTCGCTTTTCTTTGTTCCCCGCTCCTTAAGCGGGATCAGGCAGATTTCATCTACTGGTGGGGCATGCTCTACCTCTTCGGCTGGGCTGCCTTCCCGCTGACGGCCTATGTCTTCCGCGGATTCGTTTCCGCCGGATACGGCTTTGCCCGAAGCATCGGTCTTCTTGCGACGGCCGGCCCGCTGTGGCTCCTTTCCTATCTCGGGATCTGGAGATCCTTTAACCGCCCGATGACCTGGTTTATGTTCTTCCTTCTGATCATTATCAGCTGGGGCATGCCGAAGACACGTGATGCCGCAGTCAAAGCGCTTTCCATCAATTCCAACATCGGCCACATCATCTTTGAGGAAGTCCTCTTCACCGCAATACTGGTCGCATTTTGTTTCTGCAAAGGCATCGTCCCGAATATCAACGGTCAGGAAAAACTCATGAACTACGCCTTCATGAACTCCATGCTCCGTTACGACGGGCTTCCGGCCAAAGACCCGTGGATGGCCGGCGAGTCGATCAACTACTACTATTTCGGACAGTATCTTTTCACCTATCTTACGAAGATGCTGAACATCACTCCCGGAGTGGCCTATAACCTTTCCATGTGTACCGCGATCGCGCTTCCTTTTGCTTCCGCCTTCTCCCTCGGCCAGCTCTTCATCGACGGACTTGGCCAGAAGAAAGACTGCCATGTCGCTCCGGCATATCTTCCTTTTGCCGGACTTCTTTCCGCTTTCTGCACCATGATCTTCGGTAACTCCCACTCCTTCTTCTACGATGAGCAGAGCTTCGGCAACAAAATGCTCTTTTGGAAGATCTGGGAAAAGCTGGGCATAGACGTTGGTAACACCAGCGGATTCTTCTATCCGAACTCCACGCGTTTCATCGGTCATAATCCGGATATCGGCGACCATACGATCCATGAGTTCCCGTTCTATTCCTACCTGATCGGCGACCTTCACGCCCACGTCGTAAGCCTTACCGTGGTCCTTCTGATCATCGCCTTCATCTTCATCGCGATCTTCCGCGCGGAATTCCCGAAGCAGAAACTCACATGCACCTACCGGTTCCGCGGTTTTATCAAGAATCTGGCTTCGGAGATGAAGCATATCTTCCGCCCCGAGTTCTTCGTCTGCGCCTGCCTCCTCGGCATCTCCCAGATGTGTAACTACTGGGACTTCCTGATCTACTTCATCTTTTGTTCCATGGGTCTTCTGGTCTATCACGCCAGGACGTCCACATATCTTGTCTCCTTCTCGAGCTTCCTTTGCTTCGGTATCGAAGTCGGCGCGATCTTAGGTGTATATCTGAAGTTCGGTGAAAACATCTTCCTGCACCTGTGTCTTCAGATGCTGATCTTCGTTGTCGCCTACATCCTTTCGACTGTTTTTCCGTCCGCATTTTCACGGACAGGCACGAATATGGCGATGCTCTTTGCCCTTTCTTCGACCATCGCCCTCTCCTTCAATTTCCACTTCGACATGATCTCCAACATGATCGCACTGGTCGACCGTCACACCTCGCTCTTCCAGTTCCTGATCGTCTGGCTCATCCATATCCTGCTGCCGCTTGCGCTGGTGGTCCTGGTCGTATCGACCAAGCGTCACGCTTCTTCGAAGAGCAAGCTTCCGGTCCTTCCATCTCCGATCAGCCTGAAGCGTCCGGATATGGCCAAGGCCTATGGAGTGCGTATCGAAAAGACTGTTTCTAAAGAAAGAAAGCAGAAGAAAGAAGATGACGGATCTTTTGCCGAAGAAGACGAGACCGTCCTTATGCAGGATCCGGATACCGGCGAGGAGATCGCGGTCAGAAAAGAAAAGACTTCGGTCATCGAAAAGGCAGAGCCTTCTGACGAGATCTCCAAAGAAGATACAGCTGGGAAAGAGGAATCTTCCGAAGGATCCGGAGAAAAGCGTTCGCTTCCGCGTTTCCTCCTCATCCTCGGCACATTCTTCGCACTTCTGGACTATCACTTCGCAAGATTCGGAGATATGCTCCTTTGCAAATTCTTCAGAAAGCGCTCGATCATCGATATCTTCATGGTCGGTATGACCGTGGTCGGCGCACTTCTCCTTCTTGCACCGGAGATCATGTATGTACGCGATATCTACGGCTACGAGAGCCAGCGCTCCAATACCATGTTCAAGTTCACCTTCGCAGGATTTGTGATCTTATCACTGGTGGTCGCCTATACCGTCTTCCGCTTTATGGGGCACCTGACACGCCAGGGCAGTCCTTCTTTCTGGGGACTTACGGTCGCCGTCATCATGCTCATCCTGGTGATCGCGATCCCTGGTCACTACACGCTGCGTTCCCTTGAACAGCGCACCGGAGACATCAAATTATCCACCTACATTGGTCTGGACGGAACAACGTATCTTCCGGATGCTGTCCCGACAGTTTACACCTATAACGATAAGAATAAAGAAGTGCCCGGTATGCTTAAGCCTTACGCGGAAGCCATCGACTGGATCAACGAGAATGTCGAAGGTTCCAGAAATATCTGCGAGGCATACGGCTACAGTTACACAGAGCGATGCATCGTCGCCGCCTACACAGGACTTCCGGATATCGTCGGCTGGCAGACCCACGAGAACCTCTGGCGTTTCCACGGCTGGATCAATCCGAAGACCGGCAAATTCGAAGATGACCCGAATAACAGCGTCTTTACGAACTATATCAATCCGCGACATGACGATGTAAGAACGATCTACACCAGCACAGATGTCACCGAAGTCTTCCGGCTTCTGCATAAGTACGATGTAACCTATGTCATCTGCGGCTCCATGGAACTCGATGAGTTCAATCTCATCTTCTATCCGTGCCTCGACCAGCTCGGCGAGAAGGTTTTCACCTCCAGTGACGGAACGCTCTGCATCTATAAGGTACAGTAAGAATAATGCGCGAAAACTACAGCAGAAGAGACTCGGATACTCTTAAAGGGATCGCTGTCCTTCTGCTGCTTTTTCATCACTTTTTCTACCGGGGCTATCCTTTTTCTCTGTATCTGATCAAGGATCCGGACACGTATTTTCAGCCTGTTGTGAAGATGGCCCGTGTCTGCGTATTCCTGTTTCTTTTTGTCAGCGGACTCGGGATGTACCGCGCCTTTGACAGCAGGATCAGGAAGAGTTCTCATGTCTTTAAGACCACATTACGATTCGAAGCCTCCCATATTCTGAAGTTTTATCAGATGTTCTGGTTTATCTACCTGATCTTCGTACCTCTGGGATTTTTCTTCCACCGTTCCCCCGTCAAGGTGTATTCCGGACGGATCTCCCACATGCTCTTAGACTTCTTCGGGCTCTCGTATCTTACCGAACACCCCACATTCGTAGGATCTTGGTGGTTTAACGGGATCCTCCTTTTCGTCTACGTACTTCTCCCGATTATTTATCTTCTGCTGAAAAAGCTTCCCCGACTGATCACTCTGCCGCTTCTTTTATGCCTCATAACAGCAGCCACAGTGGTCCCCGGCACAAGGCGGCTCTCCTATATCGTAGATATCCTGCCATTTATCCTGGGTGCATATGCCGGCCGATATGAGTGGATGGAAAAAGCGCGCGACTTCCTGTCAGGAGGCAGGAAGTCTCAATCTTTCAGGCTTCTCCTTCTTCTTTCCCTCATGACGGGCTATATTGTCTTGCGCATCCTTTTCCTCGAGAAAAGATCCCTTTCCTATCGCATGGACTGGATCCCGATGTTCCTGATCGCTTTTGCCGCCGATGAGTATCTTCCGAAAAAGGAAAATGCTGCTTCAACCTTTCTTCAGACCCTCGGAAGCAACAGCGGGAATATATACCTCTTCCACGGATTCCTTTATTCTCTCTATTTCAAAGACTACTTCTACTTTTTGAAATATGCCCCGCTGGTATATGTCTTCGGCATCGCTCTTTGTCTTCTTTTAAGCAGGATCCTCGAATCCCTAAAAGACCTGACAGGCTACAACAAGGCATTTAAAAGCCTCCACCGAAAACTCGATGGAGGCCGGAATAAAAACTGCTAAAGAGCTCTGCCGTATGTATACTTGCCCGTCTTTCCTACGATCATCTTTCCGTTACTGTCCTTAAAGTACGGGAATACCCAGTAGTAGTTATACTGCGTTTTAGAAGCTGTCTTGTCTGTAAATGCCGTCCCCTTTGTCGTCATGCCGACATAACCATATGGCTTTCCATCCACGATCCCATAAACGAGATAGCCTTCCGCGCCAGATACGGAATTCCAGGAAAGCTTCACGCCGCCTTTAATAGAAGAAGCCTTGAGGTTTTCTGCTGCAGGCAGAGTTCCGCCCGTCGCATACACATATTTCATACAATAGCCTGTTACAAGCTTTGTGCTTGGATATGTGATATATGGGAAAACCCAATAGTAATTATATTCGCCGGGAACCGCTTTCGTGTCGGTAAATGTGGTGTTTCCTCTCGTCATTCCGACATATCCGTACGAGCCGCCTCTGATTCCGTAGATGAGGTATCCTTCCGCTCCCTGGGATTCTTTCCATGTCAATTTGACTTGCCTGAAATTACCACCTGTCGCGCTTAAACCGTTAGTGTACAAACTATTTACACACTGATCCAAAGCAGAGCGGGACAAAGTAGTTTCATCCTGTCGGCAGAAATGTGTGATCGGACATATCGAGCCGTGATCAGAAACGATAAAATATAGGTCCCACATACTGAATGGTTCGCCAGCATGATACTCATGCATATTCCAATCCGCAATCAGCGTTCCGTCTTCGCAAAAACAGAAATCCAGCTTGCGATAAGATCCATCTGTATCTTTAAAATCTTCTGCATAGATTGGTGTTCCTGCCGCAAAAGTCTCAGATCCGAGCTTGTATGCGATCTGAGGAGTGATTACTGATTCTTCAGTTATATAGGCCACAGTAGTGCCTTCTCCTACGGAAGCACCTTTATAGACATTCTCAATATCAATGACCATATTCGGAAACCTGTAGAACATGGAATAGCTGACAAAATCTAATACATCATTCAGATCTTCCGGCTTTTGGTCGGTCCATGCATTACAATCCTTCTCGCCGCATATCCATCCGACGGCATCCGTATCTCTCACCCACATATGATCGTGATCAATTACATTACCATCGGCCTTCAGAGATTTATTTGCAGAGCAGGGGAAAACCATTCCACCTGTTACGATCATTACTACTGACATGATTCCAGTCAGCAGTTTTCTACTCACTAATCTTCTCATAACGATCCCTCCCTTTATGTGTATCATGCTGTCTGCGAATTCAATCTTTTTACTATATACATCAACAAATGATACTTTCCCGCTACTACTTTCAATAAATTCTTTCCGAATGGCAATCAGAAATGATAACAATACTTTTCTTTTCATTAGACCAAATCCATTTACAACAACAAATTCCTTAAAAAATTTATAGCAGAAAGCAAGCAAGAAAAATACCATAAATAAAAGAAGTTTACAATTTATACACAAAAACACCTTCTGAAGGACCATTCGGAACAAATTCCAAAGGTTTTGCAAGAAGGTGTTTTTGATTTTTCTAATTTGATTGATTACTCGATGTAACCGATCTCCTGTGCGAGCTTCTTTTCAAGCACTACGGTCGCATCTCTGTGCATTCTCATGAACGTCGCCGGGCACATCGGATCGATCACGTCCTGCATGAGAAGCTTCGTGGCAGCTTCTTTCTTGTTGCCGTTGATGATCATGAGGAGAGACTTCGCTCTCATGATGTTGCCCATACCCATGGTAACTGCGTAACGCGGTACTTCGTCACGGGAAGCGAAGAAACGGGCATTGGCATCGATCGTGGACTCATCAAGGAATTCCTTGTGTGCGCCATCGAAAAGAACCGGACCCGGTTCGTTGAAGCCGAGGTGTCCATCCGGACCTACGCCGAGAACCTGGATCTCGATCTCCGTCTTATCAAGAACTTCGTTGAACTCCTTGATGTTCTCGTCTACATCACCGATTCCCTTGGCTACATAGGTGTTGGCCTTGTCGATGTTGATGTGATCGAAGAGATTTGTGTCCATGAAGTAACGGTAGCTCTGGTTGTGTGTTGGCTCAAGTCCTACATACTCGTCCAGGTTTACCGAGTGAATCTGAGAAAAGTCCAGACCCTCTTCCTTGCAGCGGCGGGCAAGTTCCTGATACATACCTACCGGGCTGGATCCTGTAGCCAGACCGATGGTGCATGTCGGCTTCTCACGGATGATCTTCTCCATGATATCCGCGGCCTTCTTGCTGCCATCCTGATAGTTCTCTGCGATAATGACCTTCATAAAAGCACCTCCATTGGTATTTTATTGGTATTTCTATTTATTTTTTCTCGATGATAATGGATCTTTCTCTCTTATCCTTGTAAATGCTGTTGGCCGGAACGACACCACGCACACAGGAAGTCGGATAGACATTGCTGTTTCTTCCGATCACGGTACCCGGATTCAGAACGCTGTTGCAGCCTACTTCTACATAGTCACCGAGCATGGCACCGACTTTCTTTCTACCGGTATCACATTCCTCTTCCCCGTTCTTGATCACGACCGGGAGCTTATCGCTCTTGACGTTACTGGTGATGGAACCTGCGCCCATGTGGGACTTGTAACCGAGGATAGAGTCGCCTACGTAGTTATAGTGCGGGACCTGTACAGAATTAAAGAGGATAACGTTTTTGAGCTCAGTAGAGTTTCCGACGACGCAGCCTTCACCGACCAGAGCGCTTCCTCTTACGAATGCGCACTGACGGACTTCGGTCTTGTGGCCGATGATGCAGGGGCCACCGAGATAAGCTGTGGCGAAGACCTTGGCATCTTTTGCGATCCATACGTCTTCGGACGGATGATCGAATTCATCTTCCGGAAGGCTCTTGCCGATCTCGAGGATCAGGTCGGAGATACCGGCCAGGGCTTCCCAGGGATATGTAAACTTGGACAGGTATTCTTTTACCTGAGGATACGTCTGAGAAAGATCATAAAGGTCGTTAATGGTGTACATTATTTCTTCACCTCCACCAGATGGCCGCTCTTTTCCATAGAAGCGATGATCGCATCTACCTGCTTCTCGCACTCTTCAAGAGAACCGGCCTCAGACATGACACGGAGTACCGGCTCTGTGCCGCTCTTACGAAGAAGAACACGTCCGTTCTCGCCGAGTTCCTTCGTGCAGGCTTCCACCTGTTCCTTAACGGCTTCATCGGCAAGGGTTCCGTCCTTATCGTCAACAACGACATTCTTCAGTACCTGCGGATACATGGTGCAGCCGCTGGCCAGAACAGAAAGCGGAAGGTTGGTCGCCAGAAGGACTTCCATGACCATGATGGCGGTAATGATACCGTCACCGGTATGGGCGAACTTTCTGAAGATAACGTGACCGGACTGTTCGCCGCCGATCGTGTGACCGTTCTCCTTCATGTTCTCATATACATAACGGTCACCAACAGCTGTCTTTTCGTAGGCAATACCTGCCTCGTCCAGCGCCTTGTAAAGACCGAAGTTACTCATGATGGTCGTTACTACCGTATTGTTGCTGAGGTGACCCTTTTCCTTTAAGTACTTCGCGCAGATGTACATGATCTTGTCGCCGTTTACAACATTACCGAGTTCATCGACAGCCAGACATCTGTCTGCGTCACCGTCAAAAGCAAATCCGACATCGAGCTTGTTATCCACAACATACTTCTGCAGTCCTTCGATGTGGGTGGAACCGCAGCCGGTGTTGATGTTGACACCATCCGGGGTGTTGTTGATGACATAGGTCTTGGCACCGAGTGCATCGAATACGGAGCGGCCGATCATCCAGGAACTGCCGTTTGCGCAGTCTAGGCCCACCTTGTGCTTCTCGTAGGACTTGGTGGCCAGGCCGACCAGATAGCCGATATAGCGGTTTCTGCCGGAATAGAAGTCAACGGTCTTACCGATCTTATCTTCAGATGCGAACGGGATCTCTTCGATCTCTCCGTCGATGTACTTTTCGACCTGATCCTGCAGATCGTCGTCCATCTTCTCACCCTCAAAGTTCATCAGTTTGATACCGTTGTCATAATACGGGTTATGGCTGGCGGAGATCATGACGCCACAGTCAAAATCTTCCGTTCTGGTGATGTAACTGACACACGGTGTGGTCGTTACATGTAACAAATAGGCATCAGCGCCCGAAGACGTGATGCCTGCTGCTAAAGCGTTCTCGTACATATAAGAAGAACGGCGAGTGTCTTTGCCGATCACGATTTTCGCCGGCTCATTCTTACCGGACGTAATGTGCTGCTGAGAATAGTACCAACCGAGGAAACGGCCGGTCTTGAAAGCATGTTCTGCTGTAAGCACTACACCGGCTTTGCCACGGAAACCGTCTGTTCCGAAATACTTGCCCATTAGAAAATTCCTCCCAGTTTGTGTTTACTGGTAAAATTTTACACTTATGGTTCTTTCTTGAAAATACTTTTTCGCGCATTTTTTCTGTACGAAATAACGAAAAATCGGAAAAGGCAGAAAAAACAGGGCGCAAAAATCAGGCCTTTTTGTCTCTTTTTTGCGCTATACGAGGCATTCCGGGGCGATGACGGGAAGATCCGCAATCCACCTTGATCCCGCGGAGAAGATCGCGCTCAAATGCCTTGATCTGGCGGCCACAGCTGCAGCGGCAGTACCACTGGAGGTTCTTTCCGCTTTTGATGCCTGTCATCTTCTCAACAGTCAGTTCTCCGAACACCTGTCCCGTGATGTCTTCCATCGCGGCGGAACAACGGCGTGTATCTCCGGAGAAATCCTCTTCTTTCAATACTTTTCTGGTGGTATCACGATACGGGCAGTTCTCATCAAAGCAGTTACTGATCTCTGTGTGGAGAAGTCTGTGGGAAGTGATCTTGATGATGTTTCCGCAATCGCAGCGGCACAGCCAGATGACCTTGCCATTAAATCTCTCCGGTGTCTCTTCGATCGCAACTAAATGACCAAATCTCTCGTCCTTGATGTCTTTGACTTTTCGCCCTCTGTTCTCGATTTTTTTGTTCCTGATAATCGTCGGCATATCTCTTAAAACAACCCCTTGTTTCGTTCTTTTCGGGTAACACAAACCCAATATATACCCATTCTACCCATGGCATTTGAGAATATCAAGATAAAAATTCTTGACGTGATTAACCATACTTGGGAACTGTTCTTTTCCCAAAGTAATAACAGGGGAAAACCACATTTTGCCGCTTTCCCCTGTTTTATTTATTATCTGTTTTTGCCCGTTAAGTGTAGGCAGGACCGGCTTACTCGAGTTCAAATGCACCCGTATAGAGCTGATAGTACTTGCCCTTGTCGGCAATGAGGGACTGGTGGTCACCTCTTTCGATGATGTGACCGTTTTCAAGTACCATGATCGCCTTACTGTTCTGCACCGTGGACAGGCGGTGGGCGATAACGAATACCGTACGGTTCTCCATCAGGGCATCCATACCGCGCTGTACGATTGCTTCGGTTCGGGTATCGATGGAGGAAGTCGCTTCATCGAGGATCATGACCGGCGGGTCGGCAACCGCAGCACGTGCGATAGCGATCAGCTGGCGCTGACCCTGCGAAAGCTCGGCACCGTTTGCCGTCAGCACTGTATCGTAACCGTTCGGGAGTTTGCTGATGAAGTCATGCGCGTTGGCAAGTTTGGCGGCTTCGATGCACTCCTCATCCGTGGCCTTGAGGTTACCGTAGCGGATATTCTCCATTACAGAACCCGTGAAGAGGTTCGTATCCTGAAGAACGATACCCAGGGAGTGACGAAGATCCGCCTTCTTGATCTTATTGATATTGATGTCATCATAACGGATCTTGCCGTCCGCGATGTCATAGAAGCGGTTGATGAGGTTCGTGATCGTTGTCTTACCTGCACCGGTCGCACCTACAAAGGCGATCTTCTGGCCCGGCTTGGCGTAGAGCGATACATCGAAAAGTACCTGCTTCTTACCATCGTAACTAAAGTCGACATCGAAGAGACGGACGTCGCCCTTTACCTCGGCATAGGTCAGCGTACCATCCTGATGCGGATGCTTCCATGCCCAGACATACGAGGTCGTCCCGTCGGATTCTTTTCCGTTATGTGCACGCTTGAAAGAAAGCGCTTCCTCTTCAGGCACTTCGGTCAGTTCGTCACCGGTCTTTTTGCAGTGGACAAGGGTGACATATCCATCGTCAGCCTCCGGTTTTTCATCAAGGAGCTTGAAGATACGGTCGGCACCGGCCATTGCCATGATGATGGCATTCATCTGCTGGGACACCTGGGATACCGGCATGACGAAGGACTTCGTCAGCTGCAGGAAAGATCCGATAACACCGAGCGTGATGACGTCGGAAAGTCCGCACTGGATCGCCAGGAAACCGCCGATAAAGGCCACGAGTACATAAAGCACATTACCGATGTTGCCCATGATCGGCATCAGGATATTGGCGAAGATATTCGCGGAAGTCGCATTGTTGCAGAGTTCCTCGTTCTTCTGGTCAAAGGTGACCTTTGCACGGTCTTCGTAGGTGAATACCTTAACGACCTTCTGGCCGTTGACCATCTCTTCGATATAACCATTGACATCACCGAGGGAAGCCTGCTGTTTCATGAAGAAGGTGGCACTCTTTCCGCCGATCTTACCCATCAGGAAGATCATGGTGAAGGTTCCCAGGAGTACGACGATCGTCAGCTGCCAGGAAGTGTAGATCATCGCGGCAAGCGTCGCAACGATCGTGATGCCCGAGGACATCATCGACGGGAAGCTCTGCGAGATCATCTGACGGAGAGTATCTACATCGTTGGTGTAGTGGCTCATGACATCACCATGCGAGTGCGTGTCGAAGTAGGAGATCGGCAGCGTCTGCATGTGCTTAAACATGTCGTCACGGACATTTCTCAGGACGTTATTGGAGATTACGAGCATGATCTGTCCCTGGAAGAAGTTCGCGATAACGCCAAACACGAAGAGTATCGCGACGGTACGGATCCAGTTCGCAAGGCCCGAGAAGTCCTTGTCTCCGCTTGCAAGAAGCGGCTCGATATAGTCGTCGATCAGGTTTTTGATGAACATGTTTCCCAGAACAGACGTGACGGATGCCACGATGATGCAGAAGAAAACGATGCCCAGAAGTACCTTGTATTTGCCTGTCAGGTAGGAAAGGAGTCTCTTGACCAGGCCTTTGGAGATCGGATTTTTCTTAAAGTCCTCCCGATTCATCGGACGTGCTCCTCTCGGCGGCGGCATTACTCCTCACCTCCCTTCTTCTGTGATTCATATACTTCCTTATAGATCTCATTGTCTTTCAGGAGTTCATCGTGGGTACCGATCGCATTGATCTTACCGTTATCTATAACGATGATGCGGTCTGCATTCTCAACGGAAGAGATACGCTGTGCGATGATGAGCTTGGTGGTACCCGGGATATACTCGGCAAATCCTTTCTGGATCTGCGCGTCCGTCGCGGTATCGACGGCACTGGTACTGTCATCGAGGATCAGGATCTTTGGCTTTTTCAGGAGCGCTCTGGCGATGCAGAGTCTCTGCTTCTGTCCGCCGGATACGTTCGAACCACCCTGCTCGATATAGGTGTCATACCCTTCCGGGAAAGCGCTTATAAACGAGTCTGCCTGCGCGATCTTACAAGCCTGGATCATCTCTTCGTCCGTTGCTTCCGGATTGCCCCAGCGGAGGTTCTCTTTAATGGTTCCGGAGAAGAGGACATTTTTCTGAAGCACCATAGCCACGTTGTCACGGATAACGTCGAGATCATAGTTTCTGACATCGATCCCTCCGACCTTGATGTCGCCGTCGGTGACATCGTAAAGACGCGGGATCAGCTGTACGAAGGACGACTTACCGCTTCCGGTACCGCCGATAATGCCGATGGTCTCACCGGACTTGATGTGAAGATCGAAATCCAGAAGGCAGCTCTTTTCCTTCTCCTTGGAATAGCTGAAGAAAACATGGTCAAAATCGATCGATCCGTCTTTGACTTCCATGACCGGATTTTCCGGATTCGTGATGTCCGGCGTCTCATCGAGAAGCTCGGAGATACGCTCCGCGGAAGTCTTGGAGATGACGAGCATAACGATGATCATGGAGACCATCATGAGGCTCATCAGGATCTGCATGGTATATGAGAACATACTGGTCAGCTGGCCGGTCGTCATTTCCTCGTTAACCACGAGTTTTGCGCCGATCCAGGAGATCAGGAGCATCGCCGTATAGACGCTGGCCATCATGAGCGGAGCATTGCAGTTGATCGCACGCTCGGCCTTGACCGCATCGTTTCGGATCGCATTGGAGACTTCGGTGAACTTCTCGATCTCGTGGTCTTCTCTTACGAAAGACTTGACCACGCGGATTCCTCTTACATTCTCCTGTACGACATTGTTCATGAGGTCGAATCTCTTGAACATGCGGACGAAGATCGGGTGCGCGTAGCGGAATACGATGATCAGTCCGAGCAGAAGGATCGGAGCGATACCGAGAAGGATCAGCGCAACTTTCGGATTGACGTAGAAGCTCGCACACATCGCGAAGATCAGCATGATCGGGGCTCTTACCGCAATACGGATCACCATCTGATAGGAGTTCTGCACGTTCGTAACGTCTGTGGTCAGTCTCGTAATGATACTGCTCGTCTTAAACTTATCGATGTTCGAAAAGGAGAACGTCTGCAGGTTATGGAACATGTCGTGGCGTAAGTTCTTCGCAAAACCTGCGCTGGCCTTGGCCGCTTCTCTTCCCGAGAGGGCACCGAATGCCATCGAGATGAACATGCACACCAGAAGCAGCGATCCCACGATCCATACATAGTTCATGTCGCTCTTGTCGATACCGTTGTCGATCAGCTTACTCATCAGAAGAGGCATCAACACCTCCATGACGACTTCGCAGGAAACGAGCACCGGAGACAGGATCGACGGCTTTTTGTACTCTCGTACTGATTTCAGTAGTCGTTTGATCATTTTTCCAAATTCCTTCTCATTTTTTCTGTCAGTTCGATATATGTCCTGATCTCTTCATCAGAAAGTCCCTTGACCAATCTTTTTTCCACACCATCGATCGTACTGTCGACGAGTTTTTTTGTCTGAAGCGCTTTTTCCGTGACCAGGATCCTCTTCAATCTGGCGTCAGACTTCTCGCTCTCGCGGCGGATCGATCCCCGCTGTTCTAAGAGCTTTAAGATCCCGGTAGCTGTGCTTCTCTGAATGTGGAAGACCTGTTCTATATCCTTCTGATACACGACATTCCCGAGTTCATGCTGCATGTTGAGATATCCCATAACATGCGCCTGCACCGACGTAAGCCGGCTCTGTCCGGACGCAGAAAATTCCTTATCCAGCGCCTCATCGATCGAGATACGGATCGACTTGCTAAGGTGCCGGACATAAGGACCGATATGGGTATCTTTCCCGGAATTTCGGCCGGAAAGGCCTTTGGGATCATGCATAGGATTTGTTTGGCTCCCCTTTTCACATCACACAAAAAAGTGCCCCAGCAAATTTAATTGTTAGGACGCTAACAATTATAGCGATTCGCACACTTGAAGTCAATCAGGAAATGTATGATTTTCTTTACATTTCAGGTCGAAAATGATACCCTTGCATATAGAAAAAAAGCATATTGGAGGGACATATGAAACGCTGTATTTCTATCCTTCTGACCTCGGCCATGATCCTTTCCTTAATGGGATGCGCCAAGGAAACAGAAGAGACGAAAAAGAAGAAAAAGAAAAAGACGACAACAACAGAGGTGACCGAGACGGAGGCTCCCGACACATCTGAAACAGAAGACACCTCCGAGACCGAAGATTCTTCGGAAACGGAAGATACCTCAGAAACAGAAGCACCCACAGAGACAGAAGCGAGCTCTTCCGAAACGGAAGATTCTTCCGCTACAGGTTCTTCCGGAAACGCATCGGATCCTTCTTCTGTTAAACTCACCCACGATCTTGAGCTTCTTACCCTGATCGAAGACAGTGAATCTCACGCTTATGCAGAAGCTGCTGATCCGGATACGCCGGTCTTCATGATCTCCTCCTACTGCAATTCCTTTGAGATCGCAAATCCCGGATATGCCGAACTGAAAAAAGAGATCGGCCAGCAGTTCGAGAGTAATATCCGAGATACCGAAGAAGCCTATAACACCCTTCTCGATTCTTTCTCCGACAACAAAGCCAATGCAGCCCCGGACGATTATTTCGCCAAGGATCAGAGCATCTCCACCACGATAGAGATCATGCGCGCGGACAGCAAGGTCTTCTCTTACGAAAGTAGCGTATATACGTGGCTGGCAAAAGACGGCTATAGTTTCACTTCGACCTGTTACAACTATGACCCGAATACGGGTGACCTTATAGAGCTTAAAGACATCATCACCGACAAGTCCGCTTTTGCTGACGCCGTGATGGCCTACTGTCCGAAAGACGATCCGCAGATCCAGGAAGAGGTCGACACCATCAAGGCCATGGCCGACACGATCCGGAACGGTTCTTTTGAAGTGGATTTTCTTATTTATCAGAACAGCATCCTTCTGAAAAAGAAAGGCGGAGAGGAAGGCTACGAGCAGACCTATACCTGCGCTGTTTCCGTCATGGAGCTCGGCAACTGTGTAGATCTTAGTTATTTCACATCCACCCCACGGGACTATGCTCTGATGTCGGATTATTCCAACGGATTCTCCTGGGATTTCGACGGCGACGGTAAACTTGACCGTCTCGAATTCGAAGGCACCGGCTGGGGCAGCACGCTGAAAGCAACATACAACGGTACGACTACGGATCTCGGCAACCTCGAATCTGACCTCGATGGTTATGACAGTGTCATCTCGATCTACATGATCTCTATCGACGATAATTACTTTGTTTATCTGTCCTGTTCCACAGAAGACCCGACACTTCACACTTTAGTTTTCCGTTTGAATAACGGCAAACTCGAAAAAACAGGAACCTTCTCCCAGTTCAGTGATTACCCCTATAACCCGAACAATCTTGGCGTTGATATCCGCGGCGATCTTCTCGGCACCGGCATTTTTGAAAAAGAATGCTACCTGAGCAGCGACAATGGTTTGCCGCTCGAATACACCGGCTTCTATGAAAAAGAAGGAATCGGCGCGACCAAGCGCAAGATGACTCTGGGTCTCTTCGATGAGGACGGAAACCCGACAGGCAAATCCATCACGATCCCTGCCAACACCTGCGTCAAGCTCATCGGTATCGATATAGAAAAGGAACTCGCGTATTTCGTTACGCTCAATAAGGATGAGTCCAAGAACCAGGAGTTCCAGATGGTCATCCGCAAGGATCCGGATTTCGAATACTTCGATGTCACCTTCGACGGAGAAAGCTCCTACGAACTCTTCTACGGATGTACGTATTACGACTGATATCCACAATAGGAAACCAGACGAACATAATTGAGGGTGTGCTCAAAACGATGAGCACACCCTTTTCATTTTCACGAGAATGCAAAAAAGCATTCATATATCCCAGGAATCAGGAAAAATCCCCATGATTCAAAATGAAGAGGCTGCCTCTTGCGAGACAGCCTCTTGACATTTCTACAATTCAATTAGATGCGGAGCTCTTATGCCTCAGGAGCAGCCGGTGCAGCAGGAGCAGCTACAGCGCCATCGTCCTGGCCGATAAAGTAAGCAAGCACACCCTGTCCGATCACGAGAAGCAGCCAGATGAACCACAGGAAATTCGGCTTCATCTTTGTGTCTTCGATCTTGATACCCAATCCCATAATGAACAGGCAGATGAGTTCAACAGCACTTACGCCAATAAGGACCTTGGTGATGAGAGCCTTAGGCCCCTTGAGGAAGAACCATACAACAAGTCCGATCGCTGCCAGTACGCAGAGCAGGAAAAGAATTCCCGACAGACGTGCTCCACCGCCAATACCTGCTGTGTTTGTCATTGTCTGACCCAGTGCAGACGCGGTCGCTTTATTCGTCACGATCTGCCAAGGAGTCATGGTGACTTTCATTGTCATTCCATAAGCCTTCTCGGAATACTGTACGATCTTCAGGAATAAGCTGATGAACATCAGACCTGCAATACCCGCAAGGATAAACGGAAAAAACTTCACTTTGTCTTTCATAATAACCTCCCACACAAATATAACAATAATTTAAGCCTGTCAAAAAAAGACAGAATCTAATTTGATTATAACAATACTAAAGAAAAAAGAAAATCATTCGTTAAGAAGTTTTTGTCTTTTGTGGAAAACCCTGTTACAATCGTGATGGGGATGGCATAAGGAGGTTGTTATGGACAGTAGGTCAAAGATGTATTCGTGGATCATTAAGGGGCTGATCATCATCATGATGGGATGCTTGTTCTTCCCTGTCGTCAGTAATTCCGTAAAGTACCTGGGCATTAAGATGGAGGCTTCCATGACGCCGTTTAACATCATGGCTACCCAGGCGACTATGAGCGTTGGCGGAGAGAGCGAGACGGTGAAGCTTCCGGGATTTTTATTCGCACAGTTCCCGGCAGTTGTCCTTCTGCTCTCAATCATCGCATTAGGGGTACTTTCCGTCGTTCTCGACAAGGTCTTCGATAAAGCAAAGATCGCACTTTTCATCATGGGCATCGCCATACTTTCCCTCGGCATGGCGATCCTTATGGAGTTCACGGTCAAGATCCAGGGAACGAAACTGAATCCGACCATCAACTTCTTCATCCTGTGTATCGTGGCACTCGCCACAGCCGTCATGGGATTCCTGTACTTCCGAAACGAAAAAGTATAAATCACCCCCGCGCCTCCGCGAAAAACACGCACAAGCGACTTCATCTAAGGCGCTCATCAATAAAAAAGAAATGGACGTATAAGAAATCCCCCGGAGCGATTCCGCAGGCTGAAAGCCGAGGACCAGCGACGGGGGATTTACTTATACGTCTATTGTTTGATTATTCGGAGCGTCTCAGAAGAAGAGCTGTGTTACGCGGAGCACGCCATCGATCGCACGAAGCTCTGTGAGCACATCCTCACCGAGTTCTTCGCTGACACCAAGGAAGGACTGAGCCTTATTGGAATTCGGCTTCACGCCCCAGTGCATGCTGTTGATGTTGATGTTGGCATCGCCGATCTTGGTTGCGATCTTACCGATGATGCCCGGCTTATCTTCGTTCTGCATAGCGATCACGATCGGAGCCAGAGCGAAGTCTGCCTGATAACCGAAGAAGCTTACGAGAACTTCTGTGTCGTCACCGACGATCGTACCGGAAACAGAAAGCTCGCGGCCTTCTTCCGTTACGAAGTTAACAACGATCATGCTGCCGTAACGCTCGCACTGTGCGCTCTTGCTCTCAACAACTTCGATGCCGTGAGACTCAACGCCCTGACGAACGTTAACGAAGCTTACGCGTCCGTCGGAATGAGCGGAGAGGAAACCCTTCAGAACAGAGAGTGTCAGGATACCTGTTTCCTGCTCAGCGAGAGCGCCTCTGAATTCGACCTCGATCTTCTTGACCGGAGCTTCTTCTGCCTGATAGTAGATCTTACCGAGCTTCTCAGCAAGGTCGGCATACGGACGGATGGCCGCCATATCGCCGCTGAAGGAAGGCATGTTGATCGCAGCAACGAGCTCGCCGCGAAGTGCTTTTGCAACGAGAGATGTAACTGCGGAACCTACGTTGTGGTTAGCTTCCTGAGTAGATGCACCGAGGTGAGGTGTAACTACGCAGTTCGGAAGTGTAAGGAGCGGGTTCTCATAGTGCTGCTCGCCCGGAGCCTTATCGTAGGACGGCTCCTTATCGAATACGTCGATCGCTGCGGCAGCAACCTGACCGGACTTGAGAGCTTCATAGAGAGCCGCCTCATTTACGAGACCACCGCGGGCTGCGTTTACGATACGGACGCCCTTCTTGCACTTGGCAAGCTCGTCAGCGCCGACCATGCCGACGGTCTCCTTGTTCTTCGGAGTGTGGAATGTGATGAGGTCAGCTACAGCGAGGAGATCCTCGAGCTTCGCGCAGCGCTTAACGCCTACTGTGTCGAACTTCTCCTGTGTGATATACGGGTCGTAAGCAACGACTGTCATACCGATACCCTTGAGCTTTCTGGCTACGATGGAACCGATACGGCCGAGACCGATGATACCTGCGGTCTTGCCCTCGAGCTCGTTACCGATCATCTGGGCACGGCGGAAATCGTCGTTATGAGCTGCCTCGTTCGCGTGGCAGAGATTTCTGAAAATGGAGAATGCATGAGCAACAGCAAGCTCACCGGCTGCCATGATGTTGGCTTCCGGAGTGTTGACTGCGATGATGCCCTTCTCTGTGCAGGCGGCAACGTCGATGTTGTCGATACCGTTGCCGGCACGGCCGACGACCTTGAGGTTCTTCGCGTTCTCGAGGAGGTCCTTGTTGACCTGTGTTACGGAACGTACGATGAGCGCATCGTAATCACCAATGAAACCCTTGATCTCGTCCTGGGAGCAACCTAATCTCTCGTCTACTTCAAAACCTTCGTCCTTCAGATACTGGATTGCATCTGCAGCGATCTTTTCTGCAACTAAAATCTTCATGTTCGTGTTCCTCCCTAACTTATGCGTTCTGAGCCTTAAGCTCTGCTACTACTTCGTCGAGATCCTTAAGCATGGCCTTGATCTCATCAATGGTCGTATCTGCCATATGTGCGATACGGAATGTGGTCTCCTTCAGAGCACCGTAGCCGCCGGACAGGAGATATCCTCTCTCGCCCATCTTCTTGTTGATCTCGGCAAACGGGATGCCCAGTGTGTTCTTGATACAGGTGACTGTAACGGACAGATTGTCCGGATCGGAATAAAGCTCCGCGTTCTTTCTTGCCCAGTCACGGACGAGCTCTGCCATCTCGCAGTGTCTCTTATAGCGGTTCTCCACGCCCTCAGCAAGGATGCAGTCGAGCTGGTAGTCGAGAGCAAACATGTGTGCTTCAGACGGAGTGGACGGATACTGGAACGGCTTCTCGTGTACGAACTTGGCAAGCTCGACATAGTCGAAGTAAAGTCCACGGTTCGGGATCGTCTTCGCCTTCTCAAGTGCACGGTCGGAAACCGATGCGATGGACATTCCCGGAGGAAGTCCGAGACACTTCTGTGTAGAAGTGATGCATACGTCGATGCCCCACTCATCTACCGGAATGAAGTCACCGCCCATGGAACTTACCGTATCCACGCAGAGAATGACATCCGGATACTTCGCTTTAAGGACCTCGGAGATCTTACCGACAGGATTATGGATACCTGTGGATGTCTCGTTGTGCGTGATGGTGATCATGTCGTACTCGCCGGAAGAGAGAGCCTCGTCCACCATCTCAGGAGTAGTGATTCTACCCAGTTCGGAACGGAATATATCTGCCGGAACACCATTAGAGGTCGCCATCTTATACCAGCGCTCACCAAATGCTCCGATGGAGAAGATCGCTGCTTTCTTCGCAGTGAAACATCGTACGGCGCCTTCCATCAGACCGCTTCCTGATGAAGTGGAAAGAATGATAGTGTTCTTCGTACCCATGACCTTCTGCAGTTTCTCGGAAATTCCCTGCTGCAGAGCAGATGCATCTTTGGTACGGTGGCCGATCATCGGCGTAGCCATCTTTTCCAGAACTTCATCACGGACTTCTACCGGACCCGGAATGAAAAGCTTCTTGTGCGTACTCATGATAATCCCTCCAAGTTTACCTATTATTACATACCGTACTATTGTAGTCGCAAATTCCCTATTTTTCTAGTACAAAAACTCTGTCTTTTACATTTTCGGCATTTTATCAAAAAAAGTGCTTCCCGAAGCGCTTCATCAAACAAAATGACCATTTGAAGAGCCAAATGATTTTTATTCGAAGCTTCTTTCCGAAAAGACCCCTTCTGAGGAACAAAAAAGGAGCTGCCCGGTAAGGCAGCCCCTTGATACGCTAAGTTATTCGTCCGGTCATGTTGTGGTCTTCTTCGGAAGCATGTCCGGCGGCGGGAGCAGGATCTGGTCTCCGGCCTTTGGTGTGTAGGAGGAATCCTTGCTGTTGTATGTAAGGATCGTCGTTACACAGGCGTCGGTCTCGGAATCGATCTTGATGCCGTATACGTGGTAGAAGAGATCCCACCATGTGCGGCAGCCGCTCTTGTCGGAGAAGGTATATACACCGATCGGAGCATCCGGTGCCGGTGCTGTAGTTTCAGTCGTCGGCGGTACGGTGGTCTCTGTCACAGACGGATCGGAAGGATCGCCGGAAACATCTGTGACCGCCGTATCGGAAACTGTTGTTTCCGGGCTCTTCTTATCACTGCCGCAGGACTTCGCGATGAGCACGATGATGATGATCAGGCAGATCAGGGAGACCGCTGCCAGAACGAACGGCAGGTAGCTTACGCCCGGCTCGTCATCGCCATTATCGAATCCATCATCGATGGTATCCATCTTACGTCTTGCCGGCTGGGTATTCGGACGGTTGCCCGGACGTGTCGCCTGCTGCGGACGTCTCGGAACACCCGGAACAGCACCCGGACGGACTGTCTCGCCCTGCTGCATGTATGCCGGTACAGAAGATACCTGCGGCTGCGGATCCGGAGCGATCGGACCTGTGCTGAAATCAAACAGGTCAGCAACAGCCGGCGGCGGGTTATCAAAATCGTACTGCGGCTCAGCGGCCACCTGCTCAGGCTGGCCATATGCTGTATCGTATGCGTAATCAGCCGGGACCGGCGGGATCTCCTGCGTCGGTTCATCGTAGCTCGACTGCATATCCACACCACCGAAGGAAGGCTGATCCATGTTTACAAACGGAGATACCGGAGCCGGAGCCGGGGCCGGTACAACGTACGGAGAAGCAGAAGGTGCTGCCTCATCTTCATCTACTGTGTAGGAACCGCGGGCATATACGCCTGTATCTTCGTAACCTACCGGAGTATCGCTGTTGGTCGGATACGTCGGCGGTACATATGTCGGAGCCTCATAAAGGGGCATCTGCGGTACATCGTCTGCGGATGCGGTCGCATTGGCAGGAGCGTCATTCGAAGCGAACGGGATCACGAACTCATCGGAACCGGTGGCCGCCTCTTCGGGCTGGCCGGCGCCTCCTTCTGCCGGAGCGTTTTCTGCATCACCGAAGAAAAGCGGTGTCTCGTCGAATTCTTTTGGATCATTGGAATACTCGGGCTCATCATTCATAGGCGTTTTCACCTCACTGTCCGCTTCGAAAACAAGCGGGGCGTCCTCGTCTGTTTCCGCAACAGATGCCGAAGCTGCGCCGGAAGGTGCCGCTGCGGATACCTGTTCAGTTCCTGCCAAGTTCTCCTTTTCGGCCGGTGCCGCCGGTGCGGCTGTGCCGAAGACCTCATCACCAATATAGAGCGGTGCGCCGCCGGAAACCGGGGCCGGAGCCGCTTCCACTACTCCTTCTACTTCCTTCGCGGCAGCTGCTGCCTTCGGGATGATCTCCTCAGGGATCACCGTACCTGCAACAGGCGCCTTCGGGACGATCTCTTCCGGGATCGGCTTGCTCTGTGCCTGAAGAGCCGCTTTCGCAAACGGATTATCTGCATTCTTTACAGCTACGAACGGTTCGTCCTTCTTCTCAGGAACGGCCGGGGCCGGTGCAGGCTGGACGAACGGGCTGACCGGAGCTGCCGGAGATTCTGCCTTCACAGCACTTTCTGTCTTCGCATCGAGTTCTGCAGCGGCCTTATCAAAGCTGTTGACGAAAGGCACGACCTTCGTCTCCTCGAGATTCTCGGGTTCTTTCTTCTCTCCGCCCTCTTCCTTCATCAGATCAGAGATATCACCGAAGGAAAGCGGCGGTTCCGGTACCGGAGTATTGATCGCGGCATCGACGGCGGCATCAGCTGCGGACTTGGCAGCGGTAGATGCGGCTGTCTCTGCGCCCAGGGAAGCGATCGCGGCCGCGGCACTGCCTGCCGCCGGAACGACCATAGTGGTCTCGAGCGGCTTCGGTGTGGATGCCTTCGGAAGATCATCGCCAAACAGCATGGCATCCTTCGGGAGCGGTTCTTCTTCCTTCTCCGGAGATTCCAGCGGGACCTGCGGAGCTACATTGTAATCATCATCGTAATCCTCTTCGACGACCTTCTTCTTCTTTCTGCCGAAACCGAAGAATCCGCCTCTGTCGCTGGAGGTGATGTCTTCTACGAAGGAGATCATGAACTGCAGCGGGACGCCCGGAAGCTTCGCTGCGGCTTCTGTGATAACGACGCTGGCGGCATCGCTCTGATCCTCGGCATCGTAGAGGATGCGGAGGAGCTCCTGCTGACCTAAAGCCTCATAGACTTCGCGGTTGCAGAGGATGATGCAGTCATCGAGTTTCAGCTGGGCGATGTTCGAGCAAAGCGCCGGAGCTGTCTTCGTGGCACAGAAGTTATAGAAATTCTCCACCTTCTGGCGGGCGGTGTTGATCGCATCGATGCGGATATCAGTCGCCGTCATCGGGTAAAGTGTGTCATCACGATAGAGGAAGGCCAGACCTTTTCCGATGGTGGAAGCAAACGCCTCACCGTCCTTGACCATAACGCCGGCAAAGAAAGGCGCACGGCTGTTATCCTGCTGGATCTTCATCTTCCCTGTGATGGAAACGGCGGTATTTACCATCTCTCCGATGGAATCATCAAGAGAGCGTCTTCCGGTCTTCAGTTCCGTGCCGAGACGGCGGAGGATCGGCTCATACGGCGGCAGGGCGTTGGGGTCCTGATCCGCGATGGTCTGGTGGGAAAATACGGAGAAGAAGAATCCACGGTCTTCTTTATCGTTCGTAAGATCTGCCGAACGGGCTACGGTCTTGCTGGTCACACGACCATCCATATAGAATGCGTCAGTCAATTCTGCTGTAGGAAAATATCTTGCCGTCAGAGTGGTTGCAAGCCGAGTCTGCTTTGCCATATTCTCAGTTCCTCCAAAATATGGGACTATTATCCCTAAGACTTCTAGTTAATTATAACATAATGTTTTTTCATACAAGTATTTGGTAAGGACTTTTTGCTACATTTTCATGACAATTGAAAAACAGCGGTATTGCACCATTTGAGAAGTTGCGAAAATCGGCACTTTCCGAAAAACTCGGAAAATGCCGACTGTTGCACGGGTATTACGATATGGGATTTTCGGAAAAACTGTTAAGGAACCCTGACCGGTCAGCCTTTTTTCTCCTTAACGAACTTCTCCATATCCTCGGACAGGACTTCAAACGGAGCGCATCCCAGATCGAGATAGGCCTTCAGGACTTCTTCCTGTGTGCAGATGCCGTCGAGTTCCTTCATGGCGCTTTCCAGGATCTGTGAGGTAAAGAGCAGACCGAAGGCATATTCCACGCTGTAGCACTGGGTGGCGGTGATCCGGTTCCAGTATTCGTCCAGCACCTCTTTTTTGTCCTGATGGTAGTGGTTGAGATAAGCGGCACAGTCGTCACGGGTCCAGCCCTGATAGTCCACGCCGATACTCATCCTGGCCGCGATATATGTCGAGTACAGAAACTGCGCCATCAGGGCGTTTTCCGCCGGTTCTTTCTCAAAAGGCGCGTAGTGGATCATGAGCCACTCGGAATACTCGGCCCAGCCCTCTGCATAAGGGATCGATGTGTTGAATACCTGATACTTGCTGGTCAGATTCTCCGCCTGATACTGGTGCTGGTAAAGATGCCCCGGGTACATCTCGTGCGAAACGAGGGTAAACATGTCATAGTTCGGGCTGTTGAGCATACCGCGGTTGAGCCAGACCGTATGCTTCGTGTAGTAGTCGATCGGCGAGGAATAATATCTTGCCGGCTGCATGGATTCAGAAAACTTTTCCGGGACATTATACACATTCAGCTCGTTATCCATGATCTTCGGGAAGTGCTCTCCCGTAAAGCGTTTGCACCATTCGCAGGCCTGATCGAAATCAAGTCCGCCGAACGTGAAGTAATTGCCCGAAGAAGTCCATCTCGGATAATATTCTTCGAACACAGATTCGATCTTCTCATCGAGAAGCCGGATCGCATCCTCGACGGAAAGCGTCGTACCGCTCTTTTCATGAAAAAGCGCCTCATAGTATTCTTTTCCCTCCGGAGTATAGGCCAGATACTTCTTGTCGTTGCAGGCACCCTTGAGCGCCTCAAGTTTTTCGATCAGCATCTCCATCGTCGGATAATAGACAGTATCGAGAAGCTCCTGATTTCTCTTGATGAGGTCGCTGGTCTCCTGATCGGAAAGGTGCAGTGCGCCGACCTTACTGTCGAAGGTCGTCTTCATGAAGTTGATATCGCGATCCTCCTGCATTTTCGTGCAGTCTTCGATGATGCGGTCGAGATTCTCATCATCCCAGCCGATGCCCATCTCGCTCCTCTTCTTCTCGATCTCGACGATCGCGGAGAAAAACTCATAGTAATCCTCGAGGATCTTAAAGTAGCGCAGCACATCGTCCCTGCTTTTAAACTGGATCAGTGACGTCAGGAACGGATAGACGATCTGTTTTCCGCCCATTGGATAAAGCTGCGGGATATAGTAAAAATGCCGGTAGGTCTCCGCCATGTATGTGAAATCGTAGCACATATCTGCGATGGCGCGGTTCTGTGCCGCGGTCAGCTCCTCCGGATCGAGGGCGGAGAGCTCGTCCGCGTACTTGGTATAGGCATCTGCAGCGGTCTTATACGCCTCTTCCGTGGGGATCATCAGACCCTTTTCCGGCCAGTCCGAGTAGTAATTCTTCGGATCGTCGAAGGCATAGTAGGCCGACAGGATATCAGAAGAGCCGACAAAGAGCCCCACATCGTAGTACCGGAACGTCTTGGCCGCTTCTGTCGTCTGGGAGTCTGTCGCACTGGCCCCCGCCCACTGAATGGCGTCAGGATCCTTCTGTCCGCTTTCATTCGTCGAGGCGACCGGCGGCTTCGGGATATTCTCGGCGTTCATCGTTTTCGAGCATGCCGAAAGCGGTGAGCTGAAGATCGCGCAAGCCGTGATGAACGTAAGTGTTTTTATCAAGCGTGAATGTTTCATTTTCCCTTTTCCTTTTCACAATCACGCCTATTATAGCATGAGCGGGAGCACCCGTCACAGAAGGGTGGAAAACAGAGGGAGAACAGATCTTTTCGAAAAGAACAGGGAGATTATTTGCCGGAAGTCTTTTTCGGAGCAGGATGGCAGGTGCCGCGCATGGCGCAGTTACTGCAGCCGCAGCCACAGGAGGACTTGCCCTTTTTCTTGTCGCGCACTATCTTTACGATGATCAGTGCCACGATCAGGACGAGAACGGCGGAGATCACGATCGTACCCAGATTGTCCGTAAGCCAGCCCATGAAATGACGCTCCTTTTTTCAGAATTTTCTAACGACAGTATAGTTAGCAAAAGCTAACATGTCAATAGCAGATTCAGGCCGCAAAATGCCGAGGAACCGGCTGATCTGCGAAAGAGAGCGGCGTCCGGCACTTCGCAGGAAATGCCGAACGCCACCCGTTCGTAATTGATTTCATATTCCGCTCATCCGGAAGATCCGTTTACTTCTGCTTCTCCAGGTAAACCGGCATATACTTCTGCAGGAGTTCAAAGGTACTCGGACCCATGTCGAGGTATGCCGCGTGGATCTGCTTCATGGAATACTCATTGCCGTACTTGGCTGCCGCATCGTTAATGATCTTGCAGCAGTAGTAGTTGCCGAAGCAGTAAGGTGTCACGTAGCAGGGGATCTCGATCACGCGGTCATAGAAAGCATCTGCGACCATTCTTCCGGAGCCCGGTCCGAGGATATCGTCGAAAACAGCAGCGATCTCATCCTTGCCGTAGCCGTTATAGTGCACAAGGATATCGACATATGCATTTACTGCATAGTTGAAGAACAGGTACGTGTAAACATAATTGGCACGATACGGATTATATTCGTAGTCGGACAGCTTCATGATATAGTCCTCACAGTAGGTGGACCAGCCCTCTTTATAGGCTGTGGTGCCGCCTTTCTGGTAGTAGTTGTTCATGTGGATCATGTGGTAGACTGCCTCATAAAGATGTCCCGGGAATGCCTCGTGACCTACAGTCGTTAACATGTCGGAAAGTCCGTCGCTGTAATCGTTGATCAGCAGTACGTTTCTGTTGATATCATCGATCGGGGTGGACATATACGCCGCCGGCGAGAAGAAATCCGCCATCTCCTGCGGGAGATGATATACGGAATATTTCACGTCGCCGATATCCGGGAAGTCATCCTTGATCGCCTTTTTACAGAATTCGATATCTTTTTCAAAAGAACCTGTGGTGTAATTACTATCTCCGCCGCCGATGCCCGCCTGCTGCTGCGGTGTCAGACCCTGGTAGAGGGTAGCAAACTCCATAAGGTACTGGTTCATCATATCCTCGAGGACATGTTCTGCCTCTTCGATCGTGAGATCCGTGCCGGAACGGTACTGGAAATACTTCTCGTAGAATTCTTTACCGCCTTCCATCTCGCAGATCTTGCCGGAAGTCTTCGCCGTTCCCTTGATGGTCTGCATGTTCTTGGAAAGTTTCTCGTATGCCGGGAAGAAAGAATTGTCCAGGACTTCTTTATTCCTCTTGATCAGATCCGCCTTCGTCTTATCGTCGATATCCAGGGCATTTACACGGTCTTCAAAAGTGGTGTACATGTAATTGCCTTCGTGATCTTTATACACGGCATCGAGGGATGCGATGATCTGGTCGATGAACTCATCCGGATAGGATCTTCCGAGTTCGGCACGCTTCTTCTCATATGCGAAAAGGGAGTCATAGTATTCATCGATATCGTCGATCATCTGAAGATATCTCTCCGCATCTGCCTGATCGTCGAAATTGAGGGTAGCAAACACTACTGGGAGCTCTACGTTAGTACCGGTCAGAGAATTGAATACGCTCGTATAGTAGTCCATACCATAGAGGGAAACGGACAGTTCATAGTCACGCATCATGGTCTCGTAGAGGATCTGATCCTCTACCTCAAGAGAATCGAAATCGATCTCATCGAGTGCCTCTAAGACATGGAGGTCGAATTCATGGCCTTCCTCTTCATCTTCCGGGGAATAGGGCTCGATTCCCTTCTCCGGCCATTCAAGTCCGAGTTTGGTCGGATCCTCTATATCGAAAACGATAGAGATGATGTCTTCTTCCATCCCTCTCTTAAAGATCTCTTCGTCGAGTTCGTGAAGCTTCTTCCCCGCTTCTTCCTGGAAGTAGATCGGCTGTTTCTTCTGACGGGTCGTCTCCGTCTGGGTAGGCTGGGAAGTCGGATCAGTCTCCGTCGGGTCAGTTTCCGTCGGATCAGAAGACTCTGAAGGTTCATCCGTTGTCTCTGTGATCTCTGTTGTCGTCTTTTTTGTCTTTTTCTTCTTCTTTTTCGTTTCTTCTGTTTTGCCGCACGCGCTCAGGAGAATAGCGAAAGAAAGTATAATACACCCGAAAACGCGGAGCAGATGACTGATTCTTTTATTCATAGCACTTTCATCTCCTTCTCAAGGATATTTAATCATAAACAGGAGGCAAATAAAAGGAGACCCGCCCAAAATGACAAAACGCTTATATTCTGACCTTTTCGCTCTTATACGAAAGAAGTGTGACCACTAAAGTCGCCACCGCCAGGACTAAAAGTGAAAGGGCGACCATAAGCATGTTTCCCATCTTCGCCCGGGCATTTAAAAGATCCTGGAAAATGAGGCAGATATTATACACCGGGATCAGATAGTGGGACTTCGGGGAGATTCCTAGGCGGAACATGGACATCATGGAGGCCAGGGTGCAAAGCAGCGTGACCGGGATCTGCGCGGTCTGGGCCTGGTTGACGTCTTTGCAGAACAGCGAGATCAGCACCCCGAGGTTGGCGAACAGATAGCAAAGGAGCACCGCATAAAGCAGGATCAGCAGGATCTGCGGTGTGCTGACATGAACGCCGGCAAACCCGAAGGCGTCCTTGATGCCGAGGCTTTCACATATCCGGCTTCCCAGGACATCGCAGCCGATATAGACGCCGCTGCTGATCAGGCTTATGAGGCTGACCGACAGGATCTTGCCCATAATGAGACTGATCGGCGGGACCGGCGAGAGCATGACCTGATAGAAGGTGCCCCGTGCCTTATCTCCCGCGACCGTATCGCCCGCGAAGTTCGCGATATTGGCGGTCAGCGGCAGGATGAGCATATACGGGAGCAGCATGGCGATCATGCGGTTCGTATCGTCCTTCTGCTTGATATCTTCTGTGGAAAGCGGGCGGAAAGTGATGTCGGGGAACATATCCTTATAGATCTCCTCGTAGGACTGGCGTACGAAGGACTCGGCGCTCATCTTGAGGTAGGAAGAGACATCATCGCTCTCGAAGTAGTAGATCCTGACGTTTTTGATATCCGAATAATCCACGAGGACATCGCAGCGGTTAAAGTCCCCGGATTTCATGAATTCTTCGGGGTCATCCTTTACCGGCTCGATCCAGATCTCTTTTTCGTCCATCGTTCCGATGTTGTAGCTGTCGATCTCCAGACCGTAGAAATACATGCGGTATGCCTCCGCCGTCTGCGGATCCTTCGGCTGAAGCATGGAGATACCGACCGTCATGAGCAGCATGATCACAGGAAGGACGATAAAGCCGAAAAGCAGGCTCTTTTCCTTCATTATCTTACGCATCTCATGCGAAAAGATCTGGTGCATCCCGTGCAGTATTTTATTTACCGACGATGGCTTTTTCCTCATGGTTCTCCTTATAAAGCTTGATGAATGCTTCTTCCAGTGTGTTTACGCCCTGCGCCTGCGGAAGCTCCTCCACGGTGCCGCAGAAGACGCTTTTTCCGTCGACGATGACCCCGACGCGGTCGGCCATGCGGCTCACCAGGTCCAGGATGTGGGTCGACAGGATGATGCACTTGCCCTCGGATTTTAATCTCAGAAGGTATTCCTCGATCAGGTGCTGGGTCAGAATATCCAGGCCGTTCGTCGGCTCGTCGAAGATGATGGTATCCGGATCATGCAGAAGGCAGATCGCGAGCGACGTCTTCTGTTTCATGCCGGTAGAAAAGGTCTCGTATCTTCTGTCGCGGAACTCGCTGATACCGAAATAATCGAAGAGCTTGTCACGGTTCTTCTCGATCTGCTCCTTCGTCATCTCGTAAAGACGGCCGTAGTAATCCGCCAGCTCATCGGGCGTGAACTGCCCGTCGAGACGGATCTCGTTGGTCAGAAATGCGATGCGCCGCCTGATGTCCACGTCGCTCTGTTCGAGGAGTTTTCCGTCGTAGCGGATCGTGCCGGCGGTCGGATCCAGAAGTGTCGAGAGCATCCTCATCGTGGTGGTCTTGCCGGCACCGTTCGGGCCAAGGAGCGCGAAGATCTGGCCGTCATGGATCTCCAGAGAGACGTCTTTTACGGCCTCGACCTTATTCTTTTTAAATGTCTTTTTCAGGTGTTCGATCGTGATCATTCGGAAGTCCTTTCCCATAATCCTGTGGACAGGATCATGCTGATGCATAGGAGCGCGGCGGAAATCAGAAGCGCCACTAGAAGCGGAACGAAGTGTATGTCATGGCGGCAGATGTCAAGGATCGAGGGCGTCCAGTTCGCCATGGGGATATACTTGACGAGATCTGTCGTAAGAAATGTCGGAAGCATCGCGGCAACGGAAACGATGACCATGCCGGCCGAAGAAAAGAGCGAGGCTTTTTTCGTCTGGGAAAACGCCGAACCGATAAAGGTAAAGATCGCCGTGACCGCCATCGTGACGGCAAGAAGCAGGAGAATGAGCACGAGGATCCAAAGGCCGTCCTGCCCTGCCTGCTCGCAGATCGTAGCAAAATTCTTCCGGCTCCAGATCGCCATACCGGCAATGGCCGCAAGTACGCCCATCACTCCGGAAAGGAAGATCTCGGCCATCATGATCAGCATCTTTCCGAGCAGGATCTTCCGAAGCGGTGCGGGACAGAGGACCAGCGTGTCAAAGGTCTGGCGCTCTTTTTCACCCGTTATAGACCGCGCGGAGATGGTCATGGCATTACTGGCCATCATGAGAAATACGATCATGCCGACGACACCGGCCAGCTGATCGATGTGCTTTTGCAGTTTATCCATCGGGGTGCTCATATCTATGAGTTCTTCCTTCGGGTAGAAAAGCTGCATCCCGTCGTAGTATTCTTTTCCTTCCAGAAGCATCGAAAGGTCGGCGGCGATGTCGGACGAGTCTTTTAGCGCGGCAGAGGAATTCAGGAGCGAGCTGTCGTAGATGAGCCTTATCTCCTCCTCCCCGACGATCAGAGCGGTGTCGATCTTGCCCTCGTAGATCAGGTCTTTCGCATCTTCCTTATCGCCGTTTCGAAAAGAAAAGTACGGGTATTCCCCGGCCAGGACTTCTTCGGCGAGTGCGGCTTTATCGTCGGCGAAAAAGACGGCGGCCTTATAGTGCGAGCTGATGCCCAGGATATAATCCATTCCCCAGGAAAGGAAAAGGACGCTCAAAACCGGCACAAGAAGCATCATGACCAGCTGGACCGGAGTCTTCCTGGTCTTCTTCCACTCACTTGCCATTACATGAAGGACATGCCGGTTATGCATTCGTTACTGACTCCTCCTTCGGGGGCTGCGCCTCCTGTTCCAGGGCACGGTAATCGATCTTGCCGATCTTCGTTTTCGGGAGATCTTCCCGGAATTCATATTCCACAGGGCGGGCATACGGGATCAGGTCCGACTCGCAGATCTCTTCCAGTTTCTGTCTGACCATTTCCTTCTTCTCTTCCGAGGCCGAGCGGTCCTTCAGCACGATATACGCCTTGACCACATGCAGGCGGTACGGATGAGGGATCGCGACCGCACAGGACACTTCCACCTCTTCGACCTTCGACAGGGTCTTTTCGATCTGCGTCGGGAAAACAGGGACGCCGGACACCTTGATGATGCGCTTGATGCGCTGGTCAAAGTAGAAATAGCCGTCTTCATCTCTGTGTCCCATGTCGCCGCTGTGGATCCAGCGTCTTCCGTCCTCATGGGTATGGATGGCCAGATCTGTCGCCTCCGGATCATTCAGGTATCCGAGCATGACCGTCGGACCTGCGATGCAGATCTCACCTTTTTCCCCGTAGGGGATCTCTTCATTCGTGCCCGGACGGACGACCTTCATGTCGATCTTCGGAAGCGGGAGTCCGACAGAACCGTCTCTGCAGTTCTTTTCCGGATTGACGGAACAGACGGTCACCGTCTCGGTCAGTCCGTAACCTTCACGAAGAGAGATATTCGAGCCTCTCTCGTGGAGGAACTCCTCGAAGCGTTTCTTGAGGTCCATCGGGAGCGTGTCGCCGCCGGAAAAGCAGGCGATCAGGAAATCAAGTTTCATTTTCCGGAGCTTCTCGCTTTTCATCATGCCCTCGTAAAGCGTCGGCACGGCGGCGATGAGCTGCGGCTTCTCCTTCCGGATGATCTTCGCCAGTTCATCCGGCTTAAAGATCGGGACAAGAAGCATATTGATGGCATTAACGATCATGCAGTGCATGCACATGCAGATGCCGAATCCGTGGAACAGCGGCAGGATCGCCACCATAGTCAGATCCGGGAAGTTTTTCGGATCGGAGAACGGGTCCTGAACCCGGATGATCTGCGGTCCGCAGACCGCCAGATGGTTCATATTCTTTGAAGAGATCATAATGATCTTCGGAGAGCCTGTCGTACCGCCGCTGTGAAGATAGACGGCCGGATCATCGGGGCTGATCGGGCGGACATATGGCGCCTCCGGCTTCTTTTCCTTTTCTTCTTCAAAAGCACCGGGCCAGTCATATTCGCCGGTGATCTTGCCGTTTCGCAGCAGATCTCCGTGGAGGATCAGGTCCGAATATGAGATATAGAAGGAGTCCTTCGGGTATTTCGGGATCTTTCTTCCCTTCGCGAAGTGAAAGGCAAGTGCTTTTGGCTTGGAAAGATAATCACCGATCTCACATACGATGACCAGACCCGGATTCATCTCATCGAGCATCTCTCTGCTCTTCGGCAGGAGCGCGTCCAGGATCAAAAGGCACTCACTGCCTGTCTGCTGCATGCTGTTTTTCAGCTCTGTGGCAGGAGTTTTCGGATGGACCATATTCGCAATGGCGCCGAGTTTATTGATCGCGTATATGGATACTACGGCCTGCGGAATATTCGGAAGGCAGACCGTCACGACCGTACCCGTGCCGACATTACAGTCTGTGAGCGCGTCCGCGAAAGAATCTACCTCGAATAGAAGTTCCGAAAAAGTGATATGCGTTCCTTCAAAGGTGACTGCATTCTTCTTCGGAAAAACCGTCGCTGTGCGCAGCAGCATCTCATACAGTGTGAAATCCGGCAGATCGACTTCGCCGGTCATCTCTTCATCATAAAAATCCATCCAGGAGCGGTCCATGGTCTCTTGTTCCTCGCAAACATCAAACAATCTTTTGTATTTTACTCAATTTCTCTTAAAAAAGGAATACCGAGGTGGTATGATTAGGTGTATCGGGTGCGATATCCCGCCCGCTTTTTCCGCGGGAAAAGCACCGTTCAAGGAGACCTTATGGCGAAGAAAAAATCACAGTTTGTCTGCCGCAGCTGCGGCTATGAGACCTCCGGCTGGATGGGCAAATGCCCCTCGTGCCAGGAATATAACACCTTCGATGAAGTTGTCGAAGCCAAGACCGCTCCAGCGGATGCCAAGCCTGCTCTTCGCGCCGGCTGGATCGCCGAAAGAGGTGTCTCCAAGCTCTCCGAAGTCGCCAAAGAAAACGAGCCGCGCTTTTCTTCCGGCATTTCCGAACTCGACCGCATCTTGGGCGGCGGTTTCGTCGAAGGGTCCATGACACTCGTCGGAGGCGACCCGGGAATCGGTAAGTCCACTCTCCTCATGCAGGTCAGCGGCGCCGTTAAGACGAGCAGCGAGATCCTCTATGTCTCCGGTGAGGAATCCAAATCCCAGATCAAGATGCGCGCCGATCGTCTCGGCATCTCCCGGGAGAGCATTTCGCTTTGTTCCCAGACTTCTTTCGAACATATCTCCGAGCTCATCACCGAACACCATCCCGGTCTTTGTGTGATCGACTCGATCCAGACACTCTATAGTGAGGAGATCTCCTCCGCGCCGGGTTCTGTTTCCCAGACCCGTGAAGTCACAGCCGGTCTTCTGCGGCTGGCCAAGTCTCTGAATGTACCGATCGTCCTGGTCGGTCATGTCACGAAGGACGGCGCGATCGCAGGTCCCCGCATCATCGAGCATATGGTGGATACCGTCCTTTATTTCGAAGGTGACGGTTCTTCTTCCCTTCGTATGCTCCGCGCCACGAAGAACCGCTTCGGATCGACCGGAGAGATGGCCTTTTTCGAGATGACGCAGAAGGGACTGGTCGGCGTCGAGAACGCCTCGGCTCTCCTTCTTTCCGGCCGTCCGCACATGGCGCCCGGCTCCGTGATCACCTCGGTCGTGGAGGGCTCGCGTGCCGTACTCCTCGAGATCCAGGCACTGATGGCGCCTTCTTCCTATGCCAATCCCCAGCGCATGACACAGGGCCTCGACAAGGGCCGCATCTCCATGCTGCTGGCTGTTTTAGAGAGCAAATGCAAAGTCGGCATCTCCAATATGGATGCCTATATCAATGTCGTCGGCGGCATGCGGATCGACGAGACTTCCTGTGACCTTGCGGTCCTCTGCGCGGTCTTCTCTTCGATCTCTGGAAAGCCTCTCCGCGAAGACACGATGGTCCTGGGCGAAGTGGGTCTTACCGGTGAACTTCGTCCGGTCAGCGACCTTGAGAAACGTCTGGCCGATGCTTCCCGTCTCGGGTTTACCGCATGTGTCCTTCCGGGCGCGAGCAAGACCGCTGCGGAAAGACTTCCGCTGAAGATGGAGTTTATCTACGTGGATAAGCTCTCTGAAGCCATCGACGTTCTTTTCTCATAAAGGAGGAAAATATGCAGATCGATATCAAGTCCATTCCCGTTAACCCTATGAAACGCGACCTGTATCTGATCATTCCTGCGGCCGGCACCGGTTCGCGCATGGGTCTTGACTACAGCAAGCAGTTTTTAAAGATCGACGGGATCCCGGTCCTGGCCAGGACGCTTCTGGCTTTTTCTGATTTTTCCGAGAAAAGCACCGTTCCGATCCACGGCGTGATCGTCACTTCCGAAGAGAATATCCCCCTCGTTTCGGAGCTCGTTTCGGAGTATAAGATCTCTTTCGTGGAAAGGATCGTCAAAGGCGGCGCGACCCGTCAGGATTCCGTTTCCTGCGGTATCGAAGCGCTTTCTTCCTTATCCCGCGTTCCGGATGCCAAAGACATCGTCTTCATCCACGACGGCGCCAGATGCATGGTGGACAGAAAGACCATCACGGCGTGCTTTACGGCAGGATCGATGTACGATGTCTCTGTCGCCGCCACGCCCTGCAAGAACACGATCAAGTGCGCCGTGGAAGAGACGCCTTCTTCGGACGTTTCTCCGAGACTTGTGGACCGGACGCTCGACAGATCCCTTCTTTACGAAGTGCAGACCCCGCAGGTCTTTAAGTATGGTGTGCTCCGGGAAGTAAATACAAAGGCAAAAGAAAAAGGGATCACGGCTACGGACGATACCGCACTGGCCGAAGCCCTGGGCATTCCTGTCCGGTTGATCCCATGTTCTTATGGAAATATCAAGATCACGACCCCGGAAGATGCTTCTCTTGCGGAGTTCCTGCTGAAGAAGCAACGGGAGATCTGATCCGGTTTTCATTTTTCCGGTTCTTTTTTAAAAGAATCATTCTTCCGGGCGGCGCATGGTCACACTGCAAAAGACCATGATGCCTTCCCCTTCGCCGAAGCGCGTGAGGTTTTCGCCGGATGTCGCGGTGATGCCGACCCTTCCCGGGTCGATCCCTGTAAGTTCGCCGATACGGACCTTCATGGGGCCGATCTTATTCATGAACTTCGGGCGCTTGGCTTCAATGCTGATGGAAATATGCGTCAGTTCCCAGTTCTGGTCGCGGGAGAAGGAAATGGCCTTCTCCAGGTATTTCGAGCTGTCTGTGATGCCTTCCTTACACATCTGGTCGGCGATCGCGCCCAGGATATTGATCCCCGTCACGCCGGAGATCGCATTGGTCAGTGCATGCAAAACGGCATCGCCGTCGCTGTTGGCGACCAGAGGAGTCTCTCCTTCAAATTCCACGCCGCCCAGGATCAGCTTCTTCGGCCACTTATCGGCACTCTTGAGCTGCGCCTCACAGGGCTGCATGAAACGATGGCTGTCCTGACCTATTCCGTTTGCGTATTCGTACTGCATAATCCGTTCCGCCTTTTCCATCAGATTCTTCCCTATTATACCATGAGAAATCTCTTCTCACTTCCGGGCTTCTGTCACGATCCACTGCGCCAGATCCTGCGCAGTCCAGTTCTCGCGGTCTTTTCCGTTAAAGCGCGCCTTCTGCCGGTTCTCTTTGATGATGATCGCCTCCGGAAGGGCGTCCACGTTATAGGACGACGACAGTTCTTTTTCCGCAAGCGCATCGATCGCCACGATCAGGACCTTATCGTGATAGACTTCGGCGACTTCCTCCACACAGGCGAAAAGGCCGTATCTGTCGGCCTGCATGCCGGAATAGAAGAAAAAGCATACCGGGATCGGGCAGACCTGCGTCAGTTTCTCCAGATCCGTGACCTGCCGGTATAAGATACCGGGCTCCTCCTCGCCCTCCGGGACTTCGAAGACCATCGCGCTGATGGAGCAGTCATAGTAGTAATCCCCGAGATACTTGTGATAATCTCCGAGATCGGCATTTCCGGTCTTTTTCCGGCCGCAGGAACAAAAAAAGCCCGGCATGCCCAGTATCAGCACCAGGCATGCCAAGGATGTTATCAGCTTCTTAAAAGAAGGCTGTCTCATAGGAGACCTCAGCCTTCGAGCATCTTCTCGACGAATTCCACGGCGCCGGAAAGAATATCAGACGGGACCTTTTCGATATGGCCCTCGTCAACGAGCGCCGTGATATCCGGGTCAAGCGGGAGCTTGTCGAGGAGCGGGACGCCGAGCTCGTCTGCGGCCTTCTGCACCTTGCCTTCTTCACCGAAGAGAGGTGTCTTCTCCCCGCAGTGCTTGCAGATGGTGTAGCTCATGTTCTCGACGAAACCGAGGACCTTGACCTGCATGAGCAGAGCCATGTTTCTCGCCTTGTTGACGATCATGGAAACGAGATCCTGCGGAGTGGATACGAGGAAGATACCATCGAGCGGTATGGACTGGAATACCGTAAGCGGAACATCACCTGTTCCCGGCGGCATATCGATCAGCATAACATCGATATTTTCCCAGATCACGTCAGACCAGAACTGCTTGACGACACCGGAGATCACCGGGCCACGCCATACGACCGGAGCGTCTTCGTTTTCCATTACCAGATTGACGGAAACGATCTGGATGCCGGAGTGGGAGATCATCGGGAGGATCCCGTTCTCATCGCCGCGGAGCTGACCCTTCAGGCCGAACGCCTTTGGAATGGAAGGACCGGTCACGTCCGCATCGAGGATCGCCACACGATATCCGTCTCTGGCGAGTCTTGCTGCCAGAACGCTCGTTACAAAGGACTTACCGACGCCGCCCTTACCGCTGCAGACGCCGATGACTTTTTTTACACTGGATTTCTCATGCAGAGGAGCGATGAGAGATTCCGGCTCAGAAGAACCGCAGGAACCGCCTGCTGAAGCAGTCGGGCAGGAATCTTTGGACTTACAGGAATCACAAGAAGCCATATTCTTCACCTCATATTCAAATACTTTCGCGCCGAAAGATCTTACCGGTACTTTTCAAGCAGAAAAACAGACCCGGAACACGCCCGGCGCTTGAAACCCTATTGTACGCTAGGTAAATAATAAAATCAAATCAAAAAACGAGAAACTGACTTTCTCAGTTCTTTACCGACCGCATGATCCAGTAGCCGGATTCTCTGGCGATGACATCACAGTTGCCGAACTTCTCCAGAAGATATTTCTCGGAAGACGGTGCGCCCTGCTTCTTCTGAAGCACCACATAGAGTCGTCCGCCCTCCGCCATATGCTCGAAGGCGCCGTCGTAGAAGGAAAATACGGTCTGCTTGCCGGCGCGCACCGGCGGATTGGTGAGGACGACGTCGTAAAGGCCTTCCACATTTGAACATCCGTCGGACTGGTGCACATCCACGCACTTGACGCTGTTGTTCTCGGCATTCTCGCGCGCAAGCTCGAGGGCCCGGTTATTGATATCCACCATCGTCACTTCCATCGAAGGGAAAACTCTCTTCATGATGATCCCGATCGGACCGTAGCCGCAGCCGAGGTCCAGAAGTCTTCCTTTCTTCTTTTCGCACTCGGTAAGATCCGTGATCGCAGCCTCAAGAAGCGTCCTCGACCCGAAGTCCAAAAACTTCTTGGAGAACACTTCCGAATCCGTGGTGAAAAAGAAATCCATACCATGCATCCTGGACTGGATCACGCGGCGGTCCGATTCACCCTGCGGGTTTTCGTCGTAGTAATGCGCCAAACCTCTTACTCCTTACCGTTCTTTCCGAAAAGATCCTTACGGGATCTGATATTCGATCGAGATGATCTTGCCGTTATTGATCGACAGCATGAGCTGGGAAGTACCACGCTTGTAGATCCAGAGCGAATCTGTCGTCTTATCGGCATCGCCGTACTTGGAAACAGCCACATCCGTGGAATTTCCGATCTCAAGTCCTTCCGGTGTCGCCACGAGGTCAGAGGTCAGACGGACATCGGAGATATAGCCGACAGTGCTTCCTGTCGCAATATAGACGGTCAGCACCATGTTGTTGTAGGTATAGACATAATCCGTACCATCGTGTGCGCAGGACGGCACATCGAGTTTGGATTTCGGTTCGCCGAGTTTGGCGAGGATATCTGTCGGTTCCGCACCGAGGAGGATATCCACATTCTCATATTTGAAAACGAAGTTGCCTGTAGTATCGAGAGTCACATCCACGGAAGCCTTGTCACTTCCCTCAGTAGCCGAAGGCTGCTCCGAAGCCGAGGTCTCCGCATTGGAACCATTTGCACTTGTCTTTTTCACCGTATTCGTATCCGAGCAGGCGGCCATCGCTAAAACCATGACCAGCACGAGCACCAAAGAACCAATCTTTTTCATTCTTCCTTCTCCTTTTTAAACGCAGTTATCCCTTAAAGGGGCTTTTCCTTCGCCTATTGTCGCATTAAATGGAAAGAGTTTCAATCAGCAATCTGTCACAATCGGAAACGGAAGTTATTTCTTCTCTTTTCCTTTTTCACTTTCCTCGGAGTTTTCAGAAGGCGTCGTCTTCTCTTCCGTCTTCCCGTCCGTCTTCTCGGAGGGATCGTCCGGCGTGTCTCCGGAAGGCTTGGCGAAGGGCTTTCCGTTCTCGCCACTGACGATCATGCCTTCCTTTTTATGGATGTTGCTGATATCTTCCGTCGAACCGCCGCCGATATCGTCGGGAGCTCTGAATTCGCCTCTGTCCACCAGGCGCATAAAGGCGTCCACGACGTCTTCCGTCAGCTGGGTGCCGGACACTTCCTGGATGATCGAGATCGTTTTTTCGAAGTTCATGCGTTTTCTATATGGACGATCGGAATACATAGCATCAAACGTATCCGCTACGGCGATGATCTGGGCGACTCTCGGGATCTCTTCTCCCTTTAAGCCCTTCGGGTAACCATGTCCGTCCGGCCTCTCGTGATGGTCGCGCGCACCGATCGCCAGCTCCGGCATGATGCTGATGTTCTTTAAGACGTTATAGCCCTTGCCGGAGTGGGACTTGATCTCCTTGAACTCTTCGTCTGTAAGCCTTCCCGGCTTGTTCAGTGTCTCGGATGAGATACCGACTTTCCCGATATCGTGGAGAAGTGCGATATTTCTGTACTTATCGACCGTCTCCTCATCGTAGCCGAGTTCTCTGGCGAGCATAGCCGTATATTCCGCCACACGGGTGGAGTGACCATTCGTATAGCGGTCCTTCATATCGATAACTTTTGCGAATGCCTCGACGATCTCACGGATGAGGAGTTTCTGCTCCTGTCCTTTCTTGACGAGTTTTTCCGTGCGTTTTCTGGCAAAGAGCATGGCAAGAAGCAGGATGACCGCAATCAGGAGAAGGATCATCAGGGCCTTAAATCTGGTCGTCTCCGTAAAAGCCTTCGTCTTCACGATGGACACTGTGATTTCTTTCTGGACTTCGCCCTGTGAGGAGAGCATCTGCAGGCGGAAGGTATATTCGCCGCCGGAAAGATTCGTATAGGAGACCGGCCCGAGCTCCGAGCGTCTGACCGTCGTACCGATCCTGTCGAAGCCTTCGAGCGTGTAAGTCATTTCCGGATTGACCAGAGAATAGTTGAAGCAGTAAGGATACACCGTCATTTTTCTCGTATCCGCTTTAATGGTAAAAGCACCGTTTTCGTCCGGATAGACCTTCTCTCCGTCCGCTTCGATGAACGGTACCAAGATATTCACTTCTGTCGTGACCTCATCCGCTTCGTTGATGTTCGTCAGCACGACTCCCGAAGAACCGGCGATATAGAGATCTCCCTCATCTGTCAGATCACTGTAGGAGTTGGATGTGGCAAAGCAGGTAAGCCCGTTATCGCGGCCGTAGTAGAAAGGTGTGATCTTATCATTGGAGATCATTTCCTTCGTCGGAACTTCATAGATACCGTTACTGCTTAAGACCCACATATCATCTTTTTCATTCTGATACAGGTCAAAGTTATTGGAATAAGGGAAATTCTTGATCGTGACCACATCGAAGTCCGATGTGAAATACGCAATCGAATTACTGGTCACGATCCAGTAGATGTCGCGGATCCGGTCCTTTTTGATACGCATGACGACATCGGACTTCAAGCCGTTATCCGTGCTGATGTGCTTCATGACGCCGTTCTTAAAGACATAGATGCCGTCACCGTCGGTACCGATCAGCAGTTCTCCGTGCCGGGTCTCGCAGATAGTCAGGATCTCGTCATTTTCAATGCCATCCTTTTCACCATAGATGTGGGTGATCTGGTTCCCGGAGATCATGGCTACGCCTCCGGTACAAGCCGCCACGATCGTGCCGTCGGCACACTCGCAGACCGTACGCACACGCTCCGACGGAAGACCCTCCTGCTCCGTGAAGACCGTGGCCACTTTGCCATCGTAACGGACCAGCGGATATTCATCACTGAAAGAACTGAACCACAGCTGGTCTTTGCTGTCTTTTAAGATGGAACGGATCTTCGCCTTCGAAAGAAGACTGATCAGGTCCTTCTCCTCATATTCGACACCTGATGCCGACACGATCTTTTCGACCGGAAGCGATTTTAAGGTCTGCCGATTCTCCATGACGATCAGACCGCGCGTTTTAGTGCCGATAAAAAGCTTTCCTTTGGAAAGACATGTGGTATAGACCACATCGTCCGGAAGCTGGTACTGATCATACAGATCCGCAAACCGGTTCGGTACGATCTTCATGACGCCCTGCTGGGATGAGACGAACCACAGATTGCTCTGGTAATCCGCCATCAGGCCTTCGATCGAGGTCGTCATCGGGATGTTCTCGAGGACTATATGCTGGTCTCCGATGATCCTGGCAATGCCGTTATCCGCACATACCCAGATCTCATCGCCCAGTACATCGATGGAATTGACAGAGGAAACCGGATCGACATCTCCGATCTCCTTCAGTTCTTTTCCCAGGGTCCCGTAATAGACTTTGGAACTGCCCTTCGTGGCACAGTAGATATTCCCGGCGATCTTCTCATCCGGCAGGATCGCGTGGATACCATAAAGATCCAGATCCTGCGGGCTGTAGTAGGAGACCAGTCGGCCGTCCTTCATGGTGAAGATCGCGCCATCGATGGTCAGGGCATACACGGTGTTGTTGCTGCCCATTTTGAGCATTCTTACATATTCTTTGCTGATCTGCTTGTCATCCGGACTCGATACATTCAAATTCTCATCGACAAGATTGACGCCCTCTGCAGTGCCCAGGTATATCAGTCCGTTTGCGTCCTCAACGATCGAGCGGACGAGGAGCGATTTCAGTCCGTTCTGCTTGTTGAAGATCGTCCATTCTCCGCGATCCTGCACGCCTACGCCGGAGTCGTTCGTTCCGGCCCACAGTCTTTCCTTCGAATCGACAAAAAGACTGACGACACTGGAGATCCCCGTCTGCACTGAATCGATGCGTTCAAAGGTATTGCCGTCGTAGCGGATCAGGCCGCCGTAGCTTCCGATCCAGATAAAGCCTTCGGAAGTCTGGACGATGGCATTGGCCTCCGAAGTCGGAAGACCGCTCGTATTGTTATATAGAACCGGAGAGTAACCTCTCGAAGCATCCACCAGATGCGCCGCCTCCGCCTCTTTTTCTTCATCCGTGGCCGCACGGGCCGGTCCTTTTATAGAAAAAAGCCCTGCGGATGCAAAAAGCATGGCAAGGCATACACACAATATCCGTAGGAAACCAGGCCTGAAAAAGGGCGCGCAAGGCCCGCTTTGGACATAGGGTACAGACCGATTTTTACTTACAATCTTCATTTTTTCGTCCCGAAGGCTCTCCTGCTATCCTGCAAGAAGCCTCCTCCTATTTCTTACAAAATAACTATACTTTATTAAAATCACTTTACCACTTTGCAAATAAGAGTGCAAAGGAAAAAAATAAAAAGTCATGAAGCATTTGTGAATAAGAATGGATCTTTTCGGGAAGAAGGATCAGTTGGCGCCGGCGTTTTTCGCCTCGTCGTAGCGCGCGATGACCTTGTCCCAGTAGCGGCTCATCTTCTCATCGTTTCTGTGGTCAGTGAGGCCGTATTTCTCGACGAGGATCCTTCCCAGGTACGACGCGCATTTCTCGGCGCCGGTGACATTCATGTGAAGTCCCGCGTCGTAGGTATCGAGAGAATAATCGATCCCCACATCGGACTCAGCGATCTTCAGCATGTTGATATAAAGGAGCCCGTGCTCTTCGGCATACTTCTCCATCTGCGCATCCCATTCGTCGTACCAGTGCGGATAAAGCGACGGGGACTTGATGAGCACCAGATGGATGCCCTTCTTTTCACAAAGTTCCGTCATCTTATCGAGGTACTCCATCGCCTTGTCGCCGAAGGACGGATCGGCCAGAGGTCTAGCCGGCGGCATCTCGCCTGCGGGCATGATCTCGGTCCTCAGATAGTAACCGTTATAAGAGACCAGGTCCTTTTTGAACCAGTACTTAAAATCTTCCGCCGTCAGTTCGTTCCAGCGGCTGTGGTAGCGGAGGATCGGGAAGATGTAATCGATCATGCTCTCGCCTTCGCACATCGAGGCTTTGATCGCATTCCACTTCGTCGTACTCCAGCGCATGCCATCCAGCGCCATGCGGTTATAGGCCTCTTTCTGTGGCTCGTTATACATCAGGGACAAAACATTGAAGACAACGACGTCCGGGGTTTCATAGCGGAGCGCATCCTCAAGAAGGTAGTAGGACTGCCAGACCAGCTGCTGGGCGCCGCCACGGATAAAACTGTTTATTCCGAACTCTTTCCAGAGCTGTACGGTAGAGAAGTTCTCATAGACCTCGCAGTCACCGACAAAAAGCACATCGTGATCGCCGTAGGCCTCGTAGTACTCAGCCGTGAGTGCTCCCTCGGTAACATCGCCCATATACTTCGGGCGCAGAAGAAGGTCCACGCAATAGATCAGAAGTCCCGAAACAACAATAAGCGCAAGCACGGTGGCCACGCGCACGATCACCTTATTCTTCCTGCTCTTCTTTTCGGACATTTCTTCTCCCCTTTTTCTTTAACACAAGCATTGTAGCACAAGGCGGCAGGTTTGTGACGCTATTTCGCTTCTTCGCAGGTAAAAGGATCCGGCTTACTGTGTTAGAATAAAGTCGTAAACGTTGGAGTTGGAGGGTATTATTATGGCAACATCTTTTAGGGATAGAATCGCTGAAAACATCCAGAACTGGCGGGAGATCGCAAATCCTGTCGAAAAACCATCGGACAAGATCCGCGATGATTTTGTAAGTGAGATCGCCCGTTTTTACGAAGACGGCACCGAGCCGACCCGCGCCTCCCAGGACATGCGGTACTTTCTGCACCAGCACGAGAAGCGCCTTGCGGAAAAAGGCGTGAAGATCCAGCGACGCTACGAGGTCCTCGAAAAGGGCGTCAAGCACACCGCTACCAAGAACCGCCCGCCATACACCGTGGATCTGTCTTTTGTCGAGTGCGAATCCTCCACGCAGTATTCAAATGTTTCTTCTCAGAAGATCCTGAAAAAGCATAAGAAGAGCGCAAGTATCTTCTACACGAACATCCTAAACCGCCCGGACATCCAGAATGCGGCCTACACCTGCCCGAACTGCGGACACCCGGCGACTCTTGAGATCTTCGCGAACGGCTGCCCGATGTGCGGCACGAGATTCCAGATGAAGCAGCTCTTCCCCTGCGTCACCAACTTCTACCTGATGTCCCAGCTCATGGGCAAGACCAATATGGATGACATCATTAAAAGAGTCAGATTCCTCGCGATCCTTTTCGGTATCTATGTGGCCATTTATGCGGGCGTCGCCTCCTGGTCGGGGGTAGACCGCGCCTGGGTATCCATCCTCATCGGCGCCTTCGCCGGACTTGCCGGCGGCGGACTTGGCTTCATCATCATTTACATGATCTACAGTATATTCTTCGCGATCTTCGCGATGGGAAAGATGACCGCGCATGCCGTATCTACCGCCGACATTGCTTCCGCCGCCCTTACGAAGAATGCGCTTTCCAAAGCCATGGCCCGCTTCGATCCGGAATTCTCCTACGAGCTCTTTGAAGGCAAGGCGATGTCGCTGTTCCGTGCCATCGCTTTTTCCGAAGACCGGACCAATATGAGCATCTACCGTGGCGATCCGAATATTCCCGACATCGATAATCTCATCGACATCGACTATAGAGGCGCCATGAAGTTTTTGAACCTGACCGTCCAGAACGGCGACGATCTCGTGCTCCTGGTCCGCCTTTACATGTTCAATACCTATCTTATCGACGGCAAGATCGTCCAGAGAAAAGAAGACTTTAACATGACGCTCGTCAAAAAGCTTACCGCGAAAGAGGACTACGGTTTCTCCATCCACGCCGTAAACTGCAAGACCTGCGCCGCCAGCTTCGACGCCATGCACCTCCTGCAGTGCCCGAACTGCGGCACGCCGTACCACCTGGAAAACGAAGAGTGGGTCGTCATGGGACTGAAGAAGTAACCATAAAGAATCATCGCAAAGAAGAGGAGTTCTCTTGTGCTACCCCGGGTGCTGCCCTGCGGAGGCACAGCGAGAACTCTTTTTCTTTGTCTGTTTTTTGGGGTTTTCATGGGATTGGGGAGGACAAAGGAAAACCCATGCCTATGCTTACAGGCTGTTTTCATGGGGTTTTCAAAAACAAAGCATTTCCCATGCCGTTTTTTCAGTCATTTTTCATGGGTTTTCTGGATTTTCAAGAATTCCCATGATCCATTCAAGTGATTTTGGCATGGGGAATCTAATAAACAAGCAGTCTCCCATGATCGTTCCGGCATGGGAAATCTCAATTGAGAGAAATCCCCATGAAAAGCAGTTCAAAATTGGTGATGGGAAAAACCAGAATTACCCCAACACCCATACCCGAAGAAAATAATTCGCCCGCTGGTTGAATTTCCCCTCCGTTTTCAACGATAATGTTATTGTATCGATCCCCTCTTCTGCGCATACTAAAGGTGAACAGAAGATCCGCGAAAGCACCGCAGGGACGGAGGATATGACTATGGTTGACAGTATGAGAGTCGGAGAATTCATCACCGGAAAGCGCCATGAGCTGGGCCTTACCCAGGGACAGCTCGCGCAGCAGTTGAACGTGTCCTTTCAGACCATTTCGAAATGGGAGAACGGGAAAGCCTATCCGAACATCGAACTTCTCGCGGATCTGGCTAAAGCCCTCGGCGTCTCTGTCGACGAGCTCCTCTCGGGTTGCGAGAAGGAGCAGGACGGGCTTTCGTACAGCAAAGCGGGCATCGACATCGCCTATACCGACTCGATCAAAAGCGAGATGAAGAAGCACCTGGAGACGAAGAACCGCCGCGTCCTCAACGGTCTCGGGCCGTTTGCCTCTCTTTACGATATTCATTTTCCCGCTATAAAAGAACCGGTCCTCGTGCTGAAGTCCGAAGAGCCGGGCTCGAAGCAGAAACTCGCCATGGAATATGGCTACACCGAGTCGATCTGCCATGACATGATCAACCACCTTGTCAACGATATCGCCGTCATGGGCGCCACTCCCCTCGCGGTCCTTGATACCATCGTCTGCGGCAAAGCCGAGAAGGCGACGATCAGCGCGCTCGTTAAAGGCGTCGCGGATGCCTGCCGCGAGAATGAATGCTCTCTTGTCGGTGGCGAGACCTCCATCCAGCCGTCGGTCGTGGATGCGGGCGTATATGTCCTCACCTCGAGCATTGCCGGCATCGCGGAGAAGAAACACATCATCGACGGATCGAAGATCGAAGAAGGCGATGCCGTTTTGGCCCTTGCTTCCAACGGGCTTCACACCAATGGATACTCGCTGGTGCGCATGCTCATCGATAAGATGCCACAGATCAAGCTCGAAAAGATCAACGGAAACACCTTCATCGAGGAGATCATGAAACCGCATACGCCCTATTATCCCGCTCTGAAAGGTCTCTTTGGAAAAGATCTGATCCGCGGCATGGCGCATATCACGGGCGGCGGCATCGAGGGAAATCTCTGCCGTGTTATCCCGGACGGACTCTCTGCGATGATCGACCGGGCGAAGATCCGGATCCTCCCCGTTTTCGGCTTCATCAAGGAAAAAGGAAATGTCTCGGATTCGGAGATGCTCAGCACCTTTAACATGGGTGTCGGCATGACGATCGTCGTTTCCCAGAAAGATAAGAAAAAGGTGATCTCGCACCTGTCCGCCTTCTACGACTGCTATGAGATCGGCACGATCATCGGAAGCAAAGAAAAAGGCACCGGGAAAGTGCAATTCAAAAACCGCCTGAAATGGGTATGACTTAAGAAAGCATAAATAAGCCGCGTCGGGATCGGGCGCGGCTTTTCTTTTTAGAACTGGTTATAGATGAACTGGGAGGCGTCGTAGCCCTGGCCGTAGGCACCGAATACCAGGATCAGGAGCAGAAGGACCGTAAAGAGGATCCATCTTCCCGGCATGGGCAGTTTCTTCTCCAGCTTGTCACGAACAGAGCCGGAACGGGCAAACATGCTGACCACGATCAGGAGGATCGTGCCGATGGCAAGGATCACATAGTCCGCGCGGCTGATGCCGAGCTGAAGGAGTGTACCGTTTCCGAGGGTATTCCAGTTCCATGTCGCGAACATGGTGCCGAACATCTTAAAAGTGAGCGGGACATTGCGGTAGCAGTCAAAAAGACGAAGCGCACTCATAATGAGGATGGTCCTTCCGACCTGGAAGGTCTTATAGACCGTGCTTCCGTCGGTATTCACCTTCTTATGGAATTTCCTATAGAGAGGCTCTAATTCCTGGGAGATCATGATGACCACGAAGTTCCCGAGACCCCAGACGATGAAGTTCCAGCTCGCCCCGTGCCAGATACCTGTCGTGAACCATACGATGAAGGACGCAAGATAAACGGGGAGGCGCTTCCCGACCTTCTCGCCGAGGTGTTTGCGGCTCCACTTGCTGAGTTTGAGCATCGGACCCGATACCGAGATCGGATAGAAGATATAATCCGTAAACCAGGTGCCCATCGTAATGTGCCATCTGCGCCAGTATTCAGCGATATTCTTACTGAAGAAGGGCCGCTCGAAGTTCTCTTTTACCGGGATACCGAGCATCTCGGCGATACCGATCGTGATATCGATGCCTCCGGTAAAGTCGGCGTAGAGCTCAAGCGCGTAGAACATCATGACGAGGAAAACATAGGCGCCCTTGAAGTTCTCGGGCGTATCGATCATGGTATTGACCGCGGGCAGGATACGGTCCGCGATCACGAGCTTTTTGAAATATCCCCAGAGGACTCTCTGAAAGCCGCGCTCCATGGTCCTTCCGGAAAAAGAATGCGGAGAATAAAGTTCTTTGCTCAGATCGCCATAGCGGCTGATCGGGCCCTGTACCAGCTGCGGGAAGAAAGACACGAAGAGCGCGTACTTAAAGAAGTTCGTCTGCGCTTCGTGGCGGTCGCGGTACACGTCGATGACGTAGCTTACGGCCTGAAAGGTATAAAAGGAGATACCCGTCGGCAGGGCGATCGTCAGGAAATTGATCCTCTTCGGCGCATGGAAGGCCGACAGGATCCCGTTGATGTTATAGATCGTGAAGTTCGTGTATTTCACGACGGCGAGGATCAGGAGCGCGAGCGTAATACCAATCGCCATGATCCTACGTCTTCTGCTCTTCTCATTTTCCTTGAACTTCTTTCGGGCTTCTTTGCCGACTTCCTCAGGAGAGGCGCTGCCGCTCTTATCGAGTTCTTTCATCTCGGAAAAACGGGCGTCGGCGCTTTTCTTGTTACGGGAGATCAGAAGTCCTGCGACGTAAGTGATAAGGGTCACCGCCAGGATATAAAAAAGGAACTTCCAGCCCGCAAAGTAATAGAAAACGTAAGACCCCAGCAGGAGCAAGGGCCATTGGGCCTTCTTCGGCAGCACATAGTAGAGCGCCACAAGAAGGAACAGAAATCCGATAAATGCGTAGGAAGTAAAAAGCATACTCAGTTCTTTCAGTCACGGCGATTTCGCCGCAAGCGTTTTACTCCTCGTCCTCAAGCCGCTGGATCAGGTCCCACAGAGCCTGCGCGGAATTGAAGTTTTCGGGGATCATGTGCTCTGCCGAAACCACAACATCGAACTTGTCTGCGATCTCGGAAACGAGCGAGATGATATCGAAGGAATCCAGGATCTTGCCATCGACCAGATCCGTAGCTGTTTCATAATCCACATCCGGGTGAATATCTTTCAGAATCTCAATCAGTTCATCCATGTTAAATACCTCTTCACGGCTTCTTTCATCGATATGATACCATTTTTGCCGGCATTCGCAAAACCGCCGGATATCAGGATCTGGTCTTTACCATTTCCGAGAGCGCGACACGGTCGGTCTTGCCGTTACTGGTCAGCGGGATCCGCTCGAGTTTTCTTGTCACGTTCGGCACCATATAACGCGGGAGGCTGTCCTTCAGGACGACCTTCATTTCCGCTTCTTCCTTATCCCCGCTATAGAAAAGAACGATCTTGCCCTTCTCTTTATCGTAGATACAGGCCGCGCCCGTGATCCCGTCGATCATCTGCGCATTGACCTCGATCTCGCCAAGCTCGATACGGTGACCCATGTGCTTGATCTGGAAGTCCTTTCTCGATACGAACATCAGCTCGCCCGCTTCGTTATAGCGTCCGATGTCGCCGGTTCTGTAGATAAGCTCCGGCCAGTGCGTCTGAAGCGGATTCAGGGTAAAGGCCTCCGAGGTCTTCTCGGGATTATTCATATAGCCGAGCGTGAGGGACGTGCCGCGAATGCAGATCTCGCCCTGCTTCCCGCTTTCTTTTGTCACTTCGTGATCCTCTTCGTCGAGAAGGAGGATGTCGGTATTGTCGAAAGGTCGTCCGATCGGGATCGCATCTCCGTCTTCAAAATCTCTGTTCACGCGGTAGTAGCAGCACATGCCTGTACCTTCTGTCGGTCCGTAAAGATTCGTAAATGTCGCCTCCGGAAGCGCCTGCCGCCACATGCGGAACTGCTTGATCGGGAATACCTCGGAACCAAAAGCGATGGTCTTTAAGTACTTCGGGATCTCTGTCTTGAATGTGCCGAACGTCGAGATGATCGTCAGCGCCGAGACGACCCAGCAGACGGTGTTGATCTCATGTTCGTTCAGATACTGGACGAGCTTTAACGGCTGCATGAAAAGTGCCTTCGGCACGAAATACGTCGTCGCGCCATATCGGATCGTCGGGAAAAGCTCCTTAAAGCACGCGTCGAGATAAAGCGGGGTCTGGTTTCCGAAGACCGTTTCCTCGGAAAAGCCCAGCACTTCCGACAGCTGGTCGATATAGTCGTTGACGGCACGATGGCAGCCTACGACACCCTTCGGAACACCCGTGGATCCCGAGGTGAATACGATATAAAGAGGATCCGTATCGATGGAAGCGTCATAAATGGCAGTAAGCGCGGCATCGTCGATCCTTCCGCCATCGAGGATCTCGGAGTATTTCACGATACTGCCCGAAAAGCCCAGTTCCCCGGCTTTTTCGAATGTCGAATCATCGCAGATCAGAAGCGGAGACTTGACGTTTTCGAGGATCAGATGGATACGCACAGAAGGCATTTCCGCATCGATCGGCACATAGTAGCTGCCCGCGCGGATGATGCCGAAGAACGTGGCGACCTCCTCCGGAGATTTTTCCATAAAGACCACGACCGGGCTTTTTCTTATATTCTTTTCGAGGATAAAAGTACCGATCGTATCTACGGCGTGATCGAGCTGCTGAAAAGTAAGCGCGGAGTGTTCCCCGCAGAAAGCCTTCTTGTCCGGAAACTTTCCTGCCGTATTTTTCAGATCTTTCAGCACATGATTATGCATTTTTCAGTTCTCCTTACATTCACGTACACAGGCGCTTGCCAGTACGTCGATAATGTCGATATAAAGGTCGCTTAGATCCATCTCCACCTTCGCCTGAGAAAGCTCGGTGCAGCCGAGTACGACCGCCTCGGCGCCGTCATGCAGAAGGGCGCGGGAGACGTCCTTAAATACCCGCTGGTCGATATTCTTCCCGGCTTTGACGTCATCGTAGATCATGCCCATGACCTTTTTCTGGCCAGATGCATCCGGCCACACGCAGGTGATGCCGAATTCTGAAAGGCCATCTTCGTAGATCTTCGTCTCTTTTGCGCCGTCAGTGGCCATGATGCCTAAGGTCGTGATGCCCTTTTCCTTGCAGCAGGCGCCGAGTTCTCTGATCGCGTGAAGGACCGAGATGCCGATCCCTTCTTCCATTTCTTTGTGAAAAGCATGCGCCGTGATGCAGGGGATCGCTAAGACCTCACAGCCGATGCTGCGGAGGGTCTTTCCGGCCTCGATCATCTTCGGAAGCGGATCGCGGCTGCTCTTTTTCAGAAGGAAAGCCGTGCGGTCCGGAATATCGGGACAGCTCCCGATCCATGTCTCAATATGTTCCTGGTCAGTGGAAACATCGGTCAGCTCGACCACACGGCGGTAAAAATACGCCGTGGCCAGAGGTCCCAATCCACCGATAATACCCAGTTTCTTCAATCGTAGTTCCTCTTCTTTCTTACGGGATCTGCACCGGATAACGGGACTCGTCGTAGCTGTGGTAACCGCGGTGGGTCTGGGAATACTGCTTCATCTGTGAAGATGTCCACATAAAGAATCTCGTTCCGTCTTCCTTGGTCAGCGCGTCACAGTGGTACCAGACACCATCGATCTTGACGGCATTCCAGAAGTGCTGCGCGTAGGTGATCGGATATCTTTCGATCATGAATGTCTCAAAACCGGCACGCGTATAGAGCGCATGGCAGGTCGACGCGATGGTGAAGCAGTCGCCGATATGGTTCTTCAGACCGTCATAGGCGCCCTGGATCCAGCTGACCTTCTCGGCATGGCCCTTGTAGGTGATCGTCCAGTCGACCCAGTTAAAGATCGCTTCGACCTTCTGCTTGTCGGTCATGCTGTCATTGATGAGGTTGGCGAGGATCTTGTCGCAGAGCTCCCAGACATCATCTTCTGTATACGGACGGTAAACGACCGTGACCTTGATCTTCACTTCCGTCTTATTACCCGCCTTGTCCTGCGCGGAATAAATGACGCTATAGGTGCCTTCTTTATTGAGGTCCACCTCAGAGTTATCGACCGTGAAGGTAATGTCCGGATCTGCGTTGTCCGTAACACTTACCCGGTCCTTATAGGCGATCGCCTGTCCCGTGATGACACTGATATCCTTGGTACCGGAGATGACCGGTGCCTCATCGTCTGTCTTCAAGTTGATGTGGGACGTGAAGACCGCTTCGTTTCCGCCGTTATCGGTAAGGCGGATCTTAACATCTCTTTCGCCCGCCTCGTCCCAGCGCGGGTCTTCCACGAATTCCGCCTTCACCTCAGTCGCATCCACGATGTTCTCGAGAAGATCCTCCGGTTTTTTCGGATAGCACGCGAAGCCCTCGTAATCGATGCCCTTGGCGGTCGGCGGTGTCGTATCGAGAAGATGGAGAACGCTCTCATAGCGGATGCCGTCCACACTGAAGGCGATGGTATAGTCGCCCGGCTGGTCCATCTTGATGGTGCTTAAAGGGGTAAGGAGAGTGGCGTCCTTTTCTCCAAAGGCAAAAGAACTGACGTCCGGCTTCTTGCTGCCGGCCTCTCTTGTAACTTCCGGATAGATCCCGATGACCTGAAGCTGCGTCGTCGCTGTCGAGATATTGCCGCCAAGGTCGCGGCAGGTCAGGGTAATGTCCTGCATGCCCACATGTTCAAAGTCCGGTTCGGTCTGAAAACCGACCGTGCAGGCTGTCTGGTCGTCCATGGAGACGACGAAATCCTCCGCGGTAAGCGGGATGCCGAACATCGTCGACTTCGGAGATGCGGAGATCTGCGGCGCGACCGTGTCTGTCACGACGAGTCTGGAAGAATAGGTCTTCTTCCCGATCTGGATCGTAATGGGGTATTCTCCCGGAACGCAGACATCGTAAGCAGATGTTCCGTACTGGAACGCTGCGCTCTTCTTATCTTTTTTGAAACGGACGAAGTCGGATGCACTGACCGGAGTTCCGGCTTCCACCGAGCACTCCTTATATACCCGTTTTTCTTTATCGATATAGATGTTCAGCGCCATCAGCGCTCCGAGAAGCACTACGACAGCGATTGCAATGCCGATGATCCGGCGGCGCAAGGCTTTCTTCATCTTTTTATCGTCCTCCGTTTAGAAGATCCGATCTGAACTTCACTCTGATCGAGCGAAATTCAAATTTTTCTTATACTACTATATCACGCTTAGCCGTTTTCGGCACCTGCCGATTGCGGCAGATCCGCGAGCACCTTCATCGACCATCCCGCGTCGATGAGCTCGTATTCCGTCGACTCTTTTTTCGGAAGTCTGTCCGAGAACATGGAGACGACCTCATCGTAAAGGCCTTCCGGGAACTCCGCCCACAGTCTTCTTCCGTCTTTTCCGAAAATGGTCAGGCCGTTTTTCCCGTTCTGCTGCTCGAAAAGAACCAGCACCGCTTCAAATCCCGGTGTCTGCTTGATGAACTGGGCAAACACGAATGCTTTGGAAAGCTCGACGAACCGGTCATCGAGGCCGGCGTCCGCGATCTTGATCTTCTCGCTGAGCTCATGGAGATTTCGGACTGCTCTCATGGTGCAGACTTTCGCCGCCTTGAGCATATCCGCCGACCAGGTCTTCTGCTGGGCATTCAGTGCCTGGAGAGCTTCCTCGGTCTGATCCGGAAGAAGATAGATCATAAGGGCTTTGCCCATATCGTCGTAAAGAAGAGGATATGTGACCGACATGGTCTCCTTGCAGTCCGGGCAGGTATAGTGGAAGAAAGATCCGTCGAGGATCTTCTCTTTTTCTTCAGGATGCAGGGAAACATTCACGCAGGCCCGAAGGGTCAGTTCGCTTTTTTTGCCGCAGCGGGCGCATGTGATCTCCGCCTTCACGGGCTTGTACTGCTCGTTCTCGCCCGGCTTGAGATCAAATTCCATCTTCTCATCGGACTTCGCGCCCGATGCTGTTTCTTTACTCATTGGAAAGACCTTCCTTTTATCTGTTTTGTTTCATCTTGTAGCAGAACGCCGCTACGCCCTGGCAGATCTTCATCTGGTAATCCGAATCCGACAGGAGCCTGTCGTCTTCACTGTTCGTCATGAATCCCATCTCCAGAAGGAAAGACGGCACGGAAGTCGCCCAGTTCAGGCCGCTGTAGCGGGTCGAAGCATCACATCCTCTGTACTTGGAACCGGTTGCTTCGGCAAGGCAGTTGCCGAGCCAGTTGCCCCACTTGACCTGACTGTCCGCAAGTTCGCCACGGCTGCATACGAATACACCGATACCGCGGGAAGAGGAACTGTCGCCGGCATCGCAGTGCAGGCGCAGGAACACATCCGCATTATTATCCACGGCGATCTGGGCACGCTCGACATTACTGATGTCCACGTCATTGCTGGTTCGGGTCATGATGACCGTCGCGCCCATGCCCTGGAGCACATCTCTCATCTTCAGACCGATCTCCAGGACCACTTCATATTCAGGTCTTCCGGTCGAAACGCCCTTCGTTCCGGCGGATACTTTCGCTTTTTTTTCATCTGACCACGGAGCTACCGATTCCGTATCGGAATTGGCATGTCTCTGATGGCCCGGGTCGATCACGATGACCATTCCGGAAAGATCGTAAGAAGTGCCGGGATTCGGTGTCGTTTTCGTAGGCTCTGGTGTCGTCTCCGGAACCGTCGTCGGCTCCGCTGTGGTTTCTGTCGTCGATTCTGTCGGCTCCGGCGTCGCTGTCGGTTCCGGTGTTGCGGTCGGCTCCGGACTCGGCGTCGGGGTTTCTGTCGGCGTCGGTGTTTCCGTCGGGGTCGGGGTATCTGTCGGAGCCGGTGTCGGTTCCGTCGTGCTTTCTTCTGATGTTGAGGACGTCGCCTCGGTCGCCGTGATCGAAGGCGGCGTTTCCGATGAATCTTCCGTCAGCGTCGTCGTGACATTCGTCGGATCTTTTCCATTCGAAAGAGACTCCTTCGTCTCAGCGGATTTCTTCCACGGGCCGATCAGGAAAAGCAGTGCGACGGTAGTGATTACCAAAAGACAGGTGATGACCGTCATGATGCTCAGCATTCTTTTGTTTTTCTTCATGTTTCAACCTCAATCGCAGCTTCGGTCAGCTTAGAGCCGTCCGGGTTATATATCTTCAGTTTCAATGGTCCTTTACTTACCTTTTCCATATCGATCAGGATGTGCGCACAGTCGGAGTTGATCATGACGGCGGTGCCCTCATCCACTTTCCTGCCGGAGCCGTCCTCCAGCTCATATGCAAAAGTCATATATTTCCAGAACGAGTACGTCGAGAAATAATAATATACTATTTTACTATCTTTCGGAACTTTTGTAATGACATCTATGCCATCTTGATCCGTACACCAGTTTTCCACCAGGATCGCCGCGATCGTGCTGTCCGTCTTGAATTCTTCGCCTTTTCCGATCATGAGGAACTCCGTCTCCCAGATAACGTTTTCTGTCATATCTGTCACCGTCAGGCGGTAAGACCCTGTCTCCTTCGGCACGAAGCCGTCAAAGTCCAAACGTGTTTTCAGGTCGGATATGGTAAAAGATCCGGAATGCACCTGTGTGCCGGAGGGGTCGTTATCGTCGAATTTCCGGATCTCATATCCGGCGATCATACCTGCTTTGACATACGGGACTTCCACTTCGGCGCGCATGATCTTATCGCCCACATGGAAGCCGGGCGTCAACTTACCGTTTTCATCCAGCATGGAGATCTTCGTTACGCTCATCTGCACCGGGATCGCCTCTTCATCGCTGTAGATCTGAATACAGCCGACCGAAATGATCGAGCCGTTTCCGTCGTAGACATAGCAGGCGATCCAGCCGACCGGAAGCTTATATCCGGGCTCCCAGACGCACTTGATCAGGTTCGAGTTTCCGGAGATCTGATATTCCCCGATGTATACATTACTGTTTTCATCATTGAATTCAAAAGTGATCTTCTCGCCAATACAGTTCTCCCACGGCACGACCGTAAAGAGGATATATTCATCCGATTCGTGGTAGCCGAGAACCTCGTTAAAATCCTTATCGTACCAGGCATTGGAAAACTCGGTGATCGTCATGGCCGTCGGCTTTGCGGTCGTCGTCGGCGCGACATCAAAATGCAGATCATCTAAAAACGAGAACATCCCGCTGATCACCGAATCGACGCTTTCCGCTTCGATCAGCCAGTTCTTCGAAAAGACCAGTTCAACGTCATAGCGGAGTTCTTTTTCCTTCGCTTCCTTTACCGCATTGGCTACTTCCGTGATGGAGCTGTCGCTGCTGATCTTCTTCTGGAGATCTTTTATATCGAAATAGGAAAATATAAGGACAGCGGTGCCTGTCTCTTCAGCTTCGTCACAGGAGACCTTTTCGACCGAAAAAGAGATCCTTTTTCTGGCCGCCTCCAGGATGCTTTTTACCTCGGAATCCTTATAGCCCTTGAGCTTTTCCAGTTCCGTGCTCTTGCCGCTTATGAGCTTATCTATCTTGTCATATTTTCCAATTTTATAATACGCACCAAAATCATCCAGCATGGATTCGGCTTTCTTATTCACGTCATCCTTACCGGTAGATTTCTTCGAAGTTCTGCACCCTCCCAAAAACACCGACATCATCATGACACAGGCCAGCGCCAGTGCCTGAAATCTCAACTTGCTCATGGTGGTCCTCCTTTTTCTGCTGCTTCTAGTTTGCGCCTTCACGGGAAAAGAAGCAAGCAGGACTATTTCTTTTTCGTTAAGTTATTTTGAAAATTCCATCAAACTGTAATCAAAAGACTTTTTTATTCCTCTGCTCCTGTGTTATTATTTGTATGGTTGGTTATCTTCATTGAAGTTATGATCTACTTGGGGGGAAGGGAGCAGTTTTTCTTTCATGAAACTGTCGGAATTGACAAAATACAAGAACATCACCATCCAGTGCCATGACAATCCGGACCCGGATGCGATCGCTTCAGGCTTCGCCCTATATAGATACTTTAAAAGTCATAGATGCAACGTTCGCCTGATCTACAGCGGTCAGACCAAAATCACCAAAGTCAATCTCACCATGATGATCGAGATGTTCCGCATCCCGATCGAGTACTGCGTCTCCAACTTCGGTTCCTGTGATCTACTGATCACGACCGACTGCCAGTATCGCTCCGGTAATGTGCGCTTTTTCCCTGCGCCGGTCGTCGCCGTGATCGACCACCACCAGTTCTGCGGGATCGACGTAGATTACTCCTATATCCAGCCGAATGTCGGCTCCTGCTGCACCTTGATCTGGCAGCTGTTCCGTAACGAGGGCATCGATATCAACAAAGACCCGATCTGTGCCACTGCTCTTTACTACGGACTTTACTGTGACACGAACCAGTTCAGTGAACTTTATCACCCGCTCGACAGAGATATGCGTGATGCGCTGGCATTTGACCAGTCCGCTGTCGTGCGGCTTTCGAACTCGAATCTTTCCTTAAGCGAATTATCCATCGCCGCACAGGCATTAAATGACTTCACCTTTGACAGCGAGCTGCGCCTCGTGATCGTACAGGTAAAGCCCTGCGACCCGAATATTCTGGGTCTCATCTCCGACTTCCTGATCCAGGTCGACCGTGTGGATATCTGTATCGCCTATAACGAAACATATACAGGTTACAAACTTTCGATCAGAAGCTGTATCAAGGAGACCAAAGCCAGCGAGCTGGCCGAATTCATTACCGAAGGCATCGGCCACGGCGGCGGACATAAGAACAAGGCCGGTGGTTTCATCAGTAAGGATGAATATGCTTCCAAGTATGGTCCGAAGCGCATGATGCAGTTCCTGCGCGAGAAACTGACGAAATATTCCGGCGAGTGCGAGATCCTTCGTGCCGGTGTCGATAAGGTCAGCGTGGAAGGCTGTCACCGTTTCCGCAAAAAGAGGATCCCTGTGGGCGTCGTTTTCTGCAAGGACTTCGTATCTGCCAACACACCTCTTCTGGTACGTACACTCGAAGGCGATATCGATATCAATGCCAATGCCGACACCTGCATCATGGTCGGTGTCTCAGGCGATATCGTACCGATCTCCCTCGACCGTTTCAAAGAGACCTACGATATGTGCAGTGCCAAGTCGAATGTTTCTTCGGAATACCGTCCGACGATCAAGAACTTAAGATCCGGCGAGACCTTCGATCTTGTAGATCACATCCGTTCCTGCATCACCAAGGGTTCGGAATATGTCTACATGAAGCCGATCACAAGTTCCGTCAAGATCTTCACCGTATGGGATGCCAATAACTATGTGCGCGGCACCGAAGGCGACTATATCGCCATCCGTGAGAACGACCTTTCGGACTTCTATATCGTGGAAAGAGATCTTTTCAAGCGGACATACGAACCGGCGGACAAGTGATCAGCCGAAGAGACCTTTCTTCACGATATCCGATTCTCTGACGCCCTGAAGATAGATACCGTCATCCAGATCGATCGAATACCCGCCGTTAAGGTCAAGATCCTCGATCGTTCCTGATACGAGTTTGCCATAGCGCCGTACATTTACGCGTTCTCCGATATGAAACTTCCTCGGTTTGCTGCTCCAGGAGCGATACTTCTCCTGGGGCTCTTTTCTTCCGCTCGCTTTCTTAACGATCTCACTGGCCACGAAGAGCGCTCCGAGATGACCCAGAAGTCCCGGTTTCTTTCCGGATGTATCGGCATAATCATAAGAATCGTCATATTCTTCCTCGTCCTCTTCATCAAAGGCGTGTGTCTTCTGCTTATTATCGATCTGATAAAGCAGCTCGTCATCTACACTATATTTCAGATCCTGAAGCTGCGTCTCCGTAAAGTGCACATTATTCTTGAAGGAATGGGCCATCACGTCGGTCATGAGCTTGCTGTCCACAGCCTCGCTCAGCTCCATGACCTGTTTTGCTGTGAAATATCCGCCCGCTTCCATGATGGACCGCAGAACTTTCTCGCACGTCCGTTCGTCGCAATTCTCGGCGATGTACTTGATCTCATTGAACTTAAGGTTTCTGCCTTTTTCCGAATTCATAAGAATGAGATCGGCCATATCTTCCTGAGATTCAGAGTTTTCACAGATCTCGATCAGATCCATATTACTGATCGAGGTTCCGCAGCGCTTCGCATATCCGATCACTTTTCGCAGGAAATCTTCGCTGACATATTCGGACAGATCTTTTATATCCGAAGAAGTAACCTGAATACCATTATCCATCGAACACTGGAGCACTTTCTCAAGGTCCATATCGTTATAGGTTTCCGAAAACTCGATCAATTCCTCTACCTTATAGAGTTTCCCCTGTGCGATCGAATACAGGATCGCGGAAGAAGCTTCCTCTTCCTTTCCGTATTCGCTGATCGTCTCTATATCCCTGTCTGTGAGATCCTTTCCTTTCTTACCGATTGCATTTATTATTTCCTGGCTCTCCGCCTTCATCTCGCAGCCGCAGTCGAGCAGCGTCTGGATCTCACTTTTTTTGAAAACAGTTCCATGAGCCCTTGCATAGTCTACCAGTTTCTGACCCATCTCATTGTCGACATAGTACTCCACGTAATTCACGATATCTTTTGCAGGAAACTCGATCCCGTCTTCCATCGCTTTGTTTAAGACCTTACAAAGGGTGTCGTCATCCACCAGTTCCGACACTTCACGGATCTGTGCCTGCGTCAGTTTCAGGCCGTTTTCCAAGGCTGTCTTAAGCGCCTTTTCATAAAGATCGCAGTTGACATATTCCAGTTCCCTGATATCAGAGAACGGAAAAGTACCGCCCTCCGAAATGAACTTGTCGTACACCTTTTCCAGTGTTTTTTCATCGGTAACTTCATATAGGGAAACGATCTGTTTGGGGGTGAACTTTGTGCCTGCCTCGAGTGAATTCAGAACAAGTTTGCTCGTAAGCTCCTCGCTTAAAAATCCTAAAGACAGAAGTTCTTTGGCGGAGAATATCACGCCTTTCTCACAGGCGGCAGAAAACAGGGCTTCTTCTTTTTCAGATGAAACAAAATCTGTAAGCTCGATGATATCTTTTCCTTTGGTGATAAACCCCTTCTCCAGGGAATAACAGGCGATCCTTTCCAAGTGGGCTTCATCTGTATAATCCGCCAATTGCTCTATGTCTTTGGCTGTGACAGGTTCGCCTTTTTCCATAGCCAGATCCAGAAGATATCCGATGCTTTCCTCATTTGCTCCGGCATCACAAAGCTGCGAAATGCTCTTGACATCAAACTCTACACCCTTCTCGACACACTTTCTGATCAGTGCTTCGCGGTTGGCTTCATCATCAAAATACATGTCGCAGATGTTTTTCGACGAGAACGGCACTCCCTTCGCCATAGCATCTTCAACAAGCATATTTACACAAGTATCGGGGAAATCGGAATAGTCCGAGAATCTGACAATGTCAGCTGCAGTAAAATTGACTCCAAGGGAAAGGAGCTTTTCGATGAAATACTGCATCTTCTCTCCGGGAAGATCCATCAGAAGAAGCTTCAGTTCTTCTTTCGTACCAACTTCTTCCAAAGAAGAAATGTCCTCGAATGAAGGACCTTCCTGTGTTTCATTTGCCAACTTGTAGAATTCATCCCACTTCATCAGGCACCACCCCGTCGATCAGCAGTTGCGCATACCCTTAACGATTTCATTATACAACGCAGATCTATGCTAATAAATGATGAGAGAGATTATCATGATCCAGATTGAACGAAAGATGTTCTCAATATATGGTAATATGTTTTTAGACATCAGTGATTCTGCCACGACGAAGTTATATTTTTCTGGGAGGAAGACTATGTTCGACTCAAGAAAGCAACTTGTATTATCGATAACACTTCTTGTTGCTTTCTTTATTCTCAACAGTTGCACGAACAGTAAATCAAGCCAAATGCGGGAAGAATCACACTTAACAGATCCATCGTATGATTCATTATCAATGTCCGACACGGCAGAAAACATCCAGCAAAAATCAGATAATAACACATCCGTATCAGATGGGCCTTCCGAGGAGAGCAATGAATTCTCAATACCCAAGGCTATATCGGATGCATCCAGGCGAATAGAATATGATGGTATCTCTAATCTTGATGGATACATGAAGTATGTAAATGACAGTCTTGCAAGTGAAACTCTCGAAGTTCCCATTTATTATGAAGACGATATTCTCTTCAACAATAATAGATCTTTTGAACTTAACAACGACGCTGCATGGACAATCGGTCTTTCAGGAAACTGGCCTAACTATCCCGGTTTGATACTATACTGCTATCCTACCTCTGCGATTCGCCAAAGAGATGATGGATGCATATACTTTATGTATGAGACAGACACTGGGTATCGACTTTACCTTTTCTTCTTGAAAGACTTTGATGGACTTCGCTTGAGAGGCTATCCGATTTTGATTAAAAAAATCCTTTCGTCTAAGGACTTTGCCTCTATAAAGGTTGGAGATCCCATTTCTAAGGTTGAGGCAATAGATCCGGTTGCTACATTACACAAAAAGCAACTCGTTAATATTTGGCACATTGACCCAGCAACTTCTAAACACAACTCAGACAACGGTCATCCATGCACATCCCTTCACTATCTGTCGGACGGGCTACTGAAGATAGACTATGAAATGCTTGATACAGGTGACTTCTTGGTTTCAAACATATCAATACACAAGGACTATGTTATTACAGATCTTATTGGAGAAAAGATCAGTCACTATATTCTAGAAAATGACCTGCCTAATAACGATTGATTTTGGCAAGATAAAGTACTGGGTCCAATGTTCATCGTGAAATGACGAGAACAAAAAAAGATCATCCCTTGCGAGATGATCTTTGGCTCCTCCAGTAAGACTCGAACTTACGACCCTGCGGTTAACAGCCGCATGCTCTACCGACTGAGCTATAGAGGAATATAATCCGGCAGCGATCTATTTTCCCGGGCCGTCTCCAGCCAAGTATCTTGGACACTGACGAGCTTAACTTCTGTGTTCGGTATGGGAACAGGTGTGGCCTCGCCGTAATAACCACCGGAATGGTTGAGGGTCTTTAAGCTGCACCCTCAAGACTGCATAGAAAACTATAACACATTTGGGGGAAGATTGGAATGAGAATCTTCAAATGTTCTGGTTTAGATTTGAAATCTTGAGAAACCTAACTTGTGGTCAAGTCCTCGGGCATTAGTACCGGTCAGCTGAATACATTACTGCACTTACACACCCGGCCTATCAACTGGTAGTCTTCCAGGGCCCTTACCAAAAAGAGGGAAATCTCATCTTGAAGCTGGCTTCACACTTAGATGCCTTCAGCGTTTATCCAATCCAAACATAGCTACCCAGCTGTGCCACTGGCGTGACAACTGGTACACCATAGGTTTGTCCATCCCGGTCCTCTCGTACTAAGGACAGCACTCCTCAAATTTCCTACGCCCACGATAGATAGAGACCGAACTGTCTCACGACGTTCTGAACCCAGCTCGCGTACCACTTTAATCGGCG
>JAEEGH010000444.1_pt1 | contig 172277 bp, 146 predicted proteins | sample 9134181 | NCBI WGS metagenome assembly JAEEGH01 (sample SAMN16246544, study PRJNA631951) | gut metagenome | biome: gut microbiome; feature: rumen; material: DP-attached | host: Bos | place: Iran: Karaj | collected 2018-10 | reverse complement strand
GAACATGGTGGTAACGGGAGTGGCGTGCTCCGCATCACGTATCACTTTTGAGGTATCCGCTCCGTTCTTTTTCAGATAATCCACTATCATATCTCCTGCCGGATCAGTACCCAAAGTACAGAGTATGCCGGTGCGCATGCCGAGCTTAGCTGCTGCCACAGCCTCATTTACAGCCTCTCCGCCCACATTCAGTGTGCCCGATACAGCAGTAAACCCTGAAGCCGATACCGGCTCCGGATTAAAGCCTTTAATGATGGAATCCACCAGAGCCATACCGATACACAGGATGTCGGGGTTATTGTCTGCAGCGTTATTGTCTATAGGGTTGTTAACCATAGCTTTCTCCATACTTAATATATTAAAGCCTTCCCCTATAAGGGGAAGGTGTCGCCAAACGGTGACGGATGAGGTGTCACTTATTTCGTTAAAGGTTTTATCGACCTGTCAAGTATCCCCTGCAGCCATGCAAGGAGTATCCCGTAATTGGTGACCGGCACTCCCTGGTCCTCTGCGCTCTTTATGCGGCTACTTATCTCACGCTCGTTCAGCATACAGCCTCCGCAGTGGATCACTGCCTTATACTTATCAAGCTCGAGCGGGAATTCATTCCCCGATACCGTATCAAACTTCACATCAAATCCAAGCTTATTTCTTAAGCCGTTAGGTATCTTCACGGTACCTATGTCATTACACTGGCGGTGATGCGTGCAACCTTCGGCTATAAGCACCCTGTCTTCGGGAGTAAGGGTCTTTATCGCATTTATACCCTTAAGAGCACTGTCAAGGTAACCCTTATAACGTGCTAGAAGGATAGAGAAGGATGTAAGCATTACCTCATCGGGTACATCTGCCGCTACCTTCTTAAATGCCTGGCTGTCGGTAATTACAAGCTTGGGAGGATGCTTTAATTTCTCCAAAGCCGCCGTTACTTCTTCCGGCTGTACACACAGAGCCATGGCATGCTCGTCTATGATATCCCTTATCATCTGTACCTGAGGAAGTATCAACCTGCCCTTAGGTGCAGACTCATCCTGGGGCATAACAAGCACCAGCATATCGGAAGGCGATATAAGGTCAGCCACCAGCCTCCTGTTTGACACATTGGGCTTAACTGAGGCTATAAGCTCTTTTAATTCCCATATGTTAGTCTTTTTAAGAGCAGATACCCTGATTATACCGGCAGGCTTGGCGGACACAGAGGCAAGGGAAGTTTCTGCATTCTTTACCGACTCGTCTGTACTACCCGCTGAACTGTTTCCCGCACTTAAAGCTTCCCCGCTCAGATCACTCTTATTAAGCACCACCACATAGGGTACATTTTTCTTTCCTAAGGTGTCACATATCTTTACATCATCTTCCGTGAGCCCTGTACTGTCATCTGTGACCAATATCCCTATATCGGTCTTGTTCATAACCTGCAGGGTACGCAGTACTCTCTGTTTTCCAAGCTCTCCCTCATCATCATAGCCGGGAGTGTCTATGATCATGACAGGACCTAAAGGGAGCAGCTCCATGGACTTATATACAGGGTCCGTAGTCGTTCCCATCACTTCCGAAACTATCGCCATCTGCTGATCCGTTACCGCATTCACCAGACTTGATTTTCCCGCATTTCTTTTGCCGAAAAATGCTATGTGCGTTCTGTCCGCACTTACTGTATCATTTAATCCCATAATTATCCTTTCTCATCTACGGTGAAAATATATCCATCTATATCACTAATTATATTTTTTATTTTCTTTATTTGATTGTCGCTAGCCACTGTAAACACAGGTCTTATGTAATTTTCATTTGAATTAGATATTCTTTCAGATCGCACATTTCCATCGAATATCTGTGAAGCCCATGTATCATCCCCACCATATGCATCTGAACGCAACCAAACATATTTTTTGATAGGATATTCTGATACATCAGATATGTAGGCCCCTTCTATATCATTATCAATGTATAAATCATAATCATTGCATTCTGATAAAGAAAGGGAAAAAACATGACGATACACTGTTTCAAACACAGGATATTCCGGTCCAATTAATTTTGAACAATATTCATGAGTATGTATCTTTATGGGAGTGTTCTTTATTATCTTTTTCATACTATCAGAATACATATTAAACAACTCATTCTCCATAAAATCATCAATTACACTTCCCGGATAATATGAACCACCTGCTCCATATATGTTACAATCTCTAAACATCATCTCTTTTGGATATACCTCTTCTCTCATAAGAAGCACTGTGTTTTCCCCATAATTATCCGTCTTAATAACTATATATGGAACATACTCCCTTCCTTCACGTACATACACTTTATTGTCAACTTTTCTCGGATTTCCATGTACAATATCCGCTATAACCTTTGGTGGATTGTTAGCATATTTAGGATCCGGTTCCTGATTTTTCCTTTTAATATAATTGTATACTATCATAAATCCCAAAATAACAACAATTATAGCCAAAGCTGCTATGGTGATGAATTTTATTAATCTATTCATCTCCTTATCACCTTCAGACATTTTATCACCTCATATCACTAAAAAAGGCCACAACAAATAAATGCTGCAGCCTAACTATCAATACCATTATGCTTTGCCAGGAGTACAGCGACACAATCTACTGACTTCCAACTTTGCGTCCCAAGGTCACCCTTGGTTTGCCTATATAGAAATTAAACCATATAATCGGAGATAAATCAAGCACGATTTATTTTCCATTACCTGCAAACCCTGTACCTGCAGCCGATACGGGTGAGAATATCTTGTTTGCCTGCTCATCGGTAAGGGTGATTCCGAATACTTCCTTGTAGTATGTCTTTGTCTCCGCAGTGATATCTATATCCTCAAAAAGTGTGGGATATGCAGTCTTTGCGAGCCAGAGCAGAGTAACGGGCGTATCAACACCACAGGTATAGCTTCTGTACATACCGAGAGGCATCTTATAAACCTGTTTGTTCTTTACAGCGTCTATCTCACTCCAATCGTAGCTTCCGACAGTGTTGTTATATAAGTCGTCAGGCTTAGCTGTATTAAAATTGGTGATGAATATCAGCTCGGGATTCCATGCATATATCTGTTCCATATTGACTGCTACGGAGTTATCCTTTTCAAGCTCTTCTGCCGCATTCTTGGCTCCGATGGCATCACACCACCACTGTCCGAAGAACTTCTTGCCGCTGGTCATGATATTTGAATCGGAATACTGGAACAGGAAAAATGCCTTAACTTTATCTGCATCGCTTAAACCTGCCACTCTTTCCTGTACCATCTTGTAGGTTTTCTCGGAGTACTCTCTTACTACCTTTGACTTATCGTTATCGGGGAATATCTGTACCAAGGTATCTATCCACTGATTAAGTGTCTCTATGGCATCATAGCCCCACTTTCCGGGGGATATACCTATAGCGGGGATACCTGCGTTCTTATATGCTTCTCCCTCTTCCTTGCTGCCTGCACTGTAAAATACAACATCAGGGTTCAGTTTTAAAAGTTCCTCGATATTAACATTGGTACCGTCTATGAAGTTGGTCTGTGCGTTAAGGATAGCCGGATACAGCTCGCCCAAGAGGCCGTTCTTCGCAGCACTCATACAGGGAGGTGCCATACCTACGATCTTGTCTGCAGAATCAAAGAATACCGCAAGTACAGAAGCCATAGGATAGATATCTGCTACGACTACACGCTCAACCTTGTTTGGTACTTCTACCTGGTTGCCTGCATGGTCGGTCACTATATGTGTACCATTAGGGTCTAAAGTATCAGGCGCGGGTGTTGTTACGTTCTGTTCACCTTCATTACCGGTCTGGGTTGTGTTGGTGTCATTGTTTGCAGCCCCTGTGGGGTTGGTGTTTTCTTCCTTGTTGTCGGAAGAACATGCCGCAGCTCCAAAGCAAAGAGCTAAGGCTAAGATAAGTGCAATTACTTTTTTCATTTTATATACTTCCTTTCCTAAAACATACATTTTGATAACCATCCGGTATCCGTTATAAGATCCGGTATCTCATCCCTGTAAAGCCTTCCGGAAAATGCTTCATGCGGAAGCCTTATCAGCTTTTTATTTTTTAACAGCGGTTTAAACAGCGGATCGGCTATGACCGTACAAGCATCAGGTGCTGTTAAAAGTGCATCCGCTATCCCATCCTCGTCGAGGTCGGTTGATACTATCACTCCGATATTACGCCCTGTTTTTTGCTTAAGGTACTCTGCTAAAGAGTATGAGCTTACCGCTTCTCCTATGATGATGCAGTCGCAGTCTTTATAGCTTACTTCTACAGGAGTATATCCTTCCGCACCAAAGCGGACCGTAATATCAATATCTTCTCCGCCTACAGGTATTCCTGCCTTAAAAGGTATGCCAAACTCTTCCTTCATCTTTTTAGCGGCACTTATGCCGGCTTCAGATACCACTATGTTAAGTCCTGCTTTGGGAGCTTCAAGTATTTCTTCCATACTGCTTCCCATAGCCCAGGTCGAGATAACTTTATATCCTTTTGCTTCATAATAAGTCTTTATGGCTTTATCGCTTCCGTTTATTGAGAAATCAAGAGGCGTAAGGCCTAATATATTTACGGATTTCTCATTATCTGCTCCGAGACCGTCTCCTGATCCTTCACTCATCGTCTGCTTTGATCCATAATTGTCCGACACTATATCCGTAAGTGCCAGAAACGCCTCCGATACTCCGTGCACATACGACCTCATCCCCGTAGTCTTAAAACCGTACGTCTTTATACCTGTCCTGCTCTCAACCACCCTCGCAGCAGCATCGGCATCAAAACCCGTCATGGCTGGAATGGTGGTCCCTACTATGGCTATGAATCGGGGATGAAGCTCTGCGGCTGCATTCACGATATCATCTATCAGCCGACTGTCATCTCCCATGATGGCTTCTATCTCCGTGAGCCCCGAAATATACACCATGCTGTCCATATCGTACCAACGCGGCTCATCATGCGTGGTGTAAGTCGAATTACAGCCCGATGCATCATGCATGACGATGAGGCCTCCCAGCTCGTACAGTGCCGAGCATACACCGAAGGCGTCAGCCGAATATGTTGAAATAAAACCTGCTGTCTGTTTCATCTTTCACCTCACCCGAGCCCGCAGCTGCCGCAGCCCATGCCCTTTATCTGTACCAGTTTACGCATTTCTTTTTTTTCTGAAAAAGCTTCGCGCATTAGTTTTAGTCCGTCGGTTACCGCTTCATATCCGAACATTCCGCCGCCTTCAACTACATTTACAAAATGGTCGGTATTAAGGAAATATGCAGCTTTCTGGCCTATGGCAAGCCACTTCTCTTCCGTATCCGCCTCATGTGCCATAAATCTGGACATCACATTTACTGTAGCATAAAGCTCCAGATCAGGGTAATTCTCCTTTAAGAACTCATAATCACCCTTCTCCTCACCGGTAAAGCTGTCAAGGTATATGCGCTTCACATTAAACCCGTGAGTTAAGAGCTGTTTGGCCACGGATGTCGGACGCGGACAGAATGTATAATCGATAGCTATCGGAGTATCCCCGATAATCTCATAAGTCTCCTTAAACGCTTTCTCGCATTCGGCTTTTTTCTGTACGAAGAACTTATCAATTGTATTCTCTGAGCTCTGGCTATTCTCACCGGCTATAGTTTCGAAATCCTTTGCCATATCATCACATTCAGCTTTAAGCGTCTTCAAGGCCTCATCAATCTCTTCATAATCCCAGCTGTAAGGCAGGTACAGGTGCTTTCCGCCCAGTCTTTTGGCCAGTTCTTCCCCGCCTGCTTTTGCCGCAGGATAATAACTGATGTAGATACTGCTTTCCGCCATCTGCTGATACTCTGCGTAAGTTTTACATGATGTGATCTCATGTATCTTTATCCCGTATGCCTCAAGTATCTTTATGAGGTCGGAGTTATTGTCCGTAGGTAAGTCGTTTCCTATGATGGCTGCAGATTTTGGATTTATACTGCAGGGCTTAAGCAGTGCATACAGCTGCCTTCTCATGATCTGGTCAGGTGTAAGCCCGCTCTTTCTGAGCGTGGGATTCATGTAACAGTCCACGAAGTCTATATCCGGAAAACGTTCCCTTAATGTACCGAACATTACGTTCCAGTCACAGCCCGTAAAATGATGCACACAGCTCGTATATACAAGTACTGCGGGCGGAGTTTTGGGAAGCTTGTTAATGATATCCGTCACACCGTCTATCAAAAGCTCCTCTAAGTTCCCCTCCAGCAGGTTGTTCTCCCTTACCTCTACTGTTGAGAAACGGTCCATGGCATTCATCTCTGCCGCAGTGAGCACTACGCCCCTCAAGCAGCTGGCCGCACATACAAATATCTCATGAGCTTCCGGTACCAGCATACCGGTATGCACGATGTTCCATGTACCTCTGGCAGGTGAGGAATATTCAAGTCCTCCCGCAAAAGGAGATGGGAACTGTGCGTCTCCCATTTTTACTATGGCACTTTCTATATTAGCTTTGTTTTCGCCAAGTTTTTTTAACATTTTTACACCTCATCAGTCAGAGATAAGCTTCCTTGCAAGTACCCTGTACTCTTCAGCCATACTGCTCTCAGGGAAAGCTTCGATGACTGTTTTTCCGAGTTCTTCGGCTTCAGATACTGTCTCGCTTCTGGTAAGCTTGCCTATCACTTCAGTCTTAAAGTCATCCGCAAGCTCCTGTACTTTTTCGTCCTCGTTCTTCACGTTGTGCCTGTTAAGTATCAGTCCGCCCAAAGATGCATAGCCTTTTTCCCTGAAGCTGTCCACCGCCATAGCTATGTTCGCTGCGGCATGTATGGCCATATTTTCACCTGAGGTGATGATATATACCTTATCCGCATAGCCTGCTCTCATGGGCATGGAGAATCCGCCGCAGACTACATCTCCGAGTACGTCGTAGAGTACCACGTCAGGCTTAAATACTTCGTATGCCCCTTTTTCTTTCAGCTTATCAAGTGCCGCTATGATACCTCTGCCTGCACATCCCACACCGGGTGTGGGGCCGCCTGCTTCCACGCAGATGACACCGCAAGCTCCCTTTACTGCCATTTCTTCCAGTGTGAAGTTATTCCCTTTTTCGCGGATAAGATCAAGTACAGTTTTTATCTTATTATCACCCGAAACACCCCCGCGAAGAGCCAGAGTGGAGTCCGCTTTGGGGTCGCAGCCAATCTGCATTACCGTATATCCTTCTTTTGCAAGGGCTACTGCCACATTGGACACTGTGGTCGATTTACCTATGCCGCCCTTTCCGTATATCGCTATTTTTTTCATATGCGTTGCCCTTTCTTTTTGCTTACATTATGATACCCTGTCAATAAACACCTCATCAGTCTGCTTCGCAGACAGCTTCCCCTCAAGGGGAAGCCTCATGTGACAGACAGAACCGTCCCTATTGTCAGCCCCATTGTCAGATTATTTCTTGCCGGTAACATAAAGCGGTATGATGTTTTTTATGGTCTCGCCGTCCACCTGCATCTCATTTATGACGGCTCTGACACCGAATACTTCTTCTATATTTTCCGCATTGACTACCTCTGCAGTATCTCCAAATATCGGCTTCTCTCCGCCTAAGATAAGGGAACAGTCTGCCTTCTGCAATGCATGCTTAGGGTAATGTGTGTTAAATATACAGCTGATGCCCTTTTCCTTCAGCTTATCCATAGTATTAAGCACTATCAGCTGATTTCGAAAGTCGAGTCCGGATTCGGGCTCATCCAAAATCAAAAGCTCCGGATCGGATACAAGTGCTTTAGCTATAAGTACCATCTGAAACTCACCGCCGCTTAAGGAATTGCATCTGCGGTCACGAAACTTTATTATCCCAAGCTCCTCCAGTATCTTTTCTGCCGCTTCCTTATCCTCCTTGCGGGGTGTCCCGAAAAATGCTATATGACCGGATCTACCGAGCAGCACATTTTCAAATACCGTAAAAGAGCTTGTTGCCATTCTCTGCTGAGGCACATAGCTTACCTTTTCCCAGAACTCTTTGGTGCTCATAGCCGATGTAGGTTTTCCGTCTATCATACATGTTCCTGACGAGAGTTTAAGCATTCCCATGAGGCACCTTAAAAAGGTGGTCTTTCCGCTTCCGTTAGGTCCCAGTATGGCCAATATCTTTCCTGCATCAAGCTCAAGGTTCACATTCTTAAATATGAATCTGTCCTCGGCACCTTTGGAACTACCCGGATATGCGAATGACACATTTTCTGCTTTTAATCTCATAAGCTTATCACCCTCCTTTTCGAGTTTAATAAACTGATAAAGAAGGGAGCACCTACTATAGCGGTAAGTATGGATACCGGTATCTCGGCCGCCGATATGGACCTCGCCAGAGTATCCACTGCCACCATAAACGCTGCACCTATACTTACGGATGCCGGGATAAGCTTGGCATTATCCTGTCCCCATATCAGCCTGCACATATGAGGTACTATAAGCCCTACCCAGCCCACCTGTCCGCACATGGATATGACCGATGCGGTCATGGCTGTAGCGCATATTACAACAAGTGACCTTAACAGCTTTACATTTGTGCCCGATGCGATAAGTTCATCCTCGGATAATGCGAGCAGGTTTATACGCCAGCGCAATAAGAATATTATAATGATGCCTACGATAATAACAGGTGCGCCCAGTGCCAGTTTACTGTATCCCGTACCGCTTAAGCTTCCCATAAGCCAGTATGTTATGGCAGGAAGCTGTGACTCCGCATCCGCCAGGAATTTAACGAGTGATACAAGTGCCGAGAAAAGTGCTCCCACCATGATACCGGATATAACCAGTACCGCAGGCCCGTGATCCCTGCCTGAAGCTGCAGCCTTAGTAAAAAATACTGCTGCTATACCCATACCGAACGAAAGGAGCTGCACGCCTATCATGTTGAATCCGAGCAGTAAACCTAAAGCCGCTCCGAAACTTGCTCCTCCTGCCACACCCATGGTATCCGGAGTAGCCAGCGGGTTAGAGAAAAATCCCTGAAAGCAGCATCCTGCAAGTGACAGGCCTGCTCCGCACAGAAGCCCGAGCAGTATCCTCGGAAGCCTTATATTCATTACCGTTATCCTGACATTGCCGGATATCTCCTTACTCCCGAAAAAGGTCTTAAACACATCTTGCGGACCTATCCCCATACGCCCTGCACAGATACATATGAGTGCGGTAACTATGGGTAATAATATTAAGATGACATAGGTTCGTTTTTTCACATCTGTCTCCTTATTATTCCAATCATCATACTGATCATGTCATTGCTCTTCGGTTATAATATTTGAATAATTGATCTTTGCCGATATGCCTGATAATCTGCCTATCTTTCCGGTCATGGCATTTATCTCATTCTCCGGTGCATCCATGGCCACGCATATGATGCTCACCTTTTTCTCCCTGTACGGAAGTCCCATCCTTCCGATGATATACTCCCTGTACTGAGAAAGAATCGTATTAAGTGTCTCGATATTGGACACGTCTTCAACTATTATGGATATTACGGCTACTCTCTTTTTCATGTCGTTCTGCTCCTGTTTTCAAATAAAAAAGCTGTATCCGCAAAAGATACAGCTTGTGTGCAAAGTTTTGTCATAGAGTAATGCCACTGAAAAAGGGAATCCCCGATTTCGGTGCCAGTCTTTATGTTTAGCCATATCTTTCACGTCAATATATATTATTTCTGTGTCAGATGTTATGTTGATTATACCTTATAAATATATTTTGTCAAGTGGGATTTTATCCTCTTCATTTATAATACATATATTTTCTTTAGTAATCATAAAGATTATAATAACTCACATTCCAGGAAAAACTATCTCCTGCATTGTAATACACTACATTGCTTGCATTATAATTTGATATCAAATAAACATAGGATGATGATGCAGGGTTTGAATCTCGAATAACATATGTAAAATCCATATTATTGGTGTCAAAAATATACCCGTTTACCACCATAGCATGAGTTGCTACACTCATATTGCCATTTCCATCATACTCATAGTGATCCCATCTAGACAATATCGGTCTGTCAGCCGAAATCTCAGTCATCGTCTGTGCTGCACTTAGCCCTCCCGTAATGCTTCCCGCTTTATGAGCAAACTGACCTATAATATTAATAGCATCAAATATGGTTCCTCCCAAACACATCATATATAAGTGATCATTATGTATTAAAGAGTGCGCTGAAGACATGCTAACATTATATCCAAAAAATTCACATATGGATACAGCCGCACATAGGTAACAATAATTTGCTAAGTTTGAATGATACGGAACTGATAATGTTTTTTGAGCAATAGCTCGATTATAATTTATTGGCTCTACAATTATAGTATCATTATAAATATTTACTATCTCAAATCGTTCTGTAGTCAAATGAGCCGAGCGGAAATCCATCAAATCAACCTTTTTCTTTGTTTCTTTATTACAATCACCTTCAACTAAATAATTCCATCCATCATTTCTTGACAAATAAATATTTCCATCATTTTCAACGAAAAAATAATCTCCATCAGGCAATTGATTCAAAATTGCAGAAAAATCCTCGCTATAGGAAATCGCTATCGTATCATTATACAGACCCACTTTAGCAACATACTTAAACGCATTATCGTACCCAATTAACAAATAGTAATAATCCTGAATTCCGATAATAGAAATCGGTGTTGCTACATAAAAGATCTCTTCTATCCCATCTGTAACAGACAAATTATTAGCTATAACCTGTATTTTGTCTACTAATTGGTCATTTATTGGATCATCTTCACTAACACTGGTTAAAAATCTAACAACCCTATTCCTATCAGTTCCATCTGCTGATGTTTTATAACTATTAAATGACATGGAGTTTAAAACAATTAAAACTATCACCAATATAATACTGATTTTCTTTCTCATTTTGCACCCATCCTTTCTAGTATAAACAACACCTTCTCTACTTAATACTTAATGCTTTTAATTCTGTACCCACCTCCTTTTTTTACAACCACTGCTTCATATTCGAAAACCAATTTTCCGGATATGATAAGTTCCGAGCGATCAATCAATCCCTCCGCATAATCCTGTCTGTTCTTTTTTATTTCTTCAACTCCAATTCCATGTCCTTTAATAAAATATTCTCCATTTGAATATTCTATTTCATCTATACAGACTTTGTTTCCCAATTGTCTAAGATGATTATGTAATATCATCACATCGTTTCCTGCTTCAATCATAAATCCTGAGGCATATCTATCTATATCGGGAACGGCAAAATACTTATCTTTATACTTGGCTATATAAGCATCCAATAAATTCTTCGGAATACGGATATATCTGCTCTCATCATCATATATGATCCTATCATCTTTCTCGTTGCTGATAACCATTCGTACAATATATGATAGTACTTGATCCCTATATTCATCCTGATCAAAAGAATCAATTAAGTATCCAAAAGTAAACTGATTTATAAATCTTTCGAGTTCTGTTTTCGTATCTTCGTTTACCAATGAATAGTTATCCTGACCTATAATGCTTTTAGGTTTGATATAAAACAAAGTGCCTACCAATACTATAATAAAGATGGAAGCTATCACCGGTTTTAATGATGCCTTTTTATAATTCTTTATTTCCACAAGTCTCTTACGCATAAAAGAGCCATTGAATGTAACATCCGGAATCGATAATCTGTTTTCTTTATCTGCATTGTTCAATAAAGCGGTAAAGTAGTTTTTAATATCCTGTTCACCGTATAATGAAACCACTTTTTCATCACATGCAAGTTCAATGTCTTTACAGAATAAATAATAGGCTACCCACACTAAAGGATTAAACCAATGTATTGCCAAAATCAGAAATCCGAACTGTTTCCACATATAATCTTTTCTTTTTATATGCGTCAACTCGTGTGCTATAATATATTTTGAATCTTCAGTTTTGGTTTTAGTGGATAGAAAAATACACGGCTTTAAAATCCCCATTGTAAAAGGAGAACTGATATCATCCGAAAAAAAGAACCGGCTGAACCCAGTAGCATCTATATTCAAATTATTCTTTATTTTATCATGACTAACTGCCGTTCTGACTCTGTTTCTGGTACGTCGGTTTTCCATGATCAGATAACCAATAAAAACTACTACACCAAATAACCAAATATAAGATACATACTCAAATATCCGGTTTTCATCATTATTGACTTTTAAATTTATTTCATAATTGTTGAAACTGATATCGGGCTCACTGATGGATTGTTCTATGCTGTTATCATAATATGTAGAATACTTAGCGGTTACACTTTGTTCTACCTCAGAATCATTCAAAAGAACGTTGATCGGAGAAATATCAACATCAGATATAATAAAAACAGGGCACACTAATCTAATGGCTACTGCCGCCCAAAGGATATACCTTACCCATTTGGGGTATTTAAAAATGCCCCTTATAAAAAAAGCACAGATAATGAAGAAACCAGATATTATACTTAGATTAAGTATCCATATAAATATATCTTTAATCATATCTATTCATCCATTTCTTTTAACAAACCTTTTATAGCTTCAATATCTTTTGGGGTAAGCTTATTCTCAGAGGAAAATGCGGCAATAAATTTAGGCAACGAACCTTCAAATGACTTCTGAACAATCTCATTCGCCTGCCTTGAACTAAATTCATCTTTCGATATAAGTGATGTAACTACCCCATTATTATTTACAAAAAAACCGCGAAAACAAAGTTTTCTTAAAATACTGTATGTTGTGGGCTTTTTCCAGCCAAGTTTTTCCATACATATTTTTACTAAATCTCCTGACTTGATCGGTTCATTGTCCCATATTATCTCTGCAAACTTTGTTTCAATAACTCCTAAACTATAATCATTCATATATTTCTCTTCCTTTTTGGTTTGTTGGATGCCATCCACACATTCAATATATCATGTTCCATTATGTATGTCAACTCTTTTTTCTTATTAATATTTTTACCAGTCGTAGTCAGATAATCTGCACGCCAAATAAAACGGATTCTTTATTGTATGTTAATCAAAAAACCGTCCATATCTTATCTGAATAAGATATGAACGGTTTTAATATTTCATGCATGCTTACCACGGAAGTATGCCCTTACATCGTCTGAAGATACATATCCTTCTTCTTCCCCGGAGCGTTTGCCTTCATTCAATTCACATATAAGATGTAACATTGCTTTTTTCCTTTTAAATGCAACATTGTTTTTATTTAGATCTGAAACAATACTAATAGTTGCCATACAACACATCCTTTCCCTATTTTTTATCTAAGGCCGCATATCCTGTCTGCCTTACGATATACTGCCCGTCCTCCGACAGTATGAATTCCTTCATCTTCTCAACATAAGGATTCGGATCATCCTTACGGGTTACAAGCACTAAGTCTATCGTGAGCGGATATGAACCATTTTCTACGTTCTCAAGACTGGGATACACACCGTCTACCGACAGCATCTTTACACCCTTTTCCTGAGCCAATCCTTCCAGGAAGTACCTGAATGAATACCCCATAGCCCCATCTTCGTTCGCATACTCCGCTACTACCTGCACCACTCCCATCATAGCGTTATGAACTTCATATGTTTTCGGCTCTTTCAACGGTACATCTTTCATAAAGTACTGCATCATGGTCTGCGAGCCGGAATTGTTAGGTCTCTGGAAAGCCACTATCTCCTGGTTTTTACCGCCCACTTCCTTCCAGTTGGTTATATCTCCGTGATATATCGCTCTTATCTGGTCGGCAGTCAGATCCTCAACCGGATTATCCTCTTCCACAAAAAATACAAACGCTTCCCTGCCTATAGGTGTGATCTCAAGTTCTACACCTGCACTCTCCGCGTCCTGAAGCTGTGATTTTGAAGGCCGTGCTCCGAAGAACAGATCCACCTTATCGTATGCGTCAGGTACCAATAACCTCGAAAATCCTACCAATGTATTGGTAAAGGAAACAATCTTGCCGTTCACCCTTTTTTGTGTTGTATCAAGGATCTCCGATTCTATTTTATCTATATCTTTATAACATGCCTTTGCCAAAGCCGCATAGAGGGGATAACATGCTTCCGCCCCGTCCATGACAGGCATATCCTTTTCATCCTCTATCCATAATGAAGCTTTATGGTCGAGTGTCATCAGCTTGGAGTTTTTGCTGTATACCTTATAATCGGAAAAATCGGTGCTGGAAAAACCGTTCATATAGTCAAAGCCATGACCTGCATACTTTACCGACGGCCGGTTATAATAATACTGATGTGCCATAATTGCTACACACGCAATAATATACAGAGCCGCAAGTATCCATATCTTAAATGAAGTTTTCTTTTTGGAGGCTTCCTCAGCCGTAAAATATGCCGTACCATAAGTTAAAACACTGATTATAAAGCACAACACCGTCGTGCGGGTTAAGAATTGTACTATCCATATAGGGAAAAGCGGAGCTGCTACAAACAGATATCTCCGGATCAGTTCTGAGTCAAATTCTCCGGAACTTAATACTACAAGTACGGTAAAATTCAAAAACAGCAAAAGCAGAACTATCCCGTTAACCCGGCGTATCAGATCCCAATCCCTGATTTTTTCAGGCATTTTTTTATATAAAATGACTATGGCACAAGGAATGGTGATAAACGACAGAACAACCGCCCCTAGGATAGTTCCTATAACACTTGCCACCAACGGTATACCGATATAATACAGTAAAACAAGCAATATCGTATTACGCACTTTCTTTTTACCCACAGTCATACTCCTTCTCCCCTTTCCGTATAACTGAAATTATTATACTATTTTTCTATTACTGCAACAAGTGAAGGTTTTATAAATCTATAGCTAACGGCATTAAAAAAAGAATGCTTCCGGACTTTTTTCTATGTCTGAAAGCATTCTGTATTATGTTATTATCTTCTTCCGCCCTTCATACCGCCGCCTCCGAAGCCGCCACCGAAGTTGCCGCCCTGGCCGCCGAAGCCACCGCCGCCGAAACCTCCTCCGGGACCGCCCATCATGGACTGGGGTATCTCATCCACTTCCACACCGTTTGCTATGATAGTTCCGCCGTTAAACTCTGCCGATCTCTCATAATCAAATGTGGACATTCTGCCGGTCACGTCTATGGTACCGCCGTTCACTATGATATTGCCGTTGGAATCCACTCCGTCGGTATCTCCTTCGCCTACTACTATGACAGTGTATCCACCGTTAAACTCCACTACGGGAAGTGTGTATGCACTGCTCTTCTGTGAAGCATTTATACCATCATCCGATGCTGTAATGTTGATATTTCCATCGTTTATCTGCACGTATGTGGCTTCTATGCCCTCACTTGCCTGTATGGTGATATCTCCGCCATCTATCTGTACATACGTGGTCGCCTGTATGCCGTCACTCTTCGCTTTGATATTAAATGTTCCGTTTTTTATGTATATATATCCTACGCTGTCATCATCACTGTTTTCACTGTGGATTCCGTCTTTGTTTGAGGATATGGTAAAGTTCCCGTCATATACCGCTATGGAATCATTAGCCTCTACAGCATCGAGAGCAGAGATGATATTGTAGGTACCGCCGGTAACTTTTATGTCATCCTTACCGGATATGCCGTTACCGGAATTCGATGTTATATCAAGCATCCCCGTGCCGTTAAATACCAGATCGTCCTTGGAATATATGACTGCGTCGGTATTGGTATCCCCATCACTTACGAAGCTGCCGGTAACCTTTAAACTGCTGTCAACTTCAGATGTAGTGATAAAACATTTGTCACATGATACAACATATATGGCAGGGAAATCATCGTTAGTGATACTTAAACCGTCAAGTACCAGCTGCACCTTATCCTCTTTATCCGCTTCCACCTTTATGGTAGAGTTCGCAGCCGTACCGGTGAATACATATGTGCCTGCTTCGGATATGGTATATGTCTTATCGTTTTCAACCGTTATGATCTCGGCATCGTCAAGGTCCGGAGTCTGGTTCAGGTCACGCTTGGTAAACATTTCTTCGGTATCCGTATTCAGTGCGGTATCGGAAGTAAGTGCTATAGCCGTATCCGACTCCGTTTTTTCTTTAGCCGATACTGAAGTTATCCCTGCAGTATCATTTCCTGTATTGCTTGTGTTTTCCGTACTCCCACCGCATGCGGTAAGTACCGCTGCCATCATTATGGCAAGTATGCTTGTAAACAAATTTCTTTTTTTCATAAAGGTTACCCCCTGTTATATGTTCATTTTGATTTGTGTTATGTTTATTTTATAACAGGAAAGTTTGTTCAATTCATGAATAGGTTGTGAAAATTGTGTGTTTATACAAAATGACCGCCGCACCTAAGTACGGCAGCCATTCCTCTTATTACCTTATATCGTACACGCTTCTGACACTTAAAACATCAGCTTTGCCTCTTAATATCTTAACCCGTTTTTCTCCGCCGTTAAGATCAAAGAAGTTATCTGAAAGCACAAGGTCGTCGTTTTCGTTGCGTATCTCTATACTTTTTGCGAAGTACTTTGAAGATACTATTATCTCGTCACCTTCTGTGCGCACGGACAGTTCCGGATCCTTGAACTTAAAATGCTTCGGAGGACAGAAAAGTACAGTACCTTCCGATATCACCTTATCCCCGTCAAGGAGCCGGTAGCTGACATAGTCTTCATAAAGCCTTGCATTTTTAAGATCCTTTTTCTCCAGCCATACGGAAGAAAAAGCTTTTACTGCCACATCTTCGCATTTAGAGCATATAACATCGCCTTTGTTATCCCTTAATTCCCAGCATACACGTAAAGCTCTGTCATCCTTAGTCTCGTTTGTGACATTCAGGCGGATGGCCTTTTGTACTTCAAACGGTTCTGCATTTACATTCATGCTCTGGTTGAGCAGGCTGTCCTCCTCGCAGGAGAGCATCACAGGAGCAAAGAATCTGCGTGCGTAGTAATGCAGAGCCTTCCATCTTCCGTAGTAATCTATCGAAGCCCAGGAGGCTACGGGCCAGCAGTCGTTGAGCTGCCAGTACATGGTACCCATACATCTGCCGCGGTTACGTCGGAAGTGCTCGACACCGTATCTTATAGCCTCGGCCTGGAGCAGCTGCGAAGCATATATCAGTATATCGAGGTTATTCGGATACAGGAAGGTCTGCTCCATATAGTTCATGATCTTGCCGTTGGCAGCAGCGTTCCTCTGATGCTTTTCCATAACATACGAGAATACGTTTCTGTCCTCGGGCAGGGTAAAGCTTTCCACAGTCTTAATGGAAGGGAATGACTGGAAGCCGAACTCCGAAAGGAACCTGAAATAAAACTTCCTGTACTCGGTAAACGGCTTGTTGCCGTGCCATACATCCCAGTAGTGCTGGTCACCCCTGTTCGGGTCCTCGGGATAGTCAAAGGCTCCGCCCGATGAAGGACTGGCAGGCCAGTAGAAGCGGTCGGGATCCTCGTTCTCCAAGAGTCTCGGGAACAGGTACTCATACATCTTTACATAGTCGCTCTTTATCTCGTTCTTAGCGCCCCATGTGCCCTGTCCTACGAACTGTTCCATCTCGTTATTGCCGCACCATAGTCCTAAGGACGCATGATGTGAAAGCCTGCGGATCTGACCTTTAAGCTCTGCCATGATGTTATCCTCAAACTCGTGTGTTAAACGATAGTTCGCACATGCAAACATGAAATCCTGCCATACCACAAGTCCCAGCTCATCACACAGGTCAAAGAAATAATCCTCAGGATAAATGCCGCCGCCCCATACACGTATGGAGTTGAAATGTGCTTCCACGCAGTCCTTAAGGAGCTTCTCCGTGCGCTCCTTTCCGGTCAGGGGAAGGATATTGTCCTCGGGGATATAGTCCGCACCCATGGCGAAGAACTTTATGCCGTTTGCTATAAAAGCAAATTCCGAACCGTACTCGTCTTTGGCGGTACTTACTTCAAGTTTTCTTAATCCTATACGCTTTTCTGAAGTGTCAAGTATGCGGCCTGTTTCTTTATCTGTGAGATTGATTATGACCGTATATAAAGGCTGATCGCCGAGACCGTTCGGCCACCAGAGCTTCGGAGCATCGATCTTAACAGGAGAAAATCCGTCCTGTTTATCGGCGATTATGCTCCCATCGGGAGCTATGACGGTCACATTATATGAGAACTCTTCATTATCACTTAAAAGCGGGAGTTCTTGTGGCATATTTTTCTTAACGGGATAGGGGCTTAAGGCAGCTTCAACGGATACCTTTACCTCCGACATATCCTCGCTAAAGTCCTGGCGGATATAGGTACGCGTAAATAGAGCCTTATCAACCCTTATGAGTTCCACGTCCTTCCATATGCCTGCATCGGGCAGTCTGGGACCCCAGTCCCAACCAAACATATAGTGCCCCTTTCGTATCTTGGGGAAACCGTTCATGGCATCCTCTGTACCAAGGATGGCAGGGTCCTTTTTAAACTCTTCGGCTATGAAATTAACCGGCGAATGGAATGTGATCTTTAATTCATTGCCGGTACTTTTAAGCAGCCTGCTTACAGGGTACTCCCATACACGGTGCATGTTGTTGGCGAAGCCTAATACTTCTCCGTTAAGAGTGATATCCGCTAAAGTATCAAGTCCGTTAAATCTTAATAATACTTCCGAGGCACCCTTTAGTGCGTCTGAATCGGTATCAAATGTCCCGATGTATTCGAAGTCATGCTTCATAAGTTCCAAAGCGGCATTTTCATTATCCCGGTAGTACGGATCATCCATGCGGCCCGCATTTAAAAGGTCATTATATACGGAGCCCGGTACCGTGGCTTTATACCGGGTATCCTCACCCAAAATGCGCATTTCCCATTTAATGTTGCGTAAGGTTTGTTTCAAGGTGGCAATCCTCCTGTTATTAAAATATATAATGCAAGTTCCTCTTTATCCTTTATATGTTTTAAAATGATTATATCATATGTACTCTTATTTACAAGAATTGCAATGTATTTTATTGCCCTTTTTTATGAAAATCCAATCAATAAAACACATTGATGTTTCTGATTTTTTGTGGTAGCATTGACGTTAGAAAACACCTCATTAAAGGAAGGAGCGGGCATATGATTTTTGAAAACAGAAACGGTGCTTTAGTAGCACTCAGAAGCGGGGAAAAGCTTGAGATAAGGCCCTGGGGAGAAGACTCCTTGAGAGTCAGAGCCACCATGCAGGGTGATTTTACCGGTAAAGACTTTGCTCTTACCGAAGAATACAAAAAGACCGATGCAAAGATAGATATATATGAGGAAGACTTCTGGGTAGGCGACGGAAGTATTGCAAAGCAGCCCATAGCAAGCATCACTAACGGAAAGATCAAAGCTGTGGTCAACTTTGCAGGTGTTATCACATTTTATAAGGATGATAAGCAGATATTGCGTGAGTACTACCGTTCTTACGGCGGCACTCTTTCCAAAGAGAGCAGATGCTTAAAAACCGTTAACCGCGAGTGGAAGGGCATAATAGGCGGCAGCGAGTATTCACTTAACTTAAAGTTCGAGAGCAACCCCGGTGAGAAGATATTCGGTATGGGACAGTACCAGCAGGAGTGCATGGAGCTTAAGGGCTGTGTACTCGAGCTTGCTCAGCGCAACTCGCAGATATCGGTACCCTTTGCCGTTTCATCCCTCGGATACGGCTTTTTATGGAACAATCCCGCAGTAGGCCGCGTATCCTTCGGTAAAAACTACACCGAATGGATAGCAAGGGCTACAAAGGATATGGACTACTGGATCACCGCAGCCGATACTCCCAAGAAGATACTTGAGAACTACACCGCCGTTACCGGACGTGCGGATATGTTCCCCGAAGACCTTATGGGACTGTGGCAGTGTAAGCTCCGTTACAGGACTCAGGAGGAAGTGCTTTCTGTAGCACGTAAGTACAAGGAGGAAGGTATCAAGATCGATCAGATTGTTATCGATTTCTTCCATTGGACCGTACAGGGCGACTGGAAATTCGACAAGACCTATTGGCCGGATCCTAAGGCTATGGTGGATGAGCTTCATTCCATGGGTATCAAAGTCATAGTATCCGTATGGCCTTCCGTAGACAGGAAGAGCGAGAACTTCTATCCCATGATGGAAAAGGGCCTGCTGATAAAGACAGAGCGCGGTGCAGCTCAGACCTACGATTATCAGGGTGACTGCGTGGAGATAGATCCTTTCAATCCCGAGACAAGAAAGTATGTATGGGATGTATGTAAAAAGAATTATTATGATTACGGTATAGATGCATTCTGGCTGGATAACTCCGAGCCTGATTACGGTGTATATGACTTTGAAAACTACCGCTATTGTGACGGTCCTGCACTGGAACTTTCAAATATGTATCCCCAGATGTACAGCCGTGTATTCTATGATGAGATGAGTAAGCTCGGTAAGCCTGTAGTTAACCTCTTAAGATGTGCATGGGCAGGCTCACAGAAGTACGGAAACGTGGTATGGTCGGGCGATGTACCTTCTACATTTGAAGCATTCAGAGACCAGCTGCAGTGCGGACTTAACATGGGTCTGGCAGGTATACCCTGGTGGACAACCGACATCGGCGGTTTCATGACGGATGATGTAAACGATCCTGATTTTAGACAGCTTCTTATCCGCTGGTATCAGTTTGCAGTATACTCGGCAGTACTCCGTATGCACGGAGACCGTGGCCCTTACAATATCCCGCCTCTTGATACACGCGACTGGGGCGGCGGATATCTGCACACCGGTCAGCCCAATGAGCTTTGGAGCTACGGCGAAGATAATTATGCCATAATGAAGAAGTATTATAACATAAGAATTGAAATGCATGACTACATCAAGTCACTCTACGAAGAAGCCCATACCAACGGCTCACCGCTCATCCGTGCCATGTTCTATGAGTTCCCGGATGACGCAAAGTGCTGGGAGCTTCAGGACCAGTACATGTTCGGTGCAAAGTACTTGGTAGCACCCGTAATGAATCTCAACCAGTTTAAGCGAGACGTATACCTGCCCGAAGGCAAGTGGAAACTTACTTCTACCGGAGAAGTATATGACGGAAAGCAGACTGTCAATGTCGCTGCTCCTATTGAATATATGCCGGTGTTTGAACACATTCTATATTAATTATATTTTATCTTTCAAACGGAGCTGTTGCACTATGCGGTGGCTCCGATTTTAATATCGCTAACAGGCACAAAATTAGGGCTCGTGACGGGTATGCTCCCGATGCGAATTGCCTTTGGTGGCAATCTCGCTCGGGATGCTACCCGGACAGAGCCCTTTATTTGTTATACTACACTTTTATAGAACCTGACCTCAAACCTTGCACCGCCGTCCTTTCCGTTTTCGGCTTTTATGGTGCCGCCTAAACCTGTGATAATGGTCCGGCACAGAGCCAGTCCGATGCCGACGCTTTCGGAGCTGGAGTTCTTTCCTTTATAAAAACGTTCAAAAATATGCGGCAGGTCATCCTGTGTAAAGCCGGTGCCTGTATCGCTTATGACTATCTGGGTGTAGAGGGCATTCTCCAACGCCTCTATCTTTATACTGCCGCCTTCGGGAGTATGCTCCATGCAGTTCTTTACGATATTCCCGAAGCCTTCAGCCAGCCACTCTGAGTCTCCTTTTAAGCCGGCGTCTCCCAAATCCTTCTTTAAGGTCACTCCCCTTAATTCCAATGGTATGAGCAGCGGCTCACAGGCCCTCTCCATTATATCCTCTACCTTAAGCTCATCATTTCTGAAGGTAACGGTACCCGCTTCGATCTTCGACATCTTAAGCAGAGTCTCTACCAGCCACTGCATTCTCTCCAACTGTTTTTTGATACCCCTGACAAAGCGTATCCTGTCTTCATAGCTTAAGTCCTCTTCGGACAGCATGGAACAGGTAAGTCTCATGGAAGTAAGCGGTGTGCGCAGCTGATGAAATATATCGGCTATAGCGTCTGTCAGCAGCATCTTCTCATTTGTCAGCTGGGATGCCTGCTCCTTCATCTTCATGGTCATCTTACGGATACTGCTGTTAAGGATGGCAAGTTCTCCCTCCTCGCATTCGGTGATCAGATATTTACCTTCGCCGTGCAGGATATGGTCAAGCTCATCGCTTAAAAACTCCATATCCTTATATCTTCTTTTTGCACCCAGGACAAGTAATCCCATTATCCCTGCACCTGCCGCCAAAGTTACCAGTGCCGCGAAAGGAGCAAAGAATAATTGTACTGCCGCTGCCATACAGATCAAAGCTGCAATAAAAACAAATTCCAGGAAAAATCTTTTATTTCTAAATACATTCATATCAAACCCGTTCCATATACTTTTCGATCCTAATCCATCCTGTAGCCTAGGCCTCTCATGGTCTTAATGATGACCGGATTCTGGGGATCATCCTCTATCTTCTCCCTAAGCCTTTTTATATATACCGTCAGCGTATTGTCATTTACAAAATCCCCGCCTATATCCCATATATCCTCTAAAAGCTTATTCCTTGATATCAGTATCCCTCTGTTGTTGATAAAAACATTGAGCAGTCTGTACTCTAAAGCGGTAAGCTCCACAGCTTCCCCGTTCTTGGTAACCACTCCCTTATCCGTATCCACTATCACTCCGCTGCCTAAGGCCAGGTTTTTTAATGTCCCCTCATACTGCCGGAGCACCCTTTTTATACGGGACAGAAGTTCCCTCGGCCTGAACGGCTTTGCTATATAGTCGTCCGCTCCCATATCGAGTCCCCGGACCACGCTCAGTTCATCTCCGGACGCGGTTAAGAATATAACCGGGATATTTCTTTTTTTCGCGGCATTACATACCCCGAAGCCGTCTCCGTCATTTAAAGAAAGATCGACCAAAAGCAGCTGAGGTGTCTTGCACTCCAATATCTCTTCTGCCTGTTTTTGTCCGTTAGCCGTATATGTTTTAAATTTTTCGCTCTGCAGGAATTTCTGCAATGCCTCTATTATGGCAATATCATCTTCAACCAGTAATATTTCTATCATATGATAATCCTTTAATTCTGTTCCGCTCTCAGCCTGTCTCTACGCTCATTATCCAGTTTTATCCACTCATTTAGGGTAAGCGGTACGTAATCCGAATACTTGCAAAAACAATTGATCATCTGGCACGGGATCGGCTTTAACGCCTGTTCTCCCTTTGAGTATGCAAGTGTCTCCCTGGTTATATCCAAAAACCGGTTGACCAGCCTTTCATCATGTGTGTCATGCACATGCCCGTACAGCATATATGTCTTGGGATTCCCGTCTTTATCCAGCCTGTACTGACCATTATAACAGAAAATCGGATAATGTGAAAGGATTACCTTTCTTTTATCATCCTTTACCTCCTCGTACGGTCTTATCCATCTGAATAGCCTGGTATCAAATTTCTTATCCTCTAAAAATCTGTCATGATTGCCTGTTATCAGGAATTTGGCTCCGTTAAGCCTTTTCAGGATCTCATTGGTTTCCTCTCCCTTCCCTATGGAAAAGTCGCCCAATATCATTACCTCATCGTTTTTCCTGACTCTGCTGTTCCATCTGGCTATCATATATTCATTCATCTGTTCCGCATTTTCAAACCCGCGCATATCCATTTCGTAATTCATATTTGCATGGAAAAAATGCAGATCCGCTATGTAAAATCTCATTTAAACCTCTTCTTTTATATATCTGCATCAGATCGTATTAGTTCTCTTTATTGTTTTCCCGGTAAGGAAAAGTATATCAAATTCCCCCCTTTAAGTCAAACAGGACTGCTCCGCATTAATGGAGCAGTCCTGTAAATGTCATTATTTAGCTCTTGCAACGATAGCATCCTTTGTAGCTATCATACCGCCTTCAGCCTTTAATGCCTTAAGCGAATCTACTATAACCTGTGCGTTCTCAACATATATCATCCTGTCAGACTTGATGGCGTTGGACTTCTTGCCTTCGTCATGGATATCAACGGTTCCTCCGGTTATCTGTACAGTACCGGTAGCCTGGATACCTTCCGAGTTGGTCTCTATCTTGATATTGCCGCCTTCGATCACTATATGTCCGAATGCCACATCGTCATCCTTGGTCGTCCTGATGCTGTCTTCTTCAGACTTGATTGTGATGTTTCCGTCCTTGATGGCGATATATTTCTTAGCTCTTACGGCTCTCTGTAAAGTCTGGATATCATATGTCCCGGATATGATCTTAAGGGAGTCGGTGCTGTGTATTCCTTCACATACATTAGATGAGATCTTAAGCGATCCCTTGCCGTTTATAACAAGGTCATCCTTTGCAAATATACATGCATCGGGATTCTGCTTTTCGGGATCATCATATACAAATTCGGATGTCGCCGTGATCTCGTTCTCGCTGCCCTCATCCAATGTGATGACCAGCTTATCGCACTGCTTCTCATATATAACGGCTGAATCGGGACATGTGAGTTTTGCTCCTTTAAGCACAAGCCTTACATCCTTTTCTTTATCCGCTTCTACCACGATCTGTGCGTTTGAACATTCACCGGATATAACATAAGTACCCTTATTTTCAATGGTGGCCTTCTGTCTTCCGTTGATATTGCTTGTAGCTACTTCTTTTTTGCCGGATACCTTTATGCCGTCATTTGAAAACTCAAGATATGTAACATCTGTGGGATCGTATGTAGCTGTAAGGTCCTTGGTCTTGTATTCGATCTCTATCTTTTTGTACTCTCCGTATATACGGGAACCCTCTTCGGGATCAAGTATCTCGGGAGTATCATCATCCGCTCCTGTAGGTGTGGCTGCATCTGTCGGTGCGGGAGTGTCGGTAGTCTGTACGTCACTGCCTGTTACAGAAGGGGCATCCGTAACTTCAGCTGTAGGCTGACCTGCCTCATTTGTCACTGCAGGAGTATTATCCTTACTTCCTTCGTTTTCGGTATTGCCACATGCTGTAAGGAGCGTTAAGCTCATGAGTACTGCTGCTGTCTTAATTATAAAATTCTTTTTCATTGTTTACACCTCATCAAATTATAATTCATCTCTGGGAGTGAGAGGTCTGCCGCAGGTAACGGTAAGGTTGCCGTTTCTGCATCTGATCTCATCAATAAAACTCTTTTCGCTGACACCCTTCTTTAAGATGATATCATAGGTTATCTCATACAGACTTCCCATATTGGTGGTCTTGCATTTTATAAGTTCAAACTTTGATGTGTACTTTTCAAATATATCATCAAATACGCCCTCGTAATCGATATCCTCGGGGATGATGATCTTTAAGTTTCTGTCCATGCCCTTCATGACACCGAAATCAAAGGAATTGAGAAGTATCATGACTGCTCCTGCAAAAACGAGTACAAATGCAGCGATACCTATATAACCGAGTGACATTGCAAGTCCTATGGTAAGTGCATAGAATATAGTCATGATCTCTCTGGCATTGCCCTGTGCCGACCTGAAACGTACAAGACTGAATGCGCCCATGACCGCGATACCGGCACCGATCGAGCCGTTTACCAGCATGAGCATGGTCTGTACAACATAAGGAAGTACGACTAAGGTTATTACCATATTCTTGGAATAGGTATTTTTATACATAAATACCAGAGCGACTATCAGTCCGAATACCAGTGATACCGCAGAGCATATCAGATACTCCGAACCTGCGATCGACCCTGTTGTTTTGATGATACTGCCAAACATTTTTTTCCTCCTGAAATTACATCCTGTATTTATTTTTCTTCACCGTCATCCAAAAGCCCGGAACGGTGAAGCATGGAACGATAGAGCTCCGGAGTCCGGGAATAATATGTCCCGTATTTTGAAAAGGAAGCCGGATATATCTTCAGTTCCGATAATATCCTGCTCATCCACATAGGCATGATGCCGGGGATCTTTATTTCCAAAAGAGAGCTTCCTTCCGGAAGCAGCTTATCTCCGTATACTCCCTTGGTCAAATCAAGGTCCGTATACCTGCAGGTGATATCCCTGTCTATCGTCATCCTGAAGTCCGGATTCTCCACTCCGTAAAAAGCACGTCTCACATATGTGAGCACTACCTTGGGCTTCAACCCTCCATGTACGGTCTTAAACCAGTCTATCTCCCTTAATATCTGGGAATCCTTTTTCGGGCGTTTACCCTCATAAAGATATGCCTCAGCATCCTTGAGCTTCAAAGGTATCCTTCTTTTATATACCACGCCCTTATACTTTTTCTTTATCTCAACGAACGCCTGATGATCACCGTTTTCGGGAACCCCATACGTCCTTAATCTGAGTTTTTCCTTATAGAGAGGCTTTTCCAGCGACTCTCTGATAAGCTCGAAGTTATCATCATCGAAATATATATTGCAGATGGTATGCTCTCCATATTGATCGAGTATCATCTTTCCTTCGATGGCTTTTAAGAACCGGGCTTCCTGATCGTGATCGAGTAGGTATTTTTTTTCGTAGCGTTCAAACGTCTGCAACACTGCCATACCGATCCTCCGTAAAACACAACGCTATTAGGATAGCCTATTTTAACATTTATTGCAACTAAATATATTGCGAAATTATGTGCATTTGTTGTTTATTCTATGAAAATTCGGTGAAAATGCCGTTTACGGATCACCCCAGGTCCCTAGGTGAAAAGCTCTTGGGGAAAAGCTCACTTAAAGTATACACCTCATATTCCGATGCATTTTTTGCAAGTATGATGAGGAAGCTGTCCTTATCACAGAACTCCGCCATAACCTGTCTGCATACTCCGCACGGGGCACAGAAGTCCACTATACCTTCCTCGGGTCCTCCCGCTATGGCTATAGCCGTAAACTCCCTCACACCCTCACTCACAGCCTTAAAAAAGGCAGTTCTTTCAGCACAGTTCGAAGGCCCGTATGCAGCATTTTCTATATTGCAGCCGCCGTATAAGTTCCCGTTTGCAGCCAACAGTCCCGCACCTACTCTGAACTTTGAATACGGTGCATAAGAGTAGTTTCTCATGTCTATGGCTTTTTCTATAAGCTCCGGTATCCTGTCCGCGATATTTCCTATAAGTTTTCCCTTCTCCATTTCCGTATCCCCCATAATATTGTTATCCTGAATATCACCCTTGCTGCTTCATGATCTTTACCAGCCTGCTGGTACCGAGCCTTGATGCCCCGAGCTCTATAAACTTCTCCGCATCCTCAAATGATGATATACCTCCTGCTGCCTTGATCTTAACCCCTGCTCCCACATTCTTTGCAAAGAGCTCCACATCGGCAAATGTAGCTCCGCCTCCGGCAAAGCCTGTGGATGTCTTTATAAAATCAGCTCCCGATGCGGTAACTGCCTTACACATCTCCACCTTTTCCTCATCGGTAAGGAGGCAGGTCTCGATGATAACCTTTAATACTTTGTCCCCGCATGCTGCCTTTATCTCTTTTATCTCTTCCACTACTTTTGTATACAGTCCGTCCTTAACCCAGCCGATATTGATGACCATATCTATCTCGTCGGCACCGTTCTTTATAGCGTCCTCTGTCTCATATACCTTTACGGCAGTGGTGGAATATCCGTTGGGAAATCCTATGACCGTACATACGGGAAGATTTTTATCCGGGTATTCAGAAGTGATATACTCCTTTGCCTGCTTAACATATGATGCGGGTATGCATACACTGGCCGTACCGTATTTCACTCCGTCATCGCATATGCCTTTTATCTCACCCCAGGCAGCCCCCTGGGCAAGTAATGTATGATCAACCTTTGAAAGTATTATGCTTCTGTCCATTATGTAAACTCCTTTATGCTTCATTCTCATCATTTGCTGTTTTCAGTTTCTTTCCAAGAATCTTAAATATCCACTCCACAAGTATGGTGGCTAGCAGATAAAGTATTATCGAAAAAGCTATCGAGAAGAAAGGATACATGGTCCTGTGACCGATACCGTACATTACCTCCGTAAGGTCATTGACCGAAATATATCCTGCGACACAAGTCCACTGCAACATAATGACTGCAAGCCTCTTGATATGGAATATCGAATCCTCAAGCGCCTGAGGTATCACTACGCTGAAATATACGCTCTTAAGCTTACCCTTTACTTTTCCGCTCATCCTCTCCTGTGTCTTCTTAACACTTTCGGAAAGGAGCTCTGCCAAATGTCCCGCACCGAACAGACCGATCGAGAGTGATGTATTTAAGATACCGCTGCCTGTACTGCTGCCGAATATGCAATAATGGAGCAGCCACAGAGAAAGCAGTACCGGCACACTCCTGAACAGGAAACAAAAAGCTCTTGCGATACGTGATACCGCCTTCTTTTCATAGCTCATAAGGTAGCTTATGCCTATTCCGAATATACCGGCTATGATCCACGCAAGCACTGCTATAGCCGCCGTGACAACGGCAGCTTTTGCTATCAGGTAGTATGCGCCGCCCGATATAAGGTTATCCGATATGGCATTAAAAATATTATTTATAAAACTCATTTTTTCTCTCCCGTTTATTTTCCGTATGTAAGGAACTCATAATTCTTCATCGGGTAATAGCCCGCAGTTGTTATGAATTTCTTTTTGCTCTCTGTAGTTATCTCTCCGGTACCGTATGCAAAGATAAGGTCCACTCTGCCCTTCATAAGGGAAGTAAAGGCTGTTTCGTTATCAAGCACGACAAACTTTACCTTTTTGCTGAGTCTCGCTCCGATCTCATCCATGAGAGCCACGCAGAATCCGTAAGGCTTTCCGTCCTCATCCACGCATTCTATCGGAGGTACCGCTCCGGTGATACCCACATAGATGGTCTCCTTTCCCGATAAGGACCGGATATCGTCAGGATACAGTCTCTGATCCTTATTTTCCATCTTATCATAACGGGGTATCGATATGTACAATGTAGTAAGGAAATCAAGCGTTCCGTCGTCCTTCATATCACCGAGCACACGGTCGATCTCTTCTTTCAGCTTCTTCCCGGCATCGGTATCCTTTAATGCCATACCGAACTCAAAACGATTCTCTTTTGTATTCTGTATATCCGACATTTCGCTTACCGGAAGCTTCTTTAATCCCGGATCTTTAACCATCAGATAATCGGCCGTCACGTCACAGGTCCATATTGCATCCACTTCTCCGCTCTTTAATGCAAAAAGCAATTCATCCGTGTTTTTATATGCATTGTACCCCAAAAGAGTTTTTCCCAAAGTGCTTCCGAAAAACACCATGGCACTGTTCTCCGGCATCGCATTCTCGATACCGCCAAGGGTTTTGACATCCGATTTATCCTTTATGCCGCCTTTTGCGGTGTCCGCCTTAAAAGCACCGGCTCCGGCAAGCAGCAGCAATATGATAAATACCGCCAGTACCGTCAATAATTTATTCTTTATCGCCATTTTATATCCTCTTACTATTCTATCTTGACTCCGATGATCTTTTCGCTTCTGGTAGCAAGTACAAGCCTGTTGCCATAGAGTGCGGGAGTAGCTTCTATACCCGACCCGAAATTAAGCTTGTCAAGAGTATCTCCGGTTTTCGCATCCATCAACAGCAGGTCACCGTTCTGACAGCCCTGGATCAGATAATTCTTTCCGTTTTCGGATGTAAAGAATACTGTAGAGCTCCAGGAATACATATCCAGGCTCTTACGCCACTTTTCCTCTCCCGTATACTTATCAAGGGCCACAAGATAGCCTTCCTCAAGTCCGGGTGTTTTTGATACCGAATAGAATATCCAGTCCGAAACAAGTCCGCTTCCCAAAGCACCGGTGGAAAGAACTCCGCCAGCGTAACCTTTTACAGTATGTACCTCGTAGGGCTTTTTCCATATGATCTCGCCCGTTACGGCATTAAGCTTATAGATGGCCGCGGTACCCATATTGTGGGCATTATAGCCGTACTTAAGCGTTGTAGCTATATAGAGATAATGATTTCCACCGTCGGTCTCAAATATGGGAGATGCATTTATATCCTCACCCACATCATTGATCCACACCATCTTCATGGTATTAAGATCGAGACAGTATACCGAGCCTCCGTTATCACCGATAAACAGATATCCGTTCCATACCGCTCCGCTGCACTCGCTGCCCCAGAGTACTCCGCCTTCCTTGTATTTGTCCGGGATATCAAATGAAAACTTTACCATATCTGAAGGGAAAATATTTATGATCCCGGCTTCTTCGTCATATACGGTATTGAGCTTCATGGTATATATGACACCGTTCTCACCCGGATATATAAGAGTATCCGTAACGGGATCTATGATGGGTGAGCTGTCGTATGCATGCCATACTCTCGGTGCAAAGCTGTCATTAAATCCGCCCTCATACAAAAGCGACCCGTCTATCAGGCTGTATATGTAAAATCTCTGTGATACATTCTCTCCGAAAGGACCTGTCTGCGCATCACCCGAGCCGCAGAAAAGGAGCGGTGTTTTCCCGTCAGGATAAAGAGAAGCCGTACCCTTAAAGGTCATACCCACATTTATCACGGGACGTGTCTCTTCACCCGTCTCCATATCAAGGAAACGGATATTTCCGTCCATACCGGGGTAGATGACTTCCACAAGACCTTCCTTATCTTTGAAGGTGTCATACATGTTCATGACCGCACGTGTGCTCTTGCTCCATCTGATGACCAGAGGCTGTCCTGTCCAGCCGTTGCCCGACCAGTAATCGACACCGTTGCTTTTAAGGATCTTACCTGTATTGTATGTCCAGGTTTTTTCGGAAAATTTTTCTTTTGTAAGCTCCGCTGTTCCGGCAAAAGATTTTGTCCTCGTATAATTTCCCCTGAAGGTTACAAGTCCCTGTATGTCCGAAATACTTTTTAAAAGCTCATCCGTAAATTCTATTTTGTCGGCTCTTGTGTAGCTCGCAACTTCCGTTCCGTTTACTTCTATATGCTGCACCACACCTCTTTTATCGGGGTCGGTATTCTCCGTAGCCTCTGCACGGTTAAGGTCGGCCCCCGCCGTATTGGACTTAAAACTCTCCACATCCCGGCTTCCTGCCGCGTCATGCAGATAGTTATAAAAATACTTGGGGTTTCCGACTTTTACCAAAAGCTTAAACCCGATAAATAAAACTGCCAGTATCACAATAACCACGGCGGCTATTATGATGTTTTTCTTTTTTAACATATGTATTCCTCACAAACTTTTGATCACACCTCATCCGTCGCCTCCGGCGACACCTTCCCCTCGAGGGGAAGGCTGACCGGAATTGCACTATCAACTCAAAACGAAGGCTTACAACTAACTAAAAAAGCCTCATCAGCTCCGTAATATGTCCGACTCCGGTGAGCTTAAGTCCGCTGCGGCTTACCGATTTAAGATTTACTTTCGGAAGGATGATCTTTTCATATCCGAGCTGCGCAGCCTCAGCCGCACGCTGTTCGGCCTGGGATACGCCTCGTATCTCACCTGTCAGTCCCACTTCACCGAACACTATCGTTTTCTCTCCCAATGCTTTATTTGAATAGCTTGAAAGAAGTGCCATGACTATGGCAAGATCAAGCGCCGGTTCGTTTACTTTCATGCCGCCCGCTACATTTACATAGGCATCGCAGAAGGAAAGTTTAAGTCCGAGCTTTTTCTCCAAGACTGCCATAAGAAGGTTTACCCTGTTGTAATCTATACCCACCGCGGTCCTTCTGGGAATATTGAGTGCGGTCTGGCAGCAGAGGGCCTGTATCTCGAGCATGATGGGCCTGGTGCCTTCCATAGTGGCTGTGATGACCGAGCCGGGTTCCCCGATGGGAGTTCCCTGCAGCATATATTCAGAAGGATTCCGTACTTCTTTAAGCCCGTCTCCTCTCATCTCAAACACGCCCACCTCATTGGTGGAACCGAATCTGTTCTTTACGGCACGCAGCACACGGTAGTCCGTGGAATTGTCACCCTCAAAATAGAGCACCGTATCCACCATATGCTCCAGCACTCTGGGGCCTGCCACCACGCCTTCCTTGGTGACATGTCCTACGATAAAGATCGTGATACCGTAGCCCTTTGCAAGACGCAGGAGCGATCCTGTGGTCTCCCTTACCTGGCTCACACTTCCGGGAGCTGCCGCTATATCCTCCCTGAACATGGTCTGTATCGAATCTATTACTACCACTCTGGGTTTCTTTTCTATTACAAGTTCTTCTATATTATCCAGGTTGTTTTCAGATAATATCTCAATATCACCCTTAAAATTTCCCAGCCTGTCTGCTCTCATCTTTATCTGTCCGACCGATTCCTCGCCCGAGATATACAGAACATCCACATCCATGCCTGCCAGTATCCTGCATATCTGAAGCAGGAGCGTGGATTTTCCGATACCGGGGTCACCGCCCACAAGCACGAGCGACGAATCCACTATACCTCCGCCGAGCACTCTGTCAAACTCCTCAACACCGGTCACTATCCTTATGTCATTCTGCACCTTTACGGCTGAAAGTTTTTCGGGCATCGCCCTTTTAACAGGGGATGAAGCCGCTGCCTTATTCACGCTCTTCTTACCCGCATTAGGCTCCTCTACCATCGAATCCCATGCCTTGCACGCAGGACACTGTCCTACCCATTTAGGGCTCTCATATCCGCATTCCTTACAGAAAAATACACTTTTTGCTTTAGCCATACGGCTCTCCTTTTCGCACAAAGAGCCATGCAGCCATTTTCATGGCCGCACGGCGTCTTATTTGACTGTCATCACTGCTAAAACAGCATTCGACATATATTATTTTTCGCAGATCTTAACGTCCTTCTTCTCGTTTTCGTCAGCTTCAACACTGAATGTAAGCTTACCGCCGAGATTGGTCTTCATGACTCCCAGGCTCTCTCCGCTTACCGATACTTCATAATCCTTTTCAGCCTCAAGCTCAACGGTTATCTGAACATCGCCCTTACCTGTTACGGCAAAGTCTATCTCTTTTCCGGATACCTTGAGATTGAAAACGGATGTGCCGGGTACCGACTCGTATACAAACGCTCCGTTCTTCTCAAGTCTGGTTATCTCATAAAAAGACTTAACCTTGTAAAGGTCGCCGCTGTGCTCGAAATCCGACTTCTTCTGTTTTTCTTTCTGTGAAAAATCTCCGAAGCTTAAGGTGCCGTCCTTCTCATTCTGGATCAATGACTTAACGACTAACATAGAATCCTCCTCGTATTTATACTTATTCTGCCATTCCGGGTTAAAGATCCTTCGTCGCTGATGCTCCTCAGGATGACATTGTATAAAGCCGGCTCAGGATAATTTAACTCAGGATGACAATAAATTAATTTATACTTACACTTTTAATATAACAGAAAGCAGGAAAAAATACCACTAAAAAAACATTAAATTTTTAATTTTTTCTTCCCGATCTCTTTTTGAAAGCAGTGGTCTTTTTCTCCGTATCATAGTCCACCGTCACGGTATCTCCGGACTTGATATTTCCCATAAGGATCTCCTCACTCATCCTGTCCTCTACCTCGTTCTGGATGGCACGTCTTAACGGTCTTGCACCGTACTTTTCATCAAAGCCTTTTTCGGCGATATGTACCACGAACTCCTCAGTGCATTTAAGCTTGATGTTAAGCTCTTCAAGTGCACGGTCGGATATCTTCTTAAACATGATGGATACGATCTCTTTGATGTTCTCACGGCTAAGTGAATGGAATACTATGATCTCATCGATACGGTTAAGGAACTCGGGCTTAAATATACGCCTTATCTCATCCATTACACCGTCCTTCATACGGTTGTAATCTGCCTTCGCATCATTCTCGCTGGAAAATCCCAGAGTCTTAGGTGCTATGATATTCTGGGCTCCCGCATTTGATGTCATGATGATGATCGTATTTTTAAAGCTTACCTTACGCCCCTGTGCATCCGTGATATGTCCGTCGTCAAGTACCTGGAGAAGGATATTGAATACGTCGGGATGAGCCTTTTCTATCTCGTCAAAAAGCACTACCGAATAAGGATTTCTCCTGATCTTTTCCGAAAGCTGACCGCCCTCGTCATATCCGACATATCCGGGAGGCGAGCCTACCATCTTCGATACGCTGTGCTTTTCCATATATTCGGACATGTCGACTCTGATCATGGAGTTCTCGGTACCGAACACTGCCTCGGCAAGAGCCTTTGAAAGCTCTGTTTTTCCGACACCTGTAGGTCCTAAGAACAGGAACGATCCGATAGGTCTGTTGGGATCCTTAAGTCCTACCCTGCCACGTCTAATGGCTTTAGCTACAGCCGATACAGCCTCTTCCTGACCCACTACCCTCTTATGAAGGATCTCCTCAAGCTTTCTTAAACGTTCGCTCTCTTCCTCCTTAAGCTTTTTCACGGGTATCTTGGTCCAGCTGGATATAACTGCCGCTATATCCTCGCCTGTCACGAAGAGCTCTTTTTCTTCCCTGTGTTCCTTTATCTCTTCATCTATTTTTTCTATCTGTTTTTTAAGCCTTGTCTGCTTTTTCTTTATAGCTCCGGCCTTTTCGTATTCCTCGTTCTTGATGGCCTCTTCCTTTTCGTTCTCCAAGGCTTTAAGCTTCTCCTCGGCTTCCTTGCGCTTGGGTGAATCGGAATATACCTCAAGCCTTATACGTGAAGATGCCTCATCCATAAGGTCTATGGCCTTATCCGGAAGGAAACGGTCGTTGATATATCTTGTAGAAAGCTTTACCGCTGCCTCTAAGGCTTCATCGGTGATGGTAACCTTATGATGCTCCTCGTATGCGGGGCGGAGTCCTTTAAGTATCTGCAGTGTCTCTTCCTGTGTGGGTTCTGCCACATCTATGGGCTGGAAACGGCGCTCTAAGGCAGCATCCTTTTCTATATGCTTTCTGTATTCCTCCCTGGTGGTGGCACCGACTAACTGCAACTCTCCTCTTGCAAGCGAAGGCTTTAAGATATTTGATGCATCAAGTGCTCCCTCGGCACCGCCCGCACCTATAATGGTATGGAGCTCATCAAGGAAAAGTATGACATCGCCCGAATTGATAACCTCGGAGATCACAGCCTTTATCCTTTCCTCAAACTCACCTCTGTACTTGGAGCCTGCTACCATTCCGGAAAGATCCAGAGTTACCACTCTCTTGTTCTTAACGGTATCGGGTACATCGCCTTCCGTTATCTTCTTTGCAAGTCCTTCCACTATGGCAGTCTTTCCGACACCGGGCTCACCTACTAAGCAGGGGTTATTTTTGGTACGTCTCGAAAGGATCTGGATAACACGTCGTATCTCTTCTTCCCTGCCCACTACCGGGTCAAGCTTGCCTTCTGCCGCCTGTTTTGTGAGGTCCCTGCTGTACTTGTCAAGTGTAGGGGTGGCGCCTCTCTCCGCAGAACGTCCTTTGGGACCGTCCATACGCATATCCTGTGGATTAACACCCATGGTATTCAGGCAGTCCATATATATCTTTCTGATATCTATGCCTATGGTATTGAGAAGTCTTATGGCGATACAGTCCTTCTCCGTTATGAGTGAAAGAAGGATGTGTTCGGTACCTACCTGCTTGCTCTTAAATCTGTTGGCCAGATCGTAGCTTTTGGCGATGATGTTTCTGGCTCTGGGTGTAATATTGTTGACCTCAGCAAATCCCACCTTGCCGTCGGGTGCGATAAGCTGGTCAATAAGCTCCATAAGCTTATCCTTATCAAGTCCGTTGGTGACAAGTATCTTCGATGCCACGCCTTCAGCATCAAGAAGACCTATCAGGATATGTTCGGTACCCATATAGTTGTGTCCGAGCTGTTCCGATATGTCCTCGGCTATCTTCATTACCTGTCTTGCCTGTTCAGTAAATCTCTCGTACAATTTAAGCCTCCGATTCATCATCCGGTTCTATCAGTTCCGGAAGATTTTCATTCAAATATTTTGCCCTGTATTCATCACGCTGGACACTGCCCATACTCTTTTTGTATATGGTCTGCAGATTGCCCGGCTGCATCTCTATCATGAGTTTGTGAAGCGCGCTGCCGCCGCCTTTTATCTTTATGACACCGCAGTCCGATCCGAGCTTGAGCTGTGCGAGCAGCACCATTGCATCCTTCTGGGGAAGGTTTTTGGCATACTTAAGCACTCCGTAGGACCTGTATATACGGTCCGTGATCTCGGTACCGACATTTTTAAACAGTCCTTTTCTGAGTTTTTTCTCTATATCGACTATCTGCGCCGTTACCTGCTCTAAGTTTTCCAGTATCTCGTTCTCGGTAAAGCCTAAGGTCTTTCTGTTTATAAGCTGGAATATGAATCCCGCGCTTTTCGAGCCTTCGCCGAATATGCCCTTTAAGGACACGTCAAATCTTGATATCTCCTCCTGCAGGGCATCCACCTTTCCGCCCATGGTGATACCGGGGAGTGACAGCATATATGAAGCATGCATACCGGTTCCCGCATCCTGAAGCTTTGATGTGAGATATCCGTACTTTTCGCTGAAGCAGTAAGGCATGACCGAATCGATGTAATCATCTATACGGTTAGCCGTCTTATAGGCTTCCCTTAAGTTGTATCCTGCCTTGATCGCCTGGATATGTATATGGTCATCCTCGTTTACCATGATGCTGATACTCTCGTCCTCGGAGATTATGAGTCCCGAAGGATCCTTTCTCCTTTTAAGGGAAGGAGTGATGGTATGGCTTTCAATCAGGCAGTCTTTTTCGGTATTGCTGAGCTTATCCACCCTGCAGGAATAATATTCCCTGCCTTCACGGGCTGCAAGCTCTGTGGTAATGCCCCTGACCCTTGATACCACTTCTGCGGCATCTTCCTCGCTCATCTTTGCCGGGAAATCAAAATCGGCCAGGTTTCTTGCAAGTGTTACGCTTCCCGAAAGCACTACCTCATGGTATGCCGTGGAATCATAATACCATTTATTTTTTCTTTTTTTCATTTTTCACCTCTAACGCCTTTATCTCATCCCTAAGCTTGGCCGCAAGTTCATAATCCTCAACCTTTAAGGCTTCTTTCAGCTTTTCCTTAAGTTCTGCGGCATTTTGAGTCCCTGCTTTAGTCTTACGGCCCTTTTTCTTTTCTTTTTCTCCCGTAACAGCCTCTGCTGCAGCCTCTTTATCCGAAGGGTCGTCATCCGCATCAAGTGTGATCATCTTATTGATGTCCCCGATACTTCCCTTCTTCCCGGCGGCAGAGGGTACAACATCCTTTATCTCTATAAGTTTGGCGAATGCAGGCTCCTTACCGGTATGTGTCATGCCGCCCTGCATAGCCTTAAAGTTTTTCGCTATCATGTCACTGAACACATTGTAGCATACGGGACATCCCGCTCTCTCGGTCTTTAAGAACTCCGACTCGGTGGTACCGCACTCGGGACATACAGTCTCCTTGTGGTCGATATTCTTCATGCTTTTTCCTTTTGCATAGCTTGAAAGTATGCCTGAAAGAATGCTGCCCACGGATGACAGTCCCTGGCCGCCCAAAAGCTCGTTTAAGGGAACAGCGGTATATTCGGATGCGCACTGCTCGCACAGATGCTGTTCCTTTTTCTGTCCGTTTACTATTTCCGTATAGAAAATCTTTGCCTGTCTGGTCTGGCAAACATCACATAACATAGTATCATCTCCTTAAAGATACAGATTTATATCCTGATTAAATATCATTTTCGTCGTTTTTGTTCTTTACCGATAAGCTTATCACGATTATGAGCAATGCAAGCGTAAGCCCGCTTAATACCGCTATTATTATGGTAAGGGTATTGAGGCTCTTTTCATAGCTTTCGGCAAGCTCTAATGCTTCTATCGATTCGGTGAGCACCATTCCCGTCTGCTTTACGTTTTTATCCTTATAACGCTGCAGGGTCTTTTCCGCACGGTCGTATGAATACAGCACCGGTGTCCCTTTATTGTCCTTTATCACTATCAACAGGAAAGAGTCCTTCCCCTCATCCTTTGATGCATATACCGGTATAGACAATCCGTCCAGCTTAAGATAAGTTTTTTCATAGCCTTCAGGTATTATAATACTTTCATCGGGTTCTGTCACTACAAATTCATTGTCGCAGAACAGGTGTATTTCCTCACCCTTAAGTACCGCACTGATGCCGTTGGTTTTGTCGGGTTCTGAGGTAACGGGAGAAGGAGTTGCCGGTATGTCTGTAGCTTCCGGATCGTTTCCGGGGTCTTCCTGTTTCTCACCGCATTCGCACAGTATCACATATACCTTTACGCTTCCGTCGGGAGCCGTGACCTTTATCTCTATCCTGTTTTCTCCGGCCACCAGACTGTCGTTTCCTTTTACATCCACCGTTGCTTCGGTATCAGCCGCAGCAGCGCTCACAACAAGCTTTCCCGTACCTGCGGGTACTGTCACACAGTACTCGGTCACATCCGCACTGAATGCAGGAGTAAGAGTTCCGGGACTGACTTTAAGTACTGCCAGATTATCGTCGGAAGAATCCTTCGGCGATGCGGCTACCGATATCTTCAGTACATTGCTCGATACAGACATCAGGTATCCTTCCTCATACTCATAAAGCTCCGGATCGTCCCTTAAGGATATCTCGGCATTTCCGAGTCCTTCCGCTTTAAACTTTAACGAATACTTTCTGCTGTTCCTCGTCTCGGAATCCACCTGGTCACTTATCTTCAGTATCCCTTCTCCTCCGCTTACGATACCGGGACCCGATACATATGTCAGTACATCCTCGGGATACAGGAGATATCCTTCAAAATCTCCGGGTAATACATCAGCCTCTATCTCTATCGAGACAGTGACCGTATCCCCCTTGTGGTAGACCTCGGAATCTGAAGAAATGGTTATATCCGCACTTGAAGCATGTGCCGCAACACGCGAAAATGTCAGTAAAAACAGCAGCAATGGGCAAACTGTCAGCACTAGCATCCTTGCCGGTCCTTTCATCTGCCCACCGCCTTTCTAATGTATATTCTTATATTTTTTCAATAACTAATTTATTGCTATACCGTCTATCAACTCGGGAGTAGCCGTAGGCCTGTCATCCGGTGTAGGTGTAGGCGTATCCTCCGGCGTAGGAGTAGGTGTCTCCTCCGGTGTGGGAGTAGGCGTATCCTCGGGTGTAGGGGTAGGCGTCTCTTCCGGCGTGGGAGTAGGCGTATCCTCGGGTGTAGGAGTAGGTGTCTCCTCCGGCGTAGGAGTAGGCGTATCCTCGGGTGTAGGAGTAGGTGTCTCCTCAGGTGTAGGAGTAGGTGTTTCCTCAGGTGTAGGGGTAGGCGTAGGTGTTGCGGCCTGCTCCTCACGTACTATGTTGATCACATACTCTCTCACATCGCCGTTTTCAGCCCTTACAGGGATCACCATCCTGTTGGTTCCGACCGAAGGATAATAATATCCGTCGCCCTCAACCTTTGCAAGTGAGCTTACCGTAGTGGCCGATATCTTGATATAATCGGTCTCATTACCGACTATCAGGTTGTACTCCTGATCCTTTTTAGCCGAGAATGTAGGTGTAAGGCTTAGAGCATTACCGTTCTTGTCATACAGCTTCAAGGATTTGAGCCAGTTATTCGGATTATATGCTTTTTGAGGTACCGGACAGGGAGTCTCCGGCATATTGAGGTATACCGGGATGGAGAATACGATCGGTATATCTCCGGGATTCTCATAAGCCGAGAAAAATCTCTTTCCTTCCGAATAAGGAGCCTCCACATTGGCCATATACTGATGGTTGTATGTGGATGTTGCAGTCATATTAAATTTCTGAAGATATATGGTATTCTGTCCCCTGTTGATATAATTGTTGCCTATATAGAACGCACCGCCGAATATGGATCTTAAACGGTTGTTCCAGGGGATCAGGCATTTCATGTTGAGGTCATCACTGCTTGAACCGTTCTGTGCGAACTTCAGTCCGTTGGCTATGGCTCCTCCGGGCTCTGTACTGTGGTAAGCTCCGATATTAAAGTAGTTGTACAGGCCTTCATATCCTGCCACCGTACCGGTTACGCTGTTACTCATGGCTGTGGCTCCTATCGTAACCTCCTGCTTTACACGTGAGGCAAGATGGAGAGGGCTCACTCCCGAATACTCGGCAGCCATCGCAAAGGTATCGGTAAAGGATATACTCCTTTTATTTCCAAGGTCATCGGTATAGATATACGATGACTCCTTCATAGCCGTATTTTTAAGTATGGTGTCGATACCTTCCTTAGTCTGGTAGGAAGGGTTGTAATTTAAGAGCTCAAACTGGAATATGGTGTTGTACTCAAGGAAATTCCTCGGATCCATATAGTAGCTTATCGCCTCTTTAGAAGCCGTGACCCATGATGAACCGTCAAATACGGTAAACTTGTCACTTGTCCAGCTATAAGCACCGGCTTCTAAGGATTTCCATTCCACGCTCTTGGTGTTGGGGATAAGGTTGACACCAACCTCCGATTCCTTCTTTATAACGGTATCCCAATCAAGTCCTGTCTGAAAGGCCTTGAACTTCCAGTTGGGATACTGCTCGTGTAAAGCGCGCAGAAACGGCTTATAGCTGTCGGGAAAACCCTCCTTGGCAAGCTCTTCTTCAAAGCTTGCAGAGGAAAGTACCTGAGTATTTGTTGTGCTCGGCATATTTACCGAACTGTCGGCATCGACATAGATTGAGTTGACATATCCGGTATAAAGTGAACCGTCATATACCACTTCGATAAGACACCACAGGTTTTCACCGTCGGTGGCTGTCTCGATGATACGTACACCCTGTCCCGAGTATACGAATACGGGTTTCTTCGAATTGGTAAATACAGCGGATGATGAATACTTAGGCTCGGTCTTAAGGCTCAGAGCTGCTGCGTCCTTCATTATGCCGTTGGCATTTTCCACTGTTTCATGCTTTATCGGATCTACCGGAGGCATGGTGATCTCGGGAGTAACGGTTACCGTGATCTCAGCCTCTTTTTCTTTTATACGGTAATTCTGAAGTTCTATACTGTCAGCATTGCTTACAAAAGTAACTCTCAATGCCAGAAGCCAGCCTGTGACAGTCTCACCGCTGTAATCCGCACTGATCTTTATCCACTTGTCGTTTCCGACCTGTTCTTCAGCCAGGACGGTCACTGCAGAATTCTTTGCAATACTTACTTTTTTGCCCTTTGAGGTCTTAACCTTGGCAGATGTGCTGTCGGCTTCGGTACGGAGTATCTGCTTTCCCGTATTGGTCAGAGCCTTAAGTTCATTACAATAGTTAAGCTTTACATAGTCGCTTAATACATAGCCTCTTACATACTCCCCGTCGATAAGGGCAAGTACCCTGTACCAGCGTACCTGACGGCCTTCACCGTCAAAGTCTATGGAATTGGTACGTGTTCCGACCAGGCTTACTACAGCGTCCTTAGAAATGATGCCCAGGACATCGCAGTCCAAAGAAGGGCTTTCCCTTAAGTTCAGAAGGTCTGCCGTAACTATACCCTTCATGTCATATTTTGAACTGTATGTGTTGGTGACTGTCTCAAGCTCATTGCCGAACATATCATATACCGTACCGTCATCGGTAACAGCAGAACCTGTCGGCAGGGGCAGAAGCATCTCCGTAGGGAAAGGAGTATCTTTCGGCTCCTCATCGGGATCCGGTGTAGGGGTTACATCGCCCGTAGGAACAGGTGTGATGTCTCCTGTAGGTTCGGGTCCCGGTGTAACTGCGGGAGTAGGTCCGTCCGTAGGAGTCACCTTTTCGGTAGGTGTAGGCACTTCATCCTTTTCCGGTTCAACCTTTCCGGATGTAATCTCTATATATGTTCCGAGTGAATAACCCTCGGTCTTTTTTCCGTTTATCTTGGCGGTGATATGGTACCAGCCGTCCTTTTCTCCGTACAGGGATACTGCCTGGTCCTTTACGAGCACCGCATTTTCACCCTTGACCTGAACTATCTCATAGTCGGTGCCGGGGCCTTTACGGATATTAAGCTGCGACGCGGTTACCTTTCCTTTTCCGGTCCTTGTAGGTGCCGGTGTGGGAGTGGGCGTAGGTGTGGCTGTGGGAGTAGGTGTGATCTCCTTAAACTCTCCTGTTTCGGCTTTTACTGTAGCCCCGTCCACGGATATCCATTTTGCAAGTGAATATCCTTCAAGTTCCTCGCCGTTTACTTTTACTTTTATATGGTACCAGTCATTACGTTCTCCAAGTACCGTAACTTCCTGATCCTTTGTAAGGACTACCTTTTCTCCTCCGGAGAGGATATTGGTATACTCAGTGCCCGGTCCGGAACGCATATACAGCTCCGTTGCGGTAACCGTGCCCTTCACAGTGCTTTTCTTTTTCGCTTCCGTAGCCAGATCCGGTATCATCATGATGATAAGGACCAGTACCAGCACAAGCGCTACTCTTTTGACTGTATTGTTTTTCCTCAAAAAGCTCACGTGAACCTCCAATAGATAATATTCTGCAGATTATTATCGCACAGAAATGTGAAAACCATTTGACAGTGATGGAAAATAAATGTGAAAACCTCTTATACGAGGCCGAGTATATAGGTGACCATGTACGTGATAAAGGTGATGCCGTTTACCGCCATGCCGGCATAAGGTACGGCATAGCCGCCGTCCTGCTCTTTCACGCACTTTATCGATACGATCAGTCCTATAAAGCTGACCACCAGTGCGGCCGTCCCGCATATGGCGAAGGCCTTGGGAGTATCTTCCTTTATCCCCGCCCACACGATCAGCACTATAAATATGATAAACGTTACTATCCCCGCGATAAGAGCCGTTACGGCCTTTGCCGTATATCCGCTCTTTCTGAACTGAACGTTGTTATCCTTTCTTTTTGTCATTGCTCTTTCCTTTCCCGTGCTTTATGTACCTTACGATCCTGTATGCCACGTATCCCAAAAGTGCTCCCGATACATTGAGGATTATGTCATCCACATCGAACACTCCTACCTTTGTGAGCAGCTGGCAGGTCTCTACTATAAGGATCATCAGGAATGCGGCCACAAACGTATCGAGCAGTCCCATGACCACTCCCGTCTGCTTCCTGTCCGCAAACATTCCGAACATGTAGCCGAACGGCATAAACAGTATGACGTTGCCGCATACATTTATGATAAAGGGCATCCAGTCGCCCTCAATAAGTAAGTTCCAGTATCTTTTAATCTCCGTAAACGGGACAATGCTGTATCTGTAATGATCGTATACCGTTGTCCTCCCGAACACATCGGAAAAGAACAGAAAATATATCAGAAAAGCCATGTATACGATGAACAGCACCGTATACAGATGCTTTTTATTACTCTTTTTTATGTTATCCATTAAAACTCCCGGTTAATCTATATAAATACGATTAATAATCTATTATAAAAATTATTTATCAAATATTTGGTTTACATTTTCATAATATTTTATTATACTATATTTGGTATTTCTAATCAAGCAAAAAACTATTCTTGAGCGTGATTTACGAATTATTTCATTTTATTTTTATAAACCGAAAGGAATACTGCCATATGAAGATAATTGATTTTTTGAAGGATAACAGACCGCACATCAGCTGTGAGCTCTTCCCTCCCAAGAAATGGGAGAACCTGGAGGCTGCAAAGCAGGTGGTAGCTGAGACTGCCGCACTTAAGCCCGACTACATGAGCGTGACCTACGGCGCAACAGGCGGCACAAGCAAGTACACCGTGGATCTCGCGAACGAGATACAGAATGTATGCGGTATCCCGGCACTCGGTCACCTTACCTGTGTTTCCTCAGACAGAGATACAGTAAGGCATATGGTGAGTGCTTACAAGGAGCACGGCATCGAGAATATCCTTGCTCTGCGCGGTGACATCCCCGCCGACAGCGGTTTTGAGCCTTCAAAGGATTACAAGCATTCGGAAGACCTGATGGCCGAGATCAAGTCCATGGGTGACTTCTGCATAGCAGGTGCCTGCTATCCCGAAGGACATCCGGAGTCAAAGTCCGTCGATGAGGATATCGAGTACACCAAGCGCAAGGTTGAGGCGGGCTGTGATTTCCTGATCACGCAGATGTTTTTTGACAACAATATCTTATACAACTACATGTACAAGCTCCTAAAGAAGGGCGTTAACGTACCCATAGATGCAGGTATCATGCCTGTTACGAACAAAGCTCAGATTGCCCGTATCATTTCTCTGTCAGGCAATCTGGTGCCTCCCCGCTTCAAGATGATCGTCGATCACTTCGGGGACAATCCCGAGGCTATGAAGCAGGCGGGTATCGCATATGCTACCGAGCAGATCATAGACCTGTTCGCTAACGGGGTTAACTGCGTGCACATCTACACCATGAACCATCCGGAGGTGGCAGGGGAGATCTTCAGGAACCTGTCGTTTATAGCACCGAGGTAGGGGAATCTCCGGGGAGGAGATACGGCCTGACGGTATAAAACCCGTCACCGCTCGCAGGGATATGCTTAACGTCCCACTGCGCATCCTCTCTACGGACGCTCGCAATCGCATGTCCGCCTGATGCCGGACATGCTTTAGGCTTCGCTCAAAAACCGGTTTGGTTAACCGGTTTTTGCCTCGCTCTGATGTACATAAAAGCGTGCATATCCAACTGCTCGCTTTATGGTTTTATCCCGTAAATCCATTGTGTAGCTCTGCTCTTTCATGACATATAATTTATTTAAGGATACTAATGAACATAATAAACTACAAAGACGGAACAAAACTGAATATAGATAAAAAAGAGACATACCGTTATCTCGGGTATCATTTCGGTGGTGATGTTCCGTTAGATGCGGAGCTGGAGAAAATGGTGGATGAGCTTACAAAAAAAGTTGCGGAAGCTGCCACTCCGAGATGTGCTTATGAGGTGTATGATCTTGAAGTTACTGATAGGACCTGCGTTCTTTCTCAAAACGGAACACTTTTAACCATAAACAGTGCCCGTTTGGCTGCGCATATCAAAGGGTGCAGACAGGCTATTCTTTTTGCTGCTACTATAGGTCCGGGTGTGGATATGCTGATAAGGCGCTACAACGGCCGCTCCACCATAAAACCTGCCATACTTCAGGCGGCAGGTGCATCCGCCATAGAAGCTTTTGCGGATGAGATTACCGAACGCATCAAGGACTCTTTTATTAATAATACTTTTAAGATGCGCTTCAGCCCCGGTTACGGGGATTTCAGCCTGGAACATCAGAATGATTTCTTCAGGCTTTTAGGTTTGGAAAAGAATCTGGGTATGAGTCTTAATTCGGCTCTTCTTATGAGCCCTTCAAAAAGCATTACAGCTGTTATAGGTGTTATATAACTGTGAATGTTGCCTGAGCTACGGGCTTCTATCATATATAAGATTGGATAATAACATGAACGAAAACGCAAAATTATTAAAATCATTAATAGGCAAAGAACTTCTTTTCTCGGACGGTGCCATGGGTACTCTCCTTCAGGCCGAAGGCATGAAGGGAGGAGAAATCCCGGAGACTTGGAATATGCTGCATCCCGAGGTGCTGGTCGATATCCATACCAGATATCTGAACGCAGGCTCAAATATCATTTCAGCCAATACTTTCGGATGTAATAAATATAAACTGGAGCATTGCGAATACGATCTCGATACGCTTGTAGATAAGGCTATCGGTCTGGTCCGTGAGGCTATAACAAAGTTTGAAAATGAGTCAAACAGTGTTTATGCCCGCAAACCTCATTTCGCAGCATTAGATATAGGTCCTCTGGGAAAGCTCCTAAAGCCTATAGGGAATGTGTCATTTGATGAAGCTGAAGCTGCTTATGCGGAGATAGTTAAAGCCGGTGTAAAAGCCGGTGCCGATCTTCTTTTCTGCGAGACTTTTACAGACCTTTACGACCTTAAGGCTGCCATCATTGCAGCTAAAGAAAATTCCGACCTGCCGCTTTTTGTTTCCGTGGCACCCGATGAAAACGGAAGACTTCTTACAGGCGGAGACCTGGAGGCTTATGTGGCTCTGGCTGAAGGTTTAGGTGTTGATGTACTCGGTATGAACTGCGGGTTCGGTCCCAAGCAGTTTTTAAAGTTCCTGCCGGTTATCACAAAGGTTTGCTCCACTCCCATCATAGTTCAGCCCAATGCAGGACTGCCTAAAGTGGTTAACGGAGTGACCACCTTTGATGTTACTCCCGAAGAGTTTGCTTTAGACGAGCTTGAACTTGTAAAGGAAGGAGCTGCCTTAATAGGCGGATGCTGCGGTTCCACACCGGAACATATAAATGCGGCCATCCGTATGTGCGAGTCTTCACTTCCCGGTTCATTTTCTTCTGTTGTATCCGATACAACGGAATCAGGAGATTGCGGCAGTTATAACAGTATCCCTCTTGCTCCTATCGAACCTAAAAACCTGACCGTTATCTCATCCTATACACATGCTGTATACTTCGGTGACAAGCCCCTGCTTATAGGTGAGCGTATAAACCCTACAGGAAAGAAAGCTTTAAAGCAGGCATTAAGGGATAAGGATATCAACTATATCATCAACGAAGCCATAGCCGAGGAAGAAGCAGGCTCCGACATACTTGACGTTAATGTCGGACTTCCCGAGATAGATGAATGCGAGATGATGGAGACTGCCATAGAAGAGATCACAGCCATCAGTACTCTTCCACTGCAGATAGATACTTCCGATATAAAAACAATGGAGAGGGCGCTGCGTATTTACAATGGCAAGCCCCTGCTCAACAGCGTAAACGGTAAGCAGGAAAGTATGGAAGCCGTACTGCCCTTAGCTAAAAAATACGGTGCAGCTGTGGTAGCCCTGACACTTGATGAGTCGGGTATACCCGAAACTGCGGACGAACGTGTGGCTATAGCTGAAAAGATCATTAACAAAGCAAAAGAATACGGTATAGATAAAAAAGACCTGATATTTGACTCGCTTACCATGACTGTCAGCACGGATATAAATAATGCCAAAGTGACTCTGGAAGCTTTGAGGAAAATACATGAAACCTTCGGTGTTAATACAGTACTCGGAGTTTCAAATGTCAGTTTCGGACTTCCTTTAAGAAGTATCATGACAAGTACATTCTTTACCCTTGCCATGGAAAACGGGCTCTCAGCAGGTATCATCAACCCTCTTGACGAAAGGCTTATGGCTGCTTATGACAGCTTCCTTACCCTGCGCGGCTTTGATAATCAGTGCTTAAGATATATTGAAAAATACAGCGGAAAATCAGACCCTTATACAGCCGGCCCCGCAAGTGCCGTAAGTGCAGGTGCCCAGAGTGCCGCAGGCAAAGAGAATACAGCAAATAATCAAGGTGCATCCGGTAATCAATCTCCTCTGTTTACCGCAGTAGTAAAGGGCATGATAGATAAGGCAGGTGCCGAATGTAAGGCCATGCTGGCATCGGGATCGACTCCTATAGAGGTTATAGATAACAACCTGATACCCGGACTTGATACGGTCGGAAAGAGCTTCGAAGAAAAGAAAACCTTCCTGCCCCAGCTCCTTATGAGCGCCGATGCAGCGAAGGCCGCTTTTGATGTGATAAAACAGTACTATGCGGAAAACGGTACCAAGGGTGAATCCAAGGGTACAGTGGTCATGGCTACCGTTAAAGGTGACATACACGATATAGGCAAAAACATAGTAAAAGTACTTTTGGAGAATTACGATTATACCGTTATAGATTTAGGTAAAGACGTAGCCCCCGAGACCATAGTGGATACCGTGCTTGAGCACAACATCAAGATGGTAGGCTTAAGTGCCCTTATGACCACCACCGTAGTCAGCATGGAGGAGACCATAAAGCTGCTCCGTGAAAAAGCTCCGTTCTGTAAAGTAGTGGTAGGCGGTGCGGTACTCACCCAGGAATATGCCGATAAGATCGGTGCCGACAGGTATTCGCCTCAGGCCATGGATACCGTAAAATACGCCAAGGAAGTATTTGGGAAATAAATGCAAAATGCCAACGAGCTAATTTCGTTGGCATTTTTTGATAAGTCCAATAAATATGTCAGTTTTCTCCTAATAGTTTTTGTCGATAATACTCTTTCTATTCCCTGTCCACAATATAATATTCTAACAATTTTAGTTTACTGCACCACTGTACATATGTCAATACTTTACAATCTTCAATGTCACCGCTTTTTACTTACCGTTATCTATATCTGTACCAATATCGATGACTGTCCCGATGAAAAACGGGGTGTTACTCTTGCAGTCTATCAGCATATAGACAAAGGGGCGGTCAAGGAAGACTTCATGAAAATCAAGCGGTGCACCATCATCAACACTAATACTTGTAATCGCACCGGCCTTTGTTCCTTTTTCATCCACTGTTATACAGGTTTTATGGAATATATCACTAATATAAATATTTTCATCTGTCAGTGAAGAGATACCGGATAGGTCTGCTTTGTAGGAATCAAATGCATCCGTCATCCCCAGTGCTTTTAATGTCTCGTTCAAGCTTATACTATAATCATAAGAAAACTTGGGTAATCTTGCATATACTATCGAAGAATCACGACTTGAAAGCAAATCCTCGATTTTGCTGCCGGTAAGTGAGGCAATATAATCCGTCATGCTGATGTTTTCCTTTGGGAGCAGTGCTGCAAAAGCATATTCTCTGCCCTTATAGTATTTGATGAAACCGGTAGTATTTTCATCTTCTAAATATTCTCCTTCATTTGAAAACATAAAGGATACGTTCCTTTTTAAACCATTTTCTGTGGTAAATATACCGTCATGTACGTTCACGCTGCGATAGATGTTATCCCATTCTGCCTCAAACGAAAGAGCATTTATCAGATACATCACCGTATCTTCATCAATATCTTCATCCAGGATTTTATCTATCATTCCGTCGGTTTTATTCTTTACCCATTTATTCATCTCGTTTTTTGCCTTTTCATCAAAAGTCCTCTTGTAGATATCAGCACCATAATAGTTTGCATTGGTCTGCAGAAACTCTCTGTTTACATCTTTTAATCTTTCTTCAAACCATATGGAGTTGGCCATGGATAATTTACTTTTCTCGCTATGTGTCAGGTTAGACATATATCCAAAAATATATCCGTTTATTGTATCATGGTCTGCTCCCAATACCTGTTCCATCTGTGTGAGAGTTTCACCTTCAGCTCCATTTGCGCACATCCCAAGTGCTGCCAATACCGAAACAGGAGAAATCAACTGATTCTCTCCGGTTTTATAGCATTCCTTAAAAAGTCGTATGGAAAAATCTGTGATAGTGTGGGAATATGCTCCATCTGTGGCTTCTGATATATTGTTTTCAGCCTCAATCCCTTCCATAAGATTTGATGCTTTTATCTTACGTGACTGACTGATCATAAGGATAATGCATATTGTGACTACCAAAGCTATCGAAGCTGCTATAGAGTAATATTTCCTTTTGATTTTTCCGGCGTCGGGGACGGGCAGCATGTTTTGTTCACTTCGTTCAAGTATTTCATCACTTATGCCGTTCATGCTTTTGTACAGATCATCTTTATTCATCTATGTAACCCTCCTTCTTCAGATAAGACTTTCTGATCTCTTTCCCAATACATGTCGATTATTTCTTTATCGTCCATAGCAACCTCCGGATATTATTATAGGACGTTCTATAGGATAAGACAACTTTTTTTATGGAATGTCACAAGAAATGTTTGGGAGCAAATGTTTTTTTTGGGGGGTGGGTTTTGGTTTTGACATTTAATTGTAATTTTTAATTCTGGTTTTTGCATTTAATCCATAAGTTAGTCTGGCAGTGATATAATGGGTATGTATCCTCCTGGGAACGGAGGGAATATGCTTGAAGAAGGACGTAAGAAAGGCCAGCACCTGACGAGGGATGACCGTCATGAGATACAGCGGGGGTTGAGGGAACACCGCTCATTTCAGGAGATATCGATGATAATCGGATGTTCCCCTGATACTATCTCAAAGGAGATCAGGAAACACAGATACCATAAGGCACGGGAAAAAAATACGGAAGGATCAAGAACGTTCTACACCAGGCCTAACAGGTGTAAACACAGGGACAATTGCCGCAGACGTGATGTGTGCAATAAGAAAAAAGGACATAAATGTAGGATACCATGCAGGGAGTGTATGCGGTGTAATGAATTATGCCCGGATTTTGTGGATGCACCCTGCAGGGTTGAGAATAAAGCTCCGTATGTTTGTAACGGATGTACAAAGTCTGTAAGATGCCTGTTTGATAAATATCTGTATAATGCGGACTATGCACAGCGGGAATACGAGGAAGAACTCCGTACTTCCAGACTGGGGATCGATATGACAAGAGATGAGCTTGCAGCATTGGATGGGCTGGTGAGCCCCCTGATATGTAAAGGACAGCCTCTGGCGCATATCCTGGAAAACCACAGGGACGAAATAACGGTCAGTGAAAGAACCCTTTACCGTTACATTGACACCGGAATACTTACAGCCAGAAACATTGACATGCACAGAACGGTACGTTACCGCAAGCGTAAGCACTATACTGATCAGCCAAAGATATCTTATAAGAAGAAAGAAGGCCATCATTATACAGACTATCAGGAATATATGGAAAGAAATCCGGGAACCCGTGTGGTACAGATGGATACGGTAGAAGGGGTAAAGGGAGGAAAACTGCTGCAGACACTCCTTTGGACTGAGCATAACCTGATGCTGGCATTCCTGCGAGAAAGCAAGGAAATGGCTAACATGGTGGCCACATTCGATTGGCTGGAAGAAAAGCTGGGAACAGAGACATTCAGGGAATGGTTTCCGGTAGTATTGACAGATAACGGCTGCGAATTCGCAGACCCGGAGCTGTTCGAAAAAGGGCTGGACGGCAGTCAGAGGACAAGGCTTTTCTATTGTGAACCAAGGCATTCGGAACAAAAGGGCGGTCTGGAAAAGAACCATGAATATATCCGGTACGTATTACCTAAAGGGACTTCTTTTGATCAGCTGACACAGGAGCATGTATTGTTGATGATAAATCACATCAATAATACAACAAGGCCAAAGCTCCATGGTATGACTCCCATGAAGAAGGCCCTGTTGTCGTTTGACAAAAATGCGATGGAAAAGATAGGGCTGAGGCTCATCCCGCCGGATGAGGTCAGCTTGAAGCCTATGTTATTGAAGTAAAACAAAACAGGCAGGAGGATACGAAATGGATAACCATGCACAAAGGCATCCAGAAGTTACTCTTGCAACGGTGAGTTCTGGGGGCTGATTTCGTATACTCAAAAATCCATGCATTTTTCTTGATTATATCCCCAAAAACGTGAAAAAACAACTGGAAAAATGCAGAAAAATAGCCAAACCAGAAATAAGTCTGGCAAAATAGAATGGCCGAGTTCAAACCAGAAGTTAGTTTGGCATTCAACTTTTTGGTTTTGACAGATTGACTTCCTGTAAGATATACTTATAATTGTTGTCATATATGGTATAAAGCATATGCGTGATACACCTTGCAGGGAGTATAATTTAAAATGGATGATGAAAAAATTATAGAGATGTATTTTGACCGCAACCAGAAAGCAGTTGAAGAAACTGAGAAAAAGTATGGCAGATACTGTTTTTCGCTTGCGACCAGAATATTAGCCAACAAAGAAGATTCGGAAGAATGCGTCAATGATACGTGGCTTTCAGCGTGGAATTCCATCCCACCGCAAAGGCCGAAATACTTAAAAATGTTTTTGGCAAAAATAACAAGAAATAAAGCTTTGAATCGTTTAAAAGCGGATAATACCAAGAAAAGGGGTAAAGGTGAAGTAACTCTGATATATGAGGAATTGTCTGAGTGTATAGGTGACGGACGTGATATCGAATCTGATATTATCGCCAAAGAGCTGGGACTTACAGTTAAAAACTTTGTGTTTTCTCTTCCCGAAAGAGAAGGGAATATCTTTGTACGCAGGTATTTCTTCATGGAATGTGTTAAGAATATTGCAGAAAAATATGGGATGACACCCGGAAATGTCAGCGTGATCCTAAATCGTACCAGGAATAAGCTTAAGGAACATCTGATATCAAAGGATTTCATCTGATCGGAAGGAGTAGCATTATGAATGAACATGATTTACTTGAAAGCATGTCTGAGATAGACGAAAAAATATTGGACCGCAGTGAAAACAGCATACAGGACAATATCAAAGAACGTGGTACCGGATCAATAGGCTCCGGCGTACTATGGGGAAGCATTGCCGCCGCAATTGTTTTCATATTAGGGATAGTTTTTATATTTGTCAGACTGAAATCCAATCCCGATGATAGCGATGCAAACACAGACGGTGGATCGTCTTTTATAAAAACTTACAAAGTTGTCGCGGCTGAATACCCCGAAACCGAAAAATACCCCAATATTTCAGAATATACTTATGCAGACGGTAAGGTTGATTACGGTCGGCTAGATTCACTAGCGCAGAAGTGGAGTTCTTATAATATTACCCATCGCAGGCAAATGTTGGAAAAACTTGACGGCACGAGCACCGGCATATTTAAATCATTCGCTTCACATGCTACCGAAGCCATACTTAACAGCAGCGAGCATAGCAACAGGGTATACTCACCGTTAAATATCTATATAACGCTTGGGATGCTTGCGGAAATATCTGAAAACAATACCAGGCAGCAGGTGCTTGATGTTCTTGGATACGATGATATGGAAACCATGCGTAAACAGCTGAATGCATTATGGGGACTTAATTACGTTGATGACGGTGTTTCAAAAAATGTACTTGCTGCATCCCTATGGCTTAGAAATGATAAGGAATATAACAAAGATACACTACAGACATTAGCGGATTACTATTATGCTTCTTCGTTTTCAGGAGAAATGGGGTCGGACGGCTATGTACAGGCTTACCAAAACTGGTTGAACGAACAGACCGGCGGACTGCTTGGAGAACAAGTAAAAAAGCTGACATTAAACGAACTGGACATAATGGACATTGCCACCACCATTTTTTTCGGAGCAAAATGGTCCGTCAAATTTAAGCCCGAAAACAACACCAGACAGCTCTTTCACGCATTTAACAAAGATTACGAATGTGACTTTATGAACAGGACCGATACCGGTACTTACTTCTGGGGTGAAAAATTTGGTGCCGCCAGGCTTTACTTCGAAGGAGCAACCAACAGTAATGTGCTGTTCATCCTCCCGGACGAAGGTGTGGATGTAAATGAACTTCTTAGTGACTCTGACGTGATGAGTCTTATAGAAAATACTTTTGCGTATGATCAGAACCGGACGCTCAGGATTAATTACTCCATCCCTAAATTTGATGTGGTTTCGGAGCTTGTTTTAAACGATAGTCTGACAAAACTTGGTATAACAGATGCTTTTGACCCTGCAAAAGCCGATTTTTCAACCCTGACAGAAAATCCGGCCGATACCTTTGACGCTTATATAGGAAAAATCTCTCATGATGTCCGCGTGATAGCCGATGAGGAAGGTATAAAGGCAGTAGCTTATACCCCTTTACCTGTGGCAGGAGCCACTGAACCACCTAAAGAAATAATAGATTTTGTCCTGGACAGACCATTTATATTTGTGATTAATACCAACCAGGAATATCCTGTATTTGTCGGAGTAGTAGAAAATCCGTAAATTAACAATGTGCCAATGGTAACCCTCGCCATTGGCACATTTGTTTCAATCAGAGAACCGTCCCTCTGATTGATTATCTCCTAATAGTTTTTGTCGATAATACTCTTTCTCAGCTATAATTGTTTCTTAAGGTCTTCAACCTGTTTTTTAATATCGGTCCTTTGTCTCCTTTTCTGCGTTGAGCCACCAAGATACTTTTCCAATACCCTTGTCTTAATGTATATTTCTTCATAACTTTTTTCACAGAATGGCTTAGGCAGACCTGCATCCACCCCTATCTTTATCAGATCATCTTTGGAAATATCTTTTCCTTTTCCATTTACAGACGTTGTATGCTCACCCCAGTAAGTATCACTGTATGTTAAGTCATATGCCGGAGCCAGACGCCAACCACTTTCGTTTGTGTATGTAAAAGAAAAATTCTTTGTATGATCATCCAAATTATGAGTTATAATATTAAAGCACATAATCTTAAACAACTGCTCCTTATCCTTACGGTTATCTTTGGTAAGGACTCTTACAAGCCTAAAATATGTCTCATAATCACAAGAAGGTGCTCGAAAATCAGCTTCTAAAAGAGCCGCAAATGTTATGCTGAAAACCTTATTATTACCCTTTCTATCAAATCTCTCGGTTTTAAAGTACCCTTCACATTCTGCAGATGGAATCAAAAAAGAATCCGACATAACAATCCCGCATTCCCCGGCTGTAATGTAATAATCATACTCTCTTTTTCCACTTATAGACGGATCTTTTTTTGCCGGAAATTTTATTATATACTCCTTACCTTCCTCGGATAATAAAATCTTTGGACGCGTTCCACCGCTTGATCCGGCCATTTTGTAGAGCAGATCAAGTTGATCGGATGTTTTTGAGGATAATATTTTTTTACACTCCTTAGCGACTTTGTCGAAATCAAGTCCGGCTGTAGTTATATCAAGCTCTGCTTCCTTCGAAGGTATATACTCCAAAGCACCCATGCCTGAACTCCCGACATATGCAAGTCTGTCCAGTGTACTTATATCTTCTCTTTTTATGCCCAAGGACTCAAGATACCTGTCAAACAAAAGCTCACCCCAACTATCAGGAAGACTATCAGCAAATACACCAAATAATCCGTTAAAAATCTCCCGAGAAGAGTTTGGCGGTATAAAAACATCTTCCTTAAGAGGTAATGAGAACGGACTTATAGGAAATCCCTGTCGAACCCAACCGATATCATATTGAAATGCAATTCTTTTATCAGGCATCTCTGCCAGTTTTCCGACTGATTTTCCGTGATAATATACCTCCAGAATTTTACGTCCCGTCATTCACAACCTCCTCTATGCTGCTATAAACCGGTTGTTTAAAAAGTTCATTTATTTCTGAAATAACCCCAAGTTCCATGCATATTTTTATGAATGACTCCAAAGATATCTGCCCTGTTTCCTCAAATTTGCGTATCGTTGCATAACTTACGTTACTTCTGCCCGCAAGCTGCTTTTGCGTAATCTTCTTTCGCTTACGTATTTTTTTTAATCTGTCTGACAATCTAATCATAATATCTGACGGAGTGTCCCATAAGTATTCCATATATTCAGTCCCATATCTCTCCACAATATAAATATTGCTACTATTATAGCAATATTTATGATATTTGTCAATTATTGCTATAATAGTAGCGTTTCTTAAATATCCTGTACCATTTATGTCACATTTTGTTATCCTATATCGGATTCATTGATGGTCATGAGCTCCTCATCGGAGATGTTTTCGTCGGTCATGACACGTGATGCCTGATTGGAGATGATGGTCTCGAACATGTTTCTGATATCACGGCCGTTGGAGAACTGCTCATTCTTGTTTTTTACGTGGTTTTCTATCTTCTCACGGATCACCTTTGCTGCTTCATCGGTCAAGCGGTACTCATATTTGTCGCAGAGTGACATAAATATCTGTACCAGCTCTTCGGATGAGTAATCCGGGAAGTGGATATACTTGTTAAACCTGGACTTAAGACCGGGATTGGAATTGATGAACTCCTTCATAAGGTCGGGATAGCCTGCTACTATGACTATGAAGTTGTCCCTTCTCTTTTCCATGAGGTTTATGAGTGTGTCTATGGCTTCCTGTCCGTAGTCATTGCCCTTCTTAGCCAGGGTATATGCCTCGTCTATGAAGAGGATGCCGCCGTTTGCCTCATCTATCTTTTCCTGGGTCTTGATGGCTGTCTGGCCTACATAGCCTGCTACCAGACCCGCACGGTCAACTTCTACCAGCTGTCCCTTTGAAAGTACGCCGATCTCCCTGTAGATGTCAGCCATGATCCTGGCAACGGTGGTCTTACCTGTACCGGGGTTACCGGTGAATACCATATGAAGGGATACAGGCAGTGACTTCATGCCTTTTTCACGTCTTAGCTTCTGCATCTTTACCAGATTGATAAGCTCTCTTACGTCCTTCTTGATGGTCTCCATACCGATAAGCTCATCCAGGTCGGCCATTGCAGAATGGCTGCCGTCTGTCGTCTGGATGTCGCTCTTTTCATCTATCGCATTGACCTTCTTTAATCTCTCTAGCTCTTCTATAGCACCCTGGTTCCCGTTTGCCGCAGAACGTCTGAGCCAGTCTAGAGCCTCTCCTATATCCATATGCACGTTATAGCCGTGTGAGAGGATATACTCAGCCTTTTCCGAAGCTGCCTGCTCTCCTGCTATAGCTGCCCTTATATACCATGAAAATGCCGCATCGATATTAGGCTTTATATTTTCCTCAAGGAATCCGTCCTCATACATCTCACCAAGATACAGCTGTGCCTTGGGGTTGCCGCCCATGGCAGCCTTAATGTACCATGTTCTTGCTTTACGTCTGTCGGTATCGGTACCGCGTCCGTTCTCATAGAATACGGCCACTCTGTACTGTGCATCAACTATACCCTTCTGGGCTGCCTCCAGATAGTAAACGAAGGATTTCGAATCATCATGGATGATGCCCTGGCCTTCCTCATATATAAGACCTAAGCGGTATGCCGCAAGTGCGTGCTCCTCCGATACGTCCGAGAATTTGTGTGCATTCCTGTAGTACTTTACAGCTTCCGAGCACTCGCCCCTCTTCTCGCGGAGAACTCCCATATAGTAGTAGGATGAAAGATCGTTTAAGATATTTGCCTCGGTCATAAGCTCTAAGGCTTTATCCTGATTCTCCTCCACACCCTTTCCTTCCATGTACAAAAGGGCCAGGCTTACGAGCGCCTTAGGATTGCTTGTATCATATTTAACGGTATCTGTAAGATATGCTGCCGCCTTCTGATAATTGACCGGAGTACCCATACCCAAGCGGTACATCTCTCCCAGATAGTAGAGAGAGTCGATACTTCCCTTCTGGTTGGCGTTTTCATAGCAGGACAGCGCCTTTACATAATCCTGCTGCACACCATATCCGCACTCATAGCAGAAGCCTAAGAAAAGGCTTGCTATGGGAAGGTTCGCATAGGGCATTTTATGACACCATGCTATAAGCTTCTCGGAAGGTATGGATTTAAAATTCTGCTTGGTCACCTGAAGAGAGAGATGGAATCGGGCATCGTTGTTGCCCTTTTTGATCTCGTCGGTCAGGTAGTCAAACTTGGACTCCACAGACATCTCTGCCCAATGTGCGGGATCCGCTTCATACAGCGGTTTGTAATTGTCAATCGTCAGTTTCATATGGCGTGTTTCCCTTTATCCTAAATGTTTATGTTCGGTTATCCGTGTTTTACCGGATCAGTCAAAGTTCTTAATAAAGACATTATCCTTCTTTACGCTGCCTTCACCGAGTATCGAATTCGCAAACCCGGCAAAGGATGCCGGATCGTCGCTTACGTAAAACTCGTTCTCGTGAGGATTTTCTTCTTCGCAGAGGATGTCGTTTTCCTCTAAGACATATCTGAATTCCCTTGCGCACTCAAATGCGGGATTTACAAGCTTAACCTTATCTCCCGTGACTTTTCCTATCTCCTCTGCAAGCAGGGGATAGTGCGTACATCCGAGTATCAGCGCATCTATATTTTTCTTAAGAAGTCCGTCGAGATATCTGTGGATAATGCTGCGTGTCACATCATCATCTATCCAACCCTCCTCCACAAGAGGCACAAAGAGAGGACAGGCCTGCTTGTACACATGTATCTTGGGATCGGTCTTATGCAGGAACTCCTCGTATATACCGCTGTTGACGGTAGCTCTGGTAGCGATAACGCCTATCTTGTTGTTCTTCGTAGCCTCTGCAGCTGCCTTTGCACCGGGCTTTACCACACCTATCACAGGGACAGGAAGCTCATGCCTTAAGGTTTCGAGTGCCACAGCGCTCGCCGTATTACAGGCTATAACTATGGCCTTTACCTCTTTTTCCAGAAGAAATTTCGCTATCTGTCTCGAATATGTTATGATGGTCTCTTTTGATTTATTACCGTACGGAACCCGGGCGGTATCTCCGTAGTATATTATCTTTTCGTTCGGAAGGCTCGCTATCAGTTCTTTTACTACCGTAGTGCCGCCTATACCGGAATCAAATACCCCTATGGGAGCGTTCGAAGCCATGATGTTATCTCCTTATTCCAGACATGCCTTGATCTTCTCAGCGTACTCAGCTGCTTCTCCGTCTGCGTATGTAACATGTGTCCAGGGCATCTGAACATTGTCATCCTTGTATCTGGGGATGAGGTGGATGTGCAGATGGAATACCGACTGCCATGCTGCTTCTCCGGAGTTCTGGAGCAGGTTAATTCCGTCGCAGTTTAATGCCTTTTTCTGGGCATTTGCGATCTTTGATGCTACGATAAGCGCTTTTGAAGCCACATCCGGATCGATAGAAAGCAAGTCCGCACAGTGCTTCTTAGGTAATACCAGCACATGGCCCTTTGCTGCGGGTGAAATATCCATGATGGCCTTAAAATCATCATCCTCATATACTGTTGTGGACGGTATCTTGCCGTCTATTATCATGCAAAAAATACAATTATCCATTTTCTTCTCCTCTTGCCGGTCTCTCCGGCTGTTTTTTGCCCGAACATGCTCTTTATCCGCAGTATGTTTTTCGGGACATATTTTTACATATATATCTTACACTTAAAACCAAAAACTTTCAAGTGGTCATGCTATTTTTTCATGTAAAAAAATCGAGTAGGATGACTCCTACCCGATCCGATCGGTTATCATTATGAAATTAACTGTTTGTCCTCATCCAGCATCTCTTTGATAAGGCTCTGTACATGACCTGCAAGTGCTTTCTTTGTATCCCTGTCCATGCCCTCTGTAGGAACAGGTGCGCCATAGTGGATCACTACCTTCGCTTTCTTTACCCACGGTCTGTGGAGCTCATAAAGTGCATCCGTATTGGATATTGCTACAGGGACTATGGGACATCCTGACTTCTCGGCCACCTTGAAGCTGCCCTCCTTAAACGGAAGCATCTCTTCTTCGTGGTTACGTGTGCCCTCGGGCATGATGAATATCGAGTAGCCGTCCTTTACGTTGTCCACTGCTGTAAGGATAGTCTTAAGTCCCTGACGGAGATCGTCTCTGTCTAAGAAAAGACAAGTCATGTTTTGCATCCATAATGAAAGGATGGGAAACTTCTTAACTTCCTTTTTTGCTATAAATCCCGTAAGTCCGCCTACCGTCATATATCCGAGCGGTATATCCGCATAGCTTCTGTGGTTTGAAACATACAGCACCGCCTGATCCTTCGGGATATTTTCCCGTCCGAGTACTGTGATCTTCGCTCCGGCTATCCACATCAGGAATTTAAATGCTCCGTTTACAAAGCTCTGTGAAAACCTGGCACAGGCTCTTTTGCTGAACAGTCTTACGATCAGGGTTATCAGATATATGGGAAGAGTTCCTACCAGGAAAATAAACATTACCAAAGCCACCAAAAAACTTCTCATAAGCCTCCAAACCGTTCCGGACATAAAAAGGAAATCCGTACCGGAACTTATAAAATATATAGGTATAAAAACCACATAGGGTAGTATTTGTGTCCGTATACAAATTTAGTATAACACAGATTTTCGAAAAGTGAAACAATAAAATTATCGATAACCGTTTTTCACATTTTATTTTTCTTGCTTTTTGAATAAAAAGATGATATTATAGTCTACGCGTGGTTTTTCACCACCCCAAAGTTACAGAAAGGAAGCCCTTCGGGGCCGGTTATAAGAAATGCCTATTTTTACAATAATAATCGGAGTTTTACTGGTACTCATAATTGCCGGTTTTATATTTTTAGGTGCATCTGCAATGGTGGTTCCTCTGTTGATCTTACTCGGAGTCATAGTAGTCGGCTTTATAGTATTGATGATCGTCGGAAAAAAGCTTCAAAAGAAACAGGACGCTGCTCAGGAACAGATGCAGGCCAATGCACAGACCACTTCACTGTTCGTCATCAAGAAAGAGCGCTTAAAGCTTAAGGAAGCAGGTTTCCCCCAGATAGTAGTCGATCAGACACCCAAGTACTTAAGAGGTTCCAAGGTTCCTACAGTTAAGGCTAAGGTCGGTCCCAGGATCATGACATTCATGTGTGACGAGAAAGCTTTCGCGGTACTTCCCGAGAAGCGCGAAGTTAAGTGCGTTATCAACGGTATCTACATCATGGAAGCTAAGTGGGCAAGAGGCGGATTGTTAGTTCCCGAAGGAAAGAAGTCCTTCCGTCAGAAGCTTTCCGAGAAGTACGCATCCATGAGGAAAAAAGAAAAAGAGTCCGATAAGGACTCTAAGAAGTCAAAATAAAATATTGATCATTTTGCGGCAGCTTCGATCTCAAGGGTAAACCTTGATACGGGACTGCCGTTCATATTTATATCACCGCAGAGTCTGCAATAATATGCAGACTCTGTTTCTTTTACCTCAAAACTCTCGGTAAAGGTCTCCATCTCGATATTACCGTAGGGAGTACTGTAATATCCGGATACCGTTTCCTTATGGACATATGCCAGATACGAGGCCGGACTTATCTCCTTTTCATCCTGATCCGATATTTTTTTATCGTCCATGCCGTCGTCATTGTTTTTTTTGTCTTGATCAAAGCCGCTCCCTATATTCGGCCCGGTAACCGGGGTCCTCTTTATCTCGAGCTTTCCTTCGCTTACCTTTATACGGTTGTTGAGCTTATTCTCGATATCCTCATAGATGATGTAGGTACTGTTCCCGCGTTTGCTTAAAAATCCGGTGTACTCGTCCTCCACTCTGTCTGTCAAGCCGTCCTGTTCATGTCTGCCGGTGATGGTTATGGTAACCGGGATCTTTTTATCTTTTTCCACTTTTTCCTCCGTTCCGGCATTCATCCCGGTTATCAGCCGTTACCTGTTGCAAGCTCGTTCAGCATATCCGCAATCATTTCGGTAGCGTCACGCTCAAGAGCTGTAGACATGGCACTGATATATTTCTCACGGTCATTGTTTACAGTATCGACTGCCTTTAAGAGATTTTCCTCATTAAGGTTTTCTTCACGGAGCAGGTAGCTGTAGCCGTTCTTCTCAAAGGCTTCGGCATTGAGTACCTGGTCGCCGCGGCTGCCTATGGAGAGAGGGATAAGGATGTTCGGCTTCCTTAATGCCAGAAGTTCCGCTACAGAGTTGGCTCCGGCTCTCGATATGACTATATCTGCTGCCGCAAACATATCCTTTAAGTCATCGCTTACATATTCATATTGGCGTAAGCCCCTTATGTGGTCAAACTCCGGATCGGTCTTACCCTTACCGCAGATATGGATCACCTGGAAGCTCTCTAAGAGCTTGGGCATCACCTTACGTACAGCCTCATTTACTCTCTGTGCACCTGTGGAGCCGCCCACTACCAAAAGCACCGGCATACCGTTGGTGAAGCCGTTTATCTCAAGACCTTTTTCCCTGTCTCCCTCAAACAGTTCTTTTCTTAACGGAGTACCGGTATGTACTGCCTTTCCTGCCGGAAGATATTGAAGAGTTTCCTCAAAATTACAGCATATCTTTTCTGCCTTCTTTATACACAGCTTATTGGCCAGTCCGGGAGTCATATCGGACTCATGGATCACGGTAGGGATGCCTCTCTTTTTTGCTGCATATACCACGGGTACGGCCACAAAGCCGCCCTTGGAAAATACCACATCGGGCTCTAACTCCTTTAACAGCTTTTTAGCCTGGAAATATCCTTTTATGACGCGGAAGGGATCTGTGAAATTCTTCCAGCTGAAATACCGTCTGAGCTTACCGGAAGATATGCCATAATAAGGCACCTTCATACCTTCTATCAGCCCTTTTTCTATACCGTCAAGTGAGCCGATATAGGTTATGTCATAATTCATTTCACGAAGCTTTTCAATAAGCGCCATATTGGGAGTAACGTGCCCTGCCGTTCCTCCGCCCGTAAGAACTATCTTTTTCATGGGAACTCCTCTTTTGTATCTGTTTTTATTCTTCACAGCTGTGCTTCTATGGCACGTGCTAACTGGTCGGGGCATGAGGTGGGCTTAAAACCGCACTTGATACCTTTGAGCCTGCTGACTACTTCATCGGCTCTCATACCTTCTACAAGCTTCGCTACACCCTGTGTGTTACCGGCGCAGCCGCCTACAAACTTAACATTTCTTACACGCTTTACGCCGTCTTCCTCATAAATATCATATTGGATAGCTCTTGAGCATGTTCCTGTAGTTGCATATTCGTACATAGTTTTTCTCCTTATCGTATTCTATTATTTCATATGTCATTCTGAGCTTAGCGAAGAATCTTTAAAGATCCTACAGACATATCGTGAACGGTCCGTCGTTTACCAGGGATACCTTCATATCCGCACCGAATTCACCGGTCTCAACCTTTGCCACCTTATCCCTGCAATATTCCACAAAACAGTTATACAGCTTTTCTGCCATATCGGGCGGTGCCGCAGGGGTGAAGCCGGGACGGTTGGAGCTTGTATCGGCATATAATGTGAACTGCGATACCAACAAAAGCTCGCCGTTTACCTGTGAAAGCGACAGGTTTGTTTTTCCGTTTTCATCTTCAAATATACGGAGCTTCAGCATTTTATCGGCATACTTACGGACTGTTTCTTCACTATCCTCACGGCCTATACCGATGAGGACCATATAGCCTTTTCCGATACTGCCAGTCACTTTACCGTCGATGGTGACAGAAGCACTTGTAACACGTTGGATAACTAATTTCATGGGGATATTCCTTTAATGTTTTTTCTTAATTTTGATTTCTTCAAGATGTGGTATAACACCTCAAGGGGAAGGCTTATACTATATCTTGTAAGAATGAGGTTCCGTCTATCCCTATCGGAAGCCCGAAGTAATCAAGGATGGTGGCTCCGATATCAGAAAACGTGCTTCTGGTGCCGAGGTTTACGCCCTTTTTCAGGTTCTTACCGTAGATCACAAGCGGTATATATTCTCTGGAGTGATCGGTAGAAGGGGTGACGGGATCGCAGCCGTGATCGGCAGTGATCATGAGGATATCGTCATCTCTTAATTTTGCAAGCATCTCGGGCAGTCTCTCATCAAAATATGACAGGGCCTTTGCATAGCCCGGAGCATCGTTTCTGTGTCCGTATACCATATCAAAATCCACCAGGTTGGTAAACGAAAGTCCGTTAAAGTCCTTATCAAGAATCTCCAGAGTCCTTTCTATACCTTCCTCATTGTTGGCGGTGCGCACATATTCAGTTATACCTTTTTCTGCAAATATGTCAATAATCTTTCCTACGGAAAGCACATCGAAGCCGTTAGCTTTTAGCACATCCAGCATAGTATCCTTAGGAGGGACAAGCGAAAAATCATGTCTTCTCGGAGTCCTCTTATAAGGCCATTCTCCCTCAAAAGGACGGGCTATGACTCTGCCGACACCTAAGTCACCCTGCAGCATCTCACGTGCTATCTTACAATATTCGTAGAGCTGCTCCACAGGCACGATCGACTCATGTGCCGCAATCTGGAATACAGAGTCAGCCGAAGTATATACTATCAAAGCACCTGTCTCCTCATGTTCCTTACCATAATCCCTTATGACGTCGGTACCTGAGTATGGTTTATTGCAAAGTACTTTTCTGCCGATCCTTTTTTCATATGCTTCAATAAAATCTGCAGGGAATCCGTCAGGGAATGTAGGCATGGGCTTTTCCGATACAAGTCCCGCTATCTCCCAGTGTCCTGTCGTGGTATCCTTTCCTTTTGACCTTTCGGCAAGTCGGGATACCGCATACATAGGCGAGGCGGGTATGTCGTCATACATATCGTCTATACCTAAAATATTGAAAAATCCCAGTTTTTTCATGTTGGGCATATTAAGCAGTCCGCTTGAAGCTGCCGCCTTTACGGTATTGCTGCCTTCATCGCCAAACTCGGCAGCATCGGGAAGCTCTCCTACTCCCACACTGTCAAGTACTATTAAAAACACTCTCTTACTCATGTTCTGTTTCCCCCTTTCGTAAGATCCTTCGCGTTCGCTTAAGGATGACACATTTATATTATCCGACATAGCTTATAAAAATATTTCCGTTCTTCTTGAAATCCTTTACCGCCTCGATCATGCCGACCTTTACCCTGTCGCCCTTTACCGGGTCGTACAAGGTGATGCTTGTCTGGTCGTATGCCACGATCACGCATGCGGTGCCGTTACCCCTTATGGCTATGACCGGATGCTTGCGGTATACACAGTACAATACCTGATCAAGAGTCGAGCCCGTCATATCCACTATCGAAGGCTTCATGTTCTTATTGAGATACTCATAGATACTGCCTTTTTCAGGATCGAATCCTGAAGCATCAAACTCAAGCTCCCTGTATCCCGCTATGGTCTGCATAGCTGCCTCGGCTGATGTGAAATCTCCCGAAGCCTTTACACCCTTGACAGTTGTGAGGTCCGTTCTTGCAGTCTTGATACCTCTCTCCCAGATAAGCTTTCCTTCGCGGTTGATAACGGTACCGACTCCCTTGTCAGCCACCTGTATCACTTTGGTCGCATCTTCGTCAGCAGCTACCACCTTTCCGAACGAATAAGCATAATAACAGCTGTTTTCCACCTTCGGATCGGGAAGTCTGGCCGTGGTATCGCGGTTTAATACCCTTATCGTCGCAGTTTTTATCTCAGGTACAGCCGCGGGCTTCTTTTCCCCGGGAAGTCCTATATAGTACTCCGTAAGCATCCTTTCGGATGTACGCTTCACGATCGGTACGGGGCTTCTCTTTACTTCGGGATTGTTAAGGATAGTATCGCTGTCCGCCTCTTTATATTCGTTCTTTTCCTCATTAAAACGGACACGCTGAATAGTGATGATATTTTCTCCTATCTCTATACCGGATATAAACAGATCTTCCTCTTCGTAGCTTTTTAATACCTTGGCGGATCCGTCGGCTATGACCATCCTATAGTAAGGCTGGAACAGGCTTCCGTCCTTTCCGCGTACCACATCTTTAGGATTGCCGAGTCCGTAGATGATATTGTTGTTGATCTTCCCCAAAAGGCGGATGGCGCCGTAAGGGGACCTGATCTCATACTGTTCCCCGGTATCAAGATGAAGGATATGTATCACTTCTTCCGCTCCTTCACCTGCCCTGTCGGCCCATGCGATATATTTTTCATCTTCAAAATACAGAGGCTCACCGCCGTCTATATCTGACGCTACCGTCTCAAGCTTTGCGGAAGCCAGGTTGTATGAATATATATTTCCGTATATCGAGAAATAGAATATCTGCCTGTCACCTAAGAAAGTGAATTCCGACAAGTCCGCCTTAAGTATCTGTCCGGCGCTGTTTATCGGCATGAACATCTTTTCCTCGCGGACATTTTCCGTAAAGCTGTAGTCATAAAGTACGACACCGACTCTGCCTTCATACTCGCCCGAGCTCATATATCCGCTCACGTAGAAGTCCACGCCGCCGTCATCCCTGACTCTTAAGATCTTGATAGCATGATTCTTATGAAGCTCGGTGGTATAGTCTGCCTCCCCGTTTGAAAGTGAGAAGGCGAGTGCAGCCGAAAACTCTTCTGTATCATATACGATAAGCTCGCCGCCATATACAAATGCCACGTATTTTCCGTTGGGACTGATAGCTGTGGAAGCCGCATCCGGCTCGCAGATACCAAGCTTAAACTCGTTATTCTCCAATGAGAACTGTTTGATGTCAAACAGCTCCTCCATACTTCTCTCGTAGTTATACAGGTAGGTCCTGTCACCCTTAAGTCCTATACGGTAATCTTCTTCCGCCCTGTAATACTCAGTGCCTGTCTCGGTATCGACGCTCAATATATAGTCTATCCTTACCGATGCGTAGTTCTCATAGAACTCGGTAACGGTCGGTACCTGCTCATATACTACCTTAGGGTTCAGGCTTCCGTACGATACCATGTTAAGCCTTGACTTTATGCCTACATGTGCAAATGTGGAAATGTCAGTGGCTCTGGACGGCTCCAGCCAGTCCATGAGCGCCTCGGCACGCCTGCCGTTCGGATCTAAAAGTGTCTTATGGAAGTTCAGGATGAAATCTATCTTATCCTTTAGTCTTCCCTGATCGTACATCTTGATACGGGAATAATAATATATTCTCTTACTTGTATTGGTGATGAGCGTCAGCTTCAGGATATACTCGGAACCGGTCTCATAGGTCTCCTTCAAAGATATCTTCTGGTTCTTCTTTCCTTCCCCGTCCTCGAGTATCGTGAAGCTGTCCTCTTCCTTCTGTCTTCCGTCTATGTTAAATATCTGGTATTTCAGCTTTTTTACATTGCTGCCTCTCTCATCTATGTTTACCGTAAAGCTTCTTTCGCCGGTCACCGGGATGATGCAGTCCCTTATGACTTTACTGTCAAGGTTGGCCGCATATCCATGCATAAGGTTCATCTCTATGCCCTCCACCTCCATGGAGATAAGTGGAAATGACGCCTCCTTCATGGTAACCGTCTGCTTTTCGTTATCGAAGATGCTTTCCTTTATGCCGCTGCTGAAAAACACCAGCGAAGCAAAGAAAACCGACAGCACCAGCAGAAACTTATATATAAATCTGACTCTGTGTTTTGGTTTTGTTTTCATTTTATTGTTCATTGTTATTTCTTTTCTTTATCAAAAAGGAGCTTCTGTAATGTGGGTTCCGCATGCATAAATTCCGCAGTCTTTTCAAAATCCGTTTTTACGGAATTGCCCGTTTTCCTCTTTACCGCTCTTATAAGTATATTCTTGGGAGTATGCTCCATATCTATAAACTCGAGTATCTGCGTCTTGTAGCCTGACTCCTCGAGCATCTCTGCCCTTAAGCCGTCGGTAAGGAGTGCCGCAAATCTCTCCTTAAGCAGTCCGTATTTCATGACGGGTGAAAGTATGTCACACTCTATCTGCTTGTTTAACTCATGCTGGCAGCACGGTACGCACATGATGACCGATGCTCCCCATTTTACCGCCTTCTCCAAGGCATAGTCGGTAGCAGTGTCACAGGCGTGTAAGGTCACCACCATATCCGGGTGCTTTCCGTCTTCCGACTCATAACGTGCTATATCCCCGTGCAGGAAATTAAGTCTGTCATATCCGCATTTTTTTGCAAGTGCGTTACAGTTTGCGATAACATCCTTTTTAAGATCAAGTCCCGTAATCTGTACATCCAGTCCTTTTACACTGACCAACAGGTAATACATGGCAAATGTAAGATACGACTTTCCGCAGCCGAAATCGACGATATTGACCGTCCTTCCCTTAGGAAGTGCGGGTACTATGTCATCTATAAACTCCAGGTATCTGTTTATCTGCTTAAACTTATCATACTTTGATGCTATGACCTTACCGGCAGGAGTCATGACTCCAAGCTCCACTAAGAACGGCAGGGGTGTGCCTTCAGGCATGAGATATTGCTTCTGTCTGTTGTGAGCCATAGCCGGAGTTACCCAGTCAATGCCGCCTGAAGCATTATCAGCTTTTGCCGCACTGCTGTGCACTTCGGGATTGCCTTTTGTTCCTTTATGCTCTTTTACGGTTACTTCTCCCTTTTTATTGGCAAGCAGGCTCAGCTTGTCATTTTCGTTTACAACCTCGACATTCTTATACGGATGTCCGGCGATACCTGCAAGGAGCTCTGCTGCTTCTTCCCTCTCCAGGTTCTCATGGAGTTCCTTCGGTCCCACTGTCCTTGTAACCTGATATACCGGCTTGCCCTTAAGAAGGACGGGCTTGATCTTTACCTTTGAGCAGTCCTTTAAGGCATACTTATTTAAGGCTTCCTCATCCGTGCTCTTTAAGGGTGATGAAGCCACAGCATATATGAAACCTTCCGAGAGGTATTTTTTTATAATATCGAGCATACCGTCACACTTCACCCTTCCGTATCGATCCTGCAGGTTCCGAAAAACACTCATACAGAGTAATTATAACATATTCCCAGTACAATCACAACGTATTCTTGATAATCCGGCAAAAAAATACACCGGAAGGTCTCCCATCCGGTGCAGTTAGTCGTAATGTTCAATTATTCGCAAACATAAGGAAGAATTGCAAGCTGACGAGCACGCTTAACAGCTACTGTCACTGCTCTCTGATGCTCTGCGCATGTTCCTGTGATTCTGCGGGGAAGGATCTTGCCGCGCTCAGAGATAAATCTCTTAAGCTTGTTGCCATCCTTGTAATCGATACCGCCGTTTGTCTTATCTGCACAGAAAGCACATACTTTCTTTCTTCTGCGAATTACTTTCTTCTTTAAAGAAGCATCCTTGTCGTTCTGCTCCTTGCCATTGTTCTTAGTATAGGGCATTGCCGCTACCTCCTTATTCAATTCATCTCAACAGTCAGTTTCAAGTGAAGGGTAACTCTTCTTCAATCTCACTGGGAATATCCATGAAACCGTCCTGTGCGCCTGAAGGTGCGGGAGCGGGCTGGCTGCTGTATGATGACTGGCCGCCGGTATAACCTGAATTCTCTGCTGCAGCTTTGCTCTCAGCAAACTCTAAGTTGTCCACGATAATACGTGTACGGTATACCTTCTGACCATCCTTGTTTGTATAATTGTCATTCTGAAGTCTTCCTTCAAGAACGATTTTAGTACCTTTCTTAAGATACTTCTCAACAAATTCAGCCTGTTTTCCAAATGTAGTACAATCGAAGAAGTCTGCATCAGGCTCGCCTTCACGCTTGAATCTGCGGTCAACGGCAATACTGAATGCACCGACTACAGTACCGTTTGCACCCTGTCCGTAACGGATCTCAGGATCACGGGTAAGTCTACCCATCATTATAACTTTATTCATAGGACCTCCTAATTATTCCTCGTCCCGTCTAACGCATAAGAATCTGAGTACATTGTCCTTGATACGAACTCTCTGTTCAATATCAGCGGGAGCAGCGGGCTCAGCGTCGAATTGAATGAAGTAGTAGTTACCTTCAGACATCTTCTGGATATCATAAGCCAACTTCTTACGTCCGCCATCGATCACTTCGATGTTCTGGCCGCCTGCATTCGCAACGATTTCCTTAACGGAAGCTACGACTGCCTCTCTGGCTTCATCCTCGATCTTTGCATTGACAACTAACGCTAACTCGTACTTGTTCATAGTTTCATGCACCTCCTTTTGGTCTCTGGCTTCCCATCAAATGGAAGCAAGGAAAATATTATATCACGAGGAAGTATATTACCATAAATTTTTCAAGAATGCAAGAACTTTTTTATTCGTCTTCTTTCTTATTGCACCACTTACATTTTCCGTTCACATACTGATGAGGTACTCTCTTGATGAACTGTCTCTCGTACTCTCTGTAACCGCAGTCTTTGCAATATCTTCCTTCCGTCATACCGGGCTCCTGACATGTAGGCTCTACTCTCTTTTCATATACCCAGTTATGAACATGACCGTTAAGGTCGGCGCCACATCTGATACACTGGGCTCCTCCGTCATACTCATGTCCTAAAGGAGGGATGATATCGGACATCTTCTCGATATGTCCGCAAGCCTTGCAGTATACGGCTTCAGTATAGCCGGTCTCAACACATGTAGGTGCCTTGCCCTTTTCGGTTACTAAGTCATGAGGGATATCCACGCCGCATCTTACTCCGCATCTGGTACATACGCCGCCCTGGAAATCATGGCCTAATGCCTTGAGCTCAGTTTTCTTCATAAGCACTTCGCCGCAGGTGGAGCAGAATACTGTCTCGGTATAACCGGCTTCGGTACATGTGGGATCCTTTTTATCGCTTACAAGTGTATGCTCGTGGGGCTTATTGGGATCGATGGCTCCGCAGACTGTACACGTATAGTTTTCATCATATGTATGAGGCTTAAGAGGCAGGGGCTCTCTGGCAGTGATAACCGCTCCGCAGACCTCACAGTGTGTACCGTTGGAAAGTCCGGGTACAGTACATGTGGAAGCATATCCGAAATCAAATACCGGAGTATGTACATGTCCTTCCTCGTCGAGGACTACGGTCACATAACATTTATATTCATTTCCCGAAGCATCCTTAACAGTGATTATGGTATCTCCCAAATGGAAGCCCTTAACGGTACCCTTCTTGGATACGGTAGCTACAGCTTTGTCGGAAGACGAGTATGATACTGCCTTGGCACCTTTAAGCTTCAGTTTAAAGCTCTTGCCGTCCTTAAGTTCGACTTCGGTCTTGTTGAGCTTTACCTTGGGAACGGTAACCGTACATACATATTTTTTCCCGGAATACTCGGCATATACCTTTACCTTACCGGATGCAACCGCTGTTACCAGACCATTGTCCGCAACTGTTGCGATCTTCTTGTTTTTAGATACCCACTTCACGGTACCTTCTGCATTTTTAAGAGTCAGCTTATATGAATCTCCAAGCTGTACTGTTGCTTCAGTGGCATTGAGCTTTACCTTCTTTGCCGCCTGGACATCCGTATAGAACGGACAAAGGATGACTGCCATTACAAGTGCCAACACAAACCCTAATAATACCCTGTGCTTTTTCAAGTTTTTTCTCCTCCGTAAATATATGAATTTTTCCGTTAAAATCCAAATTGCGTCCACTTTTAAGCATACCACGGATTGGCATAAAAATCAATAAATATCGGGAAGTTTTCCGCCAAATATCTTAAGGATAACTCCCGTCACGATACCTGTAAGGATACCTGCTGCTATACCGGATATAATGAGCACCGGAAAGTAATACAATACCGGCTTACCCAGAGTGAGCACAGCCACTATGATCTGTCCCGTATTGTGCGCCGCTCCGCCTGCTATACTGATACCTGTAACGGAAAACTTTCCTGTTTTCTTTAATAACACCATAACCGTAATGCTTAAAACTGCTCCGGCCAGGCTGAAAAGTGCGGCATATAGCCCGGTAAAGGTAAATCCTGAAAGAACTATCCTTGTAAAAGACATGGCTACCGCTATTTTCCAGTTCAGGATATGTATAGCTATCATGACCGGTATATTCGCAAATCCGGGCTTGATACCCGGTACCGCAAAAAATGCCGGAAGGAGGCTCTCCACATATCCGATTATAAACATTGCCGCCGTAAGCATCCCCGCAAGGGCCAGGCGGTATGTACTTTTTTTCTTCATGTGTCCCCCTTATTCAACAATCTCTATAACAACTCTGTTAGGCAGACATACTATGGTCTCCCCCGTATGTGATATCGCGCTGTGATGCACGCATATCTGGTTGGGGCAGTCCGCCGACTCCATATCCGCTTTCCCGTCGGATATGACGAGGATGCATTTCCCGACTTTTCCAGGAATCTCTATCCTCTGTATGTTCTCTTTTCCCGACAGATTATCTGTATTGCCGGTGTTTATTCCTGCCGTATCTGTTTTACCGGTACTTTGGCTATCGGATGCCCCATTCATCTCCAAGGTACCCTGACCTCCTGCTACCGCATCAAATGCCGGAAGGTCATCCTCTGGGTCTTTCGTCCCCAAGTCATACTCTCCGAACAGCTCCCCGTCCACTGTTACACGCACTTTTCTGCCTTCTCCCATATGTGTTAAACGAAACACAAAAAGTCCTGCTGCCGCTAGGGACAACAGGACTAAGACTATAATTATATCATTTTTACGGAACAGTTTTGTTTTTTCCATAACAGATTACTCGTTCTTCATAGCCTCAATGGCAGAAATTCTGGTAGCTCTGAGTGCAGGGAAGAATCCGGAGATAAGGCCTACCAGGATTCCGAAGCCTGCTGCAAAGAAAGGAAGCCATATGGGGATGACAGACATGGGTGCACCACTGCTCTCTCCACCATAATAACCGCCTCCCATAAGTCCGGAGAATATATCACTTCCGTACTTATTCATGAGCCATGATACAATATAGCTTAAGCCTACACCTATTGTACCACCGATGAAGCCTATAAGTCCAGCCTCAAATAAGAAAAGTTTTTTAACATCTCCTACCTTACAGCCGAGCACCTTCATGATACCGATCTCACGGGTACGCTCATAGATGGACATGATCATGGTATTTGCTATATTGATGGCTGATACCAGCATGGCTACACCGCCGATGGCACCTAAGATCAGCTCTAACATCTTGGCAGTATCCTGCATGGGCTTTATATACTGCATTTCACTTTCAGACTTTAATCCGAGCTTTTCTATCTCATCCTGAACATCGGTAACATTGTTCATGTTATCGACGTTTATCATGATATTCTGGTACTTGTTTAATTCTTCTAAGGCTTGCTTTCTGTCATTAAGCTTTAATGTATTTGCATATTTCTCATACAGCGACCTGTATGTGTCTATATCCATGAATGCATAATAGTCGGCCATGGAATAACCCGATTCGGACTGGGCTATATGCTTGATGTTTTTAAGCTGGTAGGAAAAAGGTCTCTTTTTGGGGTTCGGTTCATAACGCTGAAACTGAAGTTCCACCTTATCCTTGTCAAAATCGATCTCCTTTTCCACATATCTGCTTCCGTTAAAATATCCGAATGAAATATACATCTGGGAACCGAAATAAACCGCATCCTTTGAATTGGCTTTGTTGGGATATGTCCCGTCCTCTAACGCCGGATACCCGAACTCTTCATAACAGTCCATATCTATAACCATCAGGTTGAGCCAGGACTGGTATTTCTTTTTGGCCAAAAGCTGGGCATCACCGTAGATCATTGGCGTTACACACTTGACATGCTCTATGTTCCTCAGCTGCTGGATGGTCTTATCATCCAGCTCCTGCTTTTTCTCAGTCCAGTTACCATCTTTATCTTCGTAATAAGAATTCGCACTGATCTGTATCACGGTCATGCTTCCGTTCTCCATGATGGATGACTCAAAACTCTGATTCATTCCTATACCTATGGAGATCATGACCACGATAGATATGGTTCCGATGATAACGCCGATAACGGTTAGTAACGTCCTGGCTTTACGCCTGAGCAGATTTCTGGCCCCCATTTTTATAAGGTCAATAAATCTCATTATTCGTCATCCTCATCTAAAAATGCTTTCTTGTGCTTTTTCTTAACTACAACAACTATAATAACAACCACTACTGCAACTACCGATACACAGATCACGATGAATAACCATACGGGAAGACCTAAGATCTTGGTACCTTCCTCACCGTCACCATCACCCATATTTTCGGGATCAAAGTCGCTCATATCATCGGGGAATCCGGGATTGTAATAGCCGCCGCTCATATTGCCGAAATTGGGATCGTAATCGCTGTAATCTCCGTCTCCGCCTAATACATATGCAGAAAACTCAGCTGTCTTTATCTGCTCATCCCCGTTGCTGTCTTCAAAATGGACTACGATGGTACCGTATGCCTCACCGGGTACAAGTGCCACGATCTGAGGATTTACATATTCCTGTGAATAACCTGCCACTGCACCTACATAGGATTTGGTACTGTTGTTTGCAAGCTCGAAGTCACCTTCGATGGTAATATATACATTGCCGAGAGTGGACTTACCCATGTTGTAGAACTCAAAACTTAAATCTACGGGCACGCCTACGCTTACACCTTCATATGCATCAATATAAATATTCTCAATCTCGGGACGGTAGTTCTCAACTGCACGGAGCTTGATGTTGTTCTCATCAACTACGCCGCCGCGCTCCCTGTCTACCTCGCTCATGTCATCGTACTCGTACTCAACCTTGATCGAGATGGTGTAGTCACCTGTGGCTACGTCACTTCTGGTCTTCATGCGGATGACCTGTTCATTGGTCTCGCCCGCAGGTATTGAATCAATATAAAAGATATTTGATCCTGCTACGGGGATAAATACGCCGTCTGCCTGCTCTACAGTGATCTTAATATTCTTTGCAGCCTTGGATGTATGTGTATTCTTTAAAGTGTACTTAAAATCAAATTCTTTTCCGGCCTTAAGCTCGTTAGACTTGGGTTCGGGAGCGCTGTAGTCGCTGTACTGACGGGTCTCGCCGTCACCAAAACCGACAATGTCGTCTTCTCCGCCGTCTGTTAAAGGCTCTGCATAATCGCCGTCGCCGGCAAAGTCACCGTCACCGATAAAGTCGCCATCGCCTTCGAAGTCACCAAATTCACCGTCACCCTCATAGTCGCCGTAATCACTGCCGTCATCCCAACCGTCGGAAACATAATCTTCCACTACGGGCTCTGCCGAATACTGGCTGATGATAAGCTTAGGTCTGGAGGTCTTCTGGGCTCCGCCCTCGCCTACGTTGTCATTTACTACATTCAGTACGTACAGACCTGCTGATTCAGTATCTGTAACTCCGTTTGCGTCGGTATATTCGCAGCTAACATTTAAGGTATTAAAACCACTGCTGATATCTTTTCCTACCTTAAAGGTCATGGAAACTCTTGACTTTGAACCGGCCTTAATGGTGCCGACCTTCTTATAAGGCTCGGAGCTTACAGGCTCAAAACCTGATGAAGAAAGACCTGTGCCTGCTACCTTTACATTATATATATCAGCTGTGCCTTCATTTACTACATCAAAGCTAACGGTAACCTTCTCACCTGCCTTAGGATTAGCGGGTGACTGTGCTACATTACCGATGCTTACACCGCTCTTGGAAGGATCCTTAACCTTACTTTCGCCCTTAACATACATGGTAAGGTTAACAGGTGTCTTTTCGGGACCTCTTGCATCACGATATGAAACAGACATCTGGATCTCATGAAGTCCGGCAGCAAAATCCGGTGATACGTGAATAGGAACTTCCACAGTCTTTTCTTCACCTTCAGGAATATCTCCGACAAAAATACTGTCGCTGGTAAATGCTTTGGTAAGACCGGTAGATGCATCAAGACCGGAAATTACCTTAAGATTGGTATCTATAGCTCGAACACCACCGATATTTTTAATTGTTATACTTAATGTATCCTCTGTATCAGATTTTAAAACTATGTAATTATCAGATGTGGAAAGTGAAAGAAGTGCTTCGTTATCCAATTCAGATAATCCGTTTTGTTTTCTCACTGTAGCAAAAAATGTTTGTGTAAAAGGACCAACTGCATTTCCATCCTTATCTTTACAACTTATAGATGCAGACAAATTATAAAATCCGGGTTCTGCATTTGGTAACACCTTTACAGGAACCTCAATTACCTTTGATGCACCGGCATCAATGACGCCTACTGTGATATTTTCAACCTGATAATCAGGAAGAATTCCACTGTTACCAAAATCCATATTTACATATGTATTAAGTGCCTGACGCTCTCCGGCATTTTTTAACTTTAATTTCATGGTAAAGTTATTTCCGGGATAAACCTCATTCTCATCAAAAACTGCTTTTTCAAGAATGATATCGATAGGTTTAAGTTCTTTGGAAGTATATGTTGTAAGAGTTATAAGCAGATCGTTATTAAGATAATCCGTTGTACTTTGAACTATCCCGGACCCATATATAGAAATTGTATTGTATCCGATTTTAATACCATCTGATGCAGCTACATCAAATTCAAGATTATAAACTTCAGATCTGTTAACCCCTAATCCACTAACCGTGTAATCTGGTTCTTTAGTATCATTAGGCTTTTTTAAAACAACATTTGTTACAGTAAGTTCAGGTGTAGAAGCCTCACCACTAAAAGCTGTGTAATTAACTGTTTCTAATGCCATCACAGGTACAGAAAAATGCCTTGTTTCTCCCGGATCAATATGTACATCAAATCTTCCATTTGACTGATACGGTCTAAAATAACTAGTTGCTGCCTTTGCATCAACCTTTCCTATGGTTGAAAGCAACATGGCAACTAAAACAAAAACTGTTGTAAATTTTGATACGATTGCTGCTCGTTTCATTTTCCTTATTCCTTCCTTAATGTACTCCATTATATGCTATCTCGCGGTTTTCTTTTCTTATCTTAATACTTTCATTTTCCTTGACTTATATTATAAACCGCTTTTGTTTTCTTTAGTTAACTCCGTAAACCCGTCTTTTATTTCCTCTGCCATATCTTCCGGCGGGCTCTGTTCTGCCAGCTTAGCTGCCTTTTCTTCATCTATCAGCTTCTGTGCTGCTGCCTCAAGCTTTTCCGTCTCGTAGGCTAAGTCAAATCCGCCTGCGCTCTGTGGCTGATCGGTGTCTGCCTGTCTGTCACCCGGTGCGGTTATTGCAGCATCTTTCTTATCGGACTTAGAATCTTTATCCTTATTTTTCTTTTTGTCCTTCACCGATTTAGATGACTTCTCGGATTTCTTCTCGGCAGCTTCAGGCTCTTCATACTCAGGGAACTTACCCTCCTTGGAATTGGCCTGTATCTCTATGCTTTCTATCTTGCCGTCCAGGATGTTTATGATCTTGTCCGCATACTCCGTAAGCTTCCTGTCATGTGTAACCATTACAATGGTCTGATTGTTCTGACGTGCCATAGCCTTCAGCATGTCCATGACCTCTATGGTAGTCTTGGAATCAAGGTTACCTGTAGGCTCATCGGCAAATACTATGGCCGGTCTTGCCACAAAGGCTCTGGCTATACCGACTCTTTGCTGCTGGCCACCGCTCATTTCCTTCGGCTTATGCTGCATACGTCCTTTTAGGCCAACGTTTTTCAGCATTTCCACTGCGAGTTTTCTTCTCTTCTTTGCCGGGACACGCTTAAACACCAAAGGAAATTCCACATTTTCAAGTGCCGTCATGGAACCTATCAGGTTGTAGCTCTGAAATACAAATCCCAGATTGTCCTGCCGGAACTTTGCCAGCTTGTTTTCACTCATCTTGCCTATGGACTTGCCTTTGATGATTATCTCACCCTTGGTAAGCTTTTCTATACCTGCCATAAGGTTAAGGAGTGTTGACTTACCGGAACCTGACGTTCCCAGCAGACAGCAGAACTCTCCTTCCTCGACAGTAAAGCTTACGCCGTCCACGGCTTTGATCTTTTCCTGTCCCATCCGGTATACCTTTTTGGCATCCCGGACTTCAATAACTGTTTTTTTCTTTTCTTCCATATCTTCACCACACTGTATCGTATGTTTATGCACTAATTGGAGGCAGCCCGGAGACTGCCTGACATCCACTTATAGACTATAAATGACTTAAGTGACAATTAAGTGACAGATTAAAAATATTTTTTTACTTTTTTTGATTGATCACATTATTAGACGCAACGCATTATCCGGTGGTTCCTTTTTATTTTGAGCCCCTGAATTTCCCATTATTTCTTAATTATAACCATTAGCCTATCCTGTCCATAAGCATTGGACACTACTTGCTCCCAGTGATATGATACTCTGTGACATTAATCGTCAAGGAGTCAAAAATGAAATCTCTTATACACTGGATAGAGCCGCGTCCTGTACTGCCCGCGGAACGCCAGCGCTTTTCAAACCGGGCACTAAAAGCCATCATAGTTCCGCTTCTTATAGAACAGCTGCTGCAGCTTGTAGTAGGACTTGCGGATACCATGATGGTAAGCTATGCGGGTGAAGAAGTTGTAGCCGGAGTAGGTCTTGATACGATGATCTATACCGTATTCATATATTTATTTACATCTATCTCCGCCGGTGGAGCCATAGTTGTTTCACAATACTTGGGGAATAAGAAAAAAGAAAATGCAGACCTCGCCGCATCCCAGATATTCCATCTGGGCGGTTTTATGTCACTTACCAGTATGGCACTGATGCTGCTGTTCGGCTCGGGACTGCTAAAAGTGATGTACCCCGAAACGGAGCCGGAGACCATGGATGCCTGCATAACCTATATGCAGATAGTAGCCGTATCCTTCCCGGCAAACGCATTGTATAACGCAGGTGCTGCCGTATACCGCGCCATGGGACATACCAAGGTCACCATGTGGGTGTCTCTTACAGCCAACCTGATAAATGTTGCAGGAAACGCCATAGGTATCTTCGTATTAAAAGCCGGAGCCGCAGGTGTCGCATGGCCGACTACCATCTCGTGGTATGTGGCTGCGGTGATAATGACTTACCTGTGTCTCAAAAAAGATAATGAAGTATGTATCATACCGAAACTGGTATTCAGATTAAAATGGGCTATGTCGAAGAGGATACTCGGTGTAGCCATACCGAACTCCATAGAAACCACTCTGTTCCAGGCTGCCAAGGTAGTGCTCGGCATGCTGGTAGCCACATTCGGTACATCCCAGATAGCGGCCAATACAACAGGTCAGACCATATGGTCCCTGTCCGCGTGTATCAATATAGCGATGGCTACAGTATTCATCACTGTGGTCGGACAGTGTATAGGTGCATGGGATACGGAAGCCGCAGAATGGTATATAAAGAAGCTTACCAGGTTATCACTGGTGTTGGCCATCATATGGAACATCCTGATCACGGCTATCACACCGCTTATCCTTCCGCTTTATGACCTGTCGGATGAGACAAAAGAATTGCTCCTTATAATAGTGATCATTCACGATGTTTTCTCTGCTTTCGTCCAGCCGTTTTCCGGACCGCTGTCGGGAGGTTTAAGAGCTGCAGGCGACGTAAAGTTTACCATGTGGAACTCCATATTTGCCACGGTCATCTGCCGTACCATCCTCTCATTCGCACTTGCCAAATGGATGGGCATGGGTGTGATAGGTATCACTCTGGCCATGGTGCTTGACTGGTGTATCAAGGCTGCCATCAATCTGTGGAGATTTAAGAGCGGCAAATGGAAAAACAAGAGGGTTATATAAAAATAAGCTCCTGTAAAAATTTACAGGAGCTGTTGTATTACACCTCATCCGGCACTTCGTGCCACCTTCCCCTCAAGGGGGAGGCTTTTTATTTATACGATTCGCAGTATGCTTTTATTACCTGCACGGCATTGTCGATGCCTACTTTTCCGGAATTGATGCAGAGGGAATAGTTCTCAGCCTTGCCCCACTTCTCTCCGGTATGGAAGTTATAATAGTTATACCTTCTTTTATCCATCTTAAGGATATTTTCCTCAATCTTTGTCTCAGGCATGCCGTCTATACGCATGGCACGCTCTTTTCTGAACTCCATGTCAGCCATGACAAATACATGCACCACATCCTTACGTTTTCCGAGGATATAGTCCGCACATCTGCCGACTATGACACACGGGCCTTCATCCGCAAGCTTTCTTATTATATCTGCCTGTGCCATATATAAGCGGTCATCCAGTGTCAGATTGTTGAAGGTATTATGTATGTTTCCTGAAGTCACCATGCCTCTCGCTATAGAATAAAGCAGTGAGCTTGTGGCACGGCTTTCTGCACTCTGGAATGCTTCTACGGCATATCCGCTTTCCTCTGCCGCCCGTGTTATGAGCTCATTGTCATAAAACGGGATACCCCAGATTTCCGCCAGCTTCTGTCCTATTTCCCGGCCGCCGCTTGAATACTGTCTGCTGATAGTTAAGATTTTATTCATGGACCCCAACCTCCTTATATATCAAAACCATCATGTGTAAACCACATGCACCCATCATTCTCCGTATAATTAATATACCACAAACGCGCTTTTTTTACAACCTGTCAAAACAAGTTGTCAATACTCCCTCACGTAAAGCAGTTCCTCTTTATCATCGCTCTGTATATATATCCTGACAATCCTTCCTTTACTGTCAAATACTACCAAAGCTTCCGAGCCGTCATCAAGGTGCCATACATGGTACAGTATCCCCGAGCCTTTTATCCCGTATCTTCCTATATCCTTTACAATATCCTCCAGACTGCTGTCTTTATCCAGATTCTCGAAGTATTCTCTTGAAGCTGTTTTGGGCTCTATGTTCTGCATAATCTCCGAAAACTCTTGAATGTTGCAGCAGACGAACGGACCATCAACCTTTTCGGAATATATCACTTCATCTTTTGCGTCATCATTTTCTTTTACTATACTGGAATAATATACCTTTTTTTCATCCTTATCAGTATATGAAATACAGTACCAGATATAATCGGCTCCGTTAAAGTTACGTATTTCCAAGGCATCCTCAGCCCAATGATCAATATACCCTTCTTTTATAAGACCGGGCGTAAAAGTTCCGACTCTGCCGATCATATCGTCAAAGCAAGTGATCCCCTTACCCGGACGGTAATCCGGATTAAACAGTTCGCTGTCATATCCGTATGTTACAGACAGGCTCAAGCCTGATGTCTCATCGGGGAATATTATATTCACACCGCGGTAGTCCATATAGAAACTCTGCTTCATAGCCTCATCATATGGAAGCTTTTCTTTTTCTACCTTTTCAAAATTATAACACTTACTGTAGATGTCGATGTTTTTTTTGGCAATTTCAAACGAAAGCATAAGTCCTACCGTGGCCTCAAATTGAGCACGGTCAATTATCAGATCCTTTAATTTAATTTCCTCTCCGTCTGCGGTCAGGTTGACAAGCCCCTCGTCTGTCGAAAAGCTGATCACATATTCATCTATTCTGAACACCCCAAACTTTTCCGAGGTGGCATAGTAATTCCCGTTAATGTATATCTTCTTATCCTCATACTTAACTACGGGGATCCGGTCTACGGAACCTTTTTTATCATCGCTCACGAACAGATCCTGTTTATTGTCCGCACCACCGACGATCATGTACTGCTCCTTGTCAGCGCCGCCGATAACCGCGGAATTCACGATTAAGGAATCATTTTTTACGGAATTGCTGTTTACGGATCCGGTTTCTACCGATTCATTTTCTACAGATTCGTTTTTTTCGTTTTTGCCGTCTGTTTTTCTACTGTTATCCTTCTTCGTGCATGCACTCATCGTAAAAAGCATGCTTATTATCAAAACAACTGTCAAACCCTTTTTCATCGTTCCACCCGTTTTCTTTCTGTGCCTGATACTGATACCGCTTTATCTCTGCCATTATCTTTGAAGATAATCATTAGACGAAGTATGGGGTATTCCGGTTCCATTTTTTTACTCCGCGATGGCATGCAGTATTTCGGGCAGAAGCTGCTTTTTACGGCTCATGACGCCGGGCATATCATATACCCTGTCAGAGATCCGGCTGTATGGCAGATGGTTCTCTGCGGTAAATTCGGTGGTGAACAGCACACTGTGCTCACGAAGTACATCTGTGATCATAAGCACTGCCCAGTCAAGCTCCTGGCGCTTCCTTATGTCTTCTAACGCTTCAAGATACTCTTCCCTGTAGTCCCCGAGGTCCTCTAAGGTAGTGCACTCGCACTGTCCTATACCTATCTTGAGGTTTCTTTCCTTGTAGGTCTTAAAGTCGGATTCCACAGCCTCTTTGGGCGCACGGTTCTTAAGGCCTTCCATGCATGAGAACATCTTGAGGCCGAACTCATTTAAGTCCACTCCGATAATGTCAGCCAGCTCATGTGCTGAAGCCACATCCACCTGGGTAGTGGTGGGACTTCTGAGTATCAGTGTATCGGATACTATACCGGCAAGCATCATCTTGGCTGCATCGATATCCGGAGTTATACCCTCCAGCACATATTTCCTGTATACTATGGTGCAGGTACTGCCTACAGGCTCCGCATCTATAAATATAGGAAGCTCTGTTTTTACGGAATCCAGCCTGTGATGGTCTATGATCTCCACTATATTGGCAGATTCTATGCCTTTTACACTCTGCTTTGCCTCGTTATGGTCGACCAAGATGACATTGTTCTTCGGGGACTTTAAGAAACATCTTCTGGTAACGAACCCTACGAATTTCCCGTTATCCATGACTGCAAGTCCACGCTTCTTGGATGCAGATAGCCTTCTTTTGGCCTCCTCGAACAGATCCGAGGCTGATACGGGCTCCTCTTCGGGACGCATGATATCACGTACGCGCGGGATATCATTTATCTTTCCTTTCCTGAGAAGCTCTTCCATAGCCCAGCTGGTGATATCATCAACACTCAAAAGTCCGAAAAAGCGGTCCCCTTCAAATACCGGGATTACGGACGGATTGGTAGCCTTATAAGAGGCTGCTACCGTATTGAGGGGTGCGTCTGCATCCACTCCGGCTACCGAAGTCAGATATACGTCCCTGACTTTCGGATAAATATCACGGATGTACTGGGGCGGCTCCACATTCAGCTGCGCAAATACCTTCTTCATGCTCTCCGGCAAATGTCCGCATCTGACGGGGATATATTGTTTTAAAAGATCTGTCTGATTTTTAAGCTTTGCATATGCGTATGCCGAGCACACACTGTCAAAATCCGGGTTACGGTGCCCAATTATATATACCTTCTCCACTTTGATCTGCTCCTTTGGAAATATAAGTCGTTATTATATACTTACCTTTTATATTCTATTTTTTATATGGACAAGTGTCAAGGGAAATAAAAAAGACCGTCTCAATCAAAGACGGTCAATGATAAAATATAATGCGGAGTAAGGGACTTGAACCCTCACATCTGTGCGATACATGATCCTTAGTCATGCCTGTCTGCCAATTCCAGCAACTCCGCATACCATGCCGATTACCTCAGCACGCTTGATTATAATATCACCCCAAAGAGGAATTGTCAACTACTTTTTTAATTATTTTGCATCCGGTCTGCAATTATCGATTTTTATTCTGCCCGTACAACTCTTTATCCCCTGATTAGGCGGTGTTAATATATGCTCGTAACACAAATACAGGATAGCACTTTTGAGGTGCAGAAAGAGAGTTGGTTTTATGTTATTTTTTGTAGCAGGATTGGTTTTAGGCGTAGCAGTTTTATTTGCCGGTGGAAGCAAAAATTCGATCGGACAGCCTTTCTTAAGTAAAAAAGTAAGGATTGTTCTTTCGGTAATGATCGCTGCGCTCGGTACAGTATTAGGCTGCATCCGACAGGTACCTACCGGAAACACCGGTGTTGTAGTAACCTTCGGACACGTTGAGGACTACACCTTAGATTCGGGTATCCACTTTGTAGCACCCTGGAGATCAGTGGTAAACATGGATAACAGAACCCAGATCTATACTTCCGAACTGTCCTGCTTCTCATCGGACATCCAGGAAGTAACGGTTACATATTCTGTTAACTACCGTATCAGCAAGGATAATGCTCAGACCATCTATCGTACGATTGGTGCAGGATATCTTCAGACAGTGATGGATCCCAAGATCCAGGAAGCTGTAAAAGGTGTGACCGCGAAATACAATGCAGAAAAGCTGGTAGAACAGCGTGGTACCCTTTCGGCTCAGATAGAAGAAGTACTGACCGAGAGTCTTACCCCTTATAATATCGAAGTAGTTTCCACTTCACTGGCAAACATTGATTTCACCGATGCATTCACAAATGCAGTAGAAGCAAAACAGGTAGCAGAGCAGAATAAGCTCCGTGCGCAGACCGAACAGGCACAGGCTATCATAGAAGCAAATGCAGCTGCAGAGCGTCAGGTGATCCAGGCTCAGGCAAATGCAGATTCCGCAATACTTGCAGCAAAAGCAGACGCAGAGGTACAGCAGATCGGTGCAGATGCTGCTGAGTATGCAGGCAAGAAGGAAGCTGCAATCCTTTCAAATATCGGTGAGCAGATGACCAAATATCCGGGACTTGAGAAATACTATTATTATCAGAACTGGAACGGAAAACTCCCCGAGACAGTATTGGGTGCAGGTACCGAGATCATAATGGATATGCCCAGTGCAGTAACAGCCCCCGCAGCAAATGAATAAAACAAGTCTATAACCAGACAGCGGCTCCGGAAAACCGGAGCCGTTGAAATCAATCGGAGAACCGTCCCTACGATCGGTTTTTCAAAAGCCATATGGTTAAAGGTATAAGGAGTAGGCTTATCACCTGGGAAGTGGAAAGGAATCCTATCATGCCGCGGACTTCATCCCCACGGAAGAACTCCAAAGTAAATCTTACTATTATATAATAGGAAAGATAGATGCCGAGCAGCCGGCCGTAGGGCTTACCGGGCATAATGCTGTCAGTATTGCTCCGTTTCGGGTACCACCTAAGCAACAGATACATGAGCACGGCAAAACATATGATATTAAGTCCTGCCTCTAACAGCTGCACCGGGAAACGGGGCACTGCGCTCAATGCCGGTTCTGCGGCATTATAGGGATACTGCACTGACATGGGTCCGTGATATTCCATACCGTAACAGCAGCCGTTTAAAAAGCATCCGATGCGTCCGAAGGCATGTGCCAAAGGAAATCCCGGGGTAGCGATATCCGCAAACTTCATAAACTTTAGTCCCATACGCCTTGCATATATCCACATGCCAAGCAGGAATCCTAGCAGTCCTCCGTAAAACACCATGCCTCCGAGCAGGAAGTCAAGCGTACCGGAAAAATCCGCATCAAGTCTTGCCTTAAAGCCGTTAAGGTCACTGAATACCTCCGGCATTTTGGTCAGGAAATAGAAAAATTTAGCACCGATATACAGTCCGATAAGTCCGGACAATCCCGCACCGAATATATCTTTTTTACCGATGCCGAACCTTTCCCTAAGTCCGTATGATATAAGCAAAGCTGCAGCGAACCCGATGAGAAACATCGGGTAATACAGCTGCAGCTTTAAGTTTCCAAGTTCTAAATAGGGGTGCATATAATCTCCTAAAGTTACTCCTCAGCCTCTTCTTCCACAAGGCTTTCCGAATATACCAGCATATATGTGCCCACCTTGAAGAGCGTACATTCAAATGTCCTGTCATTTATGATGGTCTTGTTGGTACGTCCGAGTACTGTTTTCCTGTTAGGCGTATAATAGAGGAAGGTATGCTCCATTTCATAGCCTTCAGGTATAGTGATACGTACGGTAAGAGGAAGCTCCAGTTCATCATCCGTATTGACAAATTCATAGTCAAATGCTATATAGTCACCGCTTTTAAGCTTCAGCTTACGGTACGCTTTTTTCGTTTTCTTCTTCGAGACATCGGTGATCTCTATGCAGTCCTCATCGAGATATCTCGGGATGGCTGTCTTGATCTTCAATGTAGCCTCTCCGTTTGAAGCCTTGCCCGATGACACATAATCAAAGTTGGGCTTTATAAGCTCCGTGCCTTCTATCACCACGGTATCCGAGAACTTGTCTCCATAGTACACGGTTACCAGATTGTTGCCGATATATCTGATCTTACGTGTATGTACCGTGTAATCCTTGGTTTCCACAAATTCGCCGTCCACGTATTCTAAGTATACGTGCATATCGGCATCCCTGAACGGTCTTCCGACTACGACTACGCCGCCGGTGTATTCCGCCTTAAGGCCTACGATGTATCTTTCTATGACTTCTATATTGATGGACTTGGTGATACCGCCGTATGTTACGGTCAGCGGCTGCTTTCCGCTGTCATAATAGATGTCACGCTCTAACGTGTAGGTGGTGATCCTTTCAACACTTAAGTCATCATATACCGCCATGACCGTGATGTCGTTGCGGTTGATCTTCATGTTGGTGACCATATTGGGCTGGTTATATGAAACATTAAGTGCTATTACCTTACCGTAATTCTTACCGTATATGTAGCAGGTGGCTTCTTTTCCGCCGTAGGATATAGTCACTTCCTGTTTTCCGACATCCTCTAATCTCTCGGGGGATATGGTAAACCCTTCACGGATGGTCTCGAGACTTCCGTCACTGTATGATGCTATGACAGTAAAATCCTTAGTGTCGGGCATATTTCCTACGCCGTAGTCGGATTTCGACGGTGTGGCTGCTATGCTTGTGAGCTCCCTGCCATATATATATGCCTTGGCAGTCATGTCCTTGTACATGATTATGATGCTGTTCATGCCTTTTTTCAGGACCACATCGGTGGAGACGGTGTAATCGGTGATAGTCTCCGTGCTGCCGTCGTTATATGCCACTTTTACGACAAGATTCTTTTTATCGTACTCCTCGCCTACCGTTACGGTCGGGCCTGTGTACGCTGCCGACAGTACCTCAGGCTTGGGAGTGGGCGTAGCTACAACGGTCTGTGTGATCGAGGAGGTTCCTGCCGCAGAAGCTTTTACATCTCCTCCGGTACCGTTCACTCCGTTAAACAAAAACAGGCCGACTATTATCAAACATATCGTTATTATTATATAATCTGAAGGTTTTCTTTTCATATGAGACCCTTTCCGAAAAATCAAACTAATACAAATAACGTCACCTCGAAAACGTCTTCGACGTTTCCTCGGTAACAAAACGATGCTCCGCATCTTCTATTTTGTTATATATCGGCAGATTTTCGTATTTTAATAACCCACATCATTCCCTGATGGTCTCAAAGATCTTGTTGTTGTATTTCGATACTGTAGAGATCGTGTACTGCAGGCACTCTTCAATAAGGTCCTTTGAAAGGATGCTGTTCCTGAAGGGGATGGAGAGTCTGAGCAGGACCTTACCCTGCTCTACGCCGTAATCATAGTTTCCGGCATACAGGTCATTATAGTTGATGGTACACAGAAGCTTAGCCACCTCGCTTGATTTTGCAGGGGGCACGTCAAAGGGGAGAAGGGAAAATATCGATATAAGTCCGTTCTCCGGATATATTGTAAGCTTGATATGTACGTTGAAGGGGTCCGCGGTAAAGTCACCCTCGAGCAGATACTTTTCCTCATTTATTACCCGTGAATCCTTCTGGGACATCTTCTCAAAAAGGTCTCTGCTGATATTGAATAGTCTTAAGGTCGCTGTATTTAATTCTTCTTTTGTCATATTCCGGTATCCTTTCTTATCGTAGTCACATCAGAAACCGATCTTCGATTTTATTGCCAGTTTCTCAGAGAATTCCTTTTCTCCGGATGCGGCAAGGAAATCTTCTTTCCTAAGTGTTATCCCGGAGCTGCCGGACATCGATGTCCTCATGGCTGCCTTGGACCAGCATCTCTCGTACAGGTTCCTTACGAAACGCGCATTTGCGAACTCCGCGGACTGCATGTATTCCTTTGACAGCGAATCAAAATACTCCGAAGCTGCATTTGCAAATTCTTCATCATATGCAAAGTGTTTTTTTACAAATGACATAAAGATGTCATACAGCTGCTTACGGTCATAGCTCTCAAACTCGAGCAGGAAAGGCATACGGCTTCTGAGGCCCGCATTTCCTTCCATCAGCTTATTCATGTCATCCTTATATCCCGCCATGACTACCACCATATCATCCCTGTGGTTCTCCATCTCGGATACAAGAGTGGTAAGCGCCTCGCGGCCGTAGTCCGAATTCCTGTCATCGCCCTGATAGAGAGCATATGCCTCATCTATAAAAAGTACGGAACCGTATGCGTCACGGCAGATGGCACTGGTCTTGGGTGCGGTCTGCCCTATATACTCGCCGCACAGGTCTCTGGCTGAATACTCAAAGAAATATCCGTTACGAAGTATTCCGTTCTCACGGAATATCTGTCCTAAGATCCTTGCCACAGTGGTCTTTCCTGTACCGGGAGCTCCCGCAAAACGCATGTGCAGACAAGGCCTTTCCATGGTCTTGTTTTCTATGGCAATCTTTACCTGAGCTACTATCTCCTTGATCCTGTCGGATATCTTTTCCATTCCGATCAGCTCTGCCAGCTCGTCAAAACCGTTGCGCATCTTCTTATTAAAGGAAGGCGAAAGTTCGAGTACATCGTTCTGGAGGATGGTCTTGCCGTGGGTACTGCTCTTGGCTCCGGCAGCTTCATTTTCCTCGGCTAACGTATCCGACTTGGCCTTAAGCCACAGCATTTCGTATACGACCTTCATGACCGACTGGATGCCGTAGAAACGTCCGTCGCTCTTTTCCTCGCATATCCTTGAGAAAAATACGTCCCATACAAGGTCATCCGCACAATATCCCGCCTCGTTTACGGCACGCATGGCACATTCCTTTAATTCGTCGTTATTAAACGGCTGTATGGAAATGGCACGGACATACAGGACATCCGCAAGGACCTTCCTGATATTGTTAAATGCGTCAGGCTCAAGGAACGGGATCCTGAAGAAGAAAATATAGGATTCTTCCCATGCCACAAGCTTGGCCAAGAAACTTTTTAACTCGTTATGCTTTGATTTTTCGAGGTATTCGCTGATATCGAAGCATATGAGCTTGCCGCCGTCATCGTCACCGTATATGGCTTCTAAGGCCTCGGGTATGGTCATGGAATCGGGCTCAGACTTAGTGGACAGCCTCATCTCGATCACGGGCTGCTTTTTGGCAAATTCGAAAAGCTCCAGATCCGATATGAGCTTCATGAAATCATCGAGTGCAGTGGACAGTCCGCAGCCGTCATTTACCGATATCAGGAAGTTCTGGAACAGGAAGCTCTTATATATGGAGTTTCTCTTTATCTCGGGAGAGACCATGAGTATCTCGTGGCAGAGCTCCTTGAACTCGGTCCAGCCTACTTTTTCCTCTATCTTACGATACGACTCGTATACCGCGGGTGCATTTGCGCCTATCTCCGATATGGTCACCGACAGAGTATCATTATAATCTATACAGTAGGTATTTTCTTCTATATCTTTTATAAAGCATTCCTCGGGCAATTTTGTTACGTCGATCAGTATCTTAAGTATTACATCCCTGAATGCTTCGCAGTTTTTATATTCCGTCTGTAAAATAAGTCCGGTCAGGCTTTCGTTATCTATGACGGTATCGGGAAGATCCAGCTTTAGGATCCTGTCTTTTATTTCTTCTATGGGCAGGACCGCGGAATATTTTTTCGTAAGGACATAATCCGGGTCAAGTGTTATGTTCAGTTTGAGCTTCATAAAATCCACTCCTTTCTGAGTATATTTTACACTATAGCAGGAAAACTGTCAAAAAAAATCGAACGGGTAATTCTCCGTTAAAGAGGAAAACCGTGTATCTATTCCGCCGACAAAACACTTTAATCCGAAATCTTTCCGTGATATAACTATATCATCGAAAGCAAACAACTCCGGCACATCCGGAGAACACAAAAAAACTTGTCTTGCAATAACGGAGGTTAAACATATGGGAACACAATTAGTAAGAAGCAACAGAGATAAAAAGATCATGGGTGTGTGCGGCGGTATCGCCGAGTACCTGCATATCGATTCGACTTTGGTAAGGATCATCTGGGCCGTTGCAGTATGCTGCTTCGGATCGGGCGTACTTCTTTATATCATCGCAGCATTGATAATGCCTGAGGGCCCCGTAAGCCGTTATAATGATAACTACAACAATAACAACTATTATAACACCGATTATTACAGCCCCAGCGATAATGTAAATTACAGCGGAAGCTACAATGAAAATACTTATGATGCAAATTACAACAATAACACAAAGCGTTATGAAGTAACAAACAATAATCCTAACAACAGATAAACGGTTCGATCGTTTTTTTCGTTACATATTCTCCCTATTTATTAAGAGCGGTCAGGGTTTTCCCTCCCGCTCTTATACTTTCATATCAGTACTTCAAAAAAGTTCTTGCATTTTAACGTATGCCGTGTTAAAATGACACTTGCGATTAAACTTCAAGCGGAAATGGCGGAATTGGCAGACGCGCACGGTTCAGGTCCGTGTGAAAGCAATTTCATGAGGGTTCAAGTCCCTTTTTCCGCACACTAAACCATCACAGATTGTGATGGTTTTTTTTATTTACTCCATCACAATCGTTAAAAAGCTCGGTCAATATCTTTATATTTTTTCACTTTATATTTTTTCACTAAAAATAAAAAACAAGGGCTCGTGACGGGTATGCTCCCGAAACGAATTGCCTTTTGTGGCAATCTCGTTCGGGATGCTGCCCGGACAGAGCCCTTACATATTTTCTTTAATATCAAGCCTGTGACCGCGCTTTTAACGCTCTCACCCTGCGTTCATCTCGAGCTGTGCATTTACCAGACCTGCATATATGCCGCCCTTCTTCATGAGCTCATCATGTGTGCCGACTTCCGCAATGCGGTGGTTGTCTATGACTACCAGCCTGTCGGCGTCCTTAAGAGTTGAAAGTCTGTGTGCTATGGCAAATGTGGTCCTGCCGTTGGTAAGACGCTCCAATGCCTTCTGGATCAGGTACTCGCTCTCGGTATCAAGGCTTGCTGTAGCCTCATCCAGGATAAGTATGCCCGGATTATTCAGTATAGCTCTGGCTATAGCTATTCTCTGCCTCTCACCGCCCGAAAGGTTAAAGCCTCTTTCGCTTAAGTAAGTGTTATATCCGTCAGGCGTACGGCATATGAATTCGTGCGCATTGGCCATTTTGGCTGCCTGGATGACTTCATCATAGGTGGCATCGGGTTTGGCAAACTTTATGTTGTTAAGGATTGTACCGGTAAACAGGAAGGTCTCCTGAAGCACTACACCTATCTGTGAATGATAGTTTTCCAGCTTGATATCTTTTATGTTGGTACCGTCTATAAGTATCTCACCGTTATCTACTTCATATAAGTGCATGATAAGGTTGATAAGTGTGGATTTTCCTGTACCGGAGGCTCCGACCAGACCGATCATCTCACCCGGTTTTACATCGAGGTTGATGCCGTCAAGTACGGGCTTATAGGACTTGTAACCGAATGAAGCGTCCTTTAAGCGGACATTTCCTTTGATCTTAAGCTCTTTTGACTTCTCGGTATCGAAGATCTCGGGCTCCTGGCTCATGATATCGCCGATACGCTCTAAAGAGGTAACCACATTCATCAATTGTCTCGGAAGGTTCGTGATCCAGCCTACATATTGATAAAGCATTGATACATATGCGATAAACTGTATGAGCTCGCCGACCGTCTTTTCTCCGTTAAGTACTCTCACACCGCCGAAATAGGTCACAAGATATACTCCGACGCTCACAATGAACTGCAGTGAAGGGAAGAATATCGCCCAGAATTTCTCGTTTTCAAACTGGACTTTCGCAAATTCATCCGCAGTGACATTGAAATGTTCTGCTTCCTCTTCTTCTTTTCCGTAGGACTTTACTACCGACATACCCGATATAACATCCTGAAGGTTGGAGTGGATCCTGTCGGATTTTACCCACTGCATATGGAAACGCCGGTGCACAAATTTTCTGAATGAAAACGAAATATATGCCATGACCGGTATGAAGGCAAATGCCAAAAGCGCCATCTTCCAGTCAAGTATGACCATTATCACCACGTCAAAGATAAAGATGATAAATACGGTGAGCAGGTTACAGAAGGTATCGGCCATGAATTCGTTGATCCTGGCAGTATCACTTACTACCCTGTTCATCAGTTCTCCGGGCTTTCTGTCATTGATAAACGAAAGCGAAAGAAGCTGGATCTTCTGATAGAGCTTTCTTCTTAAGTCGGAGCTGATGTTGGTACCGAGCCTCGAGCACATATATGCTTTTCCGAGATTGATAACTATTATGCTCGTGCTGAGTAAGAACATGCCGCCGATGACCAAAAGCGCATCATTTATCGTGCCGTCCGGATTCTTTATGACATCATCTATCAGTATCCTCTGTATGGAGGGGTTAAACAACGTGACAGCCGTAGCAAGGAGCATCAGTACTGCTATGACCAGCATCATCTTCGGATACGGCTTTACCATCTCCGCTACCTCATGCAGAAATCCCTGCTTTTTGTTGGAGCAGTGAGGGCATTGTTTGGTCCCGGGGAGAGCTCTTCCGCACTTAGGACAGGTGGTCTCGTCCTCATTGCTGGATACTCTGGCTTCCTTATCTGTTTTTAAGAGTCTGCAGCCCCTTGCGATATATGCATACCTTGAAAGGTGCTTTGACGAGAACCTGACAAGTATCTGCTCATTCTTTGAACCGTTATCCTCTTTTTTGCCGGTTCCGGCAGGTATATAGAACAGTACTCCGCATGCTATCATCGGTTCGCTTAAAACCTCCGATACATCGTCTAACTTTATTTCTTTCTTTACACTGCCCTGTTCGAGGACAAACAGCCTTTTCTCCGTAACTACCACATAGGAATCCTTTATGTATTTTCCGTCATCTCCTATGTCGTAGGGTACACAGTAAGCTATCTTCTCGTCGGGAGCGAGCCTTAAGAGCTTTATGTACTCTTCTTTTAAGTCAAAATTTAAGATCATGGTATTCTCCTATCTTACAGGAACAGGTCAAGTTTCTTTCTTTCGGGTGTGGAAAGCTTCATTACATCAGGTATCTCGAAGCGGTTTTCATCCACATCCGAGATAAGTATACGGGTCTCCGAAAGATGCACTACGGAGCTTCCTCCCATATTGATGGTGAACCTGCACTGCCCGCGGTCAGTCATGACATCAAAGTATGCATAACCGTACTCATCCTTGATGTTGATGATCTTGGTGATGACAGGTGTAAAGTATCTTAAGTTCATCTGAGTTACAAGAAGCTCTGCAGTCTCCTTGCTTACGTCTTTTAAGTCCTTTATGATGCCTATCTCTTTAGAGTTTTCATCCGAGGTCCTGATGGAGATGTAGTGGTCCGGATCCGTAAACGGGAACATTCTTACCACCTGGATCCTGCTGTATTCCTCGTCTCCTACTTTTAAGGATACAAATCCTCCGCCGGTCGCCTTAAACTCGGCATTTTTCTTATCAAGAAAACGCATTTTGAGCATTTCCTCGGTCTCTTTTTCCATCTGTTCGAGGTTGAAGTCTTCGTTTCCTCCGAATCCTCCCGGTCCGCCGGGCCTTCCGCCTCTGAATCCGTCAAATTTTCCCATGTGTTTTTCCTCTTTCTGAATCTATATGCTTAGTTACTCAATTCCCTTTAAAGCGAGTGCCTTACGCTGGAGCTCCATGAGCTTGTAATATGTACCTTTAAGTGCCTCAAGTTCGCTGTGGGTTCCGCGTTCGGTAATCTTGCCGTTATCGATTACCACCAGATAATCCGCATCCTTTAAGGTCGAGAGCCTGTGTGCTATCGAAATGGTGGTCCTTCCCTTAACAAGATAAGAAATGGACTTCTGGATATCGCGCTCGGTCTCCGTATCAACGGAGGCTGTAGCTTCGTCTAAGATCAGTATCTTAGGATTGGAAAGGATGGCCCTCGCTATCGAGATCCTCTGTTTTTCACCGCCGGAAAGCTCACGTCCCGAAGACCCGATACGTGTATCATATCCGTCCGGCATCCTCATGATGAATTCATGTGCACTGGCAAGCTTTGCAGCCCTTATGACATCCGCATGTGATGCATCGGGGTTCGCATATGCTATATTTTCCTCCACGGTACCCATGAAAATATATGTTTCCTGGGATACCATGGCAACATTACGTCTTAAGGACTTGAAACTTAAATCCTTTATGTCCTTGCCGTCTATAAGTATCTGGCCCTCCTGAGGGTCATACATACGGGATATCAGGTTGACCAGAGTGGTCTTGCCCGCTCCGGAACGTCCTACGATACCGAGCATGCTGCCTTCTTTTATTTCAAGGTTAAGCTCCTTTAATACGGGACGGTTAACTTCATACCCGAAGGATACATTCTTAAGCTCGATCCTGCCCTTAGGGTTGTCAAGCTCTATGGGATTCTCCGCTTCTCTTATCTCAGGCACGGAGTCTATGATCTCGAACATACGCTGTGCCGAGTTCATGCTGTCGGACCACCAGTGGAATACTCTTGAGAAGAAGTTGATGGGTCCCTGAAGCTGTCCGATGTAGCCTACAAAGGTGATCATGACACCGAGCTCGATCTCATGTGCCACCATGATAAGGTATACACCTATAAGCCATACCGATATGTTAAGGATCTCAAAGATACCGGAATATGAACCCCTTACAAGATTCTGAGTTCCGACTATGCTCATTTCGGCATCTCTTAATCTTAAGTTATTTTTCTCAAATCTCTTGGTTTCACGGTTTTCCTGTCCGAATGCCTTTACGACTCTCGCACCTGTCAGGTTGTCATTTACCTGGCTGTTAACCGCACGCTCAGCTCTGTGACGGTGTCCGAACTGCGTCCAGATACGGGGACGGAGCTTTAGTCCGATAAGCATTACGAACGGCATGACTACCAGTACCATAAGTGTCATCTGCCACTTGATGCTGAACATGAAGCATAAGGAGACGATAATGGTGAGTCCGTTTATAAAGATATACGGACAGCCGTCTATAAAGAATCCGGTCACACGGTCCGCATCACTCATAACACGAGTCATAAGGCTGCCTGTCTGTCTGGAGCGGAAGAAGCTTATTGAAAGCTTACCCATGTTGCCGAAGATGCTCTTTTTCATATCACGGACAACACCTGTTACTATCTTCGCGGCAAATACACCCTGTATCATGCCTATCACTATGATGGTAATTCTCGCCATAAGCATGGTAAGCACGACCATAAGAAGGGCTGTAATGTATTTTCCGTCCTCAATACCGAATTTTGCGAGGAACTCGTTGTTTTTCGCAAGTACTTTATCGTACAGTACGGTACCATTGAGGTAAGGCCATACGAGGTTCAGGCCTGCCGTAGCTATGTAGCAGAGGAACAGTCCCGCGATCCTGGCCCTGTAAGGCTTAAAGTATCCGATAACCCTGAAGAATATGGACTTTCTGTCCATACATCTCGGGCAGACCTTACGAGACCTGTCAGGATACATCATGCCGCAGGTAGGACAATATTCATCCTTTTCATTCTCATCCTCTACGCCGTATACCTTTAATTTCTTTATTCTTTCCTCTTTGGACTCAGGCTCCTTATCCCCGTCTTTTCCCTCTTCCCACGGTCCCCTGCCGGGTCCGTGCTCCGGTGTGTTGCCCAAGTCTTTTCCTTCTCCAAAATCTTTACCTTCAAGCTCTTTATCAGCCTTCATCTCCATGCATATCTTATCAAAGGTGCGGACAAGCTTGTGCATCTCTCTTTTATAGAGATTGGAAAAGGCGGTAAGCCTGTATGTGACTCCGTCCACGTCAGCTGTAAGTATACTGCAGGCCACCTGGGGCTCACCCTTTAAGTTCTCCATGTTTTCGATGGGGTAGATCTTTACCGTCCATTCTTTTTCGGGAGTGTCAAAGGCCTTCTGCTTTGTCATGTAACCCTTAAAGGAGTGGATCTCTTTTTCGTCGGGAGCCGACATTACTATAGCCAGCTGTGTAAGAGTCAGCACAACAAAGCCGTCCGCATACAGACATTCCGTATTCATGTCCGTGGCGGAGGCAGCAAATATGTCGTCCTCTTCTATTCCGTTTTCTTTAAGCAGTTTGAGCACTGCTTTCGGAAACAAATCTTTTTTCATAAAAAAAATATAATCCTTTCAAGATATTAACGGATATTAAATCAAAAAGTTACTTTCAAATATAAATAATATAGAGGCAAACGTCAAGCAATTATTTAGTACTGTTAATGTCAGATATTGCTAAATAACTAGTTTATGAGTGCTTTAGCCTGCCGCGGATAGTAACAAAAAAAAAGAAAAAAGGGCACATACCCTTACAGATATGTGCCCTTATGCTTCATTTACACAATTATTTGAAGTACCTGTTGTAAAGACCCTGGAAAGCCTTGCCGTGACGAGCCTCATCCCTTGCCATCTCATGTACTGTATCATGGATAGCATCAAGGTTAGCTGCCTTAGCGCGCTTAGCCAGATCTGTCTTGCCGGCAGTAGCACCGTTCTCTGCTTCTATTCTCATTTCAAGGTTCTTCTTGGTGGAATCTGTAACAACCTCACCTAAAAGCTCAGCAAACTTAGCTGCATGCTCAGCCTCTTCATAAGCTGCCTTTTCCCAGTAAAGACCGATCTCGGGATAGCCTTCTCTGAAAGCTACTCTTGACATAGCAAGATACATACCGACCTCTGAACACTCTCCGTTGAAGTTTGCTCTTAAGTCAGCCAGAATATCCTCACTAACGCCCTTAGCTACGCCTACCACATGCTCAGCTGCCCAGGTCATTTCACCTTCCTGCTTATTAAACTTAGATGCGGGAGCATTACAAACGGGACACTTCTCAGGTGCCGCATCTCCCTCATATACATAACCGCATACGCTGCATACAAACTTTGCCATAATTAATCTCCCTTCTTAATCCCCGATTTTTGTGTGCCATTATTTAAGGCTACTTACTGATTATATATTAAATTCCACGAGATTGCAAGATATTTCTGAAAACTCCTGTCGGTTTTTTCACCTTTTCCCGTCAATTGCCATCAGTGTGAAAACGGTGTAAGTCCCAGCAGTTTTCCGTCACTGCAGTCAACCAGATATACATCATTCTTATTTATATAATTGTTCCATTCTTTTGAATTCATATAAACGATCGGGCTCTCTATGCTGTTATCATAATTGTTATAGGCGAGTTCGACGGCATAATCCTCAAAATCTTCCCAGCTGCACGGGATATCCGTTGTTTCTATAAGGAAATACTCGCCCGAGCCTTCCCATGTCTCCACTGCCACCTGTGCATGTCCTGTAGGGAATACGAGGTAAGTATGCATATTGGCGCTAAGAAGAGCACTGGCAATAACAAGGGATGTCTCGATACAGAGGCCGCTCTTGTTCTCAAGCACCTGCGTGGGGAACATGATATGCTGGTCTGCACCGTCTATCGAGAACGGATTCATATTGTATCTGACACCCGAATCCGACATCGCTATCATCAGGGCTGCCGCCTGGATGTATGTATCCACATATTCTGAGTACATAGGCCCCTGATATCCGGTAAAGTAGTTGAAATCTCCGTCCGTTATCTCACTTAATACGTCTATCGCATCTCTTTTAAGCTTAGTGATCGCATCATCCTCAGGAGAAAGGAAACAGAGTATGTTGTCTCTCGAGCTCACACCGAATTCATCGTCGTACCATTTAAAATCATTGATACTTAAGATATGTACCGGGAAAGTTTTTGTATCTATAAGTGCCCCCGATATATCCTTTACCGTGATCTTGATATTGGAATCGCTCGCATTCGAAAGATTAAGTGAGCCGGTGAGTGCCGAAGGTTTGATATATATGGGTGTGGTATGTGAGGTCAGGCTGAATTTCTGCTCAAACTTCTGGGTAAGTCCCGGTATCTCACATTCTATTACCACATCTCTTTCTCCCGATATACATGCCGCTTCGATAAATACGAAGTGGTCGTACGAATTGTACAGTGCGGGGTATATCTCTTTTATGGCGTTGTAGTTCAGGCTTACCTCTCCGTTAAATGAATGTACAAAGATATATGTGCTTCTTTCCCCGTAAGGTAGCTCTGCCGCCTTTGATATCTCTTCATATATAAGGTCCGCATTTTCCACCTGAGTATCGGTAAATGCACTTTCATCATCAATGATGACGCCCATCTCATCATTGAGATTATCCAGGATTTTTATGATACGCATGATAAGATTGTATGCGGAATTGATCTTCAGATAATCCTCGGAATCTATACCCTCCACAATACGGAATGTAAAGGTATGTATCAGCTCTGTGGTCTTTTTCCATCTGTCCCACAGCGGGGTAAAGTATGCCGGACAATCGGTCTTGTCCAGAGCTTTTATCAGTTCATCTATCTTCTTATAGCATTTGTCGGCCATTTCGGATGTCGAACGGGATTTTGACATGATGTCCCAGTAATCGGCAAGCAGCTGGACAGAGTCCTGAAAATCGAATACAAACTTTATCAGGTCGCGGCATTCATATATATAATCACCGGCTATGCCCATTACTTCTTCACCTGCACTTAAGAAATTGGCAGGCACACCTTTAAGCGCGGCAAATCCCTTTTTGCATTCCTCAAATCTGGTACAGTATCTTTCCAACGTCTGATTGATACTGTTGTTCTTACCGTCCATATCGATGTCCATGTTCTTAAGCTCATCGACCATGCCCATGACATCATCCAGGATAAACTGCATATTGATGATGGCTCCGGCCTCTGCCTCATCTGCTGCAGTGGTATCCTGTTCCGCCTTAAGCCTTTCCTCTTCAGCTGCAAGAAGCTCATTTCTTTCGGCGGTTATCTCTTCCTTTTCTTTTTCAGAAGTTTCAAGTTCCTCCGTCTTTTGTTCCAAAGTCTTCAGATTAGAGTCATAGGCTGCTGTCACTTCCGACAGCTTTCCTTTGGTCTCCTTAAGGTCATCCTCGCTTTTTTCGAGGTTGGCCTGCAGTTCTTCAAGCTCACGGTTTTTGGAATTTATGGTCAGAATTCCGAAAATACACAATCCCGCTATGACTGCAACTGCCACTGCTGAAATAATTATTGCAGGTAAATTTTTCCTTTTTTCACTCAATTTAAACTTCCTCCTAATTGTTACCAGATATTGTAATGTTAATGAAACAATTACGTAATTAACGGCTTTTCGGCCGTAAAACAATCTGCCTGTTTTTCTGACTCAACATATTTGTTGATGTGTATTTTTTAAAAACTTAAAAAATTTGCTTATTATTTTCAAAATATGGTAAAAATTTCCCCTTGATTTGCCTTGAATTATATGTTACAATGCAATCATGGGGGATGCGGACCCCTGTAAGCATTTGCTAAAACGTTTCATTTACTGATTATAAATATATTTTGTATAGGATATAACGGAGTTATATCTCTTGTAACAGGGAGGTTACCATGGAACAGGGTCAAAACGGAATTATATATACAAATGACAACTGCATCGGCTGCAACCGGTGTATTATGTCATGTCCTGTCCCCGGTGCAAACAAATCGGTATCCAGGGCCGGGAAAAATATCATAGTGGTAGATACCAACAAGTGTATATCCTGCGGCAACTGTATAAGGGAGTGCCGTCATAATGCCAGGGAGTTTCGCGACGACACTAAGCGTTTTATAAGTGATCTCGGAACCGAGAAGATTTCCGTCATCCTGGATCCCTCCATATTTGTATTATACCCCAATATCGCAGGAAAAGTCATCAATTTTTTACTTGCCAACGGAATTTCCGCCGTATATGATGCCGGACTCGGTACAGACATATCTATCTGGTGTTATTTAAAGTATTTTGACGAGCATCCCGATGGTGGAGTTATCCTTCAGACCTGTCCTTCCTTCATCAACTTTGCGGAAAAGTATTCAAGGGATATGCTCAAGAAGCTCATCCCGGTGCAATCCCCTGCGGTATGTACCGCCATTTATGTGCATAAGTATCTGAAAAATACGGATAAGCTGGCATATATAGGTCCCTGCATCGCTAAGAAGCTGGAGTTTGATTCTCCCGAGACAAACGGCGAGATTTCTTATAATATTACTTATAAATATCTGGCTCAGGCCATGGCAGGCATAGACTTAGATGAATACAGCAATGAATTTAAGGGCAGAAATATTACCCTGGGAAGTACCACATCCATCGAAGGCGGGATGAAGGCGACTCTTGGTAATTTTATCCCCGAGGACAAGTTCATCCTCTCGGTAGACAACGTGATCTATCATCTGCCTTTTTATGAATACTACGAGAACAGTGTTTTTAACAGCGTGACCATCCCCTACGCTACCAATGTTTCCACATGCGAGCATAGCTGTGTCGACAGCCCGGGCATAGGACAGGGCGTAAGAAATCTGGTTGAGATATCGCAGGATTATTTACAGCTTGAACTGGCAGCCAAGGCACAAAATCCTAAGCTTTACTCCAGGACCGCAACCTATTCCGATAAAAAGACTGCTCTTTACGAGCGTTTTAAGGATCTTGACCCGGCTGATTTTTCAAGGACCTTCAAAGGACATTTCATCTACAAACAGGTAGTTGAACCCAGCGATATCGAAGATATATACACACAGATGTACAAGCACACCTCTCAGGACCGCTGTATCGACTGCGGTTCCTGCGGATACAGTACCTGCAGGGAACTGGTCGAGGCCGTGGCTCTGGGTTATAACAGGATAGAGAACTGCGTTTACTATGAAAAAGAGGAAAACCGCAGGCTTTACCTTACGGATATCATGACAGGTATCCCGAATGTAAGTTATTTCAACTCCAAACTCAGCGAGACCATCAAGAGCGAGACCGGCGGAGAATACGCCGTAATCTCCTTCTCTCTTCAGGGTTGGGAGCTGTTAAACGAGCGTTTTACATATGCCGAAGGCGACAAAGCCATCGTAGAGTTCGCCAAAACAGTAGAAAAGCTGGCTAAAGCCGACGAACTGGTAGCGCATCACGGCGGTGTTGATTTCTTAGCAGTCATAAGAAAAACCAACCTGAACAGTTTCATCGAAGCTATCCAGTCAGTAGTGGTACACCCCAATGACGGTCTTCAGGATGTTGAATATCCCGTGTCCATCACTGCGGGCATATACATGATGAACGAATACGAGCGTACCGCCGAAACCGTGGTCGGCCGTACCAATATCGCAGCAGATAACGCCAAACTCGGCGGTGCCAAGATAGTATATTATGACCAGAGCATGAAGGAGCAGCTGATCGATTCGATACAGCTCACCAAGTCCTTCCCCGAGGCTATGGAAAACGAAGAATTCCTGGTATACTACCAGCCTAAGATCAATACTGCCTCACAGATCATGAAGGGTGCCGAAGCCCTGGTACGCTGGAAGTCCAAAAAGGAACTGATCTCCCCTGCCAGATTTATCCCTCTTTTCGAGAAGAACGGCATAATCTGCCAGCTCGATTTTTATGTACTCGAGCATGTATGCAGGGATATAAGGAGATGGCTTGATACAGGACTTTCTCCTGTTTGCATAAGTGTCAACTTCTCCAAACTGCACTTTAAGAATCCCGATTTCGTCAAAGAGATCGAGCAGATGGTTGACAGATACAACCTCCCGCACAATCTCATAGAAGTCGAAATAACCGAAAGTGCTTATGAGAAAACAAAGGAAAGACTTAAGTCCGTACTTAAGGAATTAAATATAAAAGGCTTCTCAACATCCATCGATGATTTCGGCGCAGGCTATTCATCCCTGAACCTGCTTTCACAGCTTGACTTCCAGGTATTGAAGCTTGACAAGGCCTTCCTTGATTCCGGTATCGAGGATATCAAGGTTAAGAATGTCGTAGACAGTGTCATCACGATGGCGAAGAAGCTTAACATGAAGGTTGTGGCCGAGGGCGTAGAGCGTAAGGAAGAGCTTGAGCTCTTAAAGAACCTTTCCTGCGACCTTATCCAGGGCTACTATTTCGACCGGCCCATCCCGGTAGCGGATTTCGAAAAGCGTCTCGAGATACCCGACTACTACCAGTTCAGTGCCTGATCTTTCAGGCCATAAAATTGTTTGTTATACCGCCTTTCATAAAAAATGTCCGGAGCCTTTTTACAGGCTTCGGATGTTTTTTTGTACAAAAGATCCCTATGAACCCCATATTTTCCTTTTTTAGGACATAAATAGGGCTGTGAAATAATGGGACTAAAGGGTGTCCCAAGATTCACAGCCCCTTTTCATACTCTCATGATCCTCGACGTTTTTATACCATCTCCCGCATAAGGGAGATTTTCTTTACTCTTTAAAATCCTCAGTCTCTACTGCTTTTTCCTCTGCAGAAGCTGCCTTCTTCTCTGCAGTATTCTTAAGGACCGTTGTACCTAATGCACCTGCCAGTACGCTCTTTAAATCAAATCCTAAGCCCTCTGTAAGGCCGGTAGTGATCTGGGTAGTACTCTTTGTGATATCCTCAACAAGCTTTGCAGTATTGCCTTCGCCGTACATTGTGATCCTGTCGATATTTTCGAGAGGCTTTGCAACATTTGCAGCGATATCGGGAAGTACCTTGAAGAACATCTCCAGGACTGCAGCTTCCTTCATCTTTGACATAGCCTCTGCCTTCTTCTCGGTAGCTTCAGCTTCTGCAATACCCTTAGCCTTGATAGCCTCAGCTTCTGCAATACCTCTTGCACGGATTGCTTCCGCATCCTGCTCTGCCTGGTACTTGATAGCATCAGCCTTGATCCTCATAGCTTCTGCCTCACGTTCCATTTCGAACTTCTTAGCTTCAGCGTCCTTCTGACGTCTGTAGAGTTCTACATCGGCCATCTGCTGCTGACGATACTTATCTGCATCTGCCTGCTTCTTGATAGCAGCGGCAAGCTCCTGCTCCTTAACTTCAGCTTCCTGTTTCTTCAACTCTACGGATTTCTGCTGACGAGCGATATCTGCCTCAACAGCCGTGGTCTCGATAACTTTACGCTGGGTCTCTTCCTGGATCTTGTAGGCTGCATCTGCTTCAGCCTGCTTTAAGTCTGATTCTCTCTTTAATTCTGCCTGCTTGATCTTTAATTCGTTCTGCTTGATTGCTATATCGGTATTTGCAAGTACTCTTGCTTCGTTTGCAGCCTTGCTTGCCTCAGCTTCAGCTATAGCTACGTCACGCTCTGCCTGAGCCTTAGCGATCGAAGCATCCTTCTGGATCTGGGACATATTGTCCTGACCGAGGGCAACGATAAGACCCTTCTCGTCTTCAATCCTCTGGATGTTACAGGATATGATCTCAATACCTAATGCGTTCATATCCTTCTGTGCTTTTTCCTGAACCTCATCACCGAATTTCTTACGGTCCGTACAGAGCTCTTTCAGCTTAACTGTACCGATGATCTCACGCATATTACCCTGAAGGGAATCGGTAAGGGCTGTGATGATCTGATCCTCATGCATATTAAGGAAGTTCTTCATCGCAAGCTTGATCCCGTCGGGATCTGTCTTAACTCTGATCTTAGCTACCGCATCGATATCTACACCGATGAAGTCAAGTGTCGGTACATAACCGTTGGTTTTAATATCTACACTTATCTGTTTTACGATCAGGTTATCTTTTCTCTCTAAGAAAGGTACCTTTATACCCGCACGTCCGATGAGGATCTTGGGGTTCTTCTTAAGACCTGATATAATGTATGCTACATCCGGGGGTGCCTTAACATAACCGGACATAAGGGTGAATAAAATAAACAACGCAGCCACTACGATAATCGCAATAATCGGCCAATCCATACTTTCCTCTCTTTCCTGCATCTGCCTTGACTGTTTTCAGATGCATTGCTTTGTTTACTGTTTACGGAAATGATTATATACTATTTTCTGAAAATTTAAAAGCGTTTTCTGAGAAAATTAGATATATTTATTCCGCCTTTTTGAGAAATATGTCACCAAGTGTTTTTTACAGATGACCTTACGGTCAGGGGCAGCGGCTCCGGATATAAAACCCGTCTCCGCTCGTAGGATATGCCGGCCGTCCTCATCCTCATCTTCGCTTCGGACGCTTGCAATCGTGTGTCCGCTTGATACCGGACACACTTGTGCTACGCTCGGAAAACGATTTGGATAATCGTTTTCCGCCTCGCTTAAGATGGTATGCGGACGGGGCATATCTGCTGCTCACTTTATGGTTTTATATCCGGAGCCCGCTGCCCCTGACCTGATTACTGCCCTGTCTGATCGTTTACTAATATATCTCATATTACTGTCTTTTATATTGCTGCATTTTAAATAACAAAATAATCCATTCCTAATTATTTTATTGTTTTATATACTTTATTATACAGAAATCCATATTTTAACCAATAAAATAACAGATCAAATATATGATAACAAAATCAATCAACAGGCCGGTCTTCTGACCGTTGAAAACAAATCTCAATCAAAGAACCGTCCCTCTGATTGAATCTGAAAGGAGAACTCCCTGACATGAAAACTCTCTGGGAACTGACAAAGGAAGCCGCCCGGTATAAAGGGCTTTATATCATCGCGATATTGTCTACCTTAAGTTTGACGGTGATCAATCTGTCTGCGCCTAAGGTACTCTCATCGATGACGGCGCTGGTGGAAAACGGGCTGGATGATGAAGGTCTTACTTCCGTAAAATGGCTGGCACTTTTATTACTCGGATTGTATCTTTTAAGAGTTTTGTTCAGATTCTTAAGCAATTACCTTGCTCACAGAGCTGCATGGTACCTCGTAGGAGATTTAAGAAGCCGTCTGTACAACAAACTTCAGAGCCTCGACCTCGGATTTTTCCATGATAAGCAGACCGGAGATCTCATGAGCAGAGTGGTAAATGATACACGTGACTTTGAGCTTTTATATGCACATATGATCCCTGAACTGATCACCAACTTTGTGACTTTCTTGGGAGTTCTTATAATACTTCTTTCGATCAACTGGAAGCTGGCTTTGGTCACCTGCTGCCCCATCCCGCTGATACTCATATCGGGTGTTATATTTGCTAAGATAGTACGTCCATACTTTAGAGCTTCGCAGAAGGTTATGGGTGACTTAAATGCCCAGCTTCAGGACAGTCTCTCGGGTCTTCATGAGATACAGGCCTTCGGTCAGGAAGCTTATGAAGGCGAACGTGTACGTAAGAAAAGCTTTGAGCAGGTAGTAGCAATGCTCCGTGCATTAAAAGCCAGTGCAATATTTCATCCCTGCGTGGAACTGCTCTCTTCCATAGGTACTGTCATCGTTGTGTTTTACGGCGGTTATCTTGCTTACAGCGGACAGATAAGCATAGCTGACATAGTGGCATTTCTGCTCTACCTTTCATTATTCTATGCACCTGTATCCGGACTTGCCAACCTGCTTGAAAATCTCCAGCAGTCATTGGCCGGAGCAGAACGTGTTACCATGATCCTTGCCACTCCTTCTGCCATCCAAAACGAAAAGGATGCCGAGGAATTAAAAGACGTAAAGGGTGCCTTAAGCTTTGAGAATGTATCCTTTAATTATGAGAATAAGATCCCGGTACTAAAGAATATCTCATTCTCCTGTAAACCCGGTATGATGGTAGCTTTAGTAGGTCCCACAGGTGTCGGAAAGACCACAGCCACACAGCTGATATCCCGTTTTTACGACCCGGTTGAAGGCCGCATACTTATAGACGGGCATGATATAAAGAAAGTCACTTTAGAAAGCCTGCGTCACAACATATCTCCCGTACTCCAGGATACCTTCCTGTTTAACGGCTCCATAGCGGAAAATATCGGATATGCCAGGCCCGATGCAAGCCGCACAGAAATAGAAAAAGCTGCCAAAGCTGCCAATATCCACGAAGATATACTGGCCATGCCCGACGGATATGAGACACAGGTCGGCGAGCGCGGACTCCGGCTCTCGGGAGGTCAGAAACAGAGAGTTGCCATCGCCAGAGCCATTTTGCGTAACAGTCCCATCATCATCCTTGATGAGGCTACTGCCTCCGTGGATGTGCAGACCGAGCGTCAGATCCAGGCAGCTATTAACGAACTGACCGGGAAACGCACTATCATAGCCATAGCACACCGTCTCTCAACAATCATGAATGCGGATCTCATCCTTGTCATCCATGAAGGTGAGATCGTCGAGCAGGGCACACATGACGAGCTTATGGCGCAAAAGGGCTTCTATTACAGGATGCAGCAGGCCGGTTGAGTTTTTTTGCCCGATATATAAAATAAAAAGACCGCTGCTAAGACTATCATTGTTTATAATAGCGATCCCATAGCTCGGTTATTTCGGTATCGTCTATGAATTTCAACAGCGTATCTATACTTTCCTTTGCGCTGTCGCCGAGGATATCGCGAAATACCATAGACCAATCCTCCGGGATATCAAATATAAACTTACCGATATTATATTTCGGGGCAGAGTCAAATCTATTTACATGATAAACAGTTTTTTCTATCATGTCTATGGTCTTGTCTCTGTCCCCCGTCTTTAAATAAGTATAAGCAAGAAGTATATATATATACGAATACTCTTTATCCGCAAAACTTACTTTTTCGTCCTCAATCATAACTCCTTTCATCAGATCTAAGCCCAGATTAAGCATTTTGTTTGCTACTAAGAATTTATTTTCCGAGCACAATACAGCCGTATAACCAAGCATTGAGTTAAGCAGCGTATCAAATCCGTTAAGCATTCCATCCACAAGAAAAGGTGCGGCTTCTTTAGTTTTTTTAAGATACAATGCCTTTATCAGCCCGATAACATCACTGAATATACCTTTCGGATTACGCTCTTCCAATATCTTGACTGCCCTGTCATATTCTCCCGTAAGAATATATACCATTGACATATTTCCCAGGATAGTCGCTTCGCTTATCCTTGGATTTGTGTTTTGATCTATAAGTATCCTTGCCTGTTCATATAATTCTAAAGCTCTTTTACATTCCTTCTCTTTCCCGTTTCCGACACCAAAGAAACTGTATACCCCCGCACAGTGATGTACCACTTTAAATGAATTCGGATATTTCTTAAGCAGTTTTTCCGCTTCGTTTATTGCCTCCGGATCCGAATTCCGGCACATCTCATCTATTCTGTCAATAGTGGACTTGATATTATTGTCCTTCATCTTATAACCAAGCAGCACATCCACCGAAGTATCAAAGAAATCCGCCAGTTCCACTATCAGACTGATATCAGGTACCGACAGGCCTGATTCCCATTTATGAACCGCCCCCGTGGTAACTCCCATAACCTCTGCCAGCTGTTCCTGGGTAAGACGGCGCTCTTTCCTGAACTTACGTATGTTTTCCGATAATGTGATCTCCATATGGTCTCCTCCTATATATAGCCTTCCCCTTGAGGGGAAGGTGTCGCCATAGGCGACGGATGAGGTGGACACCCTAACTCAATCACTCACCTCATCAGTCTGCTTCGCAGACAGCTTCCCCTCAAGGGGAAGCCTATATGTCTGTAAAAATTTACTGTGATACTGTATATAGTGCGTGGAAGTATCCGTTTGCATCCATCAGTTCATCAAATGTGCCAAACTCTTCCACTCTGCCTTCTTTTAATACAAGTATTCCATCATATCTCTTAAGCAGGCCTTCCTCAAGAGAGTGTGTAACCACGATACGGGTGATGCCGTCCAGATCCAGTATATCATTTGATACCTGCCATGCTGTCTGGGCATCAAGAGCTGCTGTCGCTTCATCGGCAAGCAATACGGAAGACTTCTTAAGCAGGCTTCTTGCGATAGAAATCCTCTGTTTTTCGCCGCCCGAAAGTCCGCATCCGTTCTCTCCGCATAAAGTATCTTCGCCTCTCTTTTTGATAAGCTCATCCAGATGCGCATGCTCTATAGCCACCTTAAGTTCAGCCTCGGGGAAATCCCTGAACATGGTCACGTTATCCTTTATCGAAGAATTGAAAACAAATACATTCTGCTGGATAACGGAAACACATTCATAAAGAGACTCTGCCTTGATATCTTTAAGGCTTTTACCGTCCACAAGGATATTGCCGTTATAATTGGTAGTCGAAGCCATCAACAGATTAAGCAGTGTGGACTTGCCGCTTCCGCTGGCACCTACTATAGCATAAGCTTTACCTGCGTCAAATTTTGCGGATATGCCGTGAAGTATCTCTTTCTCCTCATCGTAGCCAAAGCTTACGTTATCAAGGACTATTTCATCATTTATATTTGTGATCTCTTCAGTACCGGTTGATTCGTTATTCTGCGATAATGCATCGGCAAGTTTCTGAATAAGTCCTCTTGCAGCCTTTCTTCCCGCGAGCAGACCGGGTAGGGTTGCCATAGGCTGGATCATAAAATTCATCAGATTCACGAACATCATAACGGTACCCGTAGTCAGGTCATACCCTGAAAGTATAAGGTATGTTCCGGCGACAAACACACCCGACTGGGCAAGCATGCCTGCCATGGATCCTATCATCCCGACTATGGTCTTGATACGTTCTTTTGAGAACTTGGAACTCTCAAGTGCCTTGTTCTCAGCGGCAAACATCTTAAAGATCTCCTTTTCAGCCTTAAAGCTTTTAATAACGGAAAATCCGCCCAGGCAGTCAGTAAGCACTGCCGTAAAATTCTTGTTCCGCTCGGATACCTTTTTCTCCGCACCCACCATTCTTTTGCCGGTAATTATAGAAGCAATAAGCGGCAGGATCGTAACGCCTACAGCTATCGCCGTAAGCAGCGGTGAATACCAGATCATAAGCGTGATCGATCCGAAAAACATTACCGACATGGTAAAAAGCGAAAGCAGCTGAGAAAGATAATTTGTCTCTATACTCGTCGCATCGTTGGTAAGCGCCGAGAGATAAGTCGCGGTACTTTCATCACGGAAAGTGGAAATACCCTTATCCATCAGCTTATCAAATGCCAAGTTCTTATACTGCGTCATTGCCCTTCTGATAAAAGCCGGGCGTGTTGTATAATCAAGAATGAACGATATCGCCATCAGCACGATGAACCCTCCGAACAATATCAGGTCCGTCTCGAATGACTTCGCATCCGGTACCCCGGAAGCAGTATCGATCAATTGCTTTAGAAGCCAGGATATGATCAGCCCTCCGAAGCCCGAAAACAGGGCCGAAAAAGCTGCCAGGCCGAATGTCAGTTTATTGCGGTAAAAGAACTGTCCGCATAATTGCTGAAATAATGTTTTTTCTTTTTTCATTGTGTATTCCTCCGAAACAGGTTTATCATGGTTTTATGATATACCCTGTCAGGAGGTAAATCCACACCCTATCAGTACTGTCGGGATAGAATTAATTATACTGTTAGTATCAATTTTAGTCAAGTGCCCGATTTTTTTGCCATTATTTACTTTTTTATTTCCGATTTCCCATCGTTTTTTACCTCGAGAATATATTTTGTACGTCTAACCCCGGGCAGGGACAGCGGCTCCGGATATAAAACCATAAAGTGCTCAGATGATATGAGGACGGTCGGCATATCCTGCGAAACGCAGACGGGTTTTATATACGGAGCCGCTGCCCATGACCGGGGATATACTGTTCTTAACCAAAAACAAAAAAATCCCGCCGGGATAACCCGACGGGATTCTGTATTATGTATTATAAACGTATGTAATCAGAGCTTAATCTCAAGCCTTAGGGCCTGCAGCAACAAGTGCCTTACCTGCATCGTTTCCTTCATACTTCTTGAAGTTCTTTACGAAACGGCCTGCAAGATCCTTAGCCTTAGCATCCCACTCAGAAGCATCCTTGTATGTATCACGAGGATCAAGGATTGCGGGATCAACTCCGGGAAGAGCTGTAGGTACTTCGAAATCAAATACAGGAATCTTCTTTGTAGGAGCCTTAAGAACATCACCGTTAAGGATAGCATCGATGATACCACGGGTATCCTTAATAGAGATACGCTTGCCTGTTCCGTTCCAACCGGTGTTAACAAGGTAAGCCTTAGCGCCGCTCTTCTGCATCTTCTTAACAAGCTCCTCACCGTACTTGGTAGGATGAAGCTCAAGGAATGCCTGGCCGAAGCAAGCTGAGAATGTAGGTGTAGGCTCGGTGATACCACGCTCTGTACCTGCAAGCTTAGCTGTGAAACCGCTTAAGAAGTAGTACTGTGTCTGCTCAGGTGTAAGGATTGATACAGGAGGAAGTACTCCGAATGCATCTGCTGAAAGGAAGATTACGTTCTCTGCAGCGGGACCTGAAGATGTAGGATTAACATTAAGAACGATGTTCTTGATGTGGTTGATAGGATAAGATACACGGGTGTTCTCGGTAACGCTCTTGTCAGCGAAATCGATCTTGCCGTTAGCATCAACTGTAACGTTCTCTAAGAGAGCATCACGCTTGATTGCGTTGTAGATATCAGGCTCTGAATCCTTGTCAAGGTTGATAACCTTAGCATAGCAGCCGCCCTCGAAGTTGAATACGCCGTTGTCATCCCAACCGTGCTCATCATCACCGATAAGAAGTCTCTTAGGATCGGTTGAAAGAGTGGTCTTACCTGTTCCTGAAAGACCGAAGAAGATAGCGGTGTTCTTGCCTTCCATATCTGTGTTAGCTGAGCAGTGCATAGAAGCGATGCCCTGAAGAGGAAGGTAGTAGTTCATCATAGAGAACATACCCTTCTTCATCTCGCCGCCGTACCATGTGTTAAGGATAACCTGCTCACGGCTTGTTACGTTGAATGCTACACATGTCTCTGAATTAAGACCGAGCTCTGCGTAGTTATCAACCTTTGCCTTAGATGCTGTGTAAACTACGAAGTTAGGCTCGAAGTTTGCAAGCTCTTCAGCGGTAGGCTTAATGAACATGTTTGTTACGAAATGTGCCTGCCAAGCTACTTCCATGATGAAACGAACTGCCATACGGGTGTCCTTGTTTGCGCCACAGAAAGCATCAACTACGAAAAGTCTCTTGCCTGAAAGCTGCTTCTTAGCAAGCTCCTTAACAATACCCCAGGTCTTCTCATCCATGGGATGGTTGTCGTTCTTGTACTCATCAGAAGTCCACCATACGGTGTTCTTTGAATTCTCATCCATAACGATGTACTTATCTTTGGGTGAACGTCCGGTATAGATACCTGTCATAACGTTAACTGCGTTAAGTTCAGTCTCAACACCCTTGTCGAAGCCTGTAAGCTCGGGCTTCATCTCTTCCTTGTACAGATCCTCATATGAAGGATTGTAAACGATCTCTGTAGTACCGGTAATGCCGTACTTTGTTAAATCAAGTGCCATAATACATACTCCTTTTCTTTTTATATGTTGTGCACCCCGTTTCCCGAGCCTTTAATCCCAAAAACAAAATCTACGGCACGTCTACCGGGTAGCCCATTTTCTTTCGAGTATATATTATACACACTTTTTTGTAAATGTCACTACCTTTTTTTATTTTTATGAATTTTTAACAAACCTTACAAGATAAACCATCTTATATATAACAAAAATAAAGATATCCGAGGAAATGCTGAAGGCGTTTTCGAGGTATCATCTGTCGTACTCCTGTCATTCCAAACGGGTCGCTTGCAAATTAAAACCCTTAATGCTATACTGATTTTACATATACCAAGCATATTAAGGAGACCCGTCATGCCCGGAACACTTTACCTGTGCGCCACGCCCATAGGAAATCTTGAAGATATAACCTACAGAGTATTAAGGACCTTAAAAGAGGTGGACCTGATCGCTGCCGAGGATACCCGCAACAGTATCAAGCTCTTAAACCACTTTGAGATCACTACACCCATGACCAGCTATCACGAGTTTAATAAGATAGATAAGGGCCATACTCTCATCTCAAAGCTCTTAGAGGGGCAGAATATCGCACTTATCACGGATGCGGGCACTCCTGCCATCTCCGACCCGGGCGAGGAGCTCGTAAAAATGGCGCACGAAGCGGGTATAACGGTCACCTCTCTGCCCGGTGCGTGTGCATGCATCACCGCACTTACCATGTCAGGGCTTCCGACCAGGCGTTTTGCATTTGAGGCATTTCTTCCTTCCGATAAAAAAGAGAGAAAAGAAATCCTTGACACACTAAAGAACGAGACCCGTACCATCATACTCTACGAGGCTCCCCACCGGTTGATAAAAACATTGGAAGAGCTGCTCGAGACCCTTGGCGACAGACGCGCCACCATATGCCGTGAGCTTACCAAGAAACACGAGACCGTATTCCTCACTACCTTAAAGGAAGCTCTTAGCTTCTATAACGCAAACGAGCCCAAGGGTGAATGCGTGATCCTTATAGAAGGCCGTACTTTTACGGAATTAAAAGAGGAGAGCCGTGCCGAATGGCAAAAGCTCTCCATAGAAGAACATGTAAATATGTACATGGAACAAGGCATGGATAAAAAAGAGGCCATGAAGTCAGCTGCTAAGGACAGGGGGGTATCCAAGCAGGAAATATATAGGGAGCTCCTGAATTCATGACCTGCATTTTTCACGCTGCCATTTCTTTCGGTATCTTCTGTTTCTTCTGTTTTTTCTTTCCGTTTCTCCTGCTGAGCACTACGCTCTGAAGCAGGATGAAGAAACAGAGCATGCCGCCTGTGGTGATATTCTGCCACCAGGGATCGTTAAGACCGCTCGATACAACTATCTTCTTGATAGTTGTAAGAGTCAGGACACCGAAGAAGGTACCAGCCACATTACCCACACCGCCGGTAAGAAGCGTACCGCCGATAATGGAAGCCGCGATGGCATTCATTTCCATACCTGCAGCATTTGTGGCATTGCCCGCTCCGGTATGCATCATAAACACAAAACCCGATATACCGCTCAAACACCCGCTTATAACATAGCTTATAAAGCGGGTCCTTTTTACGTTTATACCCAGCATAAGCGCACTCTGCTGATTGCCGCCCATGGCATAGAAGCTGCGTCCCAGTCGATGATTTTTAAGAAGGATGAATACCAAAACAACACATACAAATGCGACCAGGACGCCGAGCTCCATGCGGGCCGGAACCAGATTTCCGTTCTTGGCCGTATATCCGAGCCACGAAATCTCTATTTTTGTATCACGGAGTGCCGTGAAACCTTCATGTGAAACCTTCTGAGGGTTTACAGAAAGGATAGTCGTCATACCTCTGGCAAAAAACATTCCCGCCAGCGTTACGATGAACGGCTGTATCTCCAGGTAACTGATAAGTAAGCCGTGTACCACTCCGAACGCAAGTCCTATACCCAGTGCCAACAGTATCGAAACAAATATATTTCCGCCGCTGTTCAGATACAGTACACAGCTCATAACCACCAGTGAGGTAACAGCGCCGACACTTATATCTATACCGCCTCCGATCATGACTACGGTCAGTCCGCAGGAGACTATGATAAGGCTTGCATTGTCATTCAGCATATCAAATATCTGCTGTACATGCAAAAAACCTCCGCCCAATCCGAACATTGCCATCAGATACATCGCAACAAAGATACTGATCGTGATGGTCATAAGGAGCTGGGTATCCGAAACAGGTTCTTTTCTTAAACCGTTATTCTTCATCATGAATGATCAGCTCCTTTCGTATTTACCGCAGCCTTTTTTGCACGAAGCTGCGACATATACTTTTCAAATTTTGCCTTAACCACAGGTGATCCGATAACTACGAGAAGCACTATAACTATAGCCTTATATGCCTTAACATCCGTGGATGACACCTTCATGGCATAAAGTGTGATGGTAAGCATCTGGATAACATATGCTCCGATTATGCTGCCGCCAACCTTGAACTTACCGCCGCCCAGATTATTACCGCCGATGGCAACAGCCAGGATCGTATCCATTTCTACATCAAGCAGAAGAGTTTCGTGATTGATAAGTCCGAGACGGCTTACACCGATACTTCCCGAGATAGCTACACATACACCGAGTATGATAAATGATAAAAGCTTAATAAATGTCGAATTGATACCGTTAAGTCTTGCGGCACTTCCGTTAATACCTACCGACTGGGTAAATATCTCTAACGATGTCAGACGGAATACCAGCTTAAATATCACACCGACCATAACTACTATGAGTACCGGGGTCGGTATCGGTATACCCGGTATAAAGCTTCCGATAGCATTGATGATCGGACTGGTAACCGTAGGTGTGGCACCGCCGTTTATCCAGTATGCTATCGAACGGCCGCAGGTATAAAGTATAAGTGTCGCTATCATAGGCTGGATCTTAAATACTGCAACAAGTGTTCCGTTAAAGGCTCCGAAGAGCATGGCAACCACACATGCAAAAAGGAATGCCAGCAGGACTTTTCCGCCGGATATCGATTCCCCGGACTTTAAAATCTTTACAAAGGCACTTCCCGCTATGGCTGCTGCCGCACCGACACTTATATCCTGTCCTCCGCAGGCTGCCGTAACAAGAGTCATACCCATGGCAAGTATCGCAAGCTCGCTGGCTCCGTTGATGATACTTATAAGGTTACCTGAAAGTACGTTGTTTCCATCATTATTCTGTATGATCTCTATACCGAAAAAGCTCGGGTCTCTTATCAGGTTAAATACCACAAGGATAATGATAGCTATTAATGGGATGGTAAGCTGTCCCAACCCGTTACGAAAGGGATTCTTTAATTTATTATTCATGGTCAGGCTTCACCTCCCGCTATAGTTTTCATTACCTGTGCCTGATTCAGATCCTCACCCGTAAGCTCACCCACGATATGTCTGTCCCGCATTACGATAAGACGGCTGCAGGTTCTGAGCATTTCTTCTATCTCTGAGGAAATAAATGTTACGCTCACTCCCTCTTCAGCGAGCTTTAATACAAGCTTCTGGATCTCCCATTTGGTACCTATATCTATACCTCTCGTGGGCTCGTCAAGTATCAGATAATCGGGATGTGTGAGCAGCCATCTGGCAAGTATTACCTTCTGCTGATTTCCTCCGGACAATGACCCGACAGGAGTCTCACGGCTGGCAGTCTTAATATTCAGCACCTTTATGTATTCATCGGCAAAAGCCTCGGATTCACTCCTGCTTATCGGCTTAAAGAATCCGTTCATAACCTGCAGGGCAAGGATTATGTTTTCACGTACGCTTAAGTCTGCGATTATACCGTCCCTCTTTCTGTCCTCGGCAAGATATCCTATACCGTGCTTCATGGCATCTATCGGACGATTGATCTTAACCTGTTCACCTTTTATCTTTACCTTTCCGCCGGTCACCTTATCCGCACCGAAGATCGCCCTGACGCTCTCACTTCGTCCGGAACCTAAAAGCCCGGTAAATCCGTTAACCTCTCCCTTACGTATCTTAAAGTCAAACGGAAGAGCCTGAGCGCTCGAAAGCGACTCCGCCTCGTAAAATACGCCGCTGTTCTTCTTGATCTCATTCCTGATCATATCGCCAACGAGACTCACTCCATCCTGATCCTTACCGATCATCTTGGTTTCCGTCTGAACTTCCGGAAGCTCTTCTATCAGGTTCTCTCCCAGCATCTTAGATACCAGCTGAACCTGTGGAAGATCGCTTGCCGGGTATTCGCCGACCAGTTCACCGTTTCTTAGGACCGTGATACGGTCACTTACCTCATATACCTGCTCTAAGAAATGCGTTACAAATATTATTCCTACGCCCTGTGCCTTTAAGTCCCTCATAAGCTTAAACAGCATGTTTACTTCTTTGTCATCGAGAGAAGAAGTAGGCTCATCAAGGATCAGAACCTTACAGTTCATATCAACGGCACGTGCTATGGCCACCATCTGCTGGATCGCTAAAGAGCATCTTCCGAGTATCCTTGCACCCCTTGTCGGGATCTCCAATCGGCCAAGTATCTCATCCGCTTTTTTTTCATATTCCTTCCGTTGTATCCACGCAGAATCTTCACGTCCTATAAACATATTTTCGGCAACGGTCAGATTGGGACATAAGGTAATCTCCTGATATACAGTACTGATACCGCTGTTTTGGGCATCCTGAGGTGAATGTATGACCACAGGCTGTCCTTCTATAGTCACCTCTCCGCCGTCCATCTGATAGACTCCGGTGAGGATTTTTATCAAAGTTGATTTACCCGCGCCGTTTTCCCCCATAAGCGCATGGATCTCACCCTTTCTCAAGGTAAAATCCACATTATTCAGTGCGAGTACACCGGGGAAACGTTTTTCTATATGGCGCATCGTCAGCAGAATAGGATTATCCATACTTTCTACCTTCTTTCGTATTTATAACCGATATTTTGCCCCATATCCTGTATGGAGCTCCGTCCAAAAAAAGCAGCTGAGCTGCTTATAGCTTACAGCCCAGCTGCGCTATTTTGCCAGCTGAAAAAATTATTCACCTAAACCATAATTATCGATATCAGCCTGTGTAAGAGACTTAGCGTCAAATCCCTTTTCTTCGTTGATGATCTTCTTTGAAGTAACTGTCTTCTTTCCCTGGATTATGTCACTGATTATCTGTGCCTGGAAAGGTGAGCACTGTCCGTCATAATTCCACTTTCCTGCAAGGAGCTCTCTTAATGCCCACTTATTGCAGTCAAATCCCATTACGATAACCTGGCCGTCAACACCATGAGTGATACCTGCGTCGTCAAGAGCTGCAACAGCGCCCTTAGCCATACCATCGTTCTCAGCATATATTACATTGAAAGAAGCCTTGCTGTTGATAACGGACTCAACGATCTTCTTAGCTTCTGCCTCATCCCATGTAGCTGTCTGCTGTACAACCTTGTTCATCTTCTTTGAAGCAAACTGCTCATCAAGAGCGCCTGTACGTCCGATCTGAGCGTCCGAACCCATTGCCCCCTGGATATGGATTACATTGTACTCTGAAAGATTCTGGTCAAGCAGCCACTTAACAGCGGTCTCGCCTTCCTTAGCCATATCTGAAACTACTGCTGCCTCATAAAGGCTTTCATCTACATCGATCATACGGTCAAAAAGGAATACCTTGATGCCGGCTTCCTTTGCCTTCTTTAATACATCATCCCAGCCTGTTGTCTCAGCTGCAGAGATAAGAAGGTAATCAACACCCTCTGTGATAAAGCCCTGTGCAGCCTGAAGCTGATCGTCATTCTTTAAACTGTAAGCGGTCTTAAGATCATATCCGTTAGCCTTAGAAAAAACAGCTTCCATGTCCTTTACGTTAGCCTCACGGTAACCTGACTCTGAAGGGGGGTTGTTTACAACGCCTACCTTGATAGGTCCGCTTGAGGTATTGGTTGTTCCGGCATTGTCGTTGCCCGAACTGCCTTTCTTGTCACCGGAATCTTTTGCACATGCGCAAAGAACCAGGCTCAATACAAGTACTACCGCCAAAACTAAAGTTTTTGCTCGTTTCATTTATAATTTCCTCCTTAAATTCTCCGCCTTAATAAGGCGGTGTGCGTATAGGCAGATGACGGTCCTTTTTTGTCCCTGCCGTTTACTGTAATGTATCGTAGCATATACAAAATCGGAGGTAAATCCATAATGGTTTTGACTTGGTTGAATTTAATCGCATAAAAAAAACCGTTTTTGACAAACGGTTAATTTTTGTTTTATTCAGGTTAAAAATTATTTTATTCCGGTAAATCCTGATACTGATTACGGTAATCCGTAGGGGTGATCCCGGTATTTTTCTTAAAGATATAACTGAAATAATGTGCGTCGTTATATCCGGATTCGGCAGCGATCTGCGTGTTCTTGATATCCGTAGTGCGCAGCAGTTCCTTCGCCTTGTTAAGCCTTAAGTATATAAGGTATTCCGTAAAGGTCTGTCCTGTCTGCTGTGAAAAAACGGTGGAAAATCTGCTGTTGCTCATACCCGCTTCCTTTGCCACATCCTGCAGCATAAGGTTGGGATCCGAAAAATGTTCAAGCATGAAAAGCTTGGCATCATTTATCTCTGAGGATATCTTTTTGTCTCCGTCCACATCTCCCATTTCCCTCGCACCGAGTATTATGGCATTCTCTTCCGTACGCTTAACTATCAGATGTCTTATATGTCTGGCTGTCTTAAAGCTGTTATATATTTTTTCGGGACAGTCCACTATATCTCCTATGCCAACACGGATACCGCCGCATTCCAATCTCTCAAGCTCACGTACAAGCGACGAAGCAAACGCATAGGCGCGCTCCTCCGCTTCTTCAACGGTATTTCCGAGCACCAGCAGCCTGCTGCCCGTACGGCTCGCCGAAGCATACATGACGTTGCCGCTTCCGTATGAAAGTTCGGCTGCAGCCTCCTGTCCCTTTCTTTCAGGAGAAAACGCAGCATCCACTACCGCATAGAAAGGTGCATTGATATTACACCCCATGGTACTTAACTGTTTTAAGGCATTGGGAACATCCTCAACAGCCGCCTCATCATTATAGAAAAGTCCAATCAGCTTCTCCTTTATGAATTTGTCATCGCTTTCCATACGTGCCCTTAAGCTTGCCGCATGTTCAAGTGTCTTTCTCTCCTCGAGTATCTGTGCGCTTACTTTATCAAGTACTTCCTTCAGTTTTTCGGCATTTATCGGTTTTAAAAGATACTCTCTTACACCTAAATGTATACACTGGCGGGCATATTCAAATTCATCATAACCGCTTAAGACTATTATACCTATCCAGGGCATCTGTGCACGCAGGGTACGGCACAGCTCAAGCCCGTCCATAAAAGGCATTCTTATGTCGGTGATCACGATATCGGGATTGGTGTCCCTTATAATAGGAAGCGCCATTTCACCGTCGGGAGCTTCTCCGACCAGTGTATAAGGAGTTTCTTCCCACGGAAAGGACTCGCGTATACCCTCTCTTACCACTATCTCATCATCAACCAAAAACACTTTCATTTTCAGAAATCTCCTTTTCGTCTCTGCACGGAACCGTAAAGCTTACTTCCGTTCCCCCGGGTCCGCTCTTTATCTTAAGTCCGTCAGTCTGGTTATAATAGAGCCTTATCCTTAAGTTTACATTCACCAGACCGAATCCGCCGCCTTCACGGCTTATCATAGGCAGTTCTTTCTTCATCCTGTCGTTTAAGTCTTCAAGCTGTTCGGGTGTCATGCCGCTTCCGGTATCCTTTACGGCAAACGTCAGCATACCGTTCTCCTCTCTTGCGGATACCGTGATCTTTCCGCCGCCGCGCTTGATCTTTACTCCGTGATACAGGGCGTTTTCCACGAGCGGCTGTACCAGAAGCTTTAATATATAGTAGTCCCCTATCTTATCGGGTATATCGATCTCATAATCCATTATATCCCTGTATCTGGTCTGCTGGATCTTAAGATATCCTTCGATATGTTTTTTCTCCTGAGCGATCGGGATCCAGTCGGCACCTGAGGACAGACTGATACGGAAGAAATCGCTTAAGGCGCTCGTCAGCTGTATAACCTCATCCTTTTCACCCGCTTCGGCCTTCCATATGATGGCATCAAGGGTATTATACAGGAAATGAGGATTGATCTGTGCCTGAAGGGTACGGAGTTCCGCCTTTCTTAAGGTTCTTGCATCATGGGAGCTTTTCTCCATCATGCCCTTAAGTCTTTTTGCCATAGTGTTAACCTGGGTCGTCAGGTTCCTGAGCTCCGTAACATCGGTATCCGCAAGTCTTGCATCAAGTGTACCTTCCGAAAGCTTTGCGGTCATCTCTTCGAGATGTTCTATAGGCTGTCTTACAAAAAGAGCGGTGGTTTTTACCGACTTGTTTCTTATTAATAAGGAAATAACTACGATTATAACCTCCGCGATGGCAGTCAGAAATATGACCAGCTGCAGACTGCCGCTCATTTTACCGGTTGATTCTATCTCCTGGGATATATACTCGTTGAGCATGCTGTCGACGAGCGAGGAAACATCCCTTACCTCCACAAGCACCGCTTCGTTTTCCACTACAGGGACCTGATCGCGGATATTGTCCCTTATACGGTCTACGTAGTTCTCAAGAGTCTGCATGGTACGTCCCGCAACTATCAGGGACAGGCGGTTCTCGGAATCCGTGCTTTCGGTGATGGTCTCTATAGTGCTCTCAACCTCATGGATCTTCACATATATATTACTGTTATCAAAATCATCCCTGCCGCTTATGATATTCCAGGCTGCCCCCGGGATGTCCTGCGCCACTATCGTTTTCAGACTTGCGATAGTCTCCATTCTTTCGATGGAATTATGGTATTTCCCCGCATACACAAGCATCAGGACCAGACTCAATACGATAGGTACCACAAGCATAAACACCAGCTTGCGGCTCAGATCGTTTATTCGCCCCAGTATGCTCTTTTCCTTTTTTATCCGGTGTTTCTCCATATCTTAAGCTTCCCTTTTAAGCTTTAGTACCCTCTCGGTTCTATCTTTGTGGTATCCTGTTCGTCACTGAATACCTGTTCCTCGGGATGTATCACGGTCTGAACCGGCTCGCCCGCTTTCAGCTTTAGCGCCGTATCCATAAGAAGCTTCCCGAGCTTAGGAGTACATTCTACCACACAGTTGATCTTTCCTTCTTTTAATACGTCTATGGCTTCCTGTCCGCCGTCTATGGATATGATGATCATATCTTTTCCGGGGATGTATCCGGCTTTTTCTATCTCAGGAAGAGCCCCTAAAGTCATCTCGTCATTATGTGAAAACACCACATCGATATCCCCGCCGTAGGTATCAAGCAGGTATCTCATATTCTCGGCCCCGCGGCTTTTTAAGAAATCCCCGTCTATGCTCTCTATCACCTGCATACGGGCATCCCCTGCTATAGCATCCATGAACCCGGCCTGGCGCTGACGCATGGGAGTGGAATTGACAGTTCCTGTGATCTCCACTATCTTCACCTGTTCAAGACCTAAACTGTCCGCTTTCCTTATAAGATACTCTCCGGCCATCTGCCCTTCACGGTAAAAATCGGCACCGATCAGGCACGAAGTAAGTCCTTCCTTATCCGTGCTGATATCACGGTCGACCAGTATCACGGGGATGCCGGCATCCTTTGCTTCTTTCAGCACATTGTCCCAGCCGTCTTCCACTATGGGAGAAAATGCTATGACATCCACCTTATAGGCTATGAACCTGCGGATGGCGGCTATCTGGTTGTCCTGCTTCTGATTGGCATTTTCCAGCATCAGGCTTATGCCCTGTTTGCCCGCCGCCTCCTCGATGTCCCGGGTATTTCCGATACGCCATGCACTCTCCGACCCTATCTGGCTGAACCCCAAAAGAAGGGACGGTTCGTTTGACTGCTCCGGCTCCTTGCTGCAGCCCGTGCACAATACAAATGACAGTATCAGGCATATTAAAACCAATATTTTTTTCTTCATACAGACCCCTTTTATTACCTTATTCCCCATTTTGATCGTAATTGATATGATCACACTCTTCCGTGAAATCGTCACTTAAGGATGACACCCGGATCAGTGCTCATATTTATCATATATCAGTACCCATACATATCAGTAACCATATATATCATATATCTCATCCGTGTATACCCCGGGTTCCTTGTATACTATGAGAGGGGCTTCTACCGTCATGCGGGAGTTTCCTCCCCTCACACACTCCATAAGCACCATATTGGGTTCCTTATCTATAAACGGATGCACCATCTTCATGCGCTTGGGCTCAAGCTTGTATTTTGTAAGAGTCACGATCAGCTCCGCAAGTCTGAACGGTCTGTGTACCAGATAAAACCTTCCGCCGGGCTTAAGCAGTGCCGCAGTTTCTCTTGCCACATCTTCGAAGGTACATTTTACCTCATGTCTGGCTATAGCCTTAGCCGAGTCCGGATTGGTGAGACCGTGCTGTCCTATCATATACGGAGGGTTAGAGGTTACTACGTCAAACACTGATTTCCCGAATTTTTCCGAAGCGGTCACTATATCCCCTTCCACTATATCTATCTTTTCTTCCAAGCGGTTATACTTTACACTTCTCTGCGCTATATCCACATTCTCCGGCTGTATCTCCAGTCCCGTAAAATGTTCCCCTTCGGTTTTGGCGGAAAGCAGGATCGGTATGATGCCGTTCCCGGTACCTAAGTCTATAGCTTTCTCCCCCGCTTTTACTTTAGCAAAGCCGGACAGAAGCACCGCATCCATGCCGAAGCAGAACCTTGACGGATCCTGTATTATCATCAGATTATTCCGGTTGAGCTCATCGAGGCGCTCCCCGTCCCTAAGAAGCTCGTCTTCTATTCCCATATATCTCTCTCCATGTCATTCTGAGCTTGGTGAAGAAGCCTATATCTCTCCGCGCTCCTCCAAAAACTTCATAAAGCCGTCAAGCCCTTCCTGTATGTCCCTGTATGCGATATCATAATCATCCGTATACCACGGATCGGCCACGTCTCTAAGTGATCCTGCGAACTCCAGCATACGGTAGAACTTCCCCTTTGGATCGCCTCCGCATATGCGTCCCATATTCCTGATGTTGGCTGAATCCATTCCTATTATATAGTCATAATCTTCATAATCCCAGTTGGTCATCTGCACCGCCCTGTGAGGTACAAGCGGGATACCCAGCTGTCTTAACTTGGTCACGGTCCCATAGTGAGGGCTGTTGCCTATCTCTTCCGTACTGGTCGCAGCAGAAGCTATCTTAAACCGCTTTTCCAGTCCCCGCTGCTTCACCATATATGTAAATACACTCTCAGCCATTGTCGATCGGCATATATTGCCGTGGCATACGAACAGTACTCTTATCATGATAAAACTCCTTCTTATATCCTTACAGTCATTCTGTAAATCCCGTCATATCTTCCTGCCATTTGTTAAGCCAGTATAACTGACCGTCTATAAATCCTTCATCTATGCAGTCCACTCCGTATATCTCAAGGATAGTGGCCTGAAGTTGAAAATGCCTGATCGCAACCCAGTACGGAAAAGACAGTATTTCTTCACGGCTGAGGGTACGATTCCCCATATATCCCGAAAGGAACTTCTGATATACTTCCTTTGTAAGCTCTATATCTTCCTGCTTCAGATTAAAATAATCCGTCATGTCACACATAACCATGACATCGAACATAACCGGTGCTTTGCATGCAGTATCAAAATCCAAAAGAAAAATCCGTCCGTCAGGATTCTGCAGCAGGTTTCCTCTATGAAGATCTCCGTGACAATTGCCCTGCGGAAGATCCTTAACCTTATCCCAAAGGCGTTCTCCCAACTCTTCATACTCGGCAAGACGCGGATAGTTCTTTTTACGAAGGAAATCCAGATAGCGGCCTATAAAGAATTCTTTGCCATGAATGACCGGTTCTCCGGAGTATTTTTCCATAAGCTGATGAAATCTTCCTACCAACTCTCCGACTTCAGCTGCACATGTTTCAAGCTCCGGTTCGTCCCCATCGACAAAACTCATGAGAACGATCATTTTTTTCTCACCATCAAATTCCGTTTCAAAAATTGCGTCACCGCTCTTAGTCAGTATAATTTCAGGCACCGGAAATCCGTTTTCCCCCAGATATCTCATAATAGAGACCGACTGCCTTGCGGTCTTAGAAAAAGCGGACCCGATAACTTTAAGCAGATATTTCGTTTCTCCGTTAACAATATATGTATGAGTACCGCCTTCTCTTAAGAATTCCAAAGAACAGTTTTCAATTCTATAATATTCTGCCAGTATATCCTGCAGATATCTTTCATCCACGCCTGTCATGTTTTAATACTCCTTACTATATATGAAGTTTATTATATCATAGGATAATCTTCTTTACCATAGCACAAATGTAAATTGTTAAACTTTAGCTGTTAAAAAGCAGGGGACTTTTCCAAATCCCCTGCTTCCTATAATAAATGCAACATTATATTTCCAGTTACTGCCTGTATGCCCTGCTTACTTCATTTCTGTCCTTCATCCCGGTCTTCTTTAATATATTGGATACATGGAAGCGCACGGTATTTTCCGAAAGCTGAAGGGTCTCGGCGATCTCGCCGTTTGAGCGGCCTTCCGACAGGAACATGGCTATCTCCTCTTCACGGCGTGTCAGTCCGTACATCCCGGCAAATGCCGCACGGCGCTCCTCGGCACTGAGCTCTTTCGGTGCCTCAGCAGGAGTATCAGAAGGCGTGTACTGTTCCTTTACCATCAGGAAAAACAGTATTACCAGCGGTATGAAGAGTACGCTTACAATGATCACCGATACAAGCTCATCACAGCCGGTCTCGATGATCGCGAGTACCGCAACAGCTTCGCATAGACGTGATATAGCAAGTCCGAGTGGAGCCTGCTGCAGCTTTCTGCTTTCAGAAGCCAAGGTCATAAATGACGCCGCACGGTATACCGCGAAAAATCCCAATATCACATAGGACAGTCCGATGACCAGCGTTACCAGTCCGCTTTCCCGGTATATCATGATCAGCACGATGGGATATATAAGGCTTACTATAGTACAGATCCCGCCTGTCAGACGGTTTTTATCAAAGATGAGTCCTGCCGCGATCAGCCCTACCGCATAAAAACTCCGCTGTGCCAGAAGGTCAAGCTTAAGGCAATACTCAACATACAGATTGTTATTGGTCCCGATACTGGATATGGGAGCCATGATCGCTATGACTATGCACAAAAGTATCAGAATCTTCCTGCCCTTTGCGGTGTCAAGTGACAATTCCGGTTTTTGGGATGCCACATCGGTTCCGTCAGGCTCCCCTTCCCGTTCTATTATAAACGCATCCTTATACATAAGTATGAATACCACGATAAGGGAGATAAGCACGCAGTCAACGAAAATAATACGGTAGGAAGTCATGACGCCTCCGTTGATCACGGAGATCAGCCACGTTCCGAAAGCACCGACCGCATAAGCGAGACCGTAACACAATCCCAGATGGGAGGATGGCACGTGAGCCGCTGCCAGTGTAAAAGTAAAACCTGTATGAAGACCGATTATGATATTTAATATGATGATCATAAACATCAGAAGTACTCCGTCATGTACAAGGATGGAAAGTATGATCGCCGGTACTTCAGTCAAAAACAATCCTACCTGGAATCCTCTGCAGGCGGACAGGCAGCTGCGGGTTTTGTACAGGAACATGAACAAAACAAGTCCTACCCCCTGTGCCAGGTACGCCCAACCGGTTGAAACGGCACTGATGGTTTCGGAGCTGAAAAAATCATACATTAAATAAAGCTGTGAAAAAAATAACAGCGAATCCAGAAGATATACCGCCGCTATGATCGCACAGCAGATTATAAAATTTCTATTTTTGAAAATAACAGCTTTCATCCTACCCCCAAATGGTAAAACCAGTCTGATTACTATCCAAATATATCACAAAACCTACCCCCCTGCAACCGAATTAGTACCCAAAACCAAAAACCTATCCATAATCAAACACTTCTCCAAACCAAAACTGTATATATACTGACTGCAATTCCGACAAGGTTCTGACGATATAATTTTTAGATTCGTTTAAAAGGGAGACTACCCGACCGGAATCGAATAAAAAACCGAAAGGAGATTTTTATGAGAAAGAAAACAGGAAAGAAAACAACCGGAAAAATTTTTAAAAGATTTTGGGTTATGTTACTTGTCTTTGCCCTGATCATTCCGAGCATGAACGGTATCACAGTTCAGGCTCACGCAGATGATACAGCATCTGTCTGGAAAATCTATGCAACTGTTTCCGGTGAAGATTTTACCGATTTGGAGCTTGTTACTGCTTCTGAATCCGTAGAAGGAAAAGAATTAATAGCTAAGTTCATAACCGACGGTACTTACACCCTGACCGAAGAGGATAGGGATAAGACTATAATCGCCGATAACGCCGAGCTGACGGCAGGTGATTTTAATGTAGACGCTTTAAAGCTGTCCGGAACCAGCAGTCTTATATATCCCGGTTATGTTATATCCTCAACCGAAGAAAGATTCAGATCATACTCTGCATCAGGAGCTGCTATAACATTAGAAGGACTCGAGGCACACTACGATGCATATGGTACCCCTTATTATGTAGGTCCTGATCCTGAATCTGAAGATCCAAACGACTGGCTCTGGGGTACATCCTACGACTTTACCGTATCCGGTAATACAACGATCGCAGGATTTCCGGATAAGGATGAAGAGGGCAATGAATGGATTAGTCCTTACTGGATAGGTTATAATGACACAGTTGTCACCTCAACCGGTAATATCAGTATTGAGGAAGGCGGACATCTTATTATAGAAGGCACACTTACAGTAGAGGATGGCGGCAAGATTACAGGTTCAGGAGACGACCATTATTTACGTGTATGCGAAGGTGCCGTAGTAACAGGACTTCCTCTCTACGCTGAAACACCCGACAATGATGTATCGAATTTCTTCTCAAATCCCAATCACGGCGAATATGAATTCAGATATGACAGCGAAACCGGAAAATGGATATGTCCTTTTGATCCTGAATGGCCCGTATTCTATTTCAATGTCGGCGGTCTCCATTTTTCGGAAAACGAAAATGAAAATGAAGGTATAGCGTTAAAATATAAATACTCTGAAGATGCCTCTTATATAGACGTAGAGCCTGTAGTCACCTATGATGACGGAATGACGGTCGGATACGGAATCTCATTAAAGGATATCCCCGAGACTGCCAATAAAATATATCTGAACTTAACCTTCTTCCCTGCAGCTGAGTCCACCAAGACTATTGTCTGCTGGGATACCGGAAATTTCAATTTCCTCGATGAAGGCATTTCTGGCAATGTATTGGAATATGCTTTCAACCTCGAAGGTGAATTAAACGTTTCTTTGGGATACCTTAATTCCGGTAATCCCGAAATTATGGACACCGCAGATAATTACCTGTATGCATATGCAGGTACTGACGACGATATCAAAGGCTATCTCGCTACCGAACTCTACAATCGCTTTATTTCAGTAGCCATGTACGAGGATTTCGGACTTGGCAATGCCGAAGATCTTGCATCCCGTATAGAAATGACCGGCAGCCTGGGTAATATCAGTGCCATCGACAAAGATGGAACGCTCGTTACCATCCCTGTAAATAATTACAAAGTCAGCTGGGGTTATAACATGGATAACGGAGATCCCGTTGAGAGTAACATCCCCGTTTATACCCTCCCTGACAAGAACGATTTCCTGATCTGTACTGACTTTAACAAAGATAACGGCACCGGAGAAACTTTCTATATCCGTAAAGCACATGCAGACGAAGTACCTTTTGATGGCACAGCTCAGGAAGCAATTCCTGTCATCGTATCGTCCATCAATCCTGATACTATAGTAATTGGAGGCATGGGTGCCGATACAACCGTACAGAATAGCGACAATGTCTACGCATTTAACATAAACAGCCGCTGGCTGAATGCAAAAGACGGCCCCAGTCAGCCAACCGACCCTGCAGATTACGGTACAATAGTCCGTATTATGATCGGGTCAGAGACCTATGTAATGCTGACAGGCGATGGCGAAACAAAGAACTACGGCGGCATCGGCAATAACGGCTTCGGTACGGATACCATCTGGAATACAAGCGCTGACGGCGATGCTGAGGCTTCAGTATACATCGGTCTTTCGACTCTGTATATCAGACCCCTGGCAGAAGAAACAGGAGTAACCGTACGCGAGATCACATCTGTCGAGCTTGCGGACGAATCTCTTGCAGCAGGCGTGCATATCGTAACAAAAGATAACGGTGATATAGAGATAACCTTCGACTCCAACTTCTATGCCACCATTCCTTTGAATATCACATACTCAGATGGCAAGACCAGACAGCTTACCATCAACCGTGTAGGTCTTGTAATACAATACGGGTACCTCAGTGGAGATCCTAATGAAGACCATGATACACCCGATCACCTTGATATGGGATTTGACCATAGGGAAGGAACGATCGGCTTAGATTACGACTACTTTGCAGGTGAGCAGATCGCTGTATACGGTATCTACTATACACCTACGAACGATCCTACAGGTAACAGCTCCGATCTCTCACTTTATATGACATTTGATGACGGAACACATCGAGTTATCACTGCAGAGAACAACGATACCCTGACCATGAGCAACGGCACTACAGTTGAAAGAGGCTTTGACGGCAGAATGGCTGCTACCAACGATTCAGTCGCTACTACCGTATTCCTGATCGGATTTGCCGAGGCTAAAACTTTTGACGGAATTTTATGGATCGGCAATGTAACAGATACTTACTACTCATATAACGGTAATATAGGATTCTACGCAAATGTACTTAATGCAGGCTGGGATGACGATGACAACTTTGGCGGCACACAGGTAGGCTCCGGTAAGGGTATCTACTGGGATGGCCATATTACCTGGTATTAATATGTCAAAATGCCACATTATCACGTTAAAAGCAAAAAATAATCAAGGAGGATTGTTATGAAAAAAACATTACTATCCGTTCTGTTGACCTTAGGTCTTATCTTACTGATATCCGTTCCGGTCAGCGCAAAAAATGAATCAGTCACCGTCAGCTCATGTACGTTAACCGCATCTTCTGCTGTTGTAGAAGGAAGTACCGATGCATCAGCTGTCATGGTAAGAATAAAAGATGCTTCAAACAACATAATCGCTCTGCAGAGCTTTGCAGTCGCTACAGACGGTACTTTTTCGGCATCATTGGACGATGTTTCTTTAACCGAGAGAGCCACTTACACTGTTTCCGTAGCTGACTACGAAGGCGGCGCATGGGAGTCCACCTCGGCAACAGTTGAAAAAGCCGAGGAGCCTACAGGCACCGAGGAACCTACAGGTACTGAGAACCCTACAGGCACTGAGAACCCTACCGGCACTGAAAACCCTACAGGTACTGAAAACCCTACCGGCACCGAAACTCCTACTAACACAGGAACACCTTCAAATACAGGAACCCCTTCAAACACCGGGACTCCTGCCAACACGGTAACTCCTGCACCTACCACGACTCCTGAGCCCACTCCTACACCTACCGCTACTCCCGAGCCTACTCCTACACCTACCGAGGCAGTTAAGGCTCCCGAAGCAGGCACCACCCTTAAGTCATCCAAGTACCATGCTAAATTCACAGTAAAGGAAAGCGGTGATACAGACGGCACAGTCGGTACACTTGAGTATACCGCTCCTACAAAGAAGCTTAAGAGTTATACCGTTCCTTCCAAAATAACGATCGACGGTATCACATATAAGGTAACCGGTATAGCCCCCGGAGCTTTTAAGGGTAATACAAAAGTTACCAGTATCACGATAGGAAATTATGTCACCACTATCGGCAAAAAAGCTTTCTACGGATGTACAAAACTTACAAGTGTTACCATAGGTAAGAGAGTAACGAAGATCGGTGACAAGGCGTTCTACAAGGCAAAATCTCTTAAGAACGTAACTGTCCTTACCACAAAGCTTAAGGCTGAAAATATCGGTAAGAATGTATGGCCTAAGAACAGTAAGAAAAACGGTCTTGCTTTCTCAGTTCCCGCCAAAAAGCTTAAGAGCTACAAGAAGCTCTTCGGCTCATACGGAACCGTGTCATAAAAGCTTACAAATACTTCATTTAAAGCTATAAAACCAAAAACTTGCGTCAACACCGGTTGGCGCAAGTTTTTTTTCATCATATTTAAATAAAAACCAACATCATTGCACCCGCTCCGACAGTACATTTAAGTCAATGACCTTATCACCTTGATAAGCCTTGTGGCATTTATCTCCAATTGCTCTCTTGTAAGAGAACCATCCTTAAGAGCTTCCATCATATCGTCGTGATCGGCCTTACTGCCCGGCATCACAAGCTCTCCGCCTGCTGCCGCTACCTTGGATGCTTTTGATGCAGGATGCTTTGAGCCATAGTTGGGTACCCCGTCGACCAGCCAGTCGGTCATGACTATACCCTTAAATCCGAATTCGTGACGTAAAATATCCTCTAAAAGGTCCCTTCTCTCATTGGTATGTATGCCGTTGAGCAGGTTATAGGATGACATGACGGTCAGCGGCTGAGCCTCCTTTACACATATCTCATAGCCTTTAAGGTATATCTCCCTTAAAGCTCTTTCACTCACCATACTGTTGTTAAAACTGCGGTTATACTCCTGGTTGTTTACACAGAAATGCTTAATGGAAACTCCGCAGCCGCTGTGCTTCTGGACGCCCCTGGTGATGGCGGAACCCACTTTACCGGTGATGAGCGGATCCTCAGAATAATACTCAAAGTTCCTGCCGCAGCGTACATGCCTGTGGATGTTCATGGCAGGTGCAAGCCATACATGTACTCCGAACTCCTGCATCTCACCGCCTACCACATCTCCGCATTTCTCCACAAGCTTCAGGTTCCAGCTCTGTGCCAGTGCGGTACCTATCGGGATCGCGGTAGCATAATGTGTCTCTATCTGCTCCCCGTGCTTAGGTTTTGATGATGTAAAGAGTTTAGCCATGACGGCTGCAGGCTTGGGTAAGAAATCCGAAAGTCCTTCCAGCATGGTATTCCCTACCGAATGAGCTCCTTCCGCATCCACCCAGTATTTCTGGCTTATACGTACACCTGCGGGGCCGTCGGCCATGGAAAGCGAAGGGATACCCTTATCGCGCAGCATTTCGGTGGTCTCTCCCGCTGCCCCTGCTACAAGCCTTCCGGCATTTCCTATCATGCTGCCGCCTATACCGCCTCCGAAGAAGGCACCGATATTAAGGTATACCAGCTCTTCATCCGTAAGTTCCTTTACCTCATCGGATACCTCAGCTTCAGAGTCATAGGATATCTTCTCTGTCGCTATATCCTTGCCGGTTAATATGAGCACAGGTATGGAGGAATCAGTTTCGCTGCCCTTAGATGTGCTTACCTCAGCCTTCTCATCTCCCGCGGACTTGCAGCAGCCATCAGGCTTAAAGTCTTCAAAATCAGGACCTTCAAAGGAGCCTGTAACCTCTCTTACTGTCACGGTTTCGCTCAGTCTTACAGCTGCACACGCTGTAAGCTTCGCGCTGTCAACACCGTATTTGATAATGTAGTCCCCTTTTTCAAGGATATAACTGCTGCTCTCTGTATCAAAACTTGCAAGCTCTGACATCGCAAAAGTTATCTCTGCCTTTGTGCTCTGTCCGGGTGCCAGCTTTTCCGTTTTTGCCCATCCCGCAAGCACTGCCGAGGGCTGGTCAAGCTTACCCCAAGGCTTAGCCACATATATCTGTACTACTTCTTTTCCTGTGAAAGACCCGGTATTCTCCACCTTTACACTGACAGTGACCTTTTCTCCGTCTATCTTTGCTGCCGCATCCTTTACATTAAACTCTGTATATGACAGACCGTAACCGAAGGGGAACAGCACCTTGGTCCCTACGGTATTGTAATATCTGTAGCCTACATATATTCCTTCTTTGTATCTTGTATCATCCTTATCCCCGAAATCAAAAAGCGCAGGATACTCAGCCCACGGAACCCAGGTCGTGGCAAGCTTTCCGGAAGGGTTCTTCTTACCCAGGATGATATCCGAAAAAGCATAGCCTGTAAGAGCTCCGAGCTGCGAAAGCAGGAGGATGTTCTCTACCTCTAAAACAGGCGTCAGATCCACAGGACCTCCGACATTCAGCACGAGCATAAATCTGTCGAACTTCCTGTTTAAAGTAAGTATGGTATTTATCTCCGTCTCGGTAAGAAGGATATCCTTTTCCGCAACTCTGTCATTACCTTCGCCGCATATCCTCGAAAGCACATATACAGCCGCATCTCCTTCTTCCGTTAAAGGTATGTCATAATCCGGCTCGGGCATAACGGCGCCCATACCTTCAAACACGGGATTTACATGCTTTTCCTTAGCCCTCTGCTTTATTTCACGTACAAATTCCTTCCTGCTCTTTTTCTGTACCTCATCATAAGCATCGAGCCAGCCTTTTGTAGTTATGTTAAAGCCCTCTTTCTCCAGAGCTCTCTCTATCGAAACCGTAAAATGCGAGTACACCTCACCCGAGCCTGTACCTCCCCTTAAGGTATTTCTCGCTCCATTTCCGTATAGGGCGATATCACATGGTCCGTCTAACGGGAACTTTCCGTTTTTCTTAAGCAGTACCGTACATTCTGCCTGTAATCCCCTTACTATACTTGCATTTTTTCTTTCTCTGTCAGATAACATCCGCATACCCCTCCTTTATAAACTAAACCCAATGCAAAAATCTAAACTTACCTGATCATATAAGGACCAAATAATTCAGATATTTCTACTTAATATAAGTACTATAATTATATATTCTCCCCTTATATAATACAATCATTTTTTGAAATTATCACCTCATCATAATCTATTCCTCTTCCACCCATGAATTTTTTGAATCCAGCACAGGACAGCCGGGGTGCCGCACGGTATAAAACCATAAAGCGGCAGGTGATATGCCACGGCTGCAGGCGTACCGCATCAAGGCAAAAACCGGTTAACCAAACCGGTTTTTGAGCGCAGCCTAAGGATGTCCGGTATCAACCGGACATCCGGTTGCAAGCGTCCGCGGATAAGGTACACATGGAGCCGCAGGCATATCCCTGCGCAAGCGAAAACGGGTTTCATACCGCGCGGCACCCCGGCTGTCCGTCCCATAAAAAATTTTCAAAATCCCTATTGACATCCAACTGTAATAGGTGTATATATAACATATAAACAGTTAACTGATCATTTTAAAGTGGGGTGAGCGTTTGAAAATATCACAAACCAACGGAATTCCGATTTACAAACAGATAGCGGACGCGTTCCGCACCGACATACTCGCCGGGAAATACAAGCAGGGTGAATACCTTCCATCCATAAGGGAACTGGCCAGGGACTTAAGGATAAGTGTTATCACCACTATGAAGGCATACGAACAGCTTGAAGCAGAAGGACTAGTCACTGCCTCCCAGGGCAAGGGCTTCTATGTCAACGCCCAGGATTCGGAAATGTTAAAAGAACAGCACTTAAGGAAAGTCGAAGACTCTCTTACAAGTGCTATAGAGGCTGCCAAAATAGCAGGCATGAACGACGAAGAATTGATAGAGATGCTTAAAACTCTGCTCTCTATGAGTATCATATAAGATGAATAAAAGGAGACTATCATCATGGATCAGTCATATGTAATCGAAGGACAGAATATCAAAAAGAGCTTTAAAAACTTCACCCTTGACATACCGGAGTTTAAGCTTCCGAAGGGCTTTGCCACAGCCCTTATCGGCGAAAACGGCGCAGGTAAGACCACCCTCTTAAATATCCTTACCGGCCTCCGTCTGGACTATGAAGGAAACTTAACATACTTTGATAAATTCACCGAAAAGGATATAGATTCTATCCCCGAAGTTAAGGAACGCATCGGATATACCGGCACGGATACCTACTACCTTCCCAACTGGACTGTAGGACAGATAGAAGATATTTCAGCTATTGTCTTTGATAAATTCGATCATGATAAGTTTAAGAAGCTTTGCGATGATCTCGCCATCTTCGGACCGGCAGATTTTGACAAGCATAAAAAAGTACATACTCTTTCAGACGGTACCAAGACCAAGCTCATGCTTGCAGGCGTACTTGCCAGAGAGACCGACTTACTCATCATGGACGAGCCCGCATCCCCTCTTGACCCGCTTATGCGTGACAAGCTCTGTGAGTTAATACGAGACTATATAAACTCCGGGGAAAACAAGAGCGTATTCTTCTCCACACACAACATCTCCGATATGGAAAACGTAACCGATTACGCCATCATCATGGAGCAGGGTAAAATCGTTGAGCAGGGCTTCGTAGAGGATCTCAAGGAAAAATACATCGTAGTAAAAGGCGAAAAGGAAGATATCGAAAAAGTAAGACCCGTCCTTTATACCATGTCCCAGTCTAACTACGGCTTCGAAGGTATATGCTTAGCTGAGAACCTTGACAAGCTCGCAGGTCTTGACATCGTCACAGAAACTCCTTCGCTGTTCAAGATCAGCGTTGCAGTCATGAAAAAGAATTCACTTATTAAATAAGAAAGGGTACGTAAAATGAAAAAGACTCCTTATTTAGCCTTTACGTCCCTGAGCTACCGTATACTTCACATCGTTATAACTCTCGGATTTTTTGTGGCGGGTTTTCTGGCAAATGTCTATATCGGTCCCATCGGTGTGGTCATATTATCAGCCGGTTACCCTTTGGTATTGGTATTTCTTGATTACTTCGCATTCTCGGGAGCCAGCTCCAGAAAACAAAAGAGCATGCATTTTATAAAGTCATCTTACAAAGGCTTAAGCTTTTTTAAATCCGCTGTCAAAACAGACCTTTGGATAAAGCATGGCTGCATATTACTCGGGCATCTCGGTTATATTCTTGCGGAACTTATTTATTATACGGACAGTGAAGAATTTTTAGAAGCAATCCTTCTGCTTCTCATATTCTTCCCGATATCAGGACTTACCACAAACATTACCCTGATCATCTCCAGAAGGATCGCGCTTACTTTAATAGTACACGTGACTGTATGTTATATCTGCTCCATGATATCCACCGTACTGCTCGTGATCTACAGTTTCCTAATGCCCGAGCATATGAGTGACCATACAGCCGTTATGCTGGCCGCATTCGTAATAATCGAGACAATAAGCATTATCGTTGCCGTCATCCTGTACAAAGACTGTATTAAAGGATACACAGCAGGTTTCTCGGATACCTGAATAATTCATGACGGTACAATGCATTCTCATAGAAAGGATTATAGTTACCAATGAAAGACTTTGTTAAATACATAAAAATGATGCGATACGCTCTTCAGTTTAAAATGATAATAATCCTGTCTGCACTGTTTTTTGTATTTGGTATAATATTTGAAATAGCAGGAATGGGAGCCACCGATTCATCATACTCTCTTCCGGCACTGTATCTTGCACTGACAGGTATGTATTTCTATCAGATGGTTTTCTCCTCCACTGTTTCAAAGATGGTACAGTCTTCACCTATGAAGAAAAAGCTCCAGGTAACAGGACCCATATTGATCACATTCATATCCAGTCTTATAGTCTTCGCGGTGTATGTAGCCTTAAGGCTCATAAGGATCACTCCCGAATTTTTGTACGACAATAACATAACATATCCCAGGGCTTACAGCACTATACCTTTTATGGCTGTCTGGTTATTTATATTCTTTGTGTATATGGCATTTTCCTACCGGTCCTTTATACTGTCCATGGTATTTATATTTCTTACAATAATCGGTATCCTGGGATTCAGCTTCAAAACCAAAATATTCATAAGAATGAGTGAAAATCTGATCGGCGCCGATAACAGCCCTTTGATGATAATACTAGTATCCTTAGCTATAATAATCGCAGGAGCCGTCATCGGATATATCTTAAGCCTGCTGTTATACAAAAAACCTATCAGCGAAATGGCGGTGCGCTATGCACTCCGTCAGGCACAGAACAAGTAACTGCCTTATTTCTAAAAGCCGCACCATGTTGAACCATGGTACGGCTTTTTATACATAATGGTTAAAAACATGCGGGATTTTCTTCGTAATTTTTACGTAAAATTTGCAAAAAACTACTTGCTATCTTGACACCATCTTGCTACAATAAGCACTGTGGAAGAATTCTTTTTTACGAGGTAGAGATATGGGCGGATTTTTTGGTGTCGTTTCAAGAAAAAACGAGGATTGCTGTTTTGACTTATTCTTCGGTACCGACTACCATTCACATTTAGGCACAAGACGTGCGGGAATGGCAGTATACGGTGAGAACGGATTCAACCGTTCCATCCACAATATCGAGAATGCCCCCTTTAGGACGAAATTTGACAGGGATGTTCAGGAAATAAAGGGAACCATGGGTATCGGATGTATTTCGGATTATGAACCCCAACCCCTTATAGTCCGCTCTCATCACGGGACATATGCCATAACAACTGTAAGCCGTATCAACAACACGGACGAACTGGTAAAAACCATTTTCAACAACGGAAGCTCGCATTTCTTAGAGATGAGCGGAGGAGATATCAATCCCACCGAGCTTGTTGCCGCTCTCATCAACCAGAAGGAAAACCTCATTGAAGGTATCAAATATGCTCTTGATTCCATAGATGGATCACTCACACTCCTTCTTCTTTCCGAAAAAGGTATCTATGCAGCAAGGGATAAATACGGAAGAACACCTTTGGCTGTAGGTCAGAAGGACGACGCTTACTGCCTCGCATTTGAAGACTTTTCATACAGGAACTTAGGCTATACCGACTTAAAAGAGCTCGGCCCCGGCGAAATAGATGTTATAACTCCCGAAGGAATAAAGGTGCTTATGCCTGCCGGAGACAAGATGAAGATCTGTACTTTCCTGTGGGTATATTACGGATATCCTTCAAGCTCCTATGAAGGCATAAGTGTAGAAAAGATGCGTTATAACTGCGGAAAAGCTCTGGCAAAAAGAGATAATGTCCATCCCGATATCGTAGCCGGAGTACCGGATTCGGGTACCGCACATGCCGTAGGTTATTCCAACGAGTCCGGCATACCGTTCTCCAGACCTTTTATCAAATACACACCTACCTGGCCGCGTTCGTTTATGCCGACCATACAGTCTAAGCGTGACCTGATAGCTAAGATGAAGCTGCTGCCTGTACACGACCTTATAAAGGGTAAGAGCTTACTGCTCATAGATGACTCGATAGTACGAGGCACACAGCTTAGAGAGACCACCGAGTTTCTTTACAAGAACGGCGCAAAAGAGGTCCACATCAGACCTGCCTGCCCTCCTCTGGTATACGGCTGCAAGTATCTTAATTTCTCACGTTCTAAGTCCGAGATGGACCTCATCACCAGACGTGTGATAGCAAGACTTGAGGGCACAGAGACCCCTTCAAAGGAGGTATTAAAGGAATACACCAACCCTGACTCCGAAAAATATGCTACCATGCTTGAAGAGATCAGAAAAGAGCTTAATTTCACGACTCTTCGCTTTAACCGCTTAGACGACATGCTTGAAGCAGTCGGCATCCCCGCCGAAAACTTATGTACATATTGCTGGAATGGGGAAGAATAAAATCAAATATAATATAACAGCATTAAATAAATGTCATCCTGAACGAAGCAAAGGGCTTTTTCTCACTTCATCAGGATGACTTTTTTATTTAATCATTAAAAATCGCTTGCAAATACTTCGGTCAACCGTTATAATTTAATCAAAGGAGGCGATATCATGAATATAAATGAATTATTAGAAAAACAGAATCTCACTAAATATAGATTGAGCAAGCTAAGCGGTATCCCTCAGACCACCATCAATGATATCTGTAACGGGAAGGCGGACCTTGAAAAGTGCTCTGCAGGAACTATATATCGTCTGGCCAAAAGTCTCAATGTTTCCATGGAAGAGCTTTTAGAACCGGTCATTACTGAACAACGGAGTTCCTTTGAAATTTTTAAGAGTAATACCTGTCATTCCGTAAAGGATCTGGGAGATATGGAATTTATCGTTACCACTTTGGAAAATGATAGTATCAGAGTCCTGTATAAACGTAAATGGTATCCGGAAGCCCTGTACCTGTTGGCTATGATTGATTATCTATCCAGAATTAATAATCTGCCCATATGCACAAATTATAATGATATCCGTACTAAAAAGCTGTCCCGTAAGGTATACCCTATCGGTGTTCTTACCAACAGTAAAGTGCTGAATTCCGATAAGCCCTTAAAAGAAGCCGAAAAAAACTGCATCCCCGAGTTTAAAAGATTCAACATTATTGAAAGTGAGATAAGGAATGTCATCTGAAAATTATTTTAACAATAAATCGGCGGTCTGTTCGCCCGCCGATTTTGCTTGATAACCATTCTATTTATAAATCTTCCCGTTTATCTCTACGGAAACTTTCTCGTCAGCTCCAAGAATAAAGCCGAAATTGTACCCAACCTTAAAATCTCCTGTATCGGTATCTCCGACTCCACCTCCAAACCGTCGCTCGGTCATGCTTTCTCCATTTATGGTCACATCCCAGAGACCTCTGGCTTTTCTTTCAAAACCAATCTCAGTTCCGTCTTCTCTTTTTAAACTAAAATTCTCAACCTGACAATTATTTTCATTATAATCAAATATCATATCTGCTCTGCCAATAGTAAGTTTAAGCCCATCTGCATCTATGATCTGAGCCTTTGACTCAATGCTTTCAACACCACAGAGATTATATTTACTTAAGATGTCATACACCTCCGGCTGAACAGAATCAATGTCATATTGCGCATCCATCTTGTCGGTTTCCCTATTATATGTGTATCTGCATAAATCATTTTCGTCCATTTTCTCCAATTCTTCGTTAAATGATGCCCATTGTTCTTTATTCAGAACTGTAAATTTGAACTCCTTACCTTCATAGTAATTCTCGTCCAGGTCCAACCTGTTGAATTTTATGATCAGATTGTTATCATTCATATATGAAAATGTATTTTGTACATACAACATGATCACATATGCATATTCTTTTCCTATTTTATAACGTAAAACTGTCACCTTTCTTGCTAGTATCGATTTTTTAATATCTACACAATCCGATTTCACATCACCTAAAGTGTCAAATTCCACCGGATTTCCATCCATATCATAGAGACTTAAGTTAATATATCCTGATTCTACTGCTTTCTCATATACTGATCCATCAAACACTATCTTATGATCTCCGATAATATATTCCGTACCGACAGGTTTATATACCTCTTCAAATTCTTTGGGACTGTCAGGGAATAAGAACCCCTTGATCGCAGGATTGCCCATAGCCCATACTACTCCGCCGCCCAATGCCACTACACAAGCAAGTACCAAAGCCGCTACTGCCACTTTGGGAAGTCCGTGTCTTACAGGTGTTACCTTGGTTGACGATTTCTCTGAATCAAACAATGCTATAACTTTTTCTTTTTCCACTCTGTCCGCAATTATTTCTTCCATTGCTTCCTTATAATTGTTCTTGATATTGTTTTCCTCCATGTCCGCGCCTCCTTTATTTTTTCTCCAAAATTTTTTTTAGATGTCCTCGGGCTCTCTGCAGCCTTTTAAATACAGTATCCTCTGATATTCCAAGTATTTCTGCAATTTCTTTAGCGCTGTATTCCTCAAAATAGAAAAGATGGATGATCTCCCTGTTTTTCTTCTTCAGTGTAAGTATCGCTTCCAAAACCTCTTTGGATACGTTATCCCGGCCTCTGCCTCCGGCAGCTCTTTCAGGAACAAAAAAATCTACTTTAGTTTTCCAAGGGCTCCTCCACAGTGTTTTACATTCATTTACAGCAACCCTTATGAGCCACTTTTTTAAATGCTCGTCATCATTAAATGCCTGCTTATGATTCAAAAGCTTCATAAATGTAGCCTGAGCTACATCTTCCGCATCGTAGATGTTTTGGCATTCTGCCAAAGCAACCCGTTTTACATCATCATAATAAAGATTTACTATCCGGATGTATTCTTCTTTTTCCATGAGCCCTCCTTTCGATTATTCTTTTGAACATAACTTATATATCCTTATATCAGATGCATTGTTATGTTTTAAGGATCCTTTCATTATATAAACGATTTGAAAACCTGAAACCTGACATTTTTATAAAAAATGGCTGGGGATTTCATACTTCAGGAAATCCTCAGCCAATTTTACTTAATATACATATATTTACTCTTATTTATCCTGATCCATACTTAAAAGTATCACTCCGTGAGGAGGTATCTCGAAGCTCTCGTCCTTCTTTACGGTCTTCCAGGACCAGATCTCAAGTGCTCCGTCCAGTTTATCCTCTATTCTGTCTATAGGTGCTGTAATGGTATCATTTGAGATATTAAATACGGCATAATATTTCTTAGCCTCCGACTCAGCCTTCCAGATGATATAATCTTCTTCTCTTACCGCTTCTATAGAAGATGTCACTTCCTTAAGCATCCTGTACAGGGGCTCCCTGGTCAGTATCTCCATGGTGTCGGCATCCAGCTTTGTAAGCTCGGCACCTATCATGAGCGGTGACCTAAATATACACCATAAAGTCAGCATGGTCTTCTGTTCGTCAAGGGTAAAATTGGTATCCCTCTCGGCACCGAAGCCCTTGCTGAGCTTACCTAAGGGTAACATGTCACAGTCGGGATATCCGCCTTCCTTTACGTAAGGCTGCCACTTTTTACATCTGTCAAACATGTCACGGAGCAGCTCCCATCTGTCCCAGAAATCATCCGTGATACGCCACATATTGGCATTTTCATGGTAGAAGTCCTGCTCGTCCAAGATTGCGGGTCCGGGTGAAAGGCTTAGTACTATCTTCCTTCCGCACTTCTCTATCGCATTATGGAGCATCCTTATCTCATCCTTAGATGATGCGGCATCCATACGGCATATATCATCACATTTGATATAATCCACTCCCCATGATGCATAAAGCTCTAAGAGTGAATCATAATACTCCTGGGCTCCCTCTGCCTTGGGATTTACACCGTACATATCCGGATTCCAGAAACAGATGGAGTTGGGATTGGCTATCTTATTTGCCGTTACATTGGTGCCCTTGATCTTAGTTCTCATATATGCGGAACGTCTCGGTATTCCTCTCATGATATGGATACCGAACTTAAGTCCAAGGCTATGTACATACTCGGCTAACGGTCCGAAGCCTTTTCCGCCTTTAGATGACGGGAACTTCTTGGGATCGGGATATAGTCTCGAATACTCATCCATCTCCACCTTAGCGAAGGGAATATATTGAAACTGATCGCGCTCATCTTCCGCTTCATTATAATACCATGCAATATCAACCACTATATATTCCCACCCAAAGCCCTTTAGGTGCTTAGCCATATAGTCGGCGTTAGCTTTGACATCGGCTTCCGTAACCGATGTGTTATAATAATCGTAACTGTTCCACCCCATGGGAGGTGTCTTTAACCATTTCTCCATAACATTTTCCTTTTCCGATTGTTCGATCAGGGGCATAGTTCTCCGATCGGTTTTATATCACCCATTATACGCTGCCCCTAAGCAAGAATCAATGGAATATAATGTACAAAATGGAAAAGTTAATCCCAACCTATTTCTTTGTTCAGATATTCCTTAAATCTGAACAACATGTATAATGGAATCGACCATACATGAGTCTCACAGATATAATCGCATTATTCGGATGAATAATCAACGATTGTTTGCATTTTATGGACGAATAATTGACAGATGAGCCATAGGGACGGGGAATGTCATTTAATTAACACAAAGGTTAACACAAAGTGCTTAACACAAAAGAACCAATTTTTTAAGAAAAAAGCCCCTAAAATCAAGGCTTTTAACCTGATTTCAAGGGCTTTGAGATTCATATTAAATATATTTGGATTATTTAAGGGTAACATAATTAGACATTCTCAAAGCCTTGTGTTTTCAAGTATTTTCAAGTTTTTGTAACCTACCGTGTAACCTACCCACAAAAAAAGCTTTATAATTTATCGTAGGACACAAGTAAGAAAAAAATCCCTTTTTGTTTTTTGACGTTGCCTAAAGGGTTAAGAAGCTGACACCCCTAAAAGCATATAATACCCTCAGGGCATACCCTTTAAAAACTGCATCAGACAGGCAGCAGAGCCACCCTAAAGAGCAAAAAATACTGCTGCCCTGTCATAATAACAAGGCTATAAGCCCCACAAACAAGGGCATAGCATATAATAATTCAAAGGAGATAAAACAACATGAGAAATGTATTCAAGCACGCAGAACAAGGACAAAAACATCTAACCTCACGCCGAGATTTAACCGCCGGAGAGATTAAGCAGATTATCGACCGATCACACACCGACAATGTAGATATCTTTGACTTAATAGCAACCGTCTTTTATTTTGGTGTAGAAACAGGCTATAGACAAGCAATTTCTAACCTAAAAAGAAAAACAAAATGACACAAAATAAGGGCGTACCTTTTGGGTATGCCCTTTTCCTTTAGTCTAATGTATCTAATATGCTTTTAGGTCCATTGCCGGAATATGTTGTATGATTTTTTATTTCTATTGTATAATCCCGTGATGTTTTCAAATCGTCAGTATCAAAAAAGTCTTTTACATATTTTAATAAATCTTCTAAGCCTGACGAAGCACTGATACCATATTCATCTATAGTTATTGTCCCGTTCAAATTCATATATTTTTCATCTGTAAGGGCAATCAGCAAAGACATATTTAAATCGTGATATACTGTTAAATCTTTTTCGTCCTGTAAAGCATCCCCATAACAATTCTCACAGAGATAAAAAGCCTTATCTATATCCCTTTGCAAGTCAAGATCATATCGGGTTCTTATTATTTCTTTACAATCGGTTTGCCTGCCACAAACAGCACAAGCGGTATTAAATGTTGGTATGGCTGTTGGTGTGATCTCTTGTGTCGGTATTTCCGTTACAGGTTCTGGCGCAGGTGTTTCTTCCTTACTACAACCACAAGTAGCAAGACAAATAATCATTAGTAATACTATTAGTTTTTTCATAGGCAGCCACCTTCAAATATTTTGTTGTTTTATAATAACACACAAATTATTATAATTCAAGTATACCAAAAACTTATAACGCCACAATAAACAGGGGCAATTTTTCCGCCTTTCCCAATTTTTATTGTGTCTATATTGTTTATGTATTATTTCGTTAAATCTCGATTGGGAATGACCCATTCCCAAACAGTCCCTACCATTTTGTTTTTCATAATGTTCAAAATCTAATACCGTTTGGATTTCCCATTCTGTAATGACAGGATAATTTGCAAGTTTTTTATAAAAGACTCCATCCCAACATTCAGTACACTCAAATTCGCCTATTTTAATCAACATGTTTAATCTACATCCCTACTATTTCACAAGCCATGAACCTTTCTTCTTGGATCCGATTCTTTTTATCACACCCTCGTCCAGCAATTCCTTCATCAACATTTGCACTGTTCTTCTGGACTTATCCATCATTTCTGACAACTCAACCTGCGTTAATGACGGATTTTCTTTAAGAAGCAGCAATATATATTCACGGTCAGTCATCTGGCTTTTCTGCGCTTTATTTTGCGCTTTATTTTGCGCTTTATTTTGCGCTTTATCATAAGCATAGTTCAGATTCCAAAGCGTAAGGAAAAAATTATAACCATCCGTATAAAACACTGGCTTTAGTTCTTCCTTATATCGTTCCTCTGCCTCATATGCGTCAAGAATTTTCTTAAATCCACTGCCCCTTCGCTCCATAAGACGCATTCTCCCAAAAACATCCGCAAGAATCGGATTTCGCAGTTTTGACGGTACATGTCTTATATCCAGCAACTGGACCTCTGAACCATCAAACATTCCACCGGGATTAGTGATGACAATCCTATCATCAAAAATATCTACCTGACTGTGAGCTCCTGTCTGAAGATAGCTTCTGTGGATAAGAGCATTAACCAATCCCTCTTCTAATGCTCGCTCCGGATAGTCCGGCAGTTCCACACGCTTATCATTGTCTTTGCGCCATCCTTTTTTTGTATTATTTTTAATAAAAGACATAGTACTGTCATAAAGTTCTATAAGCCCACCTGTATATTCCGCATCATCAAGTGCGTCCTGTGTAGAATTGGCTTTTTCAAGACCATTCCACCTTGTGCAAAAAATTCTTGAATGATGAATATTCCACTGATCCGCAAACAGAATCCCTGCATTAGTCATTTGTCCGTCTTCTTGCATAAGCTTAAAGCTCACAAGATCATCATCAAGCGCCAATGAAAGACGCGTTGCTTTCAGATATCTTTTCCTAAGAGACTCAAATGTAAGCTTCTCTCTTGGAATATCGGATGTCATTTCATCATATGATGTTCCTGTACTTTTTATAATGAATTCAGTAAGTTCAAACCCGGTAATCTCTTTTTTTACACTTCCGGTTCGATAATAATATCTACCGTGCAGGTTTAACGGAAGTTTTGATTTCTTTACTTCGATTTGAATATACTTCTTTTTATCTTTCGTTCTAAGGTTAACGTCACATGTCATACCAAAGGCCGCAGTAATCTTGTTTGGAATATCCTCCAACAACTTTTTTACAATCTTTTCTTCCAATCCTAGGACGTTACCATTGTCATCAATACCAATATAAAGAGTTCCCCCTTGCGCATTAGCATAACCGCATATCCATTCGAGATATTTATCCTGCCATGACTCTTTCCACTCGACAACTTGACTTTCATTTTCATCTATGATAAGGTCTATTTCTCGCATAATCACACCTCATTTCCATGCTTTTTTATAATATTATCACTTTTGCGCTTTAAATTCAATTCTAAAGCGCAAGGAAAATCGTTATATGTGCTTTAAAACATTTTTTTCTCAAACAAAAAGTATTGTCACTAAATCATAGTAACCATTCGGCTTTATCGGGTTATATCATTCTTCTTTGATTTAACGTGTAAAAACTTCGTAAAAGGAATAAAAACGCCGTATTTAAGCCATTTAGTGTTTTGCCACATAACAGAAAGCCTACACAAGCATTTTATCAGATACCCAAAAAATCCGGCTTTAAGCCTATTATTTTGTAACCTACCTATAACATTTTACACAAATTTACATCATTTTTAGACCACATCAAAACATAAAGAAAAGCCCCTAAAATCAAGGCTTTTAACCTGATTTCAAGGGCTTTGAGATTCATATTAAATTGGCTTAAATTATTTAAGGGTAACCTTAGCGCCAACTTCTTCGAGCTGCTTCTTAGCTGCCTCAGCCTCATCCTTAGAAACGCCTTCCTTAAGTACCTTGGGAGCTGACTCAACTGCTTCCTTAGCTTCCTTAAGACCAAGACCTGTCATCTCACGAACAACCTTGATAACCTTGATCTTGTCTGCGCCTACTTCTGTAAGCTCTACGTTAAACTCTGTCTTCTCCTCAGCTGCTGCTGCGGGGCCTGCTGCTGCAACTACTGCAACGCCTGCTGCTGCAGATACGCCAAACTCTTCCTCACATGCCTTTACTAAATCGTTAAGCTCTAAAACGGTCATGCCCTTAATAGCATCGATAAATTCCTGTGTTGTCATTTTAAAATCCTCCATTTTGATTATTAATGTGTTCTACGAATCTTACGCCACAGATTGCAGGGCGTAAAAACAAGTTACTTTAGTTACTGTAATTAAGCCTCTGCCTGCTTCTCTGCAATCTGCTTGATAACTCTTGCAAGATTTGAGATAGGGGACTTGATGCTGCCAAGCAGCTTGGAGATGAGTACTTCTCTTGAAGGGATGGTAGCGATAACCTTGCATCCTGCCTCATCGTAGTAAGTTCCATCGATAACGCCTGCCTTGAATGTAAGCGCGGGAACGGTCTTCATAACATCAGCCAGAATTCTTGCAGGAGCTGTAGCATCTTCACTGCTGAAAGCTACTGCTGTAGGTCCGTCAAGAACCTTATCAAGCTGAGCGTAGTCAGTTCCTTCAAATGCTCTCTTTAAGAAGGTGTTCTTGTATACCTTGTATACAACGCCTGCTTCTCTGAGCTTCTTACGAAGTTCTGTATCCTGCTCAACAGTGATACCACAGTAGTTAACAACAACGGCAGCCTTAGCTTCTGACACATGACCCTTTATCTCGTCGATAATGGGGGCCTTGAGTTCAACCTTTGCCATTTTTGTTTTCCTCCTTTACTATAGTTTCTGGAAGGAAGCTATAAAAAAAAGCTTCCCCGACCAAAATCAGGAAAGCTGTAAATATCAAGTATTACATCAATCCCTCGGCAGGCGTCATAAGAACTTACACTGTTAAGTACCTGCTGTCTTCGGTCATGCTGTTTTCACAACAAATAGCATATTATCACAGATTTTAAGCTGTGTCAACTGTTTTTTCTTATATTTTTAATCTACTTTCCCACAATATTTCCTACCGCGTTTACAGTAGTCCTGTATTCTGCAAGCAGCTCTTCAAAATGCTGCTCCCCTGCGGGTTCCAAATGATAGTACACCCTGGTCATTCTTCTGCCGACCAACTCCTTACGGTCGGAAATATAACCGGCATCTACCATCTTATATAATACCGGATACAGCGAACCCTCGAGTAGAGAATAAACTCCGTCCGTCTGTGTCTGTAATTCATGTGTCAGCTAATATCCATACATATCATGTTGCTTTAAAAGCCCCAGTATCAGCAACGGAGCCAACCCTTTTCTGTAACTTCCGTTAGTTGCGTTTTTATCAATCATTAGTTTTTACCGTTTTCTAAAATTTATGAAATTGTTCCGTTTGAGCTACAGGATAAAGAGATGCTGCCCGTATAAGAATTAATTTTTTAAACAACATTCAATGAAGTACAATGTGAGGTAATATTATCATATGTAAATGATGCTGTCAACACACCATCTCCCATCTGATTATTTGCAGTACAAGAATACTATATAGCAAAGATATGAAATAATCAAACACCTATTTAAGAAATATATTGTTGACAAAAATATATGATGTGTGATATATTAATTGTGAAAAATAAAGTATTGGGAGGTTTTTATGAAAAAACTAGTAAGTATATTGGTGTGTTTATCATTGGTTATATTTGGCTGTTATGGAGAGGCAAGTGCTGCAGAACAACCTTATACGGATATGATATCATCCCCTTATGTGGGGTATGGTCAGTCAACTATATCCGCACATAGTGCATCATCTGAAACACATGTTAATTATAGTGTAAATACAGGTGTTGAAGCACATTTATACTATATAATCGATTATTATACAACCCCTAGATCGGCTTTGTGGAATAATTCAAGTGGAGGGGATGGCTGGTCAAAAGTGTATTATTCTCTCAGCAACTATGATTTATGTGATTACATTTGGGCTAATCATCACTATGTTGGACCTGGTTCACAAAATGTTCCTGGTTATACAGAGACACATTATATACCTTAATCACTCTATACGGATAACCGGAATTATATTAAAAACAGGGCAAAGTTTTTTGCTCTGTTTTTTGTGAATATGAGGAAAAGAGGATGAATGGATTTAAAAAAAACTGTATATTTGTGGTGGGTATTATAATAATCGCTTGTTGCACTTTGGGATGTCAAAAGCCTTCAGAAGTTGCTAAAGAAACCGAAATAAATCGAGATGGCAAATTAGAGGATCATATCCCGACAAATAATGAGTTAGATGACGAAAATATAGTTATTAAATGGGCGCTGCCAAACCATATTAATGATGAAGGCAACACCGAAAGAAGATTAAATGCTAAGTTGGAAAAAGACGGGTATCCTTACAGATTGCAAATAGTATATCTCGATGATGCCACTTATATAAATGAAGTAGGGACATGTGAAGCAGATGTAGTATATACAGGGTTGCCAATGGAAGAAGGATTTTATGATCCGGCATACCTTGATATAAAAAAAGGCTGTTATCTAACATTAAACAAGTATTTGGCCGGAAGCAAACTGTATGACGCATGGCCGCAGGAAGTGTGGAAATCGGTTGAACTTGACGGGAAAATAAACTGTGTACCTAACCTATCCTTTACAGAGGTAGGATTAATGGTCGTTATTAAAAAAGATGCCTACGATGCAAAGAAAATAGAAGCTTTTGATGGGACTTTAGAAGGTATAGTTAAGTTAATAGACAATGAACATAAACTATACTATGGCGCAAAAAATGACCCATTTTATCTTGACATGTATGACATTCCTAATGATTCAATCGGATACTACATGGAAGAAGGGGAAATAAAAAATCTATTAGATTTTGAGTTAAATATAAAATGGTTACGTGAACTAAACCAGCTTTATAAGAATAATTGTCTTATCCGCAATAACATAGATCCGATAGAAAATGCAAATAAATGGACTGTCGGAATGTTTTATTCGGAATATAACACAAGATTTGATGAGGAAAAATACTATATATTCAATTATAAAGGCGATTACAGGCGGCACTTTTCCGGATCCTTTGCTATAAGATCCAACACAAAAAAGGCCGAGGCAGCCTTTGAAATGATGCAGCTTATACTTACTAATGGAGAATATGGAAATCTTATTTTGTTCGGTGATAGTTTTAATGATGTTGATGGTTACGCAGTGAATCCCGAGTCAGGGAATTATTATTTTGCTAAAGTAAAGAGGATTTATTGGGGAACTGTGGACGGAACTCTTCTGGGAATCGAAGATTATCATGTGTTTCCCAACAGCGAAGCAAGAAAAAAGTATTATGTACAGATGGTCCGACCAATTGATCTTACTTATATGAAGTATCCGGAACAGATGGATAAATTATTAAAATTGTCTAGCGAGTACAGCGACATCATATATAATAAAGTAAATTTCGACAAGGAGCTTGAAGAGTGGAGGATAAAAGCCGACGAAATATTCAAAACTATAGAGCAATAAAGATATTTATTGTAGTTATTGTTATGACAGGACTATTATCATCCTGCTCGACAAATGACGATAATGAAAACGAGGATGTTACGTTCCAGTTTCCATACAGATCTTTAACAGAGTATGGACTATGTCATATAGAAAATAATATTGCCCGGTTTACAGATTTTGAAACAGGAAATGATGTAGCACTGTGTTCAAAACCAAATTGTCAACATATTAGGACTTATTATGGGGCTAAATCAACTTGTGACGGGTACTTAGGCATAAATCCGGAATTCTTATTTATGGCAGGTGACAGTATCTATTGGATGGCTTCGCCAGAAGAAGCAGAAGATTCTTTAAGTACACTTTTTGATAGAATACTTTATCGTGCAGACAAAAATGGTAAAAACAGGAAAAAAGTATACGAATTTAGTAATGTGCAAAATGTGTTTAACGCTGCGTATTGTGGCGATTATTTTGCTTTCGGATATGTAGTCTCAATGAGTAATCAAAAAGAAGACGGAATAAACCTAGATGAGCTACCTAAGAGAAAAGCCGGAGTATATATGGTAAATATCAAAACCAGTGAGGCCATACTTGTGGATGAATTCGAAGAGTATGGGATTTTATGCAGAAACGTATTCTTCAATTCAGGGAAGTTATATTATTTTATCAGTTATACTACAGAAGACTTAATTAACCCATATGGCAATGTAACAAATGAAGAGTATAACAGAAAGCACGACGCAATTGCTAAACACATGATTTTTGAATATGATCTTTTAAGCGGAGAAAAGAAAATTGTATGGGATGGAACTAAAGATTTTTTGATAACAGCAGGACGAGAGAGTTTTTTGGTGGATGAAGGCACGCGAGTAATACTAGTTAATAAAGGTGAAAAAAAAGTTGAACTACATGCGGATGATTTAACAGACCATAATTCCGAGTATGTATCGAAATATATTTATGAGAATGATATTTATATGGCAGACGGAAAACAGGTATGGTACAGAGATTCAAAAACGGGAGAATTAAAGAAGGTGGCTAATGGCAAATTAGATGGAAAAGGCATTGAAAGCATTATTGGTATAGAAGGAAATATTATTTATTATACCTGTAAGCAGGGGACAGAGCATTGTTATTATATGATAGAAAAGGATGCGTTTTTGTCGGGAGATATAGAAAATGCTAAAATTATTATGGAAGCAAAATAGTTTTTGGGGGATGGAGTCATTGTATGCGCTTAAAATGTGATAAAATCAGTAAAAGTTATGGAATCAACAAGGCGCTTCAGAACTTTTCGTATGAATTTATTCCCGGAGTGTATGGGCTTTTGGGTCCTAATGGTGCCGGAAAGTCAACCCTTATGAATATAATGACCGATAACCTGAAACAAACCGAAGGAAAACTTTTATTTGATGGAAAAGACATACATGAACTGGGACGTGATTACAGAAGGCATATAGGTTATGTACCACAACAACAACAGGTTTTCCCGGGTTTTACTCTTAGACGTTTCTTATTGTATATATCGGGACTAAAGGGGTTAGACAGAAAGGTAGCTGCAAAACAGATATCGGATATAATTGATAAGGTGAATCTGAAAGATGTTTTGGATTGGAAGCTTTCTGCGTTTTCGGGGGGCATGAAGCAACGTGCATTACTGGCTCAGGCTCTGCTTGGCGAGCCCTCTGTCATAATACTCGATGAACCTACGGCAGGCCTTGATCCTAATGAAAGAATACGATTCCGGAATATTGTTTCAAAGATAGCATTTGACAGGATTGTTATTATAGCTACACACGTCGTTTCGGATATACAGTTTATAGCCAATAAAGTGATGATCATGAACGGCGGACGGATGATCAAGGACGGGGCTCCATGGGAGTTGTGTGATAGTATTAAAGGAAAGGTGTTTGAACTGCAAGTTGGCGAGAAGGACATTCCTGAGGTAGAAAAAAGCTTTAAGGTATGCGATATGATAAAGGAACGTGAAGATATACGGATAAGAGTAGTGAGTGACAGGATCCCTTATGGGTATACTTTTTCGGAAATAGCACCATCTCTTGAAGATGTCTATTTATACATGGTATAGGGTAATAATTTAACAGGTATTTACTATGAGGATATATAAAAATGAACTTATCAGGTTTTGGAAGACACCTGGGATAATGATCTCCGTGATATTGGCCTGTTTAGTAACATTTGGAGTTCTTAATGTCCAATCGAAGGAAAAGCTTATAATAACCCAGCCATCAGATTATAAGGCAGCTTTTGATAACCTGGAAGGGATGAGTGTTGAAAAAGCATATACTTTGTATATGGATATGGAAGATGACAGGATGGATTTCAGCACACGAGCGTTTCTGAACAAAGCCGTAAAGAACGAGTTTGAAGAACAGGCAACGTATGAGGAGTATCTTAACGGTATTACGGAAGCGGCTGATATGATCACATCAGTCTCCATTTTTGCCGATAAAGATAGTTTTTCATATAGAAATGCAAAAAAAATATCGGCAGTATATGAAAATCTAAAGGGAAAAATTGATATAGTAACAGGACCGTCGAAAGGAGTAGAACTGTGGTCGGAGAATGGGATTACCGGTATTATCATTATTCTTATCCTCTTAGTGTTGATAAACGAGATGGTATTGAAGGATAGGGAATCCGGACAGTTGAACCTTCTTTTTACGACGGACAAAGGAAGATCCGAACATGGGGTTATAAAACTGCTTGTTTGTGCAACTTCGGCATTTGCGGTCACTTTTATTATTTTACTGACCGCTTTTTTAGTCTGCGAGCATCTGTTTGGAATAGGAGATATTTCAAGATCGGTACAGTCGGTAGTGGGATTAAAGGGGTGTATTATGAAGGTATCCGTTGCAGGATACTTTATGGTTTATTACATCATGCTTTCATTAACAGTTACGGTGTTAAGTCTGGTTATATTCTTTATTGCGTCACTTATACGGTCTTCCGTGATGGTTTATCTGATCGTAGCAATTGTATTTGGAATAGAAGCTGTTCTATACTATGTTATCAGCGATACCAGTTATCTTGCAATATTACGGGAATTTAATCTTTTTTCATTCCTTAATCCGGGCAGATATCTGTCGGTGTATGGGAATGTAAGCTTATTTGGGTATCCGGTATATCGGTTTCTGTTTGTAGGAATATCGTTGATCGTGATAGCTGTAGTGTTTCTGCCTTTGGCAGTTAAAGCTTATCAGAGTCAGGCAGCAATACCTACCCCAAAAAGAAAACTTGACAGTCGAATAACCGGAAAAATCTCCCGTTTCATTGAGCTTGTTATGAAAAGACTTAGACCGAAGTCGGTATCCATATGGACACATGAATTATATAAACTTATGATATGTGGTGGGACCGTATGGATACTTATTTTGTTTTCCATATTTGAGATATATAGTTTTACGCCTGTAAGTGAGTATTTTGAAAATGAAGACTACTACTATTTAAAAGAATACCTTCAAAAATATGAAGGACCGGTAACTGACGAAACCATTCTTACTCTAGAGAAAGAACAGGAAGAGTTTGACCGGATATATGAAGAATTCAGATCTGTGTTGGTCAAATGTCCGCCTGAGCTTTCGGAAGGGATTACATTACAATATCAGGACAGATTGAAACCTAAGGCTGGACTTGATCTATTGACGGTTAGAGTTGAGAGACTAAAGAGAAATGGAGGATATATACTATATGATACCGGCTACCGCATGCTAACATTTGACAGGATGGCTAAACGTAAAGAACTGACTATGGCTATTACGTTAAGTATCATGCTTGTGCTTTCACTATCGTATCTCTTTGCCTGTGATGATAGTCTTTATATGGACAGGATGACGTCTGTTATGTTAAAGGGAAGGCGAAGTCTGACGATAAAGAAAATGGTTATTGGAAGCATTATTGCGTTTGTGATATATGCGATAAACTATTTCCCTTATGTTTTGAGCATTTTTAAAGTATATGGGAGTAACGGCTTAAGTTTTCCGGCACAGTCGGTTATCAATCTGGAAGGATCTGTATTCGAAAAACTCGGCTTCAGTATTGGCGGATGTATTGGATTTTATCTTATTTTAAAGTATCTGATCATGATAACAGAAATGATAATACTATTCTTTATGTCAAAAAAGCTCAGAAGTTTAAGCAGGACTTTGGTGGCAGGCTTAGTAGTATTTGTAGGACCGTTACTCATGACATATGTAATCTTATAACAGATCTTTTATTTACGGTAAACTTGATTAAAAAGCACTAAGACAAGGCAGTTTGCTTTGGTCTTAGAGCTTATTAACGATATTTCCTACCGCGTTTACAGTAGTCCTGTATTCTGCAAGCAACTCTTCAAAATGCTGCTCTCCTGCCGGCTCTAAATGATAGTACACCCTGGTCATCCTTCTGCCGACCAACTCCTTGCGGTCGGAAATATAACCGGCATCTACCATCTTATATAATACCGGATACAGCGATCCCTCGAGCAAGGAATACACTCCTTCCGTCTGTGTCTGTAATTCATGAGTCAGCTCATAACCATACATATCACGTTGCTTTAAAAGCCCCAGTATCAGCAACGGAGCCAGTCCTTTTCTATAACTTCCGTTAGTTGCATTTTTATCTGCCATTAGTTTTTCCCGTTTTCTAAAATTTATGAAATTGTTCCGTTTGAACTACAGGATAAAGAGATGCTGCCCGTATAAGAATTAATTGTAATAAACAGAATTTTATAATCAAATGTAAAGTCAGCCCAGGCAGCATTTCCCGCTTTATCATAATATAATCTGTCCAAACTCCAAGAAGAATTATAAATATGATAAACAGCATTCGATGAAGTACATTGCGAAGTAATATTATCATATGTAAATGATGCTGTCAACATAACATCCCATTGAGCAACATCATCAGAATTATAATATGTAAATGTTCGAGATGCTGTTTTCGTATATGATGAACGTGTTTCTGAACAACTGATAATTTTAGTGTTAACAACTATATATCCATCATTATTACAGTAAATTATTTGATCATTATTCTCATCTGCACACACATAATAATTAGGTAAAAATGTCATTATAAGCAATATTGTAGCTGTAAAAAAGCAAATAAAACGTCTCATTTGTTTTCCTCCTTTTTAATTTGAACCATATTCTTCCGAAACAGAAGTTTCTATATGATAATAGCCATTATTTGATTTATGCGCATCGGCCACTGCTAAAGCAAGTCCAACAATTATGGTCAAAAGCGCTGCTGCTACTCCGACTGTAACAATAGTAATAATGGTTTTTCTTTTTTGGTATCCCTTTAGTATCTCTGCTGTTCCCATTTCTTCTATATACGAAGCCGCAACAGTATCGGGAGCTCCAAACTCTTCTATCACTTTAGAAATATCTTTGTTTGGACTTTCATTTATTCTATTGTTTAAATTCTCGCTGATCATTGCCTTGATTTTTTTCTTTACCTGACATGTTGCCGGCAGCATTCGGTTTATTTCTCTTAAATATCTTTTTATCTCTTTTGCTTCTTTCAACACATATCATCTCCTTTCTGAATATTTGCAGTGTAACAATATTATATAACACAGATTAAAAAAAAAAGCAATACCTATGTAAGAAATATATTGTTGACAAACAGATAAAAATATGTTATGTTTTTTGTGTAGTAAACGAATAAACATTTTGTACAAAGTGTGTCCTTATGTATCTAAAAATCTTATTTATGTGTAACGCATCGGGAACGGGACTATAAAGGATTGTACCTCTAATTTTACAGAATGATATAAAGGAGAAGGGCTGTGAACAAAGCAGGATTCTGTAGATCATATCTGATTCTGTTACTTATATTGCTTATCATGGTTATGCTATCAGCTTGCGGGTCAAAAAGCGATGAGCCCGGAAAGCAGGAAACGGACGCGAATATAGCTGCTTTTTTTACGATAAACGGTGATAAAAGCAACGAGAATATAGCCGGTCTGTTTTATAAATCCGATACCCTGATAGATTATATGGAGACAGATCAAAATGGTTCTTTATATCTTCTAAGACTGGATGAATCGGGAAATACGCTGTTTGAAGCGATCAGAGATGATAAGATTGACAACAATACTGTAAATTCATATTTCCAATGCCTCTGCCTGGACGAAAAGACAGATTTATTATATACCTATAATACTTCTGCCGGGACCATCGAAGTCAGAAACACAAAGTTTGAATATATAAATACTTTGCTGGATGATTTCCATCCCTTTGAAGTAAAAGAAATGATAATAAAGGGCGATTATCTGTATGCTCTGACAGTATCACAGAATCCGTTTGAAATGGATGATGATACCTACACTGAAGAATCGGATGGTTATGTGGATTACGGAGAGGAGCTGTTAAAAATATCTTTAACCGGCGGAGAGTATAAGTCTACGGATATAAAGAACATTATAACCATGTGTGACTCCACTGACAGGTATATATACCTTTATACGCACAGAAATGATACCTATAATGTTGAGGTATATGATACAGAATCGGAAAAAGCGGTCTGTTCGGTCAGCACAGAGGATATAGGTTATGTTTTCTCTATGGCAGTGTCAGGCGAAGATATATTCTATGTATCTTATAATTCAGCCGGACTATGCAGGTATAACATCCAAAGTGGAACAAAACGCAGCCTGATCCCGGAGTTCATTGTTACAAATCAGAGCGATTTTGATATTTCCGGGAGATATCTTACCGTTTTAAACAGAATTGATTGGACTGTCAGTACAGTGGATTCCATTTCCGGAAAGATAAGTAACGGAAAAAGCATATCCGTAAACGAAGAACCTGTTAAAGAGGTATTGATCGGTGCGGTAGATATGTACAGTATCCCGCTGCCGTTAAAAGATATCTCGGAAAAGAGCGGGATCAAGATCAATACGTTTGTTTCACCTGAAGCGGGGAACTTTGATTTTAATGAAGAATTAATGATGAAGCTGATGTCACGCGATCCGGAAATAGACATTTTTGTTTTGAGCACGACAGAACCATATTCAAGAAAGATATCAAACGATGGGGTTTGCTATCCTCTAAACAGCTCTAAAATAATAACTGATGATAATAATGCCTTTTTTGAAAACATAAGCAGTAAATTCAAAACTCCGGACGGCAATATATGGGGGATACCACTGAATTCATATATGGAAGTAATGACAGCGTCACCTAAAAACATGGCGGATAACGGTATTTCGACAGATATTTTCAGGGATTATAAAACTTTTATGAATACCATGAAAAAACTGGATAAGAGAGACGGAATATTCGTTTTGGGATATGATTATGGATTTGCACTTATGTCTGATTATATTACAAACAATCATACTGATTTTTGCAATTCTGTTTTTAAGGATTTCTTTGAAAGCATGTGGAATGGCTGGAAGCTGTATGATGATTACGGATATGCAAACAACCCGTATTTAGGAGAGGCAGAGGATAGAAGCATTGCTTTGTATGGGAATAAAGCCCTGCTCGATCCGGATACCACACAGTTCCATATGGTCGCTGCAAACGAGGTCCTGTTTAATGACAGCTGGAGCGATGACTTTGACATATACGGGATCCCTCTGCTGTATGATACAGATAAGCAGTGTATTTCGCTGCATCAGGTAGCTGTGATAAACCCGTACAGCAAAAACATCGATAATGCCATCAAAGTGCTTGAAGCTATGTCGGAGTACCTGCATGATAACGGAAGTCTCGGAACAGTGTATAAAGACCGTTCAGATTACAGCAGTGTTATAGATACGGGATCAAAGAGGTTTACTTCTTTGTACGCCCTTACCGAGGATGCTCTTGTTACCGTTCACGGGATCACAAACGATGTGATGATGAATGAGGTCAGTGCATATCAAAGCGGAAATATCGACCTTGATACTGCGATAAGTTCCATACAGCGTAAAGAGGATATATACCTGAATGAATAAGCCTAAAAAATGGATATTGCTTGCGGCACCGGGGCTTGCAGGCTTTATTCTGTTATATATAGTCCCTTTTGCAGAAAGCACATACTATTCATTTCTTTCGGATATTTTTCAGAAGATATTTGTATGGTTTTCAAACTATAAGAAGGTGCTGTCAAACGAATACTTTATACTAGCCACAAGGAATACGACCGTATTCCTTGTGGTCGGTTGTTTTTCGGTAATGTTTATCTCTATCGCGTTCTCATATTGTCTGTTCCTTTTTATAAAAAACAGTTCTCTGATAAAAGGGGTTCTGCTTATACCTTTCCTCATACCTTCGGCTGCAGTGGTATCTGCCTGGACCAAGGTGTTCGATCCGGTATATTTCAGTTATAAGATCCCTGATGAGGGTGTGGGCGTGTTTCTGGCCCAGGTACCCATATTGGCTATCTTTGTATGGAAAAACTGCGGGCTGATGATAATCATCATTAATACCGCCATGCAGAAAGTGCCGGAGGAGATAATTGAAGCTTCGAAGCTTGATGGAGCCGGAGTGATCAGGCGGCTTACAAAGATCATACTTCCGACCATCCGACCCGAATTATTCTTTTCGCTGGTTCTGACCATGACAGAGAGCCTGAAGATTTATAAGGACTGCTACCTGTATTACAATACGGATTATCCGCCGGAGGGTGCTTATTTCCTGCAGAACTATATGAATAATCATTTCGCAAAGCTGGATTATGAACTGCTGACTACAGCAACAGTTATATTTGTCTTAGCGGCAGGGATTGTGGTCGGTATGTTTTATCGGAGGCAGAGAGAGTGATATGGCAAAGAAAACTACAATACTTTGTGTAAGCTTTATAATGCTTTTGTTTATGGCTCCGATCATATATGTTCTGTTTAGATCATTTGACGGCCGGCAATATTATGAGCTTACGATAAATAATTACAACTATTTTAAATATGCCCTGAGGACTATAGGCTACAGTGCATTATCCGGATTTCTGGCTGTGGTCATAGCGCTTCCTGTGGGTTATCTGTTTGCAAAAGTTAATTTTAGGTTCAGAAACGTGATCTTTTATATTTATATAATTGTCATGCTTCTACCTTTTCAGGCAACACAATTGTCCGGGTATCTGCTTTTCAAAAGATTAGATGTTATAGACAATCCGGTAACGCTTATCATCACCATGAGCTTCTCACCGCTTGCTGTATTTCTTATCCGCCAGTGTCTGATCAGCCTGCCGGATGAGATAACGGATGCGTTCAGTCTAGAATCGAAATCAACCTTTAAGTTTTTGAGGCATATAGTGATACCGTATGCCATGCCGACACTTTCAACACTGTTTATGCTGACATTCTGTGCGGTATACAACATAGTGGAGCAGGCATACATATATATGCCGAATAACACGGAGGCATATCCTTTATCGGCAGTGCTCAGCAGTCTGCCGGAAGAAAGCTATTATGCCGGATGTGCGGTGTATCTTTTGCCGGTTCTTTTTGTATATCTGGTGTTGGAGAAAAACATGCTTAAAGGCATGGAATATTACAAGTGGAGTTAAATGAGATGAAAAAGGTGATCAGATATATCTGGGGATTACTCTTTATCGCTCTTCTTGCTTTTTTTGTCATTATGGCTGCAAAGGGAAGTGATATACACGATAAAGCCTGCCCTAAAGTAAAAACATCAAGGGTCAAGACGATAGCATTTGATGGTGTGCGATATCTCTGCATCAATAAAGAATGTGTCCGTGACGGAAAGGTTTATAAAGTATATAGTGAGAAAGGGTTTTTTAACGATAATATCAGGGTTAAGGCGATCGAAGTAGATACTATGGAAAGTCCCAGGGAAGATATGCTGATCATACTTTCAGGTATTGAAAGCGATAACAGGGCATATTATGCATTGATACCCATAGAAGGCCTGATCGATGGTGAAGCTATAGTGATAGAATCAAATAACAAAACGTCCTAAGGTTTAACTTTTTTAAAGAAATCTTGCTTTTTAAACATATTTCGGCTAAAATATGATTGAATCGTATTTTAGCCGGAGGAGACAGGTCTTGTAGCATATCTTACCAAGTATTCTTCTCCGGAGATTCTTGCAAACGGAGCTTTGGCCGGACAAATCTTGGAAAATTATGTAGTAACAGAAATTATAAAATCGTATAAGTATCGTATGGTAAATAATGCTGTTTATTTGTTTTGAGGGAAAAATGAGTTGTTGTTTGCACTTTGGTATCATACAAAATATAGAACAAAAAAAGAATTACTGTCCGAATCCGAACGACCATATTGATTTTAAAGATGTTCTTAAATTATATAATTGCATCTCTGTTCCGGATGATATAGTCAACGATTGGATTCCTTTGACTACTAATATGCCAACATTTCTATTTTCATTAGACAATGAATACAAAGGGCTGGATCATTATGCTGTTACTCTTATCCCCCCAAATTCTGTTAAAATGTTTTTAGAAACTGTTTCTTTTTACCAAAAAGAAAATCCGGGCGAAAAAACAATTAAGGAATTGATTTCACTACTCAAAATTGCGATTGAAAGCAATAAATATATTATATGCTTTGGGATTTAAATATCTAATGCCAAAGAGTCAAGTACTCTAAAGATTTTTTTTACACAAATCCCCGTTCGTACAGTTCAACTTTTTACCCGAATCCCCGTTCAAATGAACCAAGGCGACGGAGTTAGTACGCTGATGCATAGTTATCCTTGACAACTCCCCGTAAAAATGCGATAATAAAGCATGCTGTTGGCGGCCGGATATCCCATATTGCGGTCAGTTAACAGGCTTTTAGAGGAGGATAATATAAATGGAAATCAAAACCGGTCTCACATTTCAGATGAAAAACGTTCTTGCCTTCAGAGGTAAGGTTACTCAGGAAACTCTTAACGAAAAAAGGAAAGAAATGGAAAGCCTTATAAAGGAGTTTAATGCTAAGCCTGTGCATCCCGCAGTTACCACCACTTACGGTGTAGAGCAGACTGCAAATGGTCCCGTCATGGATATGGAGGTTCTTATCCCTCTTGATAAGGATGTATCACATGAGATAGTAGTAAAGCAGCTTTCAGAATACAGATTTAAGCCCCAGTTCTTACTTACCAATGCCCTTCAGGTACACCATGAGGCAAAAGACGGTAAGCTCGAGGACAGCATCAAGGAGCTGTATAAGTACGTACAGGTTCATAACCTTAAGCCCCTTACCAACGGCTACAATATAGCATTCAACGATCCCGACGATCCCAACGAGCTTATCGTTGACATCATGGTCGGCATTGACCCTAACATTCTTTGATTACTTAAGGTGTCCTTTGGGACACCTTTTTTATTGCTTCAGTAAATCATGACCACCAGCTTAGCTGGTGGTTTGCTCTGCGGCTATAAGCCGCTATTCCCGGCTTGCCTCTAAAGAGGCTCTGAAAGTTCGCCTTCCGCACTGCGGTCACAGACTGGCTCTAAAGAGCCTTTTTTTATTTGCCACTTTTTACCGGCTCACCCGTAAACGGGTCAATGTACTCTTTCAACGTCATCTGATCATACTCCTCATCATCTTTCAGCTGATTCCGTACATATTCCGCTATCTTTGCAGCATTTTTTCCTACCATGTCCACAAAATACCCTCGACACCAAAAATGCCTATTCCCATACTTATACTTTAGATTAGCATGACGTTCAAATATCATCAGCGAACTTTTGCCTTTCAAATACCCCATTACCTCTGATACGCTGTATTTTGGTGGTATTCTCACAAACATGTGCACATGGTCTGGGCAAGCTTCCGCTTCTATTATTTCTATATCCTTTCGTTTACACAGCTCACTCAGAATCCTTGCAACATCTGCTTTAATCTGTTTATAGATTATTTTTCTGTGAAATTTTGGTGCAAATACAATATGGTACTTACATTCCCACGTCGTATGTGCTAAACTATTATTGTCCATCTTGGATAAAACCTCCTTCGTTTAGTATGTGCGGTTGGCGAACCAACACTATTATACTTCAGGAGGTTTTTTCTTAAAGCTAAAGCTGTCCGGGAACACACCTGCATAGCAGGTGGTTTATTTGTACCTACGATACAAACAAAAAGAACGATCTGGGGGGATCGTTCTTAAACATAGTCAAAAAAGAAGGCTGTGAAGTATGGGACGATTTTCAGTCCTTTTTTCACAGTCCCTCAAATAGATTTGTAAACCTCTCAAAAAGCTTGATTGTCCCAAAATCCTTAGAGTATCTGACGCTTTCGCCTGATCTGACACTTTGTTTGTAGTATTACTTTGCCAAGGCTGAAGCAATATCCGCTGCATAATCCAGCGGGATGGATAATTCCGTACAAATCTTATCAAATGTCTCTTTGAGGGTATCGATAGATTCTGAACTTATCATTCGTATTTCATACTTTAATTCATCATTATTATAGAATTTTAAAATTATAGCAATGGATTTTGCATTTTTTTGGACTCCTAACACACAATTATAACCTTGTTCTTTAGCAGTATTTTCCTGAACACGGATAGTATCGTTCTCTTTAAATAACTGATAGTATTTGATCATAGAATATGTATCCGAAGAAATATCCATAAAGTTCTTGGTAGAGATATAATTGTTAAATAGTATTCGTATCTTATTATAGGTATATCCGGTAATTAGATCAGAAAAACCTATCTTCCCTTCTTGATCTCCATTTACATGACATTCACAGTGATATAGAATTCCTGTTATGCTGTCCTTTACATCATTAGCCACATAATTCTTTTTTTCAAGCCAATTAAGGTCTTCTAAAGGATTCCAAGGTTCAAACCCAATATAGTTTACTGCGTCGCTCCAATTTTCAAAATACTCTGTTATATTACCGGGCATATGACCTAACAGAGAACGGGCATCAGGACCTGCCGTGTTCCAGTATGCCCAGTCTTCTTCTATTTGAGAGTATATCTTATCTGATAACCTTATATCACTTGTATTTATATCTAAAGCATCGAAAATATCTTCCTCACGTTTGGTGCATCCGGTTATCCATAAAACACATATAACACAGCATAGTAATATAATTGAACGCGTTTTTTTATATCTCTCATCCATACAGTTTATCCCAATGACAGCTCTAGCAATATAAAATACTTCTCTTTCCATGGATTCATCATGGCAGTATTAATTTAGTTCCAATAAGTTATATAAGAATTATTAGCATAATATGGACAATCCGCCAATTTATGAAGGAACAATCCACAGTATTCCCATTTTGAAGTAACATAAACCACATCGGTAATAGCACTGACTACTCCTGAGTGTCCCAAATTACCGCTTGAATTTTTGTACGTTACCTTTCTTCCAACTGCGGCAGTTGATGGACTATAACTTCCGTCTGTCATATAGTTAGTGGCTTCCGAACTTTCAATCCAATAACTATTTGACAAGCTCTGTTGATGCCAGGCAAATGAATGGCAATTGTATGCAGGATTAATTGAATCTAATTCTATAGCATTAGGAAAAGAAGCTTTAAAACTGTTATTTCTTATAGTTGCATTAGTTGGCGTTGAATGATCCCAAATAGTAAAACCATATATTGCTTTCACTGGGGTCCCATTTGGTGTAGATAAATAAACTTCTGAAAATCTTACAGGCTATTTCTTGTTTTTCAAATAATCAAAATAATCAATTAGTGAGACTGCGTTATCAATGTAAAAGATTTCTCTATCCCCGGTTTCATCATATGCTTTCATATACGTGCTCAGAGCAGAACTGATTTCTTCATCGGATTTCATTTCTGCTAAACCGGGACATCTATCATTTATATAGTTTAATACAGCTTCACGAGCGTCAGTTCGATTGCATAATTCCTCTATGCCCTTAAAATACTCCGAAACCTCACGTACTCCGGTTTCTAAGGTTTCATATGCATGCACACAGATAAACAGCGGATAAGTTACGACTGTTTCCACTAATGCCGGAGTAGACATTTTGCGCAGTATTTCAGGGTCAACATGTGTAACAGCTATTTTTTCAGGCATAGAATCAAGATCAGCCCATTCTTTTGTTCCCGGAACAATCGGATACTGATACGGTACATTGATCAGGATTAAATTGTCAGAGCTATCCTTTTCAGAGTCAGCAGCCTGTGTATTGACTTGACCTAAGCTTCCGATAATAATACATGTAACCAAAATCATTGCTATAAATAATTTCCTTTTCATGTTTGCCCTCCAATATACAGTATACATTATTTTACTACATTAATAACTTATCATTTAATTATTTATTTGTCAACAATATATTTTTTACATATGTATTGCACGTTTTAAAAAAATCGTCCCACGCGGGACAACCTTTTTTATTGCTTCAGTAAAACAAAAAGAACGATCTGGGGGGATCGTTCTTTTTTCGGAGAAGGTATTTTTGCTTTAAAGCGCCAAGTGCGCTTTATATTGGGGTGTAGCAAAAACTATAAATGTATTGGGGTTTACAAGTATGTATTATAACAGGTTTTTAAAATAAGTGTGCACAAACATTTATTTTTTTTATAAAACTTTTGTGACAGTTTTACTAAAAAATCAATTCACTTAGATTTAGTTTAGATTTTTATCTTTACCCATTTACCCATCTTGTACCTGATGCTTGCAAATGTGAATCTGGACACCTGGTCGGCTAAAACTCCGAACCATATGCCCACTATGCCTAAGTCAAATACAAAGCCGCAGAGCCAGGATACAAGAGTTCTCATGACGGTGACCGACATGGTGGCTGCAAATGCGGTGTACAGTGTATCTCCTGCTCCCCGGAGGCATCCCATGTATATAACCTGGATGATCTGGAACAGTACGACGAACAGGATGACCCTCATGATGGACACGCCTATCTCTATGATATGCTCTTCCTCAAAGAACATGGACATGAGCGGACGGGCTCCAAAGAAGTATACAAGTATCAATACGCTCGCTATCATCATGCCGAGTGCCTTACAGGTTTTTCCGTAGTCCTTGGCGAGCTCCGGCTTTCCTTCGCCGAGTGACCTTCCGATGAGTGCCACCGCTGCTGCCTGCAATCCGTCACCGAAACTGAATGTCAGTCCCATCAGGTTCATGCCCACCTGGTGCGCCGCCATGGCATCCATACCCTTTTTCGCAGCCATGAGTGCCGTAGCCATAAAGCCTATCCTCATAAGTATCTGCTCAAAGAATATACCGTAGCCTATTCGTACCAGGCTTTTAAATGCTGCCCAGGAGGACTTTATCTTTTCCGATATGATAAAAGGTATGCTGATGAATGTTTCTTTCCCTGAGATTGAGATAATGCTCATGATGGAGGATACTACCGTTCCGAGTACCGTGGCAAGCGCCGCACCCTTTATCCCCCATGCCGGGAATCCGCAATGTCCCTCTATAAGCAGATAGTTAAGTACTATGTTCACCGCATTGGATGTGACATTGGTCCTCATGGTGATCTTGGTGTTTCCGGAACCCCGCTGCGCAGAGTTTACAGCCATCTGCACACAGTTGAATATCATGCCGCCCATGATTATGCGGAAGTATGTGACAGCCGCCTCATGTGTGGCGAGCTCTTTTTCGCCTTCCTCGCTCGATCCGCACAGCTCTATGATGGGGTCCGCTCCGACTACAAATAGCACACTTAAGATAATACTCGCTATCAGCACGAAACGCATGGCCGTAACAAATACCTGATTGGCGTTTTTCCTGTCTTTTTCACCGTATCTTCTGGCAACTAATGCCGAGATGGATACGTTTATCGCAAAAAACATGGCCAGTCCGACGAATTTCGGCTGGGTGGTGAGTCCTACCGCCGCCACCGCATACGAACCAAGCCTGCTCACCATAAACGAATCCACCAGTCCGGCAAATGCCACAAAGAAGGATTCTATTATGGCCGGCCAGGCCATATTTATTACATTTCTGAAATTTTCCCTGCTGTATCCCTTAAATATTTTTGATATCATCTTATCACCGTTATGTTTTATGACTATCAAGTATGGAAGTATATATGTCATTTGTTTTTATCTGGGGAATATTGTAGACCTGCGTATTGATTATTACAATGTACTATGTTGTAAAAAGACTATGCACGTATTGATATACTGCCTTCCCCTTGAGGGGAAGGTGCCCCGAAGGGGCGGATGAGGTGTTGCCTTGGAATTGACATTTACACCTCATCAGTCAGCTAAAGCTGACAGCTTCCCCTCAAGGGGAAGCCTTGGCTTGACATAAATTTGTACGTATGGCTCGATGTCAACGGCTGATAAAATACATCAGCCGGACATCTGCATGTACGAAGCACTAACGACTCAGCTTTTGCTTCGTCGAGTGCTTCAGTAAATTCAAAAAGGACGATCTGGGGGGATCGTCCTTTTTTCGGAGAAGGTATTTTTGCTAAAAGCGCCAAGTGCGCTTTATATTGGGGTGTAGCAAAAACTATAAATGTATTGGGGTTTACAAGTATGTATTATAACAGGTTTTTAAAATAAGTGTGCACAAACATTTCGTTTTTTTAAAAAACTTTTTTAACACTTTTACCAAAACCCCGCATTTATGCCGTTATCAATCTTCTGCTACGGGAATGTTGTCAAAAAGTGCCTCAAATTCTTCTCTGGTGATACGCTCTTTTTCTATAAGAAGCTCTGCACATCTGTGAAGCACATCCATATGTTCGTTTATGATCTTCTTGGCTTCCTCGTAGCACATCTCGATTATATTGTGTACTTCCTCATCTATCTTGTTCGCTACGTTCTCGCTGTAGCTTCTGGTATGGGCTAAGTCTCTTCCGATAAATACCTCATCGTCATCGTTCTCATAGTTGACCATGCCGACTGACTCGGTGAAGCCGTACTTGGTTACCATCTTTCTGGCTGTCTGGGTGGCCTGCTTGATATCCTGCGAGGCACCTGTGGTGATGTCGTCAAATATCAGCTCCTCTGCTATACGTCCGCCTAAGGATACCATGATATCCTGGAGCATGTGTCCCTTGGTGTAGAACATCTCGTCCTTTTCAGGGAGAGGCATGGTATATCCCGCAGCTCCGCCAGTAGGTATGATGGATACGGTATATACAGGGCCTACATCGGGAAGCACATGGAACAGTATCGCATGTCCCGTCTCGTGGTAAGCGGTGATCTTCTTTTCCTTGTCGGATACGATCTTGCTCTTCTTCTCGGCACCGATACCGACCTTTATAAATGATTTCTTGATATCTTCTTCGTTTATGAACTTGCGGTTTTCCTTGGCTGCCGAAATGGCTGCCTCATTCATGAGGTTCTCTAAGTCAGCTCCGGTAAAGCCTGCCGTAGTCCTTGCTATCTCCTGCAGATTTACCTCATCGGAGATGGGCTTGTTCTTGATATGGACCTTAAGGATCTCCTCCCTACCCTTGACATCGGGGCGTCCTACGACTATCTTTCTGTCAAAACGTCCGGGACGTAAGATTGCGGGGTCGAGTATATCCACACGGTTGGTGGCTGCGAGCACGATGATGCCCTCGTTTACACCGAAGCCGTCCATCTCTACGAGCATCTGGTTTAAGGTCTGCTCTCTTTCGTCATGACCGCCGCCCATACCGGTACCTCTGCGTCTCGCTACGGCATCTATCTCGTCGATGAAGATGATACAGGGAGCCGCTTTCTTTGCATCGGCAAAAAGCTCTCTTACTCGGGAAGCACCGACACCTACGAACATCTCCACGAAGTCCGAACCGGAGATTGAGAAGAACGGTACGCCTGCTTCTCCTGCGACCGCCTTTGCAAGCAGTGTCTTACCTGTACCGGGAGCACCCTCGAGTAGTATTCCCTTGGGGATCCTCGCTCCCACATCCACGTATTTTCCGGGGTTTTTCAGGAAATCGACTATCTCTTCAAGGTCTTCCTTTTCTTCCTTTAAGCCTGCCACATCTTTGAATGTAAATTTGTTGTCCTTACCCATGGTCATCCTGGCTCTGGACCTGCCGAAGTTCATGACCTTGTTCCCGCCGGAGGACGATGCGCCCTGTCCGGTCAGGATAAACATGAACACGATCATGAATATGATCAGGATGATATAAGGCATCACGCTTGTGAAGAACCAGCCGGGTTTTTCCACTTCTTCCATGGTATAGGGTATACCCGCATTTCTTACCAGCTTCTCGACCTCGGTGATATCCGAACAGTTAAATTTGCCCTTCTGTCCGTCTATGAGTGTGAGCCTGACTAAACCTGTAGGCACCTCTTCCGAAGGTATGAGTGTCACGCTCTGTACCGTTTTCTTCTCCAGAGCGGCTTCAAATGCCTGGAAGCTGTATTTGATGTACTGTGATTCGTTCAATCCCCTGGTCAGATATACTACAAAGATAAGCATGATTATGAAAACCAGGTACATGCTGAATCCTTTTGTTTTTTTCATTCTGTCCCCTTTTTATGTATTTTTCTTGGCAACAAGTACTTTTTTCGTTTCGGATGTGACCAGGCAGCTCTCATCCTGTCTGTATCCGGCCACCCATACTACATGGCTTCCCACAGCGAGGACCGGGATGCTGTCCCTTTCATCCTTTGGTATTTTATTGTCTATCATAAAGCGGTTAAGGCTTTTCTTATGCTTTTCCGGTCCTATGAGCATATAGTCTCCGGGCTCCGGTGTACGTACCACAGGAGTTCCGGCCAGTTTCTCAAAGTCGAACCATTTTTCGTTCTTACCCTTAGGGATATCCTGCCCCAGCTCCGCCCTGTCATGTACATTCAGGGTTATCGACCGGCTGATATCGTCTGCTTTTGGATCCTGCAGACTATTCTTACTTTTAAGGCAGATTTTATCATATTCCTTTACAGCCGTGATACCGTATGGCATGGAAAGCTTTCTTCCGCTCTGTTTTCCGTATAATCCGTCTATATCCAGTATATGGACTTCCTCAACATCCTTTAATCTTCCGGCCACCATTTCAAATGCCCGTCTGATGATACTTTTTCTTAAGACAGGATGCAGCCCGCATGTCATCTTACAATCTATCCTGCAGCCGGTAATATTCCCGGATGCATCACGCACATATTCGCAGGCCGTGGTATATGCGTCCGTCTGCTGCTCTATATAGTCCATTGTTTCCGCAGCCTGAAGGCTGAGGCTTTCTATGTGTTCGCAGACTCCGTTGTTTATGTATTCCTTTATCTCGGGAAGGATCCTGTTCCTGAGCCTGTTCCTCGAGTACGTATCCTCGCTGTTAGTGGCATCGGTCCTATATGACTGTCCCTTTTTGTCAAGGTATGCCTCTATCTCTTCCCGGCTAAGACACAGCACCGGTCTTATGACCGTAAGCTCCGTCCCGTCCTTTTGTTTTACGGCTCTATAAGGGATTATCCCTTTAAGACCCTTTATGCCGCTGCCCCTGAATATATTAAAGAGCACCGTCTCGGCGTTGTCGCCTTTGGTGTGGGCGGTGGCAATTTTTCCGGCACCGTATTTTTCCGCTGTACGAGTGAAGAACTCATACCTGAAGTTCCTTCCGGCTTCCTCGCAGGTGGTACCGGTCTCTTTCGCGATACGCGGGATGTCCGCTTCGGTAAGTTCAAACCTGATGCCGTTTTTCGCACAGAATTCCCTTACAAATCCGGCATCGGCCTTTGCTTCCTCACCTCTTATACCGTGGTCCACATGGGCCACCGTAAGGTTAAATCCGCAAACGTCCCTGTATTTCATCAAAAGAAGGAGCATGCACATGGAATCGGCTCCGCCGGATACTCCGGCCACTATGCTGTCCCCTTCTTTTATCAGAGCGTATTCTTTTATATAGTCAAATACCTTTTTTTCCGTATTCAGTCTCATAAACCTTTATCAGTTGTTGTCCTCTTCAGGACGGAAAATGGTCTCATCGGGATCGCGCAGTCCTATGGTATCCTTCGCCTTGTCCTTGATATAATCGTCGGTCTGGCGGTACCTTGCCTCGTCCTTCAGCTCCTGGTTCTTCCTGTATTCATCTTCTATCTGCTTCTCTATGGTAGCCTTCTGCTGATTTTTCTCGGCCAGATCATCCTCCAGCAGGATGGTCTTCCAATATATAAACCCGCATATCAGCATTACGGCGATGAGGATGAACGCAAGTCCCCAGTGTTTCTTTCTGCTATCGCGCCTGTCTGCCATAAACAGCCTCCTAAATGTACCTGAACAACTCCTTGGCTTCTTCTTTTCTGCTGGTATCGGCTATCGCCAGCACTTCTACCTTGACCGTCTTTGTTCCGAACTCTATCTCTATGATATCGCCCGGTTTTACGTTGGCCGAAGGCTTAGCTTCCTTTCCGTTAAGCAAAACTCTTCCGGAATCGGCCGCTTCATTGGCTACGGTTCTTCTTTTTATGAGCCTTGAAACTTTTAAATATTTGTCTAATCTCAAAGATTGTCACCCTTTTCTAAAAAAACCCCACGATTTACACCGCGGGGTTACACTCTCTTTGCTGCTGAAGCTAAATCATTTCTTCTTGGTGTTTACAGCATCCTTTAAAGCCTTGCCTGCCTTGAACTTAGGAGCGTTAGAAGCCTTGATGGTGATCTCCTTCTTGGTAAGGGGATTTCTGCCCTTTCTTGCTGCACGCTTAGATACCTCGAAAGTACCGAAGCCAACAAGCTGAACCTTCTTGCCAGCCTTAAGCTCTGCTGTAACTGACTCGATGAATGCCTTTAAAGCCTTCTCTGAATCTTTCTTTGATAATTCTGCCTTTGCAGCGATAGCTGCTACTAATTCTGTCTTGTTCATTTGATAATCCTCCTAATATATCCCCGTTATAAGGCGGGGTAAAGTTTTCTGCTACCATTCACACAACGCGAACAATAACTTTCTCACATCAATATTTATAAACTTTTAGCGCCGATTTGTCAAGCAAAATCCGTGTTTTTTCGGCAAAAATCCCATGTTTTTCGGCTTTAAAGCCCGTTTTTACGCCGAAAATTCAATCTAATGCCCATTTTAAGCCTTCTTCGAGGTATTTTCTCCAGAAATTGAAGTCGTGAACGCCGGGGCCGGTTACAAAGGTAACGGGCACTTTGTTTTCGTCCAAAAATGCTTTAAACTGTCTGTTGGGCTCGATAAGGAAGTCCTCAGTACCGCATGCCATATAGATGTCGGGTATCTGCTTTCCTTCTTCTTTCAGCTTCTTTACCAGATACTCGGGGTTGTTCTCGGAAGCATCAAAATCCACACCGTCCTTAACACCGAAGGTCCATGCGTAATAATCATAGTTGGCCATGGGATTATCCATTGAAGGATCCAAATGCTTGATCATGCCCTGGATAAGTGCCGATGAAAGAGCAAATATCTTCGAGAAGGTATCATTGAACATGAAGCCTGTATGAAGTGCTCCGAAGCCGCCCATGGAAAGTCCGCCGATATAGGTATCCTCACGCCTGTCGGATAAGTTAAATGTCTTTCTTGTGTACTCTATAAACTCTTTTCCTACGTATGAAGCATACTTGAAGCCCGTAGCCTTGTTGTCAAGGTAAAAGCTGTTGTCACCGTTAGGCATGAAGAAGTTTACGTTGTATTTATTTGCAAGGTCGGTAAGAGGTGCATTTGAATACCAGTCGCTCTCGCAGCCCGAATATCCGTGCAGTAAGTATACATTCTTGGTCGGGCGCTTATAGTAGGGTGTGTCCGGTGTACCCATAGCGTTGTCGTTGCAGAGTACCGCTACAAAATGTACCGGTCTTGCAAGTGTCTTTGAAAATGTAGTTGCGTCAAATTTTGCCATTTCTTCTTCTCCTGTTATTTTATCGGTTCGAAATCCGATGCGGGATGCTTGCACAGAGGACAGATGAAGTCATCCGGAAGCTCGTCGCCCTCATAGATGTATCCGCATATCTTGCATACCCAGCCCTTCTTGCCTTCTGTCTGGGGCTTCGGCTTAACATTATCCTGATAGTAGGTGTAGGTCATGGTCTCCTTATCGGACATGACTCTGGCCTCGGTCACTTCACATATAAACATGCCGTGGGTATCAAGGTCCACATACTGCTCTACCTTTAAGGACATAAATGCATTGATGTATCTGGAAAGGAATACCAGACCGTTATCCGAGCGGAGCACATCCATACCCTCGAACTTATTTACCGTTCTGCCGGATCTGAAGCCGAATGACTCAAATACAGAGAATGGAGCCTCAACGGACAGACAGTTTACATTCATAATGCCGGTCTGCTTGATGATGTGATGCGAATAATTCTGCTTGTTGATGCAGACTGCCACTCTGTTGGGTGTGCTAGTAACCTGGGATACGGTATTTACTATACATCCGTTGTCCTTGCTGCCGTCATTGGATGTAACAACATACAGACCGTAACCGATCTTGAACAGTGCGGTCAGGTCGTTCTTATTTGCAGTATCGGGAGCTGCTGCCATATAATCCATACAGAGCTCATCGGAAAGCTTTTCTATCTGATCCTTGCTCACATCATTGAGTGCGGATGTGATCTTAACAGTGGTATCCGTAAAGGTCAGGTTCTTGCAGCCCTCAAGCATGCCCTTCATGGTCTTGGCAGCCATGGGTGCCCATGAGCCGTTTTCTATAAGGCTTATGGTCTTATTCTTAAAACCGCGCTCGGTCAGGTGGTTGATGAATTCCCTCATGAACGGGAAGATGTCTGCATTATAAGTGGTGGTAGCCAGTACTATCCTGCCGTATCTGAATGCATCCTCAACCACTTCTGCCATATCGGAACGTGCCAGGTCGTTTACCACTACCTTGGGACATCCCTTAGCCTTTAATCTATCTGCCAAAAGCTCTACTGCCTTCTTTGTATTTCCGTATACGGAAGTATATGCGATCATGATGCCGTCTGTCTCTACACCGTAGCTTGACCAGGTATCATAGAGACCGATGTAATATCCGAGATTATCATTAAGCACCGGGCCGTGCAGAGGGCATATGGTCTTAATATCAAGTCCTGCTGCCTTCTTTAATACTGCCTGTACCTGTGCGCCGTACTTTCCTACTATACCGAAATAGTACCTTCTTGCCTCACATGCCCAGTCATCGTCCTCTACGTCGTTAGCACCGAATTTTCCGAAGCCGTCTGCAGAAAACAGCACTTTGTCAAAGGTATCATAGGTCATGATAACCTCGGGCCAGTGAACCATGGGAGCTGCGATAAACTTTAAAACATGCTTTCCGAGCGGAAGCTCGTCACCCTCACCGACGATGAGGCGCTTGTCTTCAAATTCCTGTCCGAAGAAGTTCTTCATCATGCCGAAGGCTTTCTGCGAAGAAACTATAGTTGCTTCGGGATATGTCTTCATAAAGTTTACGATATTTGCCGAGTGATCGGGCTCCATATGCTGAACTACCAGGTAATCGGGCTTCTTTCCCCCGAGAGCCTTTGCTACATTGTCCAGCCACTCATGTGTAAAGTTTTTATCCACCGTATCCATAACGGCGATCTTATAATCCTTAACCACATACGAATTGTATGCCATACCCTCCGGTACTACATACTGACCTTCAAAAAGGTCTATCTGATGGTCGTTGACACCTACATAGATAATATCCTCACTTACTCTCATTTCTAAAACCGTCCTTCCCCAAAATTTAAAACGGGACGGACCAAAATCCGTCCCGCCACTGTACAATATAGTACCATATCCGGTGAGTATTTACAATAAATCTTTTATTAAGTTTTACACCTCATCAGTCTGCTTCGCAGCCTATAATACCTTTGATAAAAACTCCTTCAGTCGCGGGCTCTTAGGGTTGCCGAAGAACTCCTCAGGGGTACCTTCCTCTGCGATCACGCCTTCGTCGATAAACATAACTCTTGATGCTACCTCTCTGGCAAAGCCCATTTCATGGGTTACGACCACCATCGTCATTCCTTCTTCTGCCAGCTGTTTCATGAGCGCCAGTACCTCGCCTACCATCTCAGGGTCAAGCGCCGATGTGGGCTCATCAAAAAGCATTACGTCGGGACGCATGACTAAGGCCCTCGCTATCGCAATTCTTTGCTTCTGTCCGCCGGAGAGCATGTCCGGGTAGCTGTCCGCCTTGTCAAATAGTCCAACCTTTTTTAAAAGTTCATCCGCTCTTTTATCGGCCTCTTCCTTAGTCATAAGCTTAAGCTTCACGGGAGCGAGTGTCAGGTTTTTCCTGATGGTAAGATGCGGGAACAGGTAAAAATGCTGGAATACCATGCCCATTTTTTCCCTGATCTTATTAAGCTCCTTTTCGGATACATGGGTTATATCCACACCCTCAAATATGACGGAACCTTCAGTCGGTGTCTCAAGGCGGTTAAGGCAGCGCAAAAACGTGCTCTTTCCCGAGCCTGAAGGGCCTATGACTACTACCTTCTCGCCTTTATTGATCACGGTATCTATGCCGCTTAACACTTCGTTTTTTCCGAAGGCTTTTTTTAGTCCTTTAACCTCTATCACTCTTCTTGAGCCTCCTTTCCAGCTTGCCTACCAGTGCGGATAACCCGACCACTATCACCAGATAGATGATAGCGACCGCAAGCAGCGGCAGGAAAGGCTCGTAAGTAATGCTTCGGATGATATCGCCGCCCTTGGTAAGGTCCTCCAAGGCGATATAGCCTGCTACCGAAGTCTCTTTGAGCAATACTATGCATTCGTTTGCCAGTGCGGGAAGCACATTTTTAAATGCCTGAGGCAGGATGATGTGCTTCATCGTCTTGGAATAATTGAGTCCCAAGCTCGCTCCCGCTTCATACTGTCCCTTATCTATGGACATTATACCCGAACGGACTATCTCAGCCACATATGCGCCCGAGTTGATACCGAATGCGATTATCCCGACCAGTGTCTTATCAATTCTTACGGATGCAAATATAACATAGTAGATGATCAGCAGCTGTACCATGACGGGCGTTCCTCTGATAACCGTAAGATACAGCTTACATATGAGGTTCATGATCTTGAACCTGCCGGTCCTGTCATGTGTTGAACGTACTATCGCTACCAGGAAGCCCAAGAGCATACCGATCATGACCGCAAATATCGTTATGATAAGCGTGGTCTTAAGTCCGTTTACCAGATACTTCCAACGGTCATCCACTATAAAAGTCTCATGAAGTTTATCGAAAAATGAATCCAATATGGTCCTCCGAATTATTTCTTTACTATGATAACCTGTGTAGATGTTGCATAGCCTACAGTAAAGTCTACATTCTTCTTACGGTCTTCTGTTACGGAGATACCGGCTACGCCGACATCCGCCTTGCCTGACTCTACGGAAGTGATGATGGAATCGAACTGCATGTCTTCTATCTCAAGCTCTAATCCAAGCTTATCGCATACTGCTCTCATCATATCCACATCTATGCCGACTACTTCGTTGCCCTTCTTGCTTTCATAAGGAGGGAACTCTGCGTTTGTAGCCATGATCAGCTTACCTGTCCTGGTTACGGAAGCATCGGGAACGTATGATACCTGATCGGCATCTTCGCCTATCCAATGAGATACTATCTCGTCAAGCTTACCTTCGCTCTTTAATGCTGTGATCGCATCATCAAGCTTCTTGCCGAGCTCAGTGTTACCCTTCTTATACGCTACTGAGTACTCTTCATCTACAAAAGGTGCATCAAGTATCTTTAAGTCATCGTTTTTCTTAACGAATTCCTTAGCCGGCTCACGGTCAATGATAACTGCGTCAACCTTGCCCTGCTTTAATGCCTGGATGGCATCAGCACCCTTGTTGTACTTTTCAACAGTTGCATTCTCTATGTCGCCT